>Ga0179593_1468656_pt1 | contig 12717 bp, 17 predicted proteins | sample CZODoug2_1_08_16_FD_185931 | JGI IMG/M metagenome (GOLD analysis project Ga0179593, IMG submission 185931) | Vadose zone soil fungal communities from Angelo Coast Range Reserve, California, USA - CZODoug2_1_08_16fungal (PacBio error correction) | ecosystem: Environmental > Terrestrial > Soil >... | reverse complement strand
GCCCCCTCTCATAACGACCTCGTTTTTTTTTGCTCTGTTTTTTGAGGTAGCGATTCTGGGTTCCTTCCTGGCCCTTTTTCCCTTCTTTTCGGTGGGCGGCCGTTTCACCCTTCCGCCCGTTCTTGAACACCGTTGATTGAATTGAGTTATGCCGTACATTCCCGCAGGCCTCCCTGGCTCCACATCTACCCCTTTTTTCTTTTTTTAACCCTAGATCCATCTGGTTGTTTGCGTCGTTGCAATCGGTTCCGAGTTCTGCTGGAAGGGTGAGTCGTGATCGCCTTTTCCCCCCTCCACCGTCACTGTTTTTCCCCCCCCTGCAGCTCTCGATTCCTTACACATCCCCCCCCCCCCGGACTCAATGGCTTTTTCCCCGTGGTTTTTGGTAAACACATTTTCAACGCTTGCTGATGAGGGCGATTTCCCCCCTCTCATTTCCCCGCGACCCTTTCCTTTTTCCTTTCTTTTTTTTTTTTTTTTGCCCGCACTTCTTCCCTCCTTTACGCTATTCAAGCAATTCGAACCGTCATCAAAGGAAGATTCAGTTCGTACCACGTCCCCCTTTTTTGGTTTTTCTCTGTGGGAGGATTTCCTGATTGGCCCTAAGCCGCCCCGTCCTAGTATTTTGATTCGGCTGGCCACCCCCAGTTTTATGGTCTGCTGTCACGAGTGTTCAATACATGTTTCCTTTTGACCCAGTTTTTCGATCTCCCTGCATTTCTGCTTGCAGTGCCACGTCTCTCATTAAACCTCCGTTCCCCCCCTAAGGATTTGCAACAATTTGTTTTCCACCCAAGTAAACCTTTCATGGTCCTTTCCCCCTCCCTTCCCCGGCCACCTCCCCTCCCCCCCCCTACCCCACGGATCCAAGGACCTCCTTTTTTTTACCTTCCGTCCTCCCCCCTATTACCCCAGCCCCCTTGCCCCTCAATTTCAGGTCTTTTCCATGCTTTTGTTCCCCCCAAAACTTTGTTTTTTTCTTTGGCAGCGGGACGATTCCTCTGTCGCTTTTTTTATACTTCCCTTTTCAGCCCCCGTTTTTGAAACCCTTCTTTTAGCCCTTTTTCGATCTTATGAACCAGAAAACCAGCCAGCCCCCTTTCGTCCATCTAATTTCCTTTCTTTTTCATTTAAACTTACGCCCCCCCTCTCTTCGGCGGTAGTCTCCGTATTCCTTTTGCGGTAGATGGTTCTTCCCCTTCCCTCTGACCTTTGCTCTGTTGGTACATGTGTCCAGCGGGCCTTTCCCTTGCAGTCCCCTTTGTTGCCACAAGCAGTGGTCAATGTCTTTCCCGCTAATTTTTACACTCAATTAATTGCCCCCCCTTTTGCCTTTTCAGCCTTTCGCTTTTTTTTGCATTGCTTCCAATCGCCAACTCTTCTTCCTTGTTATGGTCCCCCCAAGTCCCTAAGTCGGTAGTCACCCCCCTACTAGGCTCTCGAAGGTTGCCCCTTCCCCTCTTTACCCCAAGAAATTTCCCGATTCTCACTTTCCCTTTTTGCCTAGCGTTTGTTTCCCTTCTTTATTGTTTGTCCAGGGTTTTTTTTGCCCCCCCCCCTTCCATTCACAGTCAGTAACCCCTTTCTTCACCTAGAAAATTTAACAGTAAATCCCAACTTTTACCCCGCTCCCCCCTTTTTTTTCTTTTCGACAGGTTCGAAGTTGGCGATGTTCTCGCAGCTCATTCAGTCTTTTCTTAATTCTCCCCTCCGTTCCGCCAAGAGAATAGGACCAGTTTCTCTTTTTTTCTCCGTTGGTCCCCCCCTTTTCCTCCTTTCGATTTTTGTGGAGAGTCCTCCCTATCTTTTTTCCCTAGCCCTTTTTTTTGGGATCGACTGGCCCTCGCCCTTTTACGGGCTTTCCCCCACCGTCTTCCCGATCAGAACCCCTTTACCCCCCGGGCCTCTTCTTTGTACTCGTGTTCTCCCCTCTCTTTCACTTCCCCATGAGCATCTTGCTTGGATCCATTTTCTGAGCTATCCCCCTTCAGTGATGCATCATCCCCCCCCGTCGGTGGCTCCTCTTTTTTACCTTCGAACTTGTAAATTTTCCCCCCCTTTCCTCTTTTGACGGCAAAAGGATGTCTGCTCCCTTACCGTTCCTGGGCATTCTGAACCCCCCCCTTTTTTCACCCCTTTAAATAAACCCACCCCCCCTCCTCCCTCCCAGCCCGTGCGCTCATTTAATTCCACTTCTCCCCTCTTCTTAGTGCCGCTTCTTTTTTTTTGTTTTTAAACGGCTAGTTCAGGTTCCCCCATATCCCTACTGATTTAGGATTGCTGACTTCCTCAATACCCCCTCTCCTGGTCCTTCATCGGAATGCCCTTAATTGTTCCCCTCCCATACGTGAACTTCTTTCCCCTTTTCCTTCTTTTTGTGTTCCCGAGATGGCGGCCTTTCCGTCACTTTGTTGATATGGTTACCCAGTAAGAGGGTTTCACCTTAAATTCTCTGGCACATCTACCGGAAAATCATGTTTTTCTGCGACTTTCCATCTCCTTTTGTCCTTACCTAGTGTAGGCATTCTCGCGTCTTTCATGTTCCCCTCGAACTGTTTGAAAAAGTTGTGACGCTTTCCCAATGCCCCTCTTAGCCCCATTTTTCTTTCTTCCACTGAAAACCGAATTTTTTCTCCAACCCGTTTTCCCCCTTTTTCACGGTGTCGATGCAACCTTGCTGTCACTAGTTCCCTGGCATTTTTTATTCCCTCATTAATTTCCGTTCCTTTTTTACTTTGTTTGGCCGTTTTACATGGGTCTCGTTGCCGTGTCCCCAGGTCACATTTTTTGGGCAAACTTTCGGGGACTGGTTCCTGCTGCACGCTTTTTTAATGATGCGATCTCGGTGCTGCGCCGTGGTGTCTGCTCGCTTCCGGTTCCTCTCACCCCTACATTTAATCCCCCCCCTTTGATGACACAGCTGGGGTGTACCACCCTCCTCCCCCCCCATCCACGTTTTTTTTTTCCCTGCCAGTTGAATTCCATCTTCAGAGCCGGGGCCGTTCAAACGCCCCCAATCTCCCCCCCCCCCCCTCCCACACCACCCTTTTACTCAGGAGTTTCTTTCCTTTTATTACCTTCCCCTATATCTCCTACCGCTGAAGGAATTTTTCGGCCCACAAAAAGCAGGGTATCTCTCCCCTCATTACTGATACTCCCATCCTTAAGCAAAGCCAATTTTTCCCTGCTTCCTCCCCCCAGGATCCCACAAGTTTAGGTTTCTCTGGACCAGGGGAATTCATATCCAAATCTTATTGGTATCAGACCCTATTGGTGTGGTTTTTTTTTTTCCCCCCTTTTTTCGTTTCGCTAGCCGCTCCCCCCATACATAGTGGGTCTACTTTGCACTCTCCTCAACCAGCCATGGGAGGGATTGACCCCCTCTTTACACACCCTATCTGTTCGAAGTGGTCCGTCTTCTCCGATAGGGGTCCCCTTAATTTGGCTTTCTCTTTTCATCTGTCTTTCTTCTGTTCTCTCAAAAAAGAATCTTCCCTAATATCCGTTCCAATGTACCCCCCTCTTCCCCCCTTTTTTTTTTTTTTTTTTCATTTCCCTCGACCCCAGTTTTCCCTTTTTTGCTCGGACATGCTTATCTTCTAGTTTGGGTCCCCTGTCGTGAGATTTTCCCCAGGTCTCTTTTTCCCTTCGTGTGAGGTACTGTACAGTCGTTTTTCCACTAAGCAAATCCCCCCCCAAACGGCCCTCTCGCCTAGTCCAACCCCCACTTTCCCAAGGCAAGGGGATCAGAGATGATCATTGGACCCTCCCAATTCGCTACATCTTTTCTTCCTTGGAGGTAAGCTGGATAGTCATACCCTTCTTACTGTGCAAATTTGGTGACTTTGCCCCCAGTACCTGTCCTGGCAAGTGGTCAGCGGGTAGGTATTATTTGTCCCTTACTTTCTTCCCTTACTCGCATTTGGTGCCCCTCTTTCCTCCAGTACCACCTTCTCTTCCTTTTTCAACTTTCATTAGAGTTTGGTCGGCGGGCGGCACTGCGGTGACCCCACTTTTTCTCGTAAGTTCGCCTCCCTCTTTTTTTTCTATTTTGTTGGCATCATTACCTTTTTTTTCCCTCCGTTTTTAATATTCCTTCTGATTACGGTTCCCGTATGTTGGTTTACCGGCCAGCGTCCCGTTTTTGGAAATGAGTCGTGTTGAACCTTTTGCCTTTTCTCTTTCTTCCCCATTCCTGGGTCAGTTTTCCTGATACCTTTCTAAACCACTCCTTAATTTCGGGACCTCTTTAGCGCAAACTAGTTGAGCCGCGTCCTCCCTGTGTTCGTTTTTCCCTTTTTCTGCGTTTAGTTTTTGAATAAGCGTGTCTCTGGTTAGGTTTGCGTGGCCCCGTCCAATTTTATCTTTCGTTCCGCTTTGTTACCCCCTATACCCCCCCGGTTCCGTTCTGGACTTTTTTCTTACTAGATGTACGTATTCTCTCCTTCCACCCATTACATTCCTCCCCTATCTGATCCTCCCCCCGAGTGCCATTGCTTATGGTCCCCCTAGATAAACGGTTGTTGATGGGAGATTTTTTTTTTTTCCCGCCCCTTCCCCGCTTGGAACGTCGCACATTTTCCCCCCCACTGTTGGTATTTCCCTCTCCCCGAACCACACTTATGATCTTCATTCGCCTTCATCTTTTACGTGCTTGCGAGATACCTCCCAATTAGTTTTTTCATCATTCCCCCCCTCCCCCTTTGCATTTCGGGTTCGTATTTGTGATCTATTTTTTTTTTCAGAGTCTCGCCTTTCTCGGAGGTTTTTTTTTCTCTGGTTCCCATCCGTTGGGCCTATTTTCACTCCTCTTCCCTCCCCTTCCTTTTGCTTCGAACAGGTGATCTCTCTTTTTCCTCCAGCTGCCGTTTATTTTTTCACTTTTTACCTGCCTTGGACGCCGTATGGGCTTTTGCTGACTTTTTCCCCCCATCTCCTCCTTCCCGTTTTGCGCGACACTGTTTCCCCCCCAGTGTCATAGGCCTCCCATCCCATTGAAGCGGCTGGTGGATTTCGCACTCCGCCCCCGGATGTCCCATTTTTTGCAGCCTCTGATCCGGCAACCCAGCCTCCTTCCGGCCCCCTATCCCTTTTCTCCCCCCCCCCCCCCGTCGTAAAAACAACTTGATCCTTTTCGCAGAGTGCGCTCCTTCACTTTTTCTTTTCCCCCCTTTCCTCCCCCCTGACATTCAAGAAACGATACTTTCTTCCCTTTGGTCCCCAATTTTTTTTTTCCCCCCTGCTTTCCGAGGTTACCCCTTGTTTCCCCTTCTTAGATCCCTTCTCCCCCCTCCCCCTTATATTGGACCCCCTTCCGAGCCCCGCTAACAGACCACTTTTTTTGCACAGTGCCTCCCTTCTCACGCCCACGAGTAAGATCTCCTTTCCTTTTCTTTTTTAATCATCTGTGTTGTGTTTTGCGGATAGATATTTTTCATTCTCGTTTGCTCGTGTCTTTGGTCACTTTCGCTCCCGGCCTCGACTTTTTTGCCTGATCGGCTTATGCTTGGTTGCCGTTTCAATCGAACTTCCCCCCCCTGTGCACGTGTACCCCGGCCGATTTTTTCCCGTCGGTCTTTTTTTTTTCCCCAGCGCACATGAGCCTTTTTCTTAGAGTTCCCCCTTTTTTATTTTCGCCCCGGTCTGCGGCGCAGGTTGACCGCTGTATTCTGCCTTGAATGTGGATCCAAACAGGGTTTCCTTTTTTTTTTTTTGTCTGTGGGTTTTTTTTTTTTTTCCCTTTCTTCTTCTTTAGTCGATCTTTCCGTTCATTAATTGTTGGCCAACTGCTTCCTGTCTTTTCCGAAATCGACTCCCCACCCTTAACTTGCGGGTAGGCTCTCTGCCCCCCTTTTGGTCCTCAGTTTTTTCCTCCCTTGATCCTTGGTGTGGCGCCCATGGATCTTCCCCCTCCCCCAGGTCCCCCCTCGCCCCTCTCCAGTGCCCGTTTTCCTTTGGATAGAGCTTTTTGATATTTTGCTTAACGTCTCTCTCAGTTATTCGCTCCCCGAACCGAAATTCTGGGGACTTGTCTAGAAACTGATGTGTCAAGAAGAGCTCTCCCCTGGCATCTCCTGTCGCGGTCCAAAAAACAGGAATCATTTGTACTTCGGGTTTTTTTTCCCCAACCCCCCCCCACAACCAACCCCGGGGTGGTTGTTCCTGCCCCTTCCCCCCCTGGTTACTACGCATCTTTATTGGTAGCCATTCAGACAGAGAATTTCATGCCTGAGTATTTAGCCTCTGCGCTTTTTTCTTGTGCTGATTTCTTTTTCACAGCGTAGGCAATTGCCACCTACTTTGTCCTCCCTTTTTCTCTGGAGAAGAAGACCCTCATCCTCCACCTACCCCCTAAAGTCTCGTGTTCCAATGTTTGAGCAACTTCTCCCATAATTACCCACTTTTTCCCCCTCACTGCACTGGATCATCGATGTGGGTTCGAGATCCTGTGACAAGCGTCCGTCCCCAGCCCGTGCGCATGAACTCCCGTTTCTCACAATGCTTCGCCTCCATCAACTCGGCAGCCCCCACCCCTCACCCACCGCGAACTTTTTCCCCCACGATCTCCCCCCTTCCCCTCTTGCAAGTTGATTTAATTCTTTTCGCAAGTTTTCTGTCTCCTCTGGACCCGAACTTTGGGCCCAGTGTCTCGTCCCCGATTTTTTTTTCTCTATTAAACAGATGCCCTCCCACCCTTGATTCATCGCAGCATCGCCCGTGGCCCCAACTCCTGGCTACCAGGCGTTAATCCCCCCCCGAAGGGCCCTTGACCATCCGTTTTCAATAGTTGCCTCGTTACCCCTTTTCATTTTTATTCCGAAGCACGACATAAAGAGTTTCCCCCCGCCTACCTTTTTTTCTTTCTCCCCCCCTCTCCCCCCCCCATCCTCCTAAGTAGGTACTTTTTCTATAGTGTTGCTCCCTCTTCACTCTAGGCCCCCTAACCTCACACCCAGAATACCTTTCCACGCACCGCGACCAGGCAGAAGACCTTCGTTTCGGTATTTCACCTTTCCTTCTACTCGGGGTATGTCCCTGCTAGCCCCCCCTTCGAACGTCCCCCTTTTTTGCGCACAGTATATCTGCATATACTTTTAGCATCGCTAGCCCCAGGTTTTTTTTGAAAGAACTTTGTCTGCCAGTCTCTTCCTTTTTTTTTTTTTTTGTTTGGAGTAGTAGGTTTTCCCTTTACAGGCATAATCCTCCCCCTGTGACGCTTCTGCAATGATACTCCGCGCTTTCCCACGGGAAGCTAGACTTTTGATACCCTACTGGACCCCAGAACCAGCTCTTAGAGGATGGAAACTTTTTCTGCGATGTTAGGGTCATTCACGGAGCCCCTGACTTAGGTGTGCGGCCTTCCTCATCCGGCAGATTAAACCCATGTCTCCCGAACGCCTTTCTTTTTCCCCCCGCTCGCAGGAAAGAGACGGCTGACCTTTCGCCACATTTCCTCCCCTGATGTCAGTTCCCAATCGTTCCTCCTCCCGAAAACCTTCTTAGGAAGTAGTGAAACTCTTCTTCCCCCTTAGCTCTTTTCTTTTTCTTCTCTTCTCCCCCAGGAAACACTCTGTCTGCCCGATCCATCAAACTGCGGATCGTTTATCTCCCCCATCGATTGGGTACGGTCGTTTTTTTTTTCCCTCTGTACAAAAAATGGGTCCATGGTTATTTCTTTTGATATAAGCGCATGCTACGCTGTCCTCATGATTTTGCCGCCCCACCGAAGGTGCGACTGGGTTGAGAGAGGGTCAATACTTCCAGCCTTGCCTACCTCTCCCCGTCCCCCCGGTTTTTTCTTTTTTTTTCCTCCCTTTTTTGAGTATCTTTTGTTTTTCTAAGAAGCCGACCCCTCTTTTTTCCTTTTCTCCCTTTTTTGATTTTTTCCACAGGTTCCCCAAATTGTTGTTCTTGCCCCGCCAAGAGTTTGTCTTAACTTTGTAGGAGGTTTTTTTCCCTCCTACCCCCCCCCGCCGTGAGCAAGCACCTTTTGCTGCCTCTCCCCTCTGATATCAGGCCAGGATGAGTCCGAGTAAACCCCCCCAGAAGTTTCCCCCCATAATTTCGTTCCTGGTCCGGGCCCCCCTAGTCCCCCTTGGCCTCCACTTCCCCCCCCCTCCCCATCTGGAAAGGAAGATTCCGCTCTCCGTCAACTTACTCGGCTTAGATTAGTTTCCACCCTAGGACTCCCTTTGATCACAAAAATGACTCTCTCTTTGCCAGCTCGGTCTCTTTTTTTCTGCTTTTAGTGCCCAGCATTTTTCCCACTTTTTTTTCCCGCCAGCCTTTCGAGGGCTAAGACCACATCCCGCTCCTCCTAATCCAGGACAGATGCCCTTACCCTTGCCAGTTCTTTTCTTTTTTTTTTCCCCTTCTATTACGATTATGTCGGTTATCTGACCCCCTTTTCTCCCCGACACTTTTTTTAAATTCCCAGCCACGATTTTCCCGTTTTCACCTTCCCTTTCCGAGCGGGAGGGTCTCTCCCCCTAAAAAAGAAGAATTAATTGAATTTCCTCTATGTTCTTTTACTCCATTTCCTTCCAGTAATAGGGTTATTCCTCCAACCCTCATGACTTTTCCCCCGCCTCCCCATTTTATCAGATCATTTTGAAACCCGTAATCCCTTCGTTTACATCACCCCGATAGGATCGAGAGGTGTCCCTTCCCCTTTCCCTCCTCAAATCGCACTCTCTTTTCTCTTTTTTTTTTTTTGAACGGTTTCTTGGGCATTTTTTCCTTTGCGCAATTCTTATTCCCCATAACTTTGACTAACCCATCCTGGGAAGAAATTTTCCCACTTCGTCCCGCTAGTTCTGGTTCCTTTCTCTGTCGGTAGAGTCGACCTTGATAGCGATCATTCTCCCTTCCCCCCTCATTCATCTTTCGACAACGTCCGACACCTGCAGCGCTTTAGAAGCGTAGATGGTCGGATCGTTTTGTTTCCAACCTTGGGGCAACACAGTCTCTCCCTGTTTGGCGAGGAATCATTCTCCCCTCCTCTTTTTCCTTTTTTTTGTTGAGAGATCCTTCGAGCCCCCCTCTTTCGGGTTCCCCCGCGTTTCCCACATCCTTTCCCATCTACGTCTTCTCCTTCACAGCAGGGTACGGCGGGTTCTACCCTTGCAGAATCGATTTCCCCGTTCTGTCTCATTTCGCGAGATCAACTTCAGTCGCCCCTCTGAATCATCCCCCCTTAGTCCCCTCGCCTGAGTTGTTGTGACATCCTACGTCCCCTTAATTTCATTGGGTCGAACGGCTGTATTGCTGCCGTTGCCTCCCTCCCTCCCCTTGCACCCAATTCCCCTCCCTTCCACCCACCAAAAAGTGTTATAGGCACTTGTCGCCGATACATTTCTTTAACCCAACGGCTTGAGCGCCTCTTCTGGGTGACGCTCAAACTTAGTGTCTGTTCCTAGCCTATCTTTCTCTTGTGAACAATGCCTCAGTTCTTTTGAGGGGATAACTTCCCCCCTGCGATGTATTCCTGAATCCCTTTAATTGATCTACATTGCGGGAACATTATTCTGCTGTTGAAGAGTTTCTTCTCCCCTTCCCCTATGGGCTTCCCTGTACTCCTACCCCTGTTTTGGGAGAAAGTACTAATTCCCCTCGCTTTTCATCCTTCGTAGACACCCCCCTCGATCCGGAACCCTTGGTTACTCTATCTCCTTTTTCGTCTTAATTATCTTCCGGAGTTTTTCTGTTCGCCCTGCCCGTTAAGAACAATTTTGCTAAATTTCATCACATCGACAATTAGATCCGTCGTGGAATTGGCACCACCTCCCCCCCCCCCCCCCCCCAGTACGTTCTTTTCTTATTAGTTTCCACAAAAGGATTGATCACAGGTGGACGTATTTATTTTTGAAGATGGGCAGGTCCCAGTTCCAGAGCTTCCTTCCTTCTGACCCTTTTTACTTCGTTGCTTTTCTTCCCGCGGTTTTTTGCGAACTAATGAGTGTCCCACCGTATTTGGTTTCTTGCCGAGGCACTCTGCCCTATCTGCTGTTCCGTCGGTCGCCCGTGGTTAGAGTCCTTTGAGTCTCCACCCTTCCTCAAACTACTTCTATTCCCACTCCTTTTCTTGAAGCAGACCATAACCTGGTTCCGGTTTCCTCCTTCCCCCTCCCCCCCCATCCTCTCGACCCCCTATTGTCAAAGTCCATCTCCACCCGTTTCCTGAAACCCCTCGTGGACGTGACACTTGGTTTTCTAAGATTTTCTCCCCCCCCTTTTCTTCTCCCTAAAGAGGAAAAATTTCGTCTTGTCCTGTTTCGGCAAACAGCTTTAAATTTTCGCGGCCATTGCTTATCGCAATCATCATCCATTTGAAAGTTGACCTTTTTTTTCCACCCCTTTAAAAGTCAAACAGTTGGGCCTTATTGATGAGAATGACGCTGCAAACGATTACGGGTTTTCGTGCCCTTTTCCGGTGCTGTCCTCCCTCTTTTCACTTAACATAACATGTCGACTACTCGTATGCCCACCCCCCTTTTCCACTCCCGCTTTGAGAGGCTGCCGAATCTTTGTGAGTCCCCAGTGGCGCGGTGGCTTTCTCCACCGGTACGGCATGCTACATTTTTACATGTTCCCACCTCTCCTTTTTATGGTCCTACGAAAACCTGTCCCCTTGTTTAAAGTCCGCTCGGTCAAGTTTGACCATACGCGACAAGTTTAGTCCTGTCGGTGCTATATCTTCATTGTATCGGATGGAGTTAATTTGTTCGAAGCGTGCCTCCTTCCCCCTTTCCCTTTGATCTCACGGTCCAGTTTTCTTTGTATTCAGTAACTGACTAAAACCAACGGTCGGTCCATTAGAAGGCCCCGTTCCCAAACCCCCCTTTTTTACTAAGGAACCCTGTTTTTCTTTTTCTTTCATGTTTTTAGATACATGATTTTTTTTTCCCCGCAGCTGTAAGTTGTGGATCCCTTTTCCAAATACCGGAGGGGTTTCCAAGCCCTTCCCATACCGGCCGCAATTCTTTCATTTCGAGGATTGACAGGTCTATCATTTTCCAAAATTTCTGTTTCTTTTGGCCCAAGCAAGTGACCCACTTTATCTCGTGTACTAATGAGGCGTCTTTCCGGCGGCCAACCCCCCTGGTGTTAGGCGGTGCATGACAGAACCCCTGGTCTTCTTAGTAGGTTTCTCCCCCTCCACTGTTTAAGAGAGGACTACGGTTGGCTACCTGTTTTCCCCCCCCCAGGGTCACCCCTGGGTGCTTAACTTTCCCACGTTGGATTCTGCAATAGTCGGTTGGAACCCCCTTCTTCGGCGTCTTTTATTTCACCGTGTCCTTCATTCTTTTCTGATACCAACTTTTCCCTCTTACCCTTTTATCCCCCCCACCGCAGTTTCTTCTGCTCAACTTCTTTGCGATTCGAACCCAATTTTCGTGCCCTTTTTTCTTTCTTTTTTAACCGCGATGGTCGCTTTTTTGTTTAGTTGATGCGGCCGTACAGGTGATTTGTTTCCGTCCCGTCATCATTTTTTTTTACTTTTCCGCTGAGTGTTTCTCGTCTTCCTTTTCACATTTTCAACTTCCGATTATCCACATTTTCGGTGGTTCCCCTGCAATTGCACGTGACCCATTCCCCCCGCTATCAGGACCTTCCCTCCGTTGTCTAATTCGGGTCTCCTCCTCCCCTTCCTCTCACGAGTTTTTTTAATTTTCATTTGGCTACTCTGGTGCCCCTAACGCACACCGCTTCCGCTTCCTATTTTTGTTCAGTTCCCCATTACTTCTTGAAGTCCACCACATTCCTATATGCGTTACTTCCTGGTCATTTCTGGTCTTAAGGTCAGTGTGACGATTTTTGTTTCCTCAAAGTCCTTTTCAGCCTTTGCGCTTGCGCTGTTTCACCTTCAAGGGGGCTTTATAGTCCCTCAAGGCCCATTTTTTACAGTTTTCGATCAACCTGAGTTTTTCCTTGATTCATCTTTTCCCATTTTCCAATCCCCGGTGTTGAAGTGCATGGCTTTGATGCCTTGTTTGAGATTTCCACCTAATTGAGCCAAAATCAGTCCCCCCTGGTCTCCCCCCCTTTGGCCCCATTCTTTTCCCCGCAATAAAATAAACGATTTCAGAGATGATTGTGTTTCTTGATTCCAGACACATCCCACCCCCCCCCCCCCCCCCCCCCAACCCCCCCCACCCCCCCCCCCCCCCCCACCCCCCCCCCCCCCCCCCCTAACCCCCCCTCCCCCCCCCCCCCCCCCCCCCCAACACCCCCCCACACCCCCCCCCCCCCACACCCCCCCACCCACCCTCCCCCCGCTTAGAACCCCCCCCCCCCCCCCCACCCCCCCCCCCCCACCCCCCCCCCCCCCCCCCCCCCCCCCCCCCACCCCCCCCCCACACCACCCCCCCCCCCCCCCCCCCCCCCCCTCCCCCCCCCCCCCCACACCCCCCCCCCCCTTGGGCATGTTTCCTTTCAGGACCCCTCGAAGCTTTTCTATCCTAAACAAAAACCACTCCGCCCCCTCCCGTTTCCTCTTCCGATACAGTCAACCTGTCAAGGTTCTCCTTCCCCCCTCCCCCGAATCCAAAATCTTCTCTGTCAGCGCTGGCCCCTTCAGAGCCCACGGCTGAGGGAACACGTTTGTTGTATTCGTTTACGTTCCCGATTTCCTTCCCCATCGCGCAAAAGTCATAGTATCACATTTTTTCTACTTTTTTTCTTAACTGAACCATTAGTCACGATAAGGCGTCTTTT
>Ga0179593_1386672_pt1 | contig 12717 bp, 11 predicted proteins | sample CZODoug2_1_08_16_FD_185931 | JGI IMG/M metagenome (GOLD analysis project Ga0179593, IMG submission 185931) | Vadose zone soil fungal communities from Angelo Coast Range Reserve, California, USA - CZODoug2_1_08_16fungal (PacBio error correction) | ecosystem: Environmental > Terrestrial > Soil >... | reverse complement strand
GAGTTCGCGTGGTTTTTTTTGTGATGTCCCATTTTCCCAAGTATTAGCCGAAATCCCTCTGCCACCGCTGTCCACAGATGGTTTCCAGGGAAGTCTGACCCTCTTAATGTATCCTTGGCTTTGAGGGAGCGACAGCCCGTCACGACCCCGACCTTGGGCGCTTGCCAGGCGTTGAAGTACCTCTTTCAGTCAGTCCAAGACCCCTTCCTTTCTCCGGCGGTTAAGCTGCCTGTCCAGGGAAATTGAGCCTGGATTGCGCAATGGGACGTTCAGATGCGGCCCCTCTTGCCCCTAGCCCGACCCCCTCCTAATATTTCCACTAGAAACAGCCCCTCTTCCCTTCCGACCTGAGCAGGACCCAAGCTAGAATTGTTTTCATGCACTTGTACTTTGAAACACTGCAACTACCTTTTCTCCCTCCCACCGTTTCCAAATACTCCCTTGAATCCCCCTTGAGTGAAGTTCCCCCATTTTTCTCCTTGGCTAGCCAGCGAATCCAATTAGACCCGCCCTTCCCTCTTCGTCCGAAGACGCTCTTCCCTGACCCTCCCCAGAACACCCTGCCTTAACAACCGACCGGATGATGCCAGAAGGTCTTGCTGTCTGGTGAGTTTGGAAGATCTTTGCAGTATTTGTTAAACTAGTACCTCTTTCTGTGTTTGCCCCCTTGAGTCCGTGTTGTCTTGAGAACAAGTTTGGATGTCCTTGTCCGTCGACTGATATATCCCAGCACTTTTTTTTACAACTGAGACCCAATCGTAAAGGCCGTGTTTCCTTGACCGGTGAACCAGGTTTGTCGCATGGGTTGGAATCCTAATGTGTATCCCCTGAGGAAGCTTTTTTCGCCAAAGTAGTTTTGCTGCTATCCCCATTTATCTCCTCCCCAATGGTGAGTCCGCGCTGTCACTGGCGAAGGCCTTTCTCTATTTACCTCATCCAGTCTTACACACATTTCTCTAGATTTTCTGACCCTCATCCCGACGTTCGTGTTGTCCCTCGGGCCCCCCCTCGCCTCCTTAGCGGATAGTCCTTCGGTCTTCACGTGCAGGATCCGTGACACCCCATACGCGTCTAACCCGGGCTTCCATTGGACGGAGACATTCCGCGCCAGTTTTGGCGCGTTCGATACCCTGCCCTTTCGCACGCCCCCCTTTCCAAACCGCTTTTCTTAATTGGTATGCAGGGGGTGCTCGGTGGCTCCGCTCCCTGCCTCGTTTCCCGAGCGGGGAAGATCTTCACAATTTTTCCCGACTGCGGCCCTGGATGCGCCTTTCCTTCCTCCCAGGCCTTGTAAACCGTTCCTTCTCGATCCGTGTAGTAGCCAGTTTTGACTTGCCGTGTTTTTCTATTTAGACTGACTTCCGCAAAGACTCCCTTTCGTTCTTTACAATGTCTGTAGTTTTTTTTTCTTTTCCACGAGCCCCCCCTGGTAGGGTACGCCTGAAGCATCTCCGTTGGTCTTTCTCGTTGACCATTCGATGAAGCCCTTTCCTTTTCCTGCCCGCACGCTACTCGCTCCTGTAAGTCACCATAGAGTGTCAGGGTGCATCGTTTGGCACATCTTTCGGTTCTGTTTGATATATTTTCCTCCGCTTTCCCTCCCAGGTTTGGGAAGTTCCCGCCCAATACAGTCGGGGCCAACTTTCACTCCACTCACGGGCTGAGGCACTTTTTTTCCCCGCCAAGTGACGTGATTTTACCCCGTTCAAATCTTTTCTGTCGCTTGCCAAATAACGAAAGGGCGGTTTCCGGTCCGCTAGACAAGGACCTTTTTGGCTTGGATTCTTCCCTGCTAGTCGCGGTTCCTTCCTCGTTCTTCTTTGATTCCGCCTTTTTCCTTTGTGAGCTGCGCCCGAAGTTTCTGGTCGTCTGGGATTGAATGTGCCTGGTTAACGTCCGTTTTGCCATCGCGCCCATGGGATTTTGTGAATGACGCCGGACCTTTTGTAAAAATCCTTTACACCCGTTGGGAGAAGACTGTCTTTTTTTTTATTTCCGGTTGGTTCACCGCTCTGACAGTTTTACCATCCGACGGTCCGCCTTACTTTTCCTTGCTCGTGTACGCACCCCTCCTTTTTTAATCTTAATAGGTCTTTGTTGATTGACTGATTTTTTGATCTGCTTTCCTTCGGGCGGTCTCGAACCGCTTTTTTTCTTCGGTGGACTTTCCACTATTAGATACCAGCAGGCCCCCCCAGCTCGCCGCCCCGGCCACGTTTTTTGCATGTCCCCCTCTTATTAATGTTCCCCTCCTGAGTGCCTTGGCGAAACAGGAACCAGGACTCCCATCCTGTTTCCAGTTTTTTCCCCGATATTTAGCTGAGCTTTGGGTAGTCCTTCTTCCCCCGTAGGACGTAACTTCGTCTTTTTCCCGTCCCTTTCTTTCGAGGACCTGTCCCTGACACCTGACAGGGGCGGTGGGCGGGGTTCCTAGCCTTCCCCCGCTTTTGACATTATTTCCCGCCCTTCTTTTTACCCTTTCCTGCCCTGTTTTTTCTTCAGTGGGCCCCTCGTGTCTTGGCGGGCCGGACAGGCAACAAATAACCCCCCCTCTCCCCACAATCACCCCCACCACAACAACTCCCAACAGCACCACCCCCCCCAACCACCCACCCCCACCTCCCAAACCATTTGGCACTGAATAGTCGAGGTCGCCATGTTCCAGATCCCCCGATAACCCTTTTTTCCTCCATTCCGGATTTTAAAACCTCTATGTGCTTTCAATGTAGTAGAAGGGACTCGTTTTGAAGAGCTTTTTCTCATTTTTTCTCCGCACTGGACACTTTACCGACTCCTCGTTTTTTTTTCTTATGGCTTTCTCTTTCTTTTAGGATCACCCCTCCTTGTTACTTTTTTCAAGGGCAAGCCTTGTTCGTTCTTTTTTGCCCTGGACTTACGCCGGACTCATCGCTCACTTGCGCAACCTGGCTCTCCTTCCTTGACGCCCTCCCCTTTTTCTGACACTTTCTTTCCTACTTGAGCTTTCCGATCGTTCGTGGCTTTTGCTTTCGTCACCCGCTAGGGGCCGCTTGCTGTCGCTATTTACGCAATTCTTTTACCGCCCTCCGGACATCTGTTGATTGTCTCCTTTTCCGGCCGAGCTGGGATCGTATGCCTCGTCGACGATTCTTCTCCGCCTCCGCAGGCCCTGGTAGTTTTTGTTTCCAAGCGTTTGGTGCGTTTTTATCAGGATGTTACTGCTCATTTCTCTTGTCTGATTCTCCGAGATCTGGTTTACACACTTATTGTGAACCATTTAACCGAGTCCTTCCTGGTGCAAGGTGGGGTCAGGCCGGGAATTCTCCCAGCCTTATCACGTCAGCGTCCTTGCCTTCAGCGTCTCCTGGGTAGCTCGTAAAGAGGCGTTGACGATTCCCGAGCCTTCGAGGGTCTCAAGGGTTCCCGACCCGGACGCTATGTAGATTTTCGCCCATGCTCAACTTCTTTTCGGTTAACTGCACCCCGCTTTTTCATGATGTTCTCTCTTCGGCATTCATATTTCTTTTAAGTGACTGGCCTTCGCGGCCAACTTCCGACCGGGGTTTCGAAGACCCTTGTCGCCGGCGGTCCCTGTCTCACCCTCCTACCATGGATCGTAAAATTACAAACTGGAATTTCCGGCCCGGTTTTCCAGGGATGTACAGATGTCGCGTCTTCTTTTTTATTCCCTTACTCTTAGGTAGAGGTATTTTCAGAATAGTGGTCCGTGTCTTTTTAGCATCGAGCACACCGGTGCTGATGAACATATGTAGGTAATTAGTCTGCGTTGTTACCTTACCTTTTGAAGTTGTGTAACTGTTAACCCCGTAGTTCTGGCGAGCTTGGCCCCTCTCATTTTGCTTCCCACTTCTCTCCACGTTTTTAGGTTTGTTCTTAGCTTGCGTTTGAGTACTCGGCACGGTTTCTGTCGGTTGCCCCCCATCCTGATCCTCGTCTTGCTCAACTCCCTCCACTTTTTTTTTCCCTGAAGCGGGCGGACGCCCCGGCGTTATCCCCTTTCCTCGTTTTAACTTCCCTGAAGGCCACCGCCTTGCAGCCATTGCATTTTTGTGCTTCTTCGATTCTCCCGTGTTTCGCCCCTTCCCTGTTGAGCCCCTTTCTTGGTCTTGTTGATCGGTTTCGCGGATGTTCTCACAGAAGCCATGTTCTTTTGGAGCGGTTCCCCCCTTTTTTACGAACTTACGGAATGCTCTTTCTCTTGCAGTCCTCCTCTGTTGTTTTGTTACCCCCGAGCCCCCCCCCCCCTTGATCTATTAAAACCGATTTTCTTTTCTCCCGTGGACATGGCCCCCCCCCCCCTTCGCCCCCCCCCCCCCCACTCCCCCCCCCCCCCCCCCACCCCCCCCCCGACCCTTCCCCCCCCCACCCAAATTTCCCCGTCTTTCTACCCTCGCCGCTCCCATGCTGAACGCTTTCTACGGACCATTTTAGTCTCAAGGAAGTTCTTATCCTTTCTATCCGTATGTAGAGGTTTCTCCCCCAAGAAGACCTTCCACCTGGCATTGAAGTGTTGACGTATCTTTTAGTTGCCGCCCGCAAGACCAGATTCGCTATTTTCTATTTCATCCTTTCCGATCCCCTGTCTTCGCCGGATCCCAGCCTGGTTGACCTTCAATTAACTGTTCCCCCCCCTGCGAACTTTTCCTCACCTAGGCATATATACCGGCCTGAGGAGTACTTTTCGCCGTCCCTCCGGCCAGTCCTCCTCCCCGACGGAACGCCAAGCTCTGCCCCACCTTTTCACTCCTCCTCCCCAGCAGGGACTAAATACCTACGATCTTCCTGACCGGTCCCATGGTTTTGTCGATTTGGCTAGGAACGTGCGATCGTCGACAATTCCCATGCCCCCGAGTCCTTTTTCGTGCTCCGTCCCTCAGCACCTTCTGTACAGCCTTTTCCCCCCTGAATAATGCTGATCGTGGTGGACGGGTAATTTTCTCGGAATTTTTTTGACCACCCCGTCCCCAGTTCTCCGTGCTCTTAGGCTTTTCAACCCGTGCTCGCCGTTTTCCGCTACGGCCCTTCAATGGACATCACTTCCTGTCAGATTTTTTTCCCACCACTCCCATTCACAGGACTAGTTCTGGTTCCCTTTGTGTCAACCCTTCGTCGTTTTCGGCATATAATTGTCGCACGTTCCTTTTTTTCTTAAGGCGATTTAGAAATCTCCGTCTTGGTGCTAGATCTCTGTTAGCTAGCTACCCCCCAGTGATCCTGCATGCTTTTGGATGGATATGAGACCTCCTTTTTTCTGCCTTAGCTCCTCTCCCCCCGGGTACTATCCTCCTGTTCCCGAACTGTTTCACTTCCTAGCAGGTTTCCCTGCTTGATCTCCAGATGACTCTCCCTGGGAGAACTTTTTTTGATTGCAGGTTCTCTTAAGATCACCCCCTCTCCCCGGAAGGGATCGTTCTTCCTGGCGCTTGCGCCCTCCCCCAATGCGCAGGCGCTTCCCCCCTGTAGATCACCGCCCGTTTTTATAGAAGAGAACTCACGTTCTCGCAAGGGTCTTTTTACGCCGTTTCCCCCCCCTCTTCCCCGGAAGTTCGGACCGATATTTTTGGTCCTCGCTTCACCGCCCACAAGACCTTCCCCCAATCGTCCTTTGGAATCGACCCTTCCCGGCGGTCCTTATTTCGTCGCGATCGGTCTCTAGTGCGCCGTTCGATGCGAGGTTACTGCTCCTGACAGCCCCGCCCCTCCTGTACGTTGTTGTCACAATTCTCGGCGGTATTTGAGACTTTTTTTGTTTTTTTTTGCCACCTTTCCCCTGTTTTTCGGGGAAGAATGACATTTTTTATGGGCGGTTCTTTGTCGGCCCTTCAGATAGACCTCTCTCTCCTCCTCGTCCACTCCCGATCTCCCTCCGCTTTCACCTCTCTACCAGCGAGGTTTTCACGGATTCCGATTCGGCATTTTCGGTGCTTTGGGTTCCCGTTCCCATTTTAGTCTCCCCCTTGTGAAGATGGCCTGGTTCTGCCTAATAAAACTTGGATGTCCCTTCCCCACTCCCCGCACAGTGTCTGAGGAATTTCCACCCCTTCCGTAGCCAAGTTAAACTTGGACGGGTCTTAACCATAAGCACGTACAGTTCTCGTAAGTGACCTTCCTCGCCCCCTGACAGGTTTGCGGGCCCAAGGTCGAGTAGTTTTGTTTCACTTCCTCTGAGTAGTTAATCCTTCTCCTTGTCAGTTGGGAGTCCGATTTTTCTTGGATGGAGGAATCTTTTTCTTCCGGTTCCGTTGATTTTTTCTCCATTGCCTATCCGCTGGTGTTTGTGACGGCTCCGGATTGACTTTGACCTTCCTTTGGTAGGCTCTGCTGTGGTAGTTACTCTCCAGTGTGGAACTTCTTTTTCAAAGCTCCCTTTGTCCCGTTGTCGAGCGTGGTCTCTCCCTGCCCCCCCTCTTCCTCATACGTTTTTTCTCTGGAGTGGGCTTTTTCCTATGTTCTCTTTATTCTGGGAACTTCTTGCGACTCGTCTCTCTTTTCCCACTTTATACCCGCAGAGCTCTCCCCTAACGTAGGTGTTCGTAATTTTTCGCTTTCCCGGCCCCCTCGTCGTCTCTCACATTTCTTCCCAGTAAATTTCCCCGAAGACGCCCCTTTTCTGGCCGCCCAGACGATGGACAATATGCGAAGTTGTCTCACCTTGCCCCGTTCAAAGCTAATAGCCCTTAGTGGGCTCCCTTTTCAGGGAGAGGTTTTCCCCCTTTGTATGTCATTCCAGGGCGGATTGTTGTCCCCTTCCCGGTTGACCGTGTGACTCCCTTTTTTGACACGTTCATCCCATGGTGCCCCCCCCTTTTTCTTTAACTTCCCGATTCGTCTGGCGTTTTTTAAAAAGGCCATTTTTGCCTTCACAGTTATTGAGATCCATGACCGATACCTCCCGCCAAGGTCATGTTTCCTTCAGGCGCCTTCCTTCCTGAACCACCTTCTTCTTGTGATCTCCTTCTTGGAGCCAGTTGAAGATTTAGTTTTTCTTCCCCCGAAGGTCTCTGCTTCGATCGCATTTCCGCACGTACCCTCAGACTCAGTGTCTTTTCTAAAGTTATGTTTTTTTCGCCCCTCCGACTTGCCTTTTTCCCAGTCCCGTATAGTGCGTGGCTTGGCGGTTTATTCCAAGTACTTCAGTCTTTTTTTATTTAAGTTTTTTTCCCTGTATATACTTACTCTGCGTCCTTCCTTTTTAGCCTCCCTTGTGAGGTCCTCTTCCGCCCTGATGACTTTTACTTCTGCGTAGTACCCCCCCGCTACGTTAAGATAGTACGTTTTTGTTGAGCCCACCCTTTCTTCCGACTTGAGTCCGTTTGCTCCCCTCGGGCGTCTTTTCCTTTGTAGGTGCATAGAAAAAGCCTAACAATTTTCTCGATTTCTCCTCACCGCCCCTGCAGACTATTTTCTAGTTTTTTTCTCTTTTTCGTTCCAGTCTTGATTCTTCTTGTATTAATCCTTCGAGGGCCCGTAGTCCTCGGTACCCCCTTTCGTCCCCTTTTACCATAGATACGCTTGAGGTCCTTTCTCCTTCATTAGTTGTCGGAACCCCCTCCAGTATTTCTCAGTCCCTCGATCTGCATTGCCCGCCTACCTCCGTTATCGAGCAATCTCTGTCTCGCGGGACAGCTCCTGTCCAAAGATGGAATCTTACTTTTGACTTCTTCCGCCCCCGATAACTTTCCCTTTTAATCAACTGTTTTTTTTTTTAATGGTGTTTTCTCGATGAGTAAGTCACCCGGATTTTTCATCATGCATTCCACGTCTAGTCCCCACCCTTCCTCCTGTTTTCTCCCTACAATCCGGATCTCATGCGCATGGTCTCTCTCCCCACCTTCCAGATCACTTCACCACCGAGGGAAACTAGACCTTGTGTTCTGATTTCTTCATGTATCCCTGTTCGGTACAGACCTTTTCCCCCTTAAATTGAATTTTCCGAGAATGTCGTTCTCGTCCCTCCCGTCTATCACCCCCCATGTTTGATGTCTGTATATATTTATTTACTTTCTTTATGGGGAACACTTGACTTTTTCTGCTGCAGAATCTTCATGTCCGTCGGGGCTGGCTTTTTCGCTTATCGCATTTTTCTGCAATGCCCTGGCCTTTTCTTGCGTTGCTCTCTGACAACCCGGTACCGGAGTCTATAGTCCTTGTCCCAGCCTGTTAAGTCCCATGTCTTTGCATCAGGAGACCCTACCTTTCCTCTGTGCTTTTTCTTTATGCCATTCATCGCGGTCATCGAACTGGACTGCCCTTTTCTGGTCTTTATTGGTAGTGCTCTCTTTCCCCCCCTTTACTGCCCTGATCCCCCCCTTCTTCCCTCCTTCCCTGTTCCTGTTCCTACGGACTTTTCCTGCTGCTGTTTCTCCTCGGGACTGTTTCTGGCCGGTACCAAACTTTTTTTCCCCTCCCTCCATTTACATCACTTTCCCCCCCCCTCCCCCTCCGTTTTTGGTCTCTCTCTGACTTTCCACTATGATTATAACTTTTCCCCCCGCTGAACCCTGCCCTCTTCTCGACATTGCATTCACCGATACCGGCCTTCGCTAAGTTAATTTCTAATGTCGTCTTCGTTCTGGGGATTGCCTTTCGAATCTACTCCCCAGCAAGAACCTGCTGGAGACTCCCAAGTTTTTCTTCGCTAATTTCCCCCCCCTCAGCCCGAACATGATGCCATTCTTTTCGCACTCTCTGCACCCCTTTCTTCCTGAGCCTGGATTTTCCCGTAAGGATTAGACGGAGCCCCGTCACTGTGCAAAGGTCGCACTAATGCCCTAGTGCCCTCCAGTAATCAGCCCTTGCCCTTCTTTTCCGTATCGCCCTCATTGACCATCTTCCTCAACAGGGTAAATTCCCCCTCCCCGTCTCCCCTGCCCCCCGCGTTTTTTTTTCCTGAAAACGATTTCCCAATTCCCTCCCGCCGCGTCAGCCCCCTTTAGGCATCGACGGGTCTTCCTCGACCTCCGTGCCCCGTCCTCCCGTCTTCGGGTCGTCGCCCCTCAAGAGCGAACACCCCCCCGTTGCCTCCTTTCCCCCCCCCCCTCATTCCTCTTTCCGTTTTCTGTTTTTTTCTCCCCTTGTTGATTCTTGAGTTTTTCAACGCAAGCGTCCCCCCCCCTCGCCCCCCCTTCCCTTATTCTTTAGGTTCGAAACCCTGCTGGTTTTTTTGCCTTCCCTTCGATTCCCCCTCCGTTCATTTTCCCTCCGACGTTCCCCCCGGACCAGTCCCTTCGTTCTTCCCCTGTGAAAAGTTTGAGATGTCCCCGTTTTCATTCCCCATGAGTTTTTACAGACATCCTTTTCATCAGCAGTTTTTAGCCCCCTTCTCGGATTTCACCCCGAAATACCTCCGTAGATCGACCTTCCCTCGCTTCTCCCTTTGTTAAGTTCTTCCTGCTGTAGATCTTTACCATGCCCTTTTTTACAACCTCTTAATTACAAGGTAATCTCCCGCGTAGGAGACTTTCCCTCTTGACGTTTTTTCCCGAGGCCTCTTTGCTCGGGACTCTTGACCCATCTTCTCCCTTTTTCCTAACTGATTTCCTCCCCCACCCCAAGAGACTCTCCGCAAAGTCTTAGCCAGGGCGGCGCCGCCCCGCTGCAGTCTTCTTGCGTATCTTTTTCCCCTTTCAGACTTCTGGCCAAGAGCAAACCTTTTTGTTACCTTTCTCAGACCTTTGGGCGTCCATCCCGTCCGATTAGGCAACACCTCCCTTCCCCCTCTCAACACTACTTAGGTTACTTTCACACAAGCCCTCCGTCCCCAGAGTGCAGGACGACCTGAGGAATACAATTTCCCTTTTTTCGGGTCCCCTTTGTCGAGGCTCCCCGTATGCCAGTTTCTCCCTTTGAGCTTTGTCTCGTCGGACGATAACTTTCCCCTTACCGATACGTGAGTAATTGTCCGGACCCAACGTCACTCTTCTTCGCGAACCCTAGCCCCGTTCTCAGGTTTTTTCATGTTTACTCCTCAGCCGCGGGGTACCTTTCCCAGGGTCGATCAGATATTGCGACTCGCTTTTGCCTCGTCCCGTATTAACTTTCACGTTCACCTCTTTTCAAGGATGCACGGACATGGATTCCCCCCCCTTTTCGGCTTTTCCCGGCTTATAATGATTTTCCCTTCCAAATTCCTTTTGCAGGCCCTCCAAGGACACCGTTTTTTTCCCAAGGAACTCCCCTCAGGTGTTTTGTGTCTGACCCTTTTCCTCCCAATTTGTTTACGGTCACCTTTCTCCGGTTGCGACGGAACCCTTGCCCCTTTTCCTTTTTTACTTGAACTTTCATTACCGTGACTTTTTCGTGACCCCCCCCTCCCTCTTTACGCTGTTCTTTTTCCAAGCTTTTTGTTCTTTAGGTCCCCCCTTCCTTTCTAAGCTTTTTCCCCTACTTTTTCGCTGCCGCCCCCTAGATTTTCTGGATGCTTATGCCTGTGCATGTTCTTCTCCGGTTTCTCCTCTGAATCGGCATCCTTGATTGGTTATTCATGGACAGATGCCTTCCTTACCCCCCCTAAGTTCCTTCTGGGCCGCGCTAGATGGAGTTGATTCCTTTTTCCCCCAGAATCCGAACCTTTTCAAAGACCTAGTTTCCCGCCTTTTGATTTCTCTCCTTCTTGTTATTTCATCACCCACTTTCTCGTACCCTAATAACTTCTTTTTTTTTGCATATATGGTGTATTCAACCGCTTTCTGCTTTTTACCCCGATTTTCTGTGAGTCCTGCGAGGCCACATGATGACCTCCGCGCCTCCCCGCGTAATAAACTTTTTGCTAATTTTTCCTGCGTCCCTTAACTTTTACACTCCCCCTTCTTCCCCCTATGAACTTTCTCAAGGAACCCCTTCCTAAGAAGCCTCCGCCCATTCTAAAGACCCCCCGGTCTTTCAGCGGAATGTTCCTTCCCCCCCGATTTAGACTTCCCCAGCCACCCTATTTGTGGGCCCGCACTGTCAGTTGTCTTCAGTTTCCTGTGACCCCCCTGAAATTTCTTTTTGCAAAAGGGTTGGTTTTCCCTGATCAACGGCCTGACAGGGTCTCCACGTCACTTGGAGTTCAAAGTCCTCCTCCTGTGCTTTTCTCCCCGTGGAACTCTCTGTATTGTCTTTTGGGCCCTTCCAAAAGGCGTTTTCCTTTCATCTCTTGAGGTATTTTAGCCTTACCCGATCCCTGAACGTCACTCCTTTGTTCTTAGGGCCTTCCCCTTTTTTGAAAACTCTTTGTCTATTTTTCCAGGAGCGGTCTAATTTACTAGGGCTTCCTCTACTTAGTACGCTTTCTTAAGCTTTCTCCCCTCCGACGCCCTATCTTTGTAATCTCTCTTCAAGTGATTCTCTTTTTCTTATAACGAAGCAAGTCGTATTTGTCCCGGCCCCCTTACACTGCTTTGTGCGGGCACTTTGCTTTCCAATTTTTTATATATACTAGAACTTTCCTTTTCAATTGCTACTTCTCCTCGAGAAAAGTTTTGTTCATGCATTTTTAATTGGTCAGAATGCCCATATGATAGGGGTCTTTTTTTTCCAGCTTTCTGACCGCCCTTTAAGTCCGTAGTGGGATATGACTCAACATGCATGATTAATTCCTTCCTCTTGATTTTACGCGGGCTACTTCTGTTTGACTGAAAGAAGTCCTAAGTTTTCTTTTTCGCCTAAGCATGCAGCACCTTCGTACTCGTTCCTCCCTGCAGATGCTCCTCTTTTTCCACGCCTTTATCTTCCCTCGTCAGCGGAGATAGGTTCCCCGGCATTACTTTGGAACCTGTTTTTCTTTGTCCCTGAGGGAGCTAGGGTTGGCCCTGCCATCTTGGCATAGGACAGGATTCTGATACTGACAGCCCGCGGAGCCTTTGTTGTAGATAGATACCTTCTTTCTAGATCCCCCGCCCTTCCAGTTAGTCTGGGGCTCAGCTGCTGTCCAGCGGTCCTCTCCGCCTTCCAACCCTCCAAACTTTTTTCACCCCCTTTCTGCAACTACGGCCTTCCTTTCGTGGTTTTCCCCCCTCGGCCAGGGAACTTCCTTTTCATTTGAAGTTTCTTCGCGGCCACTAAGACTTTAGTTTCCCTTTTCGCCGGCGATTGTTTTCGTTTCCCACCGCTACAGACTTTCCCGCCCCGTTTTGCCATTCCCCAACTTGAACTTCTTTGGTCCAAGGATTCCGAGGTTTTTTCGTATTCTTTCCCCTTTTTCAGCTCATTCCCGTTTTTTTTCTTTCGGACGTCGTTTCTTTCTTTCCTCTCCTTCTCTGCAAACGGTTATGCCTTTTTCTCATCCTTTATGTCATTGAGTATTTATTTTCTTACCGGTCAGGTGGCAGTGAGTGGTGGATTTCTCAAGTGCTTGCCCCCCGTAGTTGGGTCTGTGATTTTTGCGCCATTTAAGAAATCTTTTTTAGGTCTTTCACCTATAGCGGCGTTGCGCAAGGCTCCCTTTCATGCGTTTCCCGCTGAGATTCTTGCGGTTTGCCCCTTCAGACAAATGGTATTGGGTCCTTCTTCGTTTTGACTCTGGTGTCTCTCGGTCCCTTTCCATGCACATCCGGTCACCTCCCTTGGAAGTCTCCATTGCCGGTCGTGATGTGCGCCCGTCTGATTCTTATAAAGCTCAACTTTATCCTTCGTCAGCTTACTTCCTTGACGGCCTTTGTTTCGTGAGTTTTCCAGATAAGAGCTGGTAATTAATGCCATGTGAACCCCGTTCGCCCTTCCCCTTATTCTCTCTAT
>Ga0179593_1678937_pt1 | contig 12718 bp, 7 predicted proteins | sample CZODoug2_1_08_16_FD_185931 | JGI IMG/M metagenome (GOLD analysis project Ga0179593, IMG submission 185931) | Vadose zone soil fungal communities from Angelo Coast Range Reserve, California, USA - CZODoug2_1_08_16fungal (PacBio error correction) | ecosystem: Environmental > Terrestrial > Soil >... | reverse complement strand
GCTTGACAGAGCCAAGCATTTTTCGTTAAGTGATGGACGTAGGGTCCGGTGCGGTCTTTCTTTTTCTTTATGAGCCCCCTTCCTTCCTGGTGTGTCTTAAACAAAATTGTTCCCTCACTTTCCTTCGATTAGAAAAGGATAGAGTATCAACTGGAGGATTTCCTTTCCGCTGGCGCTGCTGGGGTCGTTTTTTTGTTCCCCCCTGACACTACGATAGCCTTTGAGAAGGTCTGGTTAATGCTCTTATTCTATGAACGGGGAAAAGATTAATAAGGTTTTCAGGTCTTTTCCTTTAGAGCACAAGTTCGTTTCTCCTCATAATATCCGTTTTGAGTTTCCATTTTTAGGCGCGTCGGCGTCAGTCGTTGAATTTATCCTTTCATGGGCCCATTTTCGAGCCCTAATGAAGCATCTTAGTAGAGGATAAAGTATTCACTTACCCCTCGATTCTTTGAGCATCGCAAAGCTTGGAAGGCATTAGGAGTTTTTTTTTGGTGTCCAGTTAGCGGCTTTCTTTTTCTTTTCTCCTGCTTTCCTTTTTGAGATGTAATTTGATTTCCTTTCGCCCCCGGGGACACTCAACTCCTCACTCTGCCGGTTCTGTCTTCTAATTTGAACTCGAAGGGTCCCCTGTTGACGCAGGGCCCTTTTGTTCCCCCCCTCTTGCGCCGGATGACGATCGTGAAGAAGGTGCCCTTATGTTCGTTTGCCCCCCCCCTTCCCATTTTGTCGCTCTTTGGTGACTCCCGTTTCTTGTCCTGTTCGAGCCTTGAACCCACCTCCCTCTCGTCCGATCTCTTTCAGTTTTCCTGAGATGAATGGCGTCTCTCTTCTTCCCATACAGTGGTTTGTGAGATAGTGTGCGTCCGCACTCCCTTTTTTTTTGAACAAACGTAACCTCTATGGAAGTCAGAACCTAGGTCGTTCTAAGTAGAAGCCCAAAGGGCGTCCCGGAGGAGTTTTTCCCAAGTTTTCCCCCCCTTGCGGCCCGTCCCGCTCCTTCGGTTCCCATGCCCTTCCAAGCTCGCCACGTCGCCCCTTTCTTACCGCGCTTTTTGACTTTGCTTTAGAACTCCACGTTTGTTTCAGCGATTCCCGTTTTTTCCCTTCCCCCGCCTTCTTTTTTTCTCCGAGCAGCGTTAGATTCCTTCTAGCCCGCTTTTAGCGACGGCGGGCTGGAACCTACGAAATCGGCCCCGCTCGAAGTTTTTTTCCGAGTTCTCTTCTCGAGAAGATGTCATTAGGAATGGCTCCGTCGTCGACCGTTTGCCAGTTGGATTGAAGCCTGTCCCGCCTGAGTGCGAGACCCAAGACTCTTCTCCAGGACGACGACCGTCTTGTGGTCAACCTTATTTTTTCTTTCCCCCAGAGGACTATTATGTTTCCCCTCCCCCTCTATCGAGAGGTGGTTCCTATGAGTTCTATCATTCACCTGGCGCACAGCGCATCATTCCCGACATTCCCTCCCGCCAGCCAACTGGAGCACGCCGAACCCCCTCGCCCTTTTAGTCCGTGATTGGTACCCAGGAGTTTGTCATCGGCCGTTCCAATTTTTTACCCCAAGCATGGCCGGTTTTTGCCCCCGATAAATTGAGTTCCGTACCCCATCAACTTACCCGCCGGGCTTCCTGAGCTTTCCAATCCCCCAGTTTCACCGTGGTGACCCAATTAGCCCTCCGGAAAGCCCTTCCAGTCCGGAGCATATTCACATGTTCCTATGCGCTTCGCTTTGCGGTAAACAAGGTTGGTGCACCCTGACTTGGCGTTGGCCGACTCCCCCCCGGTTCCATCCCCCCTGCAGGGAATTGCTGGTCCCTTTTTGCCTCTACCTCGCAAAATCGACGAGCGGTCGTGATGTTCGCGAACTTATTTCCCTTGGGGGCGAAGGTTAGCTTCCTCTTTTCTCTGCCCACGGTCCGTCCGTTTCCCCTTTTCCCTCTATTGGGCCGTTACTTTTTTAATCTTTTTCCCCCTGAACGACCATCGCTGGGCGTTAAGGTCCGCTATTTCGCCCGTCCACCTCTTTTTCAGTTCCTTGTCGCGGAGTCGGAGGCCGTGAAGCAGGATCAATTGGTGGCTCCTTGTTTCCCCTGTCTGGGGATCGCCGGCCCAGGTGCTCTCCTTTTTGCGTTTATTTCCCCTTTTTAGTGCTCGTTCTTCCGTGTCTTGCTTCGGTTGTGTTCCCCCCCTTTTTTTGCAGCCGCCTCCCCTATGGTCTCCGAAGCCTGTCTCATATCGCGCACATCTTTTTCCCTCAGCGCGCGCGAAACCCCGACTGTAAGCCGGACGCACGCAGCGAGATTTTTTTCGCGCCCACCCCACCCCTCCCCTCCTCCCACCACGACCTGATTATTTTCCTAGAGTTGACAGACGGTGTGACGCTCCTCTTCTTTTGTTTTTCTTCCGGTTCTCCCTTCTGTTGACCTTGCTCCTGGGGGAGAGATCACCCGATTCATTCTTTCCGCGGTTACATCCCTATGATCGCGTTTTGCCGGTATTTTTCCGTAGTCTTTTCTATTCTCCGTGCCTTTTTGGCACGTTGCTGAGTCTCGTTTCACTCAGCTTCTCCCTTTCGGGCACTCATTCCCCTTCGCCATATTCCCTCAGCTTTTGGGATGACGGGTCCTCCCACGTCCCTTAATAGTCCTTCCCCGCAGTATTTCGCGGCCTTTCCAAAGAGAACACCCTACGGAATGATTCCTCCCGCCCAAGACAACGTCCCCATCTGCCGTCGTCATCGTCATATGTACAGTGCGATGCTACCGCCATAAGCGCCGCTTTTTTTTCCCCTCCTTGAACTGAATGCCCCCCCCATGCCCCTTTCCCTTTTAGCCATATGCGTCACGAGTCAGAATAATAATTTGCTGGTCTTCCGTGCTTCTCCCCACTTGCCATCAGTCGGCACTTTGCGATAAATTCTAGCGGCTGTCTCTCCCCTGGGCCGCACTAAAGACCTCGAAATTTGCCTACAGCGACGCCCCCCTTCGCTTTTTTGTTTTTTTGTTTTTTTGTTGTGTTTTGTTGATAGGCATTTTCTTTTTTCAAGCATTGGAGAAATCCTGAGGACTGACCCCTCTGTCTTACTTTGGTAGGCACGGCGGTGCGGCCTGTTTATAGTCGCTACTTTTTCCTTTTTTTTAGGACTCACCTCCTGACGCCGGTTCCCCACCCCTAGGCACGTTCGCAAGGCGTACACCTCTCCCCGGTTGTTATGGCGCGGTTTTTTTTTTATTTCCCTAATATGTGACACTTTTCTCTCAGCCGATGGAGCTCCCCCCCCTTTTCAAGTGATAGAATGGCACGCAATGGGTCTCCCTAAACCACGGCCTGATCTAGAATGCGGCCTAGTAGCCCGGAGATATCTGTTTTCTCTCATCGCCTCCCCTTGAACCAGAGTGATCCCCCCAGCTATTTCCACTGCCCAGCAATGTTTCTTTTCTCACCCTTTTCCCCCGTTGGAGTGACAACTTCTCGACGTCACTCCTGATGCCCCCCTTTCCCAATATCCCCGAGACTCTAGATAACTTTTTCCAGTACCCTGGGAGCGCGGATGCTGAATTGTTCTAGACGTTCCGAGATATTTCGAGACTTTTCCCAGAATTTGATTTTTCTTGGCGCGGCGCGACAAGTTAGTTCTGCATCTTTCATTTTTCCGCGACCAATTGGAGCCAGCCTTCGCAGTCCTTTTTTTTCCCAATACGGCGTGTTCGGTAGCGGATTCCCCCTGATTCCCCCTGCATTGTATCCTTCACGGCGTTTAGGCCTTTTTTCTTCAGTCCCATCCCTTTCCACGCCCACACTCTTGATGTCCGCGATCCTTCGATGACCCCTTTAGTTTGGCGCTCTCCAGTGGGGCCCCAAACGGGAATTTTTTTTTTGATGGATTGCTGTCCCCTCCCCCTAATTAGAATCCTTGCCCCGTTTGACTGCATATGGTCCGTCTAATTTCACCCTTTCCGGCCGATGCCATCCCACCCAGGGACGACCACCCAGCTTCCGCCGCGTCTACGACCCCACTGGCGTCCCAGCGGACTCTCCATGGCCGCGCCATATTTCTTCACTTTTGGGGTGTGTGGGGTGTGGTGTGGGCTGTTTTTCCTCCTACATCCTCTTGGCTTGTATTTGAACGTTCCTGCCCCCCCCCCCCCCCCTCTTGCAAGTTCAATCAGTCCACGTTGATAAATAGTAAGATAAACGTCGCATCTGTTGTTTTCTCTTGTCCTGAGAAAGGTCCTTTTCCTCCAAGTCCTCGCCGTTTGTCTTTTTTTTGTTTTGTCCGTTCCTTTACTTTTTGAATTTATACCTAGAGGCTGAGTTGTGGAAGCTTGTGGCCCTTCGGTGGTTTGCCTTCCCTTGCTCACTGGGCGGTGGTAACGCCGTTGAACGCCTTGCCTTTGTACCCGTTCACCCCCCCACACGGCAGATTGCCCCCCCTCCTCTGCGCCTTTTCCCTGCCCTCCGTTTCTTCAGGGATTTCCCGACCAACGTGTTTTTCTGTTGCCGTTTGATACCGCCTTCTTATGACCCGTCGTTTCCCCCCCCTCGCCGTCGCCTACTTCTCCTCCCTTTTTTTGTTGTGAGTCTTTTCGCCGAATGATACGACAGTTGTTCAGACTCTGTTTTTTCGCGCTTTCCTCCGATCGGTTGGCCCATTCCACGTTTGGTCTCCCCTCAACACCCGTCCAAGTTATTTTCTTGAAAACTGAAATTGGTTTACCACCGTATGAAAATTTTTTCTGCGACTTTGCGGTGAGGCTGTCCCCATGGGCTTCGTTTAGGCCTTTTTTTTACCGTGCTCATGAGAGACACACTTGCCCAACTAGCGCCACAACGCCGTCGTGCCTACGATATTCTCTTCAATCAATCCGCCCGCCCCGTTCAAACGTCGTCTTTTTCCTTGTTTGATCCCCCCGTTTTTACTAGTTTTTGAATCCTCCTTCCATATGTGAGTTTTACTTAATTTAAGGACAGTGTCTTTTGAACCTTGGCCCTTGCAACTTTAAACCAATAACCCTTCACTTCCCACCCGAACCCCTTAGTATTCCAACAAGCTGTAAAGATCCATAAGATTCCTCCACCCAACGGGGACCTTTTGGGTCGTTCTAGGATTTTCCATGAAAGTCTTCAATGGTTTTCTCTCCTTGTGGGCTCTGGTGAATCTAGGGGCAGGCCCCCTCCCGTCTGCATGAGCCGGTTCACTTCCCCATGGTTATTCTTCCTGAATCCTCGCAAGTTACAGTTGATTGCCGAAACCTGAGATACATATAGATTTTTCTCCTTACGCCCCCTGCACTAACCAGTTTTTGGATTTCCATTTGCCCCTTTTGATGTTTTCTATATGAAGAGGGCACTTGGCCGCGGCGACCTTCTTGTAACCGCCCGCTCTCCAGTGATGCTTTCTGGGAATCAGGCATGGAAATTTCATTTCTCTCTCTGTGCGAGCTCTCCTTGCCGTTTTTTTTTTCTTTTAAGCCGATGTGGGCACATCTTCCGCCCTCTTCTCCAGGTTCCTTCGTAGCATTAAGCCCGCGTTTCCGCGTGCCCATTGATGCGATCTGGGTGCCGCTTTTTTTTTTCAGACACCTTTTTTTCAGCCGGGGAGATTAGGGCGTATTTAAGAATGTTTTTTCCGCAATTCTTGCCGCTAGATCTTCACTTTTTTTTGTATCTTTCTCCCTTTGTTGCGTGGCAATCCCCCCCAAGAGCTCCTCGTCAGGCCCATTTGTCCCCCTTTTCATTTTATAGGACACTTCCCCTTTAGTTACTTTCCCCAATACAGGAGGTACCTGCGCTTTGGAAGCTGGGCTGTTTGGCTTGGATTCTTCCAGCAGCCTCAATCGCCTCGAATCGGCCCCCTGTTTTTGATTTCCATTTTCACCGATCGATAGATACCCACCCACCTAGAGTTTCTTGTTATTCCTCAGAACAGGTTTTTCTTGATACTAATTCTCCCCCCCAACTGAGACACTCTATCGAGAATCAATTCGCACGCTTCGTCCCAAAGTAATTAACTATTGGTACTCTTTTATCCGTGAGCCAATCGCGCATAAGACGTTATCCGATCCACTGGGTACTTCTTTAGCCGTCCCTCGAGTATTCTTTCCCTGCGTCCCGCGAGGGTAATTTGAAGAGGAGTTACGCGATGCTATAAGGGGTGGCCTTGATTTCACTGTCTTAGTCCGCCCGGTCACCCGTCGGATTTCGATTCATGTGAGGGACAGTTTCTGGATTTAGCTTGAGCTCCCGACAGACAATGCCCGTTTCTTTGGATAACGTCGGCTCCTTCTGGCAGGGTTTGTTAGGCTGGTTTCTTATCGTCTCCTCTATACACTGGATTGGCCTTTTCCTTTTCTGATGGGATAATTTACCTTCTCTGGGCCATGTTTGGCCTCTTATCTTACCCTCTCCGGCATGTTCTTCGAGGTTTATCTTTTTTTTAACATTCGACGAACCCCCCCCCCCCCCCAGTATTGAGCTCGCCTCGTGCGAAAGGTTCCAAGACGTCTTTTTCATTTCTTCCCCCCTGACGACGATCTTGTTTGCGAGGATTTCAATTGAACTCTCCCCCTCCCAACCTCTCTGCAATCATTCTACATTGAATCCGTCGGCAAGCGGATGTCCTTTTCCTTCTCCCACGCACTTCCCTTTTGAGAGTTCCCCTCCCCAGCTGATGTAGAGCATTAGTTCACCCCAATAAGTCATCCCGGCGTGACGACGTTTGCCTGCTTGGATGACCTTTCGCCAGTATGTTTCCCCTGAAGAGGGCTCCCCCTCCTTTTCTCAAGTAGATAGTAAAAGACTTGAGATAAAGACCATCACAACCCCACGTGGTACGTCCCCCCCAGGGCAGGTTCAGCGACTTTCAAGCTCCCCTAGGAGCAATACGCCCATGAGAGGCCCACCTCGCCCTTTTTTTCAATGGCTCGCCCGTGGTTTCCTGGCGAATCTCCACAATCGTCCAGCTCCCCCGATTTATATGCTCCCCGAGTCCCCTCCTCTCCCTATTTATCTAGTTGACCACAGTCCCTGCCTTGTTGGAGTCACACTCTTTGGGGCGGCGTGGATGCGACTTCGGGACACCTTTTGATGACTTTTTTCCCCATGGTTCAGGAATGCCCAAATTTCCCCCAATGCTTAGTTCTCAATCCGGGTTTTTCTTTCACTGAACCCACTCTCAATTAATTGTTTTTTCGATACTTAACTGAGGTGTGCTGTCCCTTGACTAGAAGGCCAACCTACATATGAACTGGACTCAGTTTTTTTTCCGATTTTTGGTCGCCAAGCATCTTGGACCCCCTTTTTTTTTACCGCATTCCCGCGCAGTTAAATGGCGTTCCCCCTTTCTATTCCTCCTTTCTTTTAGTTTTTTATTTTCACTTCGTGGCGAATCTCGCTGGAGCAGCCTCTGGGGAGTTTGCCCTCCTCCGTCATTTGCGGGGACGCGGTTATTCCTTTTTTTTCTTTCTCGTTCTTCGCCAACCGTGCTCCTGGGTCTCCCCCCCTTTACACCCTCCCCATTCGGTCCACTTCCCCCATTCATCGGAGTCAGGGGCTGCGTTTCGACGATTTGCGAGTGTGTTTTCGGCGCGTGCGTCGTTTTTTTTTAATCCCCCGCTTGCCGCCGTGTTGTCCTTTCTTTTGGGCCCAAAGACAAAACCGCCTCCTCCCCCCCCCCTTTTTTCTGATATTCGCCACTATCGCTTGTAGCACGGCCATCCGTTGTGGTAGATTTTCCTCCCCGGCCGGGTCATCGTTTTTTTTTATAAAACGTAATTTATCGTTGTTTTTACCAAGCCGTACCCCATTTTTCCCCCACGAAGTCTTCTCTCTCTCGTCCTCTTCCCCCCCCATTGCCCCCCATTTTAGGTGAATGATGAACCTCTTTGCCTAGGGCGGATTTAGCGAGTTTCCCCCTTACAAGAGTCCCCCCCCTGATTTTTTTCGGGCGGGGATTCGTCGCGGGCTTGCACCGGCGTCTTTCTTCCTTTCTGGGCTCTCGTCCTTTTTATCTGGCCCTCATGTCGAACCCGCAACGACGGCCTTTCCGATTCCCCGGGATTTCCCGCGTTTCTGTCGCTTTGCCTTGAGGAGTCGTTTTCCTTCCAAATTTTCCTCTCCTTTGGTTCCTTCAGGTGTATTTCGGTCCTTCCGACAACTGCGGCCGCGTGGTTGTGGGTTTAATAGGACCTTCGTCATGCTCTCAATAATCCTGTGGTTTTTTTTTAGAGAGTCCTCCCTTCCGCATTACCCCCCTCCTCCAAAAAGTATCCTCAGAACTGCTTTTGTTCGCCGGCTATTCCCCCGGCATACCCTTTTCACCGTTCTGCAAATGGACTTTCCCCCCCCCGGCATTCCTAAATGTTCCTGACTTGAAATGATCGGCATCCTGGCTCAAGTTCCTTCCCCCCTTCAACTTTCTTAAACAATCAGTCCAGTTTTTCTTCTGAGCCCGATTCTCTTTCAATGCTGTTTCCCCGCGGCCAGCGAATAACCCTTACGCCGACCCCTTGACTTCCGTTAACACGCAAACTCCGCCCCTTCCGGCTGTTTACCCTTCGGGATTCCCACGCCGGCGCAGGCTTCCGGTTTGAATTGAGTTATATTAAGCGCCATCGAGATGGCATGTGTGCAGGCCATGGATTGCCATCCTCAACCCCTCCCTTTTGTTCCGGCCCCCTAGATTTTCCTTTCTGGGGGCGCGCATTATTTCCACCCTGCGGTCAGTCCCACGCCCGACCAGACTTTTCTCATTGATGTTCCACCCCTTCTTTCGAAAATAGGACTGTTCCTCCCTAAAGTTTTTCCGTCCGTTTCTGTCTGCGGTTGTCCCGTTTTCTGAGCCCGCCTTTTTTTTTCCAGGCCCTAGATTTTGACCTTCCTCCCAGAATGTTCAGCCTGCTCTTCCCATGACGCAGAGGTCCCGCCCCCTTTTTTACACTTTCAGGGAGTTTCCTTCGGTCCACATTTTTGCCTCCCCCAGGGCCTGCGTTTCTCTACGATCGAGGACGTTTTCCCACCGCCAATTCCGTACAACCCATCACCTTTTCTTCAGTGCTCCCGTTCAAGCCCCCCAGTTGCGCATTCTTCGCGGGACCAGTTCAAGTCCGCCGTTTGAAGGAGAATTTCCAGGGGCCTCGCCTGGAGAGAGGGCCCCCTTCTTTCAAATTGTTAAAAATTTTATGTCGTTTGTTTCGCCCTCCCCCCCCCCCCTGGCCCCGAACGCTCGTCCAGTTCATAGTGCCCGGATGTTGCTCCTTCCGCCCCGCCCCCCCCCGTTTCACGATCATTTCCTACGAGAGGAGCCCGTCTTGCTTTTCACTTTTTCGCTTTTGTGTTTCAGCGGCGCCGCCCACGGTTTTCGCCGCGAGTGTTAAGAGCTGGGGCTTGCATCGTCTCATGTCCCCTGGAAACAAGACAAAATCGGTTGCGTTGACCAGTCCGCGTGCCATTCTCGCCCACCCCCATTTCGCGAATGGTTATTTTTTGTTCTTTCAGGGGGACGGTCCACCTGAGATGATTTACCTGGGGCTCTGTTCCTTCTGCTTTATGTCCGCCGCACAATTTTTTTCGTCATGTTTCTTCCTCCACTACTGCCGATTATACTCTGGCTTGATGGGTTCGCTGATGTCGCGTTTGACTTCCTCAAATGGTTGGTTTCGGTCTTCCTCCTTTTTTTCTTTTGAACCTCCTTTTTTTCTCTTCTTACGATCGTTCGCTTTCTTTCAGAAGATTATGTTCCTTTTTTCACCGCCTTTTTAGAAGTATGGTGAACTCTGATCTTTTCCCCCTTTTTGCGATCTTCCTTGTTCCCTCCGTGCTCTCCCCTTTGTGCTTGAATCCTCGCATGATGGTGCCATCTTGAGTTGGACGTTCCCCTCGTACTTTGTTGAGCGCTCGTATCAGTTGCACCCGAAGTCGGCTTTTTCTAATATTTTTCCGCGCTTCCGTCTTCTTCCACGACGTCCTTTCCCCCTCCCGTTCCCTTTTTTCCGCGACCAACGGCATCGACCGAGACATGCCGTATGTTTTTTTCCGATTTCCAAAGGTTACAATTTTCCCCTACGTTCCTGCAGACACGCAGACGAATGAGAAACATCCCTGCGTCTCCATAGACGTTGATCCCCGACTGACTATAAACTCGGACCTTTCTCCCCGCCTGATTGAGCAAATTGTTATGCCTGAGTCTCCTCTCCAGACTGCTTTCACAGACCTCATAGTGCACATCGAATCCGACCGGATGGCGTCTTTGGGCTTTTCAAAGGATAAATACCGTAGTCCTGTCTATCATCCATGTGTAGTCCTTCGACGGACTTCGGGCAGCCACCCCCTCCCCAGCCGATTCCCTTGCTTAAGAGAATCGGGTAGGCCCTATGTTGATCGACTTCTCCCCCCTCTGTTCCTCGCTGCTCTGCCTATGTACGTTCACTTTCTACGCGGTTCTCCTTTGAGATAGTCGCGCCCCCGCGCTATTTCCTGGCGCGGCTTCCCGAGGCTTTAGTATTTTTTCACCGGGATGTCTGGCCTCCCTTTTTTAGGGTCTCTGTGCTGAATTTCCCCCTAACTGATTCTCGTTTTATGTCGCGTACTTGCTACGCCCATGCTTCTCGAACGCTAATTTTTCTCTTTATTCTTCACTCTTTTTTTCTTCTTAAGAGAACTTGGAAGAAGGATGCGATGGTCCTGAATATTCACGAGTCCGATCCACCCTGCTAACAGCGGTGAAAGATAAATAGATGCCGAAGTTGCTCAACCCTACCATGAGGACCTTCCAGCAGAGCTAGCGAGTGAAGAAAGGGAGCATGCTTAAAATACTATCCCATCTTACCCCGTCGTCAATTGCCCCTGGAGGAGGGAGTTAGAGGTTGTTTCTAAGAAGGAATTCCCGTGATTTGTGCAAGATGTCAATATAGTTCTGCGCCCCGTCCAACCTTTCTCTGTGAAAGGAACGCAGAACGTAAATTCTCCCGACTTTGGCTGTCACCTTCGCCAGTCCGGCCAACAGAACAGGGCTTTCTGTCCTGGTGAGTGGCTGCCTTTATCGTAAAGTGGCCTGCGCGGATTCCGTCCGATCACCTTCTTTCCCTCTCCATTTCCATTCCGCCAACCTGTGAGACGAGGACCCCCCGGTTTTCCTTTTGTTTTTGTTTCGAAGTCCGCAGACCAACCCCTGGGGTCAACTGCGCGGCGTTTCCCGACTAATAGAAGACCCCAGTTAACGGTTCGGTCCTTTTCCGGAACACCCCTTCCCCGCCTCCCACCCGGCTTGCTTCTTTTTAAAGTGCCGTCCCCCTTCTTTTTCGTCCTGTTTACAAGCAGAAATCCCCCCCCCCTTGTCTCCTTTTGGCGCCTCCCATTCCGTATTGACTTTACGATTTTTTGTGCGGGCCTAACGACTTTTCCTCGCTGCCGTATTTTTCCACAACAGCAATTTCATCACGTTTTTTTTTTCTTCTTCCCTCCCCGCTCCGCGTCCTCTGAGACAGTGTTCCATGAGATTCCCTTCAAGACTGAGGGCGTTGCGTCCCAAGTGCTCCTCCTTTGAATAGGCGAGGCCGGGCGGTGGGCCCCCCCCGCGTTAGGTGGGTCCAGTTTTGCTTTTTTCCAACCGCTCCCTTGCGCGGCACGACCGCCTTTCTTTGGAACAGCTCAACCTTTTTTTTTCCATAGCCGACCTTTTTTTGTTACAGAAGTGGATTCCTGCAGGTTCTTATTGTTCCCCCCTTCTGGTTTCAGTTTCGACCCAAATTGCGCATTTCTCGCATCTCGATTTCGCATTTCCGACACAATTTCGCCGTTTCCCTTCCTTTTTCTCCTCCTGTGTTGTAGAGTTTGCTACAGGTTTTCTCCCTCTCTTCTTATCGCTCGGTCACTTCTTTTTGGCAACTTCAAACCTTCTTCTGTTCATGTTACCCCCTATCCCTTGGTATCACAAGTCGCAAAGTTTGGCTTGTTGTTTTTTCTGTTCCCCATGGGTCGTTTTCCCCCGCTCCCTTTTCTCCTACTGTTGACCCCCTTGGACACAACGCTTTTCTCTTACCGGACTCTTCCTCTTCAAGTTTGCACCCGCCCGAAGTCGGCATTTGACTTGAGAAATTAACCGATTTTTAACGAAAGCCAGACGCGATCAGTGCTCGTAAAGCTTTCAGATTCCCCCCCTGGTGGACCTGCTCCCCCCTGATTGAAGCCTATTTTCGAACTTGCCCCATACAGAGGGCTCCATTAAAATATTATGTCCCCCATCCCCCCCCCCCGCGTTACATCTCCATTCCTGTATTGTTGAGACCTCCCAACAGAGTCGACATTGGGTTGTCCCGGCTTAACTGGTTTATAAACGGGAAATGGTTGTTTCTTCGTTAACCTGGTGGTCTGCTTGCGGGCTTCCAATTAGTGGTTTCGATGAAATCAGTTTCAATCCTTTCTGGTCTTGAGTCCTCTAACCCAATCATTTTCTTTGTTTGTCCTCCCCCCCCACATACGACCTTCCTTCGCCGCTTTGACAATTGTTTCCACCTGGAGGTCCTGATGGCATTTCCTTATTCTTTTTCTGTTTGCTATCTTAGGTTTTCAGCACTCCGCCGGCCCCCCGATTCCCTTCCCTGTCATCTCTCTTTTCCGCGTTGCGTCGACTCTTTTCTCCAATTAGTCTGAGACGTGCGCTTCTTACGTCCCCGTCCCCGGTGTCTTAGCGACCGATTCTTGGTCCCATCCCTCGACGTAG
>Ga0179593_1492136_pt1 | contig 12718 bp, 18 predicted proteins | sample CZODoug2_1_08_16_FD_185931 | JGI IMG/M metagenome (GOLD analysis project Ga0179593, IMG submission 185931) | Vadose zone soil fungal communities from Angelo Coast Range Reserve, California, USA - CZODoug2_1_08_16fungal (PacBio error correction) | ecosystem: Environmental > Terrestrial > Soil >... | reverse complement strand
GAACGCGAGACTTCCTCCTCTTGGTGATCCCAAACGCTATTTTGATCCACGATTTTTTCTCCTCTTTTCTCTTTTTCGCCACCCCCTTTTGAGCGTTTTTGACTTTCTTTGGCGGTCAGCACAACCCCTTGTAGATTTTTCAGCAGGGGAACAACGCCATCACACTTGTCATATCACACCGTTGAGCAGCTGTAACTTTTTGTTTATATCTTCCCGGCTGGTCGATGGCATGATTTTTATTTCGTGATTACGTTTTATGTAAAGTCTTCGCTAATGGGAGGTAAGAACTCCTACCTTGTCCATGGATTGTTTCTGTGCTGGGTTTTGCAATTATTCTTTCCGGCGGTTATTTGCCTATCTCCCAAGGGTGATTGTTTGGTGATGATACTTTATTCCCTGGATGATAGTCCCCTTTTTCCTTTTGCTTCATTTCCTTCTAGCGATAAATTCCCCTTCGTGCATCAGAGTATCTCAGCCCCTATGAGTCCCCCCCCCAAACTTGTTGGATGTCGACGTAGTCTTGCTGCTGGTCACATCTCCTAGCCTTCTCTCCCCCCCCTGATTTTTCTTTTCCCAACACACAGCCCAACTGCTCCCCATTCCCCCTTTTTGAGAGCATTCTCGTAACTTACCCCCCTGGCGCGGTCCAGCAGGAAGTCCCTATCTTCAAATAGGTTCTGTTCACGTGTGTACGACATGAGTGCTTTGGACCCTGCAAACCAACCCTAGATCTGGCCCTCAGACCAGAATCTTAAGTAAGCATGCTCCCCTCAGTCGCAGCCCACTTTTTCCCATTCCCCAATCAATCATCAACGAACCCTTGTGCAACCCTTTTGTTACTTTAATCATCTTTCACTACTTTTTCGTCATGCTTGCTGCTTCCTGCCTTCAACTTGTCCTTCGTGAGCTGTCGGATATAGGATTTTTCCCTCAACCTTTCTCTTTTCCCTACTGTCAAGATTGCCATTTTTCTGTAAGTCATTAAGGCAGCGATTTGCAGAGGACACCAGAACGGTTTTTCTGGTCCCCCCCCTCTATCCCAGTCGTTTTTTGCATGACTTCTTTCGTTCTGTTCTCATCTTGCTTTCAGGAAACCCGTACGAGGACATTGGCTCCACAGATTGGCTGTGCAAGTCCTGACGAAGTAATCATCTAAACCCGCCCCCAAGGATTTTTTTTTTGATCTCAAAATTTCCCCCTAGCTTTTCATCCCTGGACCCTCGAAGCCATCATGCTTCAACTCCGATCCGGCGCAGGTGTGATGGTCCCCCGTTGAGTCAATGTTCCAGCAGGGACATGAGCCTTTGTGAAGGGCATTTTTTCGGATAGACACCTTTCTCCTCCCTCGACTCCAGGTAGATATTGCGAATGATCGGGACAAGACGTCTCTAGCCTGAAACACATTTTTGGCACTTTTTTCAAACTTCCCCTTGAACCCCAAGAATTCTCCATTGTCCCTTTCCAAATTCTTCGCTTCCAACCTCCCTGACATTCCTTTTATCCCGGTGCTGTACTGACATTCCCAGGTCCTTTTTATAAATGGCCGTTTGAGCTGCGACACAGTCAGCTTAACACCAACCCTTTTTTTTTCCATAAACTGTTCCCTCCCCTCTCCTCACTTTTCCTTTGGTTGGCATCGATTAGTGAGGCTTATTGCCTTGTCTTTCTTCTTTCTCCTTCTGCTTTTTCTTTTCACTCTCCATTCAAGTAACCCCCCAGAATCAGGCCGGCCCCTGGCTTCAAAGATGTCCCGGTTGAATCGAAGACTTTTTCGATATCTTGACGGTTTTTAGACAATTGGGGTGGTTTTAGTATTTCTTTGTTCCCCTTTTTCCTGCACCAGTTTTCCAACCTTGCTTCTTTGCCCCTCGTCTTGTAAACTCCCCTTCCAATATTTTACTTTAATCTTATTGTTCTCCTGATGCCCCTTACTCATCGCCCTCCGACTTGTCAGGCTTCTTTTAACATGTTTTTTTTTGGTTACCAGTCACACTGCTCACAAAGGCCGGGATTTGTTATTGCGTCGTGATCACTTTTGGGCCCCTTCTCTCCATGATTTTATGATCTCGGCCATTTTTTGCACCCCGTCCCGCTTTGAATTTGATGACCTTTGTTTTTTCCTTTGGTTTTTCTTGACCACTTCGTGTCAGGCCTCACTTTTCCTTGTAATAGTTCTTTTCTTCAAAGCATCTTTTTTTTTCTCTTTCGTTTCTTTCCTAACGAGACAGTCCACGTGTTTTTTTTCTGCCTTTGTTTTTTTTTGCCGATGGTGGGACTTTCGGTGCACCTCAGACCAGTCTAATTTCCTCCTTTCCTAGTTCACTCCACTTTTCATTCTGAGCCACCCCGTGTGTTGAGTTTCTGTGCAGTCCTTTAGTACGTTATTCCGACACTATCCGAACCCTCCAAGCTGTTAAGTGTTTTTCCCTCGCAGTCCCCGTTGTGAGTCTCTAATTTCGACACCACCTTGTTCCCATTGCGTTTGGAGGGGGATTGGGTAAACTTGCCTTTTTCCAAAGCCGTGGGGGATCGACAGCCTGCTCTTTCCAGTGAGTTAGTGCAGATATTTTTTGAGAAGTTTGGGCAGGTACTTCAGACACCTCCGTTGTAGTCCTCCCCCGAAAACTATTCAGGATTCCTCTTCCCTTTTCTGCTTTCCAGCTTTTTCTTGTGCTGGGAGGATTTCCTTTTTTTCGTGACACCCCCACTTTTTTTTCATGGCGGTGGTGGGTCTTTTATTTTGCATAAGAGCTTGTGGTCCCATTCATTGGTGTGTTCACGCGCCCGTACTTCGGACCTCTAAAGTTTTTCTTTCCACTCCGGTAGGATTACTGGACTATCCCTCTGATCACCCTCCCTTTGCTACCTCTCTAAGTAGAAGGACTTTCCCACAAGAGTCCTTGTTACTATCCCCTGTCTCATCCGCCAAAACAACCTCCGAGGAAACTCCGATCATGTACTTTTCATTTAACAGTCAAGCAAATTCCCCTGAACATTAAAGAATTTCCCGCTCCTTCGTTGCATTATCCCAGTCTCGAAGCCCAAATTACGCCCACCCCCAGTTCTGAACGTGCCGCACTTTTCCACCCTTTTTTTTACCCTCTATTGTCTTATATCCTACCCAACCCTTGTCAACTCTTTTTCCATTGTCGTTTCCAGTTCGTGACTCTCTCTCTATGAACCCCACTTTTTTTGTTATCAGAACCCCCCCCCCTTGTGGTGTAGTCCGTCCAAGTTTTTTTTATGTCCCCCTTTTATCGTTGAATCGGGGATCCTCTAATAGCGTTGGAGCGATAGCACTCGCTATTATGTTTTTTTTGTTGACTCGGATGAACGTCTGCTTCCCTTTGCCTATTCCCTTTTTTTTCCCCTCTCTAGGATACCCCGATTTTTCCTATGGTTGAGGTTTCCACCCCGTTTGGACTGTCTCGCAGGGGTGGGCCCCACATGTGGTATCTTTTTTTCCCCCATGTTCACCCTCCCTCCCCCCCCCTTCCTATCAAAACCCGCTCTTGCCCTCTTTCCCAAGGTTGAGGGAAATTCACAGTCTTTTCACCTCTTGGCCGATTTTCTCTCGGTGAGACGTTAATGTGGTCAAGTTCTTATATCTTCGGCCCCTTTTTGTCCGGTTCGTGGATTTGCTTTTAGTGGAAATATTCCGGTCCAACCCTTCTCGGCTTGATTTGTTTTCCGGGTGTCGGCTTGCTTATCTGGTACTTTCTTTCCCATTTGCTTTTCAAGTCCTTTCACCCTCTCCCTAGAAACTGTATGGGTATTTTTTTTATTTCCCTAGTTCCTCCCTTTTTTCGTCCACCCACTTGCCTGTAGCATGCGACTTTCAGTATTATCGTCTTTTTCTCTGAGGCAGACCTGCCTCTGGTTCCCCCCCCCCCTATCTTTTTCCCCCCCCAACTAAGCTCCCCACTCTCAATCCCTTGATACTTTCCCGAGAAAAACAGTTCTAGCCTTCACCTCCCCCGCCCTTTTTGAACGCAGTCCCGTCCGGTATCTTTTTCCTTCCCCCCCCTTACTCGGTGAAGTTCTTTTTGAATGCTCCGACCACTTGGACGTTCTTGGACCAAACTTTCCACAATATAGAGCCTTCTGCCCACACCCTTTCCCAGAAGCAACCTCTTTCCGGACCCCTCCCTTCCTTTCATTTTTGCCCCTTTCCGACCCCTCCCTCCAACGAACTTTTTTCACGGGTTTGTTCTCCCCTTCTCCATCCATCTTTTTCAGTTTTCTGTTTCTTCTGCATTCAACCCGCGTTGTTTTTTTTTATCCCTTAATTCGTACCTCCCTATCAAGTCGCTCCCCCTTTTTCTTCTTCCCCTCTTTCCCTGGTCAAGATTCAATTCTTCTTTAGTTCTCATTCGCCGACTAAGGGGTGTTCTTCTTTTTCGATTCCACTCCGTTCTGTTCCACCCCTCTCAGCTCCTTCTTCGCAATAAATCTTTATTCTTTCATAGTTCGGTCTCCTCCGTCGAGTCCTTTTGAAACCTCCCTCCTTTCCACTTTTCTTCCACGGTGATTGCATATTGGCTGTGAAAGGCTTTCAAGTTAAACCCAGTCATGTATAACATTTCCTGGTGGGGGATTTTTCCCCCTGAACCACCCCGAGATCATCCCTGGATTCAAGGTAGAAGCCTCCTTCTCTCCCCCCGCCCAAGCTCTCCTTTCTGAGTGTTACATGTTCCCCTTCGTCCCCCCTCTTTTGAGGCCCCCTCCAGGCCTTTATTTAGATTTAGCCTTGGACTTTATCCTGATATCTTCACCACTCAATTTCAGTCTTTTTTCCCCCTCAAGTAGATATTGCAAGATATTTACATACGGCTATCCCCCGCACCAAGTTTTTACTGTAAGTTTTTCGTGCACACTCCATGACCCCATAAAGACTACCCCCCCCTTGTCTTCAAAGCCCGCATCTCAACAATTCTCTTTTCTCAACTCTCATTATACCTGCCCTTCTTCATTCTTCTGTCCTTGTTTTATTGTCCCGGACCTAACCTCTTCCCTTATCCCCAAGGACCCCACAAGCTACTGTCACTAACCCCCTCCCTGAAACCTCTATGTTACTCCTCTCCCCGCGTGTTTTTCTTCTGAGTTCTTTTCGGCCTGTTTGCCCCAGTAGATGTATTGGTGCCTTGTATAGCACCATTTGACCGATCTGCCAGGTTCTCCACCTTCTCTTTTTTTTCCCCCGAATTTTTTAATGGAAGCAAGTTGAGCATTTCCTTCCGTCGTTGTTTTTAGCTTTCCAAGCTTTTTCGATGATGAGGCTTTGAAGAGAAATGTCTTTTGTCTCTTGTTACGTTCGATTTGAAAATCTTCCCTTTGACCCCAACCCCTTGCGTAGTCTAGACGTAGTTTTTTTTACCTCCCTCTCCATCTCTACCTTGGATTCTACCTCTTGATTTGCATCTCTGCCTTCTACTCTTTTCGAACCCTGTCCCCTGGTTATCCCCCCCTCTTCCCTTCCAGACTTGTCAATTAACCCTTGACCGTCAGGGATCCGAGGTTTTTTTTTTTTTCTTCCCGAGATGGCTGGTCTCTACTTTTATCCATTTCTATCTCTGGGTGGTTCTCCCCAGTCCATGGTCCCTTTTCTTTTTTCGTATTCACCTTTGCTATGGCCTTTTTTTCCCCTCCGGTACCCAGAAATATGAATCATTTAAGGTTCTTTATGATGTGAAAGAGTCCTTTTTTTCTGACTCGAATCTACGAGTCCCCAATTTGATGCTAGCCGGGGGCTTTTTTTTCCTCTTTTTTTACTACAGTTATGGTTTTATCTCTGTCCCTACCCCTCCCTTTCGCCATCACTACATCCCTATGGAAATTTACCAGTTATCATTGAAGCCATCCGGTGAGCCCTCTTCTCCCGTATTCATCTCCTTTCTCCTCTTTCGACCACCGCACAAAGCTTGTTCAGTTTTCAGCCGAAGACGCCTTCCCCCCCACTGATAAAAGGATTTTCTCTTCTTCCCCTTTCTGAAACCCTTGGGGGGCCCTTTTCGAGTATGAAAGTGGTCCCCTTTCTTTGGGTCTCCTCCTCCCCCATTTCCTTTTCTTTCTTATTTTTTCCCCTTCTTATTTTTTCTTTCCGAATCTATCTTTCCCCTTTCCTTCCTCTGTTTTGCCGGTCCACGACTTCCCAGTTGTCGTCAAGAATTATATGAATATGAATCCCCCTTCCTTCTTTATTTTCACTAGCCCTGTCGTATTTTTTTTCTTTCCCCTTCCTCCCCTTCTGCATTATAAGTGTATGCTCCTGTGGCGATTTTATTGACGTCCCTTCCTTTTTTGAACCCCCTGATCCCCTTTTTTATCAGTCTTTTAGAAAAAAGCTTCAGACGAATTTCTCCAATTTCCCCAGTTGCCTGGGTTTTTTATACTCCGGTAGGCTTCTGCCCTTCCCAGTGAAAGTTTTCTATTTTAGTTCTTCCGGAACTTGACAAGTCCCACCCAAAGGTATTCCTTGTTCAATATAATAATTGTCAACCTCCTTTCCTGCCCCCCTCACTCACCCTGTGTCGACTTCCCCTCGCTATCCGGTTTAAACCTGGGACTATGCCCACCTCCCACAAAAGTCCCCCCCCTAAACATTTTCACGCAATGGCCCTTTCCCCCCTTTATTCCAACTACAGTTGAGACGATTACCCCCCCTACGCCATTCTTTGAAAGTATATCACTCTGCCTTCCTGTAAATATCCACAGTTCCCCCTCTCTTCCCCGTTGTGGATATGTGACCCAGGTTTGATGGCGTGTTCGTCCCTCTCGATCTATGACACCTTGTTTTTTGTGATCTCAGCGTCCCACACCTCTTTTCCCCTCCTTTTTTCAGGTTCCACATTTTTTTTATTATCTCCCTTTTCTCCCATCATCGAGGTGATCTCGATTGCATCTTTCCCCCCCGCTTTCTCTCTTTTCCTTCTTTGGTGGTGTTCGAGAGATGACCCTCTCTCTCCATTTAGTTTTCAGATAGCTGTTTCCCAAATATGAGGATCCCCCCCCCCGGCTTTTGGAGTTTCCTTTCTTCCCCTTGTTGGTCACGTTTATTGGTTATAGCAGCTGTCTCCCCCCCCAATTCTCTTCATACAACCACCCCAAACAAAACCTTTTTTTTTCTTTTCTGGTTTTGGGGTGTTTGTTTTTTTTTGTTGTGTCCTTTTTTCCTTTTTCTTTATGTTCTCTGGTTTGGTGGGTTTATTTTTTTTTTTTTTTTTTTTTTTTTTTTTTTTCTTTTTTTTTTTTATTTTTTTTTTTCCTTTTTTTTTTTTTTTTTTTTTTTTTTTTCTTTTTTTTTTTTTTTTTTTTTCTTTTTTTTTTTTTTTTTTTTTTTTTTTTTTTTTTTTTTTTCTTTTTTTTTTTTTTTTTTTTTTTTTCCGAACCTCCCACATACCTCTTGAGGCCCTGAGATCCCCCTTCCCTTCAGGAGTTTAACCAGATCCTCGTTCTTCTACTTTCCCTCATTGTTAGTCTCTTGTTCAGTTCCCTCTTCTTTTTCTGCCCTCCCTACTTCACTTGGCCTGGCGGGGTCCGGATGGCTTTCCTGCACCTTCTTTTCCCACATTATATTCTTTCTCCATATCCAAAAGTTTCCTTAGTTCTGTATGCCTTTCTCTCCCCTGGCTTCTCTTCCCCCCCCCCTTTCCTTCCCTCTTTTCTAAATCTCTATAAAACATTAAGGCCCCCCTTTGTTGGTATTCAAACTTCAGACCCCTCTTCCCCCCCCCACACCCCTTGCCTTCTTGTCATGTCTGACGCGTCGTTAGCTTTTTTCCCTTCCACCTTTCTTGTTTTTTTTTTTCTTTCCCCACTTATAAAAGCCCACATCGCCCCACCCCTGACTTCAATACCTTCTCCTTTTCCTTTTCCCAAGTTCCTACTTTCCTTCACCAGCACATCTTCCCATGGTGTTCCCTTCCAGGCTTTTTTTTTCTTCCCCCTACTCTTTGCCTTTCTTTTTTCCTTTGTAACTTGCCCACCTTGCCTTTTTCCTTGCCATTGACAACCCACTTCATCATTCTCTTCTTATCTCTTTTTCTCTTGACCCTTTCCGCCCTCCTTTCCCTTCCCGTCAGAGATGCTTCATCCCGAACTCTTTTCCCCCGTTTTTCCTTTACACTCCATCCTCTGCCCCTTGGAACCTTTTTGTAGCCACCCCGTCCTCCCCCCTATAACAATACTTGTTTTTATGTTTTTCTTTCCAACTTCCCAGCTTGGCCGCTGCTGTCGGAGTCCCCTCGTCCTTTCCCTTTCTTCTTCCCCGTAGATTTTTTCCCTCTTTCTTTCCCCTTAACTGATTACATAGTTCCTAAAGAGAATTCACTTTTTTTTTCTTCCTCTTCCCCCCAGACGGTTTTTTAACCCCTCTTTTTCCCTATTCTCCATACTCTCCTCAGTCGTTCTTTCATCGTTAGGCTTTTTCTCCCAGTATCGTAATTCCCCACCGTTATATGCCCCCCTTTCCATCCTTTTCCCCTTCTTCCTATTTGCTTTTCCTTCCTTCCCCCGAGTATATCAATCATTTTCAAAACCCTTCCCCTCTTCCCCCCTTGACAGTCTTTTGCCTGTCTCAGTCCAAAAATGGAAACCCCCTAGATCCCCTCCTGTTCTCCCCTTCCTCTCTTCAGCTTTTTTCCCTGCAATACACCGAGGATCAGTTGTCGCAGGTGACTGGTACCCCCGTAAACCATTCTTTCCTCCTTCAATTCTTCGTTCGATCTCTAAGTGCATTTCGCAGGTGAGTTTTGACAATCAAATTCTGCTATCTTCTTTCCTTTTTTCCCTGTTAGTCTTTCCTCCTTTTATCTTTACCCAGACTATATAATCGCCCATGGGCAATGTACCCTTCCCCTTCCAAAATACTCCTCCCCCCTTTCTTCCCAAAGAATTACTCACCTCCCAATTTCTGTACCTATCCAACTTTCATGACCTCCCTTCTTCCCCCTGTCCCCCCTTTCCCCGACCTTTATATCCTGGCATACCTTTTTTTTTTTTTTTTTTTTTTTCCCGCCTGACTCTGGAAAGCCAAATCCTGCCTCCTAACACCACTAAAGTCCCCTTCCTCCCTCCCTTCCTCCCCTAAATCTAGATATTTAACCTACGTTGGTTCTGTCGACGAGTCTTCAGTAGCTTTTTTTTTTAGTGTTTGTTCGAAGAGAAGCCTTTGGAGGTTAGTAGATTCTTTCCCTTTCTTCCACCAGGACACTCTCCCCCCTACTTTCTGGCAACGGCGCCCCCAGCCCACTCGCACCTGCAATCCACTTCGTCTTTTTCCTCTCCGAATGGGCCTTATCGACTCCTTGTGCGTATTTATTTGTCCATTTCTCTGTAAAATCTTCCCTTGACACAAGTTGGTGCTTTTTAGCTCTTTTCCTCCCCTTCCTGCCATATCTAACTTTCATATTTTATATCCGGATGTAGCCAACTTAACTTACTCTACCATCGAACTTTTCCTCCCTTCTTCTGATACCCCCTAAGGGTTATCCCGGGGTTCCCAGTCCCTCCTCCCCCCTTTTTTCTTCTCCCCTTTTCTCAGAGATCCTTGGTCTTCCCCTGATGTTCCTTGATGTCTTTTTTGTTTTCCTTTTTCCCCCCTGGAAAAGACTTACTTTGATACTTTGGAGGCTGAGTTTCTTCTTTCTTCTCCTTCTTATTCCCCCCTTTACAGCTCCCTGCCCTTAGTCCAAGTGGGAACAGAGTCTTGTGTTTTTTCCTCTCTTTTTCTTTTAACTCATGACGTCCTCCCCCATGATGATAGACCCTATGCGCTGAAGCTTGTTTTTGACACCCCTTTCTTTTTTTTTCCTCCCTGTCCCCCCCCCCCTCCCAACAATTTTTCGTCGTTTATGGTTCTTGACATTCCTCCGATTTTTCAGCCAATCTACCTGTGAGATCCGACTGATTGGACACCATTAAGATATTCTCCCTCCCTCCCCCCCCCGCCCTCTGTTTGCATCTTGACTAAGAAGAATTATTCCGCCATTCTTTTTCAGTTACCTCCCCCCCCCCCCTTTCAACCATTTTCTTTTTCTTATTTTGGTCCATTGACAAAGGGACAACTGGTAGTGGGGATTGTCCCCCTCCTTCCTGCTCTTTTTTTTCCCCCCCCCCTTTCCTTCGGGTTCTCCTATAATTTCATCTATTATTACTTTCCGGTCGACGCACTTCCTAAGTACCCCGAAGTCCCATGCATAAGAGTAATGCATGACCCAATCTTCCTTTCCTTTCCTTTTCCCTCTCCCCCCTTTTCCTCTTCTGTCTCGAATCTCAATTTTCGTGACATCATCAAATTGTCTTCTAATTGGGGAGATTTTGACTTCTCCCTAGGTGGAAAACCCCGAGCCTGCCCTCTTTTCTCCCCATTCTCCTCCTTCTCCTTCTCCCTGCCAAGGTTCCACGGTTTTACAGTTCTCTTCCACGACTATTTCTTCCCTCCCTGCCTAATTACGATTTAGACTGACTTTTCCCGAAAAAAAAAAGGCTTTCCAAAGGGTCTTTCCCTCTCATCCCCTTTCCCCTCCTCCCAGCATACCCCCCCCCTCCATTGTTGCCCTAAGACTAGACTAGTGGCAACCTTCCAAGCATTCCGAGGACACCCCCCGTCCCGACAGGAAAAGGCATGCTGAGTTACTTCACTGCTCCTCCCTTCCCCCCCTCCACCCAGTGCTCATTCCCTTGCACTACAACTCTGTGTCTATCCTCAAAACTTTGGTGCCCCTTAACGGTCGTGGATATGAAAAGTCTGGGATGGCGTTGTTCCCTTCCCTTCTTCCTCCTCCCCCCCCTTTTTTGGCTTAAAGCTTTTCACCGATCACTTCCTTTTTTCCAAAATGTCCCTTCCCCCCCCTCCGACACGGGTCTCCCCTCCTTTTTGATCACCACGAGCCCTTTAATTATCAGACGTTCACTTTTCCCCCTCCCCCCCCCCGTGTTTTTTTTAGAGAGCTCCCCCTCTCGAAGCTTGTGATCACTCTCTGATTGAGTCTCTCTTTTGACTTCCTTGGGACACTCCCCAGTCCTTAGTTGGTGACTAGCAAGCTTTTTTCCTACCCAAAAGTCCTTTTTTTCCTCTCATCCTTCCCCCCCCCCCTCCTCCCCTTCTTAAAACCCCGTTATGTTTGGGATATTACTTCATCCAGGCGTGTTAAAGATTTTCACCTCGTGAGTCTACTTCAAGGTATTAGATGTGGTAAAAGTTAGGACTGTGATGTCCTCCCCTCCTTCCTTTCCCCCATTCGGAAGCCGTTAGGTCTTTTGAATTCAGTCATGGACCCAGGCTAGTGCGCTTGCCTCTCCCCCCCCTGGTTTAGTTGCGTTTTTGTTCTTGTATGCGGGAAAGGTTTTGGATAGTACCCCCCCTTTTTCCTGTTTGCTTCCCTTTTTAATCGCAAACTTTTCAGACTCCAGCACCACCCCCCCACTGCCTGTAATGCTGTAAGGAGAGGCGTTGGTTACATCTGCATACTGCCGTCTTTTCCCCCCCCCCCTCTGAGGCTTCTCCCCCACTGAAAAAGAACAATGCCCACGTGATAATGTCAATTACAACCGTGAAGGCTTCACCATCCCCCCCCATAAAGGAAGTTTTGTGAAGAGGTCTTCCCTTCTTCTGCCTTTAACTACTGTTTTCCCCTCTTTCTAACGCCTGATCGTGGACCTGCCCCAGAAATAGAGCAGGATAATCATTCTATCGTCACCTCCTTACCTACTTCAATTGCAGCCCTCGAAGAAAGGATTTGGGGTTCGGTGGGACTGGGTGGAGGGATTTGGCGCGTTTTGTTTTTTACAAGGGGGTTTCGGGGTTGGGGGGTTCTCCCTCCCCCCTCTCCCCCCTTTTCCCCCCTTGCCATTACTTCAACGAAATGGTAAGGGTTTGGTAGAACCGTTAATCATATCACAATATGGCGTCATTTTGGCTGCTTTTTCTCAGCTGCAAACAGCCTTGGCGTTTCGGAGTACCCAGTCCTGTCCCGTTCCCTATCCATTCGGCCCACCTTTTTGATGGATGCATTATTCCTGTCCGATTTCCATAGGTTCTAAGTTCCATCGAATGAATGTTTCCCTAGTTTTTGGAGCCTAGCCCACTCCCCCATTCACTTTATGGCCCCCTCCAACTTATAAGAATAGTCTTCAATCGTTTCATGTTAGGATCATCCGCGCAGGAAACCCGTTACTTGCAAACCTCATCCTCGTGACTCCATTTCAAGCTGGCTGGCGGTTCATGAACGAATTACCCAATCTCACCCCCCCTCCCACTTCCCCCTTGCCAATTTCATGTGAAACACCTTCCCCCCCTGGATCATCAGGACTTACGCCCATCCATTCTTATAAAACGCCAGAGGCCCGACTTGTAGGTCTTAACCGTCTTAAAAAACCCTAGTTGCGTCTTTTTCCCCCTTTTTTTTTTTTTCGCCTCTTTTCGCCTGCTTAAGGCCGTTTTCCTCTAATAATCAAGTTTTGCGCCAGTGATATTTAAAAGCGGCTTCATAAGCAAACGTTTGGTCAATGTGAAGCTTGTGCAACCCCCGGACCTACTCACTCTTCCACACACCCCCCAAAGCTTTCACTCATTACCATCTTTCGATTCAACTTACATCCTTTGATACCCCGCTACCGCACATTCTTTGTGTAAGTGTACCATGGCCAGCGATGCCCACGCAAAGCCGGTTTCTCTAAAACAAGGCCAGGGACAGGATAATTCCCACAGGTCCGGACA
>Ga0179593_1445020_pt1 | contig 12718 bp, 12 predicted proteins | sample CZODoug2_1_08_16_FD_185931 | JGI IMG/M metagenome (GOLD analysis project Ga0179593, IMG submission 185931) | Vadose zone soil fungal communities from Angelo Coast Range Reserve, California, USA - CZODoug2_1_08_16fungal (PacBio error correction) | ecosystem: Environmental > Terrestrial > Soil >... | reverse complement strand
CAGAGCCAGATTGTTTTTTTTCTCCAAGCCTGCGATTGGGTGACCGATCCTGCTTTCGGAACCATTTCTTGAATCTTCACTATTCTGAAGTGACCCCCAGTAAACCTATTGAGCGCGAGACACCCTCGTATTGCCCTGCATTAGTAGTCGTCGATAGGACTGCTCTAGGTATCGTCGCTGTCATTAATAGAGGTTCCTTTTTCTCTCCTCTGTCCTTTCCATCACATCTCCTTTTGGAGTCAACGGTGCGTAGCGATCGCTAAAGAACCCCTTCTATGGACTTGCCCCCCTCCCTCGCATCTTTAATTCGGTTTACCCCCTCTGACTACAGCCCTCAGAACTCCGAAGGTTTTTTTGGTGTTGGGTTTTTTTCTGTTTGGTCACGTTTTTTTTTAACTCAAACTGGCCCCCGCCCCCAGCGTTGTCAGCTCTCGATAATACTTTTCTCCTACTGTAGTCGCGTCGATTTATCCCTGCGGTCCAGACCGACTTTATTCGGACCCATGCTCTTCTCCCTCCGGCCAATAAGTCCTTGTCCTTCCCCTTAGCCTTCAACGTTCGGTTCTCGACCGATCTAAGGCCTAGACCGTTTTTTTTCCTTTCCAGCCGACTTGGAAATAAATTAAACGCCCCTCTATGGTAAGTGCTTCTCAATTTTTCCCACTGGAATCAGGTTTTTCTCTTCTCAGCTTCGACCCAGTAATGGGACTTTTTCGTGTCTCAAGGCCTCGTATTTGTGTATCATTCGTAGGAGGTTGCCCAAGTTCCCCTCGACCAAGCTTGACACACGGTCACCGTAAGGTAGACCCCTTCCCTTATGGAAGAAACCCCTCCTGGAATCCGATCGCCTTATCCTAGCAAGTCCCCCCCAGTATACCTTGAGAGCTTGTGATTCTCCTGTTCTCCCTCGGACGAAACATGGCCTTTTTTTCCCTATCGCCACCGTTCCCTGAGCCTACTTTTTTCCCTCGTGTCCGCGGTCCTTTGCCTTTAGGATAGAATATGTACGATTTCCCTTCTTGGAGTATTACAGTTCCCCCTTACGAAATATCCTCTCATCTTTTCCCCGTTTGTTGTGAGACTCTAGGATGATTGTTAGACCCAGTCGGGGGTTTCGACTGTAACGCCGTTCCATCCCCCGTTTGTGGTCGACTCGTGCCGGCGTTGCTATCACCGCCCGATTTCCTCCCGTAGGTGCTAAAGTTCCTTGCGGCGATCGGTGTCCCCGGACCTTCCCCTAGGAAAGGTCTTAAACGTGTCCTTTCTGAAGCACGGCCCTGTTCCTTCACGGATGTTGTGGTTGGAAGGTTCCGCTCTTCTCCTCGTTTTCTCCTTTTCCTTATTAACCCCGAGTTTTAGGTGTTTGCCGCCCCGACTTTGGAAATTTCCAGGTTTCGACCTTCTTCCCCCCGAGTGCTACCCCCCCCCTTCTTAGACCACCCGCCGATGCGGTCGCTAACATTTCCCTCCTTCCGTATCCCCACTGCGTCCATGTCCCCACCCCGTGAGGCCAGTGTGATTGCCTGCAGTAATATCCCTTTTTCGGGAATGGCCCCCTTCTTTGAAAGCGACCCGGCCGTAACCGTCCGCATCGGATAGTCGCCGACCTGGGCTTCGCCCTTTTCCGCCCTCTTTCTTTTTCCGGCTCTAAAGATTAAGATCCAGATAATCGAGCTGTTTTCCCTCCTGAGTTGCGCGTAAAGGGACTAAAGTCTTTTCCGTTTCAATCTACCTCTGTCGCTTCTTGGCGGGTCTCACTTTTTCGGTCCCCTGACTGCCTTGACCCGGGTTCTGCCCCCCCTTTCTTTCTTCATACTACTGAGGAGGATAGATTGGTCCACCTCAGCTGAGGGTCGAGGGGATAGCAACTTCCCCCTCTTCTGTTTAAATTCCTTTTTTTTCTCAATGAGCAGTAAGCAGCCATCCGTGCTCAAGCGGTCCCCTCTATGCGAAGAAGCTGTACGTCCACATGGTAGTACGCGCGATTGATCGCTGCAGAGATCCAGACTTTGGACCCCAGCGTCCTATATCGCCTCCTTTTCAGAGTTCAGGACGAGATGGTTTTCTCCCCGCCCCCTCGTGGAAGGTTCTTCCCGTACACTAGTGAATGCTTGCTAGAAAACCTTGTCTCTGTCGTTGCACAACCAGCGTTCTTTTGCTCGTCTCCGATAAATATGCGCTGTTTCTCTCCCTGATCCCGTTCGTTCTTTACCAAGAGGTAGACCTCCCAGGAAGGGCCCGCGTGGATTGCTTTTCCCTAAACAACCACACTGCGGGCGGCAAGTTGTAATCGGCGTGAGTTGGGGCCACCCCACATCCTCGCGCCTTCGAACTGGATTGGAGGTACATTTTTTCCCACCCCCAGTGCAGCTCCCCTTCGGGGTCCGTTTCTTCTTTCCCCCAATGCGCGCGGCCTCCTTCGACCCCTTTCGTCGTCCTCGAAACTAGAGGTCCGGCCCCCTCCCCCAGTCCTAAAGAAATCTTCACCAGAAATCGCGGGCGATCGAAGTTTAACGTGATAGAGCTGCTCGATCTTCGTCTGTCCCTCCCTCCCCGGCATTAACTTAACCGGGGTGTTCACTACCCTTTTTTCCCCTGTACGGGTACAAGACCCACCTTACGAAGTGCACAGCCTCGCCGAGAAGCTTCTTTCTCCTTCCTTCGGCGGTTCGAAGGTTGGTTCGCTTTGCGAACTCAACAGTCTCCCAACGACTGACCCTTCCCTTTCCGCCCCTTTCGAAATCTTTTTGTTCCCCCCCTAAAGTTTTTGCCCACCCGGTAGTCTCGAGCTCTTGCCCTACGCTCATCAACTGACTGAAGCACACCGTACTCAGTCGACGAGTCCGTTCTCCGGGCCCAAGTAAGAATGGGAGTGCTTCCTCTCGACCCAAGAACCCCCTTTTTTGATCCCTCGTCACGGTAGTACTGTCAGTGCTGGGAGGTGACTCACGGAGGCCAGTCCGTTACCCTCTTCTTCCCCCAGGGATTTCTTCTCTTCTTTACTTTTTGTTCGGAGAGACCTTTTCCTCTTTGGCTCCAGGGCTTGGACTGCCTTCTTCCCCCTCCCCTCAATGGTTCCCGGTTCGCCTGGTGGCTTTTCTCCCCCCCCTTCGATTTCTGACGGTGTCGCCGGCAGCCCGGAAGTTCGTTTTATCCCTGAAGAGCAGGTCGGTTCGTCGTTTGATGATCTTTTCCCTCCCCTCCTGCGACGTCGAGTGTGAGTGTCCCTTTTTTCCCTCTATGAAGGCGATCCGGCCGCAGTTTCGTTGCCTGGGTGCACTGTTGAGGTCGTTCCCCGGAGCCCAGGAATTCTTCTGGTGAGAATTTTCCGACTTTCCAGACAGTGTCTTTTTCCCGTCTTCCTCGGTGAGGTTCTCTGTCGCCTTGGTAAAGACTGTAAACCCTCCTCACTGAACCGGTAGTCGTCCCGCTCCGATCTATAGTATCCCAGATATCAACTCAAGGCCCCTATTAACGGCTACCTTCCTGCTCTCATCTTTCGGTTGCTAGGGAGGAGGGTGTGTGAAGAGATTTGCGCCACCAACCCACACCCCCACCCCTGAGATGACGACTTTGTCCTGATGCGGAAGTCGCTGGAGTTGATGCTTAGGTATATGACGTGGTTTCTTCAAGCCCCCTTTCTCCTTTCCTTGGCCAGTCAGCGACAGCTTGTTTTTTCCCCCGGTCCCCCCCCAACTCCCTTTTCCAAGCTGTCACGGCCGAATTGTGGTGCTGCCCTTTTGCCCTGCGGGCCTGTCGTCTGATTCCCGGCGTTTTAACGCACTCCCTTTCTTCCAGATAGTAGAACCTGATCCTCTTTCCGCATTTCGAGAGCCAATGCCCCTCTTTTGTCCCCCTATCTCGATGCGGGAAGAATTTGTAGACTCCCATGTTCACGAGGACCGTTCTTAACAGAAAGAGGATCGCTGATCCCTATCCCCCCTCTTCTTAATCCAGTTCTTTTTAGGAGCTTAGGTCCCTTCACGGTCTCTGCCTCTTCATTCATCGCTGCTTTCTCCCTTCGGACGAGGCGCCCTCAGTCCTTTTTTTCAGCTGTATGGTCCACACGCATAGTCTAAATTAGTCCCCCCCCCATCATAAATAAAAAATCTTTCCTTTTCTCCGAAGCTGCAACCCTTTCTGCGGTGGATACCCAAGTTCTTCCTTTTTTTAGCAGACGTTGCAGTCTGTTCCCGGTACTGAACCGCCTTGCCAAACGGCACCGACATAGTTTCAAGCTTCTGGCATTCTGTCTTAGAGGTAGTTACTTCTGCTCTACCCCCCGAGATTTATACGGCCTCAGGTGATAGACCTTTCTGTAATCTTGTTTCTTTGCCCCATCCCCCCCCCCCCCCCCCCCCCCCCCCCCCCCCCCCCCCCCGCGCGTCGACGTCTTTTGAATCAACGTTCCGCCGTTTTTACCTCGCGGAAGTTAATTTTTTGTATATGCTCGCTTTTTCACTCGCTTTTCCTAGAGTGGACGTACTCCCTTTCCACGGGCGAACTGGGGAGTGCCAGGGCGCTTCGACAATGGAATTTTGTTGAAAGTAATCGGCGGGGTTTCTAATTTCGGGAGGCTTTTTGCCAACCCGGATCCGACGGGAAACGCCCACCTAGGCAACGTCCGAGTTCCCGCCCTTTCCGTTTACTACACAGTAGGGGACAGTGCGCTCCCCCTCTTCTCTCCAGCCAGTTCGTTCATGGTCTCAGCTTTCGAAGAAGACCGGGGAAGCCGCCGATCCTTCCTTGAAGGGAAAACGATGATCAAAGTGCCTTCCTCTCCACCTTACCCGAGGCGATAGGTATTCCCTAGTCCCTAAGACATTAAATCGTCTACCTCGATCTCGTAGCGCTCTTTTCCAGTCTGACACCGACATGTTCGACCCCGTCTCCTTTTTCCTTTTTTTTTCCTCATACTAAGTTTTTGTGGAGAAGTCTTCTGTCTCCCAGTTCTGGTAGAAGAAGCTAGAAGAGTCTCGACAGTGTGTCGCCTGAGTGTCGTGGCGGAGGGGCGATGGCAACCGACCGACGCATCGCCGGTTTTTTCGCTGCCTGGTGGGCGATATTTTTTCTCCGTCATACAGGAGGAAAGCTCTTTTTTTTTCACCTGAGAAGCCTTTCCCTTCCCGGTGTTTGGCTCTTCCTTTTCGCCTCTTGAGCGCATATTCCCCCTCCGGTGTCGGTAATTCGGTTTGAAGTTCCTACCTGTGCAAGATTCGTGCGTTTTCCCCCCTTGGACGTTGATCACTCCTGACGATTCTGACAAAAGCAGTCTGGCACCGCCATGCCCCTACGCTCCCCCTTTAACTCTCCAACCAGTTTGATCGCAATCTCCTGTCCCCGCTTTCCTTAAAATATATGCGGAGGGTAGTCGCCCGGATGTCCCTTAAATTCGCCCCGAAACGTCCGCATCGTCTCGAGCCCCAAGGAAGGTCCACGTTTACGAATCTTTAGTCGCTCAGCTTTCTTTCCTTCTCTCCCAGTTAAGATAAACCCACCTCTTCGCCTGAAGCGCGTCCTGTCCCCCCCTCTCGCAAGACATCTCGTCGCGCTAGGATTTACCCGGTTCTTCCCCTTTTTGCCTTCTAGTTCTTTTGAACGTGGAACATTATGGGCGTTACTTCCTGATTCACTTTGGTCCAGTCCGGCGCGGGCTAGGGGATTCGCCAGTCCCAAGATTTTCTTTTCTTTTGATATATGAGCGAGCGCCCCCTCCTTTCCCAGCCCGTCCGCTTTTCCTATGCTGACCGAAGTTCTTTCTGAAGGGAAGAAGACAGCCGCGTGATGAATTCAAAGAGCTGATACTCCCAGGCCTCTTTCTCCCCTCCAGCATCAAGCTCTGACTGAGATCCGCGCTCCTGTTTGGAAGGTCGGACGTTACTCCTGGGCTGAGTAAACATGTCTCCAACGCTCCCGTCCCCCTCTCAAGGCCTTTATACGCTACATCTATGACTTTTCCCCTCGCGCGAAGATTTAGTCGGCCCACGATCGACTCGACTCCCTCCTGTGAATGGCCCCGTTCCATCGGGAAAAGGACCACTCCCCCCCCTGCGGGCCGTTGAAGATTGTTCACTAGGGTTGGTTTTTTTTTTTCCCGAACCCTCCCCTGCTTTTCGGCGAGCGCTCGACTCTGGGCTTGTTCAACCGTGTTCAGATCCACTGCAGCTGTACGCAGCACCCGCAATTCCCCCTCCATCCTGGACCACACCTCTCCACTCCCCCACTTTCCCCACCCATCCGAGCCCACATTTCTCCCAGGAAGATCCGCGCGCGAGGAAGGGTTCTTGTTCTCGTGCTCGATATCGCGGCCTCAATCCCTGCCTCAGTTTTGGGCGTTTCCCAAAAGTGAGGTAAAAGGTCGACAGGCTAACCCCCCCCCGTTCCCGCCTGACTTTCCTCCTGAAGGGAATTTCTTTTTCCCCGTCGTCGGCAGGTTCAGAATCCTTTTTTCCTCCTGACGACGGAACAAAAACCCCTCTGAACCACCCTCCTTCCCTCCTGCGGTCCGCACCGGGTCAGATCCTTCCTCCTTTAGACAAGCACCGATTCCCCCGAGTCTCGCTCGTTCCCCCTGACGACTCATCACACCGAAAACTCCCCCCCCCACATAACGACCCTCTTTTTTAAGGGACCCTCTCCTCCTTCCTTCTTCCTGGCTTCCGTAAGAATCGAAGGAGTACTTTCCTTCACTACAATCACCCGTGCTACCCCTAGCAACTTTGTTTTACGCGTCAGTGGACGTGCTGGGAGTGACCGGCTTTTCTCCCTCCCTCCGTTTCCCTAGAAGCATCCTAATATCCCTCACCCCCCAGTTTGTTTCGATTTTTTTTTATCCTTCTACTTTAAGGCTCCTGGATGCGAATAAGTTTTCGCACCTCTCCTAGAGTTTCGCTGGGATCTTTTCCCCCCCTTGTCGTGGTTTCCCGATTGTCACTCATTATGACTTTCGCAGGGCAGCACGGCCGGCGTTAGACTCTCATGGTGTTCGTAGGTGATGATAGACCGATTCCTGATATCCCATTTTTCCTTTTCTTTTTTCCTACCTTCAGATGAAGGCCCGGTCTGAAAGAAGTCTGAGGGTTATGCGTCGGGTGCTGACTGGTTGAGCCCCTTGTAGGCGTACTTCGCAAACCTGCGGACGACTCGCCCTCCTCCCTTTTCGGCTGAGCTTGAACTAGTATGATGTGCTTTTCCTCTTTCGAATTTTAAAGAAAAACTGTTTTCCCCCCCCACTCCCCAACGCCCCCTTAGGCGGCGTTTCTCGATTTCTCTGACTGCAGATTTTCCTGGCCACGGCCTTTCTATCTCTCGCGTAGATGATTTTAGATTTAGTCGTCTTGGCCGTTAACTTTTTTTTATTTTTTCCTGGAGTGTCTGTGCTGAGTTCCTTTCGTGTTTGCTGGAACTTCCGTGTATGCACGGTTTTTACCTCTCCGCAAGACGGTCCAGGATGCGCCCGAACCTCGTTTAGGGTTTCATCCCCCCTCAACGAGGAAACGCGGCAAGTCAGCAGTGGGGTAGGTTTGATTTCGGATCCCCGCTTGGGCTTCATGAGTCCGGATTCGAGGGCGCCCCTTCCTTACGATAGAAGCTGTCCTTCTCGTACGCTCGATTTCCGAATTCCTTTTTGTTGGAACTATGTTCGATGCGGAAGAAAGCTTGTTCGAGCGCTGCCAAGCACGGAGCAGTCCCGCACTGCTCCCCGGTCCCTTATCCTTCTTTTTCCTGCGTATTTAATGATTGTAGTCAGCTCTTTGACCCCTGAGAGGATCCTTTAGCTTTTCTCCCTCCCTTTTGTCTCAATTAGACCCCACCACCCGTTTTTTTTTTTTTTACCCCACCCCCCCCCCTACGCGATCAGTAACCCCGTCCTTAGCTTTTTTCCTCTTCTCTCTTCCTAATATGAGCATACAGCCTCTACGCTTTACTTTTTCCCTCCCACTCCCCTCGCAACCAGACCCCGTCGAACTTTTATTGTCCCCCAAGTGGAATCCCCCGTAGCTTTACGGCAGTTTGTTATCCACCTGGGCACTCCTTCGAGAAGAGAACTAAGCCTAAGGTGATGCAGTTGCGTGCGTTTCTCGGTACGATTCTTGATGATCCGGCGACGCCCGAATATTTCCTCGGAATCGGAGGCCCCACCCTCTTTGTCCATCTTTCTCCTCAGATATTTTCTTAATGCTTTGAACACTATTCGTCCTTGTTCGTCTCCTTGCCCTCAGGACGGGAATTCCCTCCCCGCCTTTTTCTCTATTGACGGAGTAGACCAATCCCCAACCAGCGAGACTTGGGTGCTTTTTCAGGGCGTCGACCCTACTTCATTCGTCCCCTGCACGCCGTTGTCTCCTTTCTGGCTGGTCAGTGTGATCCACGGTAACTTTTAAAAAGAAGTTGTCCCAGTGACTTCGATTGTCTTCACATTCCGTGGACACCTTCTTGGACCCCCTCACGCTCGAGGATCTCACACTGCCCCCACACCAGTAGAACTGTGCGTCTGGAGTAGACGGCCCTACCATTTTTTTTTGAAGAACCTGGACTGAATCCTCCTTTTTCCTATCGCCCGCAAGGCCATTGATACACCCCCTTCGGGCGCTCGTTTCGTGTCATACTCGACTCACGACTCGTCGCCTTATCCTTCTTTCGGCCGTGCTGTGTTCGCCCCCGTCGCACTTTACCTCGGACATCATCCGTCCTATATTTTCCCTTCCCCTTCTTTTGTGTTGTTTATGCATCCTGGTCGATCGTTAACATGGCCGTTTTCTACGGGAGAAGATCCGACCCCTCCCCTCGCCGGCTAGAGTTGTATCTCTTCCGTTTGAGGTTTGTTCTTCCGATTCCACTTCGCACGTTCGTTCCCTCAGCTTGGGCGGGCTCTCGGGTCTTCCGCCATAGTGGGCGGCCAGGTCTCTTGTTTTCCCTGAGCCCACTTCTGCGGGGCTCCCATTCGACCTTTTTGGGTGTGGGGGTTATCTGAGCCTCGAAATTTTTTTTCCCCCCAATCTTTCCCGGTCTTTCCCTCAGTTCTTTCGCCTTTTCCGGACACCTCTCGACGTGCTTTTGGCTGAGTTGCCCAGGTTCTTTTGTACTAACACTATTTTCCCCTCTTGCTTATCCCCGCCCGAAGTCCCTTGCCCCCAATGCCTGTGGGAGTGGGCGTGAACGGATATGACTTTTTCACTTTCCCCATTGAAGCTCCCCCCCCCCTTGCCTCGGATTTCGACGCCTCCTTTCTCTTTCTTTTATTTGGAATGGCGTGCCTCGGCTCCCCCTTCCTTTCCCGTCGACGGCTCGCCCTCCGCATGGCTCCTTTCTCGCCCGTCCGGAAACGTGCTCGCTCACTTTCCGTGACCCCCTTGACTTGATCTGGCCGCGCTACCGGCCGCTTCCCCGATCACCTCGCAGGCCTTCGTCCTGGATCATTCCTCTGGAGCTTTGTCACGGACGAACTGGTCCAGGAGTCTGCTCATATCTTTTTGATGAGTTTATTTCTTCCCCTTCCGAGGCCTGGGGCCTGCTTTGAGTGATCACGGGGACCGCCCTTCTTCTTCGTATACAGGGTTCGCCCCCCCTTGTCCCATTCCGAAGTCGCGCTTTTTTGGGTTGGGGTCGGTCTTTTCCTTTGGAACCCCTTCAAGAGTATTCCCTTCGGGAGCTCATTGAGCAGGCTCGCAAGCCCTTCTTCGTGACCCTCTAAATTTTTTTTTCCGCAGGGGAGACAGCCGCGAGAACGACGATTTTCCTCTCCTTGAAGGCCCCTCCCCCTCCTCCGCGGAGTTAAGGCTTCAGGACGAGATCCTTCCTTTTAGCGTGAGCCGATGGAAGGTTCGTTGCTCCCTTCATCGTGTTGTGTCGTCCAGCAGGTCCCCTTTCTCTTCCCCAGTTCCAGGATTCTCGTTCTCTCCCTCCGAGTGAGGCTTTCTAAATCGTCCCTCTCCGGGTCTTTGAAACCCCTCTCTGACCCGGACTCGAAGTTTGAAGGACCGCGACTTCTCGGCGGAGCGACTACTTACTTTGAGCGTTTCTCTTGTCCAGCGAGTGAAGGTTCTGGTTACCCTCGCCGTTTCGCGGGTTAGCCTTTCTCCTCGTCTGGTCTTTTTGTCGGGTGTCCACCAAAAGTTGAAAATCAACTTTTTCAGATACGTCCACTCCCAAGGACGGCCGCAGCTAACGAGTTTTTTTCCCGAAAGCTCTAATTCAACCTTCCGAGAAAAGAAACTTACCAGGCCCCTCCCCTTCTCCCCGCGACTATTTTCCGTTTCTTTTCCTCAACGATGCATACGATGATATTTTTCTCCCGTCATAAGACTAATGTTATGCGATAAGTTTCCACCCCCGTCGCCGAGGATAAATAAAACTCCCCCCCCGACCTTCCCTTCAAGTCCTCGCCGAGAAGGGGTGTCGTGCGACGTGAGTCGAATCTCCCACCCTGGACTCTGGTCTCTCCCTTCCAGTAAGAAAATAGGATCCCGGCCCCTTTTCCCTACCGTGTGCTTTTTCTATCTATCGACGCGCTTTCGTATCCGCCAGCTTTCGTCTCGATCTGGACACGGGACGTTTACTTTCCTCCGTCCGCAACGCAAAATTCTTTAGGTCGACGATCGCATTGTGCCTACCCCCTGGAAAACCGTACGAATCGTCCGAGTTCATTCCTCTTTAAAAAACGCAAACCTTTTCGTTCTTCTCACCGGCGTGGGCACGCGCGTGGGGTTTTCCCCCGGTTGACCTGGAGCCCTCACCTCCTTGATTTTTGGATTTTCTCTGTTCATCCCTCGTTGTTTTGGTTTCTGATCCCCCCGAGTGCCTTTCGACAGGCGGCCTCATGAGGTCTTTCTTTTGCGTTCCGCCTTTTCTCGGTATAGCATTTTGTGGTTCTTTTTTTCTTACTCACTCTTACGATTCAGAGTGTCCTGTACAGCCAGCGGCTCTTTCCCCTTCCCCTTCGAGGCAGGGCGTTGGAGGTGATTAGTCCTGAGTTTATTTACCCAGTTTCCTATTAGACGACGAGTTTATAAGCGTGTGTCCCCCCGTTCATGTCCCGTTGCGTTCCACGGGCGGTACATAGTTTCTTTGGTTGATGCGAGGGTGCGGAAATTTGAGTCTAGTGACAGGCATGGTGAGAATTTCTCCTTCTCCGACAGCTAAGTATGTCCAGTAGTAGTTAGGTGCGTTTTAAGTCCTTCTTTTTTACTGAAATGGTTGTCCCCCACCTGTCCCGCCTCCCCAGGAGGTATTCGTGGTTCCGTTGCGCGCCCTTTAGCCACGTTCCTGACCGCCAACCGAAGCCTCCGTTTCTGCCTCGTGTGCATCGGGGCTGGAGGAGGGTGTGCGTGCACCTTTCGATTTGAGTTGATGACTGCGGGTTTTCTGCTGCTGACCTTTTTTTCCTTCTCGCTGTTGACGTTTGATCTGAACTGTTTCACACGACCGCACCCGAGGAGTTGACGCCTCATCCCCTTCTTTTCTTTGCAAAAGTGGCACTCCCCGAAAGGACGAACGGTGCCACCCCGGCCGCAGTGTTGTTTTTTTGGAGGCGCCGCCTGAGCCAACGCATTTCCCCTTGCACCGTTTCAGGTCGATCTTTGCACGGTGGGGGGTTTTTTTTTTTAGCAGTGCATGAGATAGTTAGCCCTTTCCTCCTTTTCTCGCTCGATGAGCCCTTGCTAATGGGTTAATCACGATTTTCCTTTCCTCCCTTTTCCGCAGAATTCAAAGGTAGCTTTCCTCACAGTCTGTATTTTAGCTTGATCTCCTATTTGCGATTTCTGCTTCTTGCCTGCTCGTAGTTTGTGCCTGTTCACCGTCGACAGGATCTCGTAGCGGTTCTCAGTTTTGATTACTCCCCCCTCGTACATGCGCATGAGTCAGATACATTCTTCCTTTAATTACCTTTGCTTATTTCCCTCCTGTGATGCATTCTACTATTGACGGTTATCCCCTCGCCGCGACTTCGGTGGTCAAAGTACGAATACTACTTAGACCGCCCCCTCTTCCTTTCCCTTTTTCACGGTAAACGCGGAAAATTCCGACCTTCCTTTTTGAGCCAGTCGGACGGTTTTTTCTTCCAGCGATGATCTGGTTTTTTCCTTTTCCGTTGATCCTTCTTCAATCGTGGAGGCGCCGGCCCCCCCATCACCTTTGACTGAATCGATCAGCTTCACGCTTGCTGTTTTTCCATTTTCAGCTCCCCGATGCCTGCCCTTAGTAGAAGGTCTGCAAGCCGGCTTTTCCCACTCCTAATATTGCGGCGGTCTCCCTCCCAATGGCGTAGACTGGGGCTTGTCCTCCCTTCGTCGCCAATGTTGGACTTTTCTATGCGAACCCGCGCATCGCGGGCGTCCTCATAGTAGGAGTTTTGGTGACCCTTCCCTAAGTTTTGAACTTTTTCCACCACGTCAGAGGCTCCAGGCAAACTCCCTTCGACGAAACGACACGCTGCTCTTTTTTTTTTTGTTGCTTTTTTAAGGACCCCCCCAAATTTAGACTGGGTTACTCTCCTTTCGTTTATTTTACCCTCGTCCCGGGAAGACCTGGCCCCTGACTCTGCGGCCGGGGACCGACAAGGAACTTGCGCTAATTTCTCTTAGTATTTAGGAAATAGAATCCTCCCACAACGCCCACTTTAACGACTAGCAAAACATGTCGAACACTTCCCTGTCTTTGCTCGTCGCGATCAGCGGAGTCCCAGCCGACACAGGTTTTAGCTCCCCCTCTTTTTCCT
>Ga0179593_1397404_pt1 | contig 12718 bp, 16 predicted proteins | sample CZODoug2_1_08_16_FD_185931 | JGI IMG/M metagenome (GOLD analysis project Ga0179593, IMG submission 185931) | Vadose zone soil fungal communities from Angelo Coast Range Reserve, California, USA - CZODoug2_1_08_16fungal (PacBio error correction) | ecosystem: Environmental > Terrestrial > Soil >... | reverse complement strand
ACCCAGTTGCCCAACATCTTTACATTCGGTTGGAAGTGACTTTTTATTTGGCAAATTGCCGATCCCTCCTGACTCCTCGGCCGTGTTTTATTGTTTTTGGTTTTTTTCTCCGTTTTGGGACGACCAGCGGCTTACACCCCCTTGCAAATTCCCCCCCCACGCCCTAAGTTCTGTTTCCCCGTCTTTGCATTTAAGGTTCACAGTTGCCATAATAACGTCTGTTTTGTGGCTTGGCCAACCTCCTTATTTCTTTTTTATGAGGGAACGTTTGAGGGTGTTCTCCCCCCCCTCCCAATTTTTTTACTTCAATGCCATCTCTCTTCTCCTCCCGCCAAACTGGGAGCGCGTTTTTACGGAGAATCCCCGTCCTTCCTTTTTCTGGGCCTTCCTCACCAAACCCCAACTTTCCACGGCCCTAGCAGGTGGCCCTTCGGTCGTGCGATTTTTTGTCATTCCTTTAAGTTCCCCTCTTCCCCTTTTTTGGCAGACGGCCTTGGAGGCAAATACCGCGCCAAAAACCTCTCAACAAAGGGTACTCCCCCCAAGTTCATCCAACTTCCAAAACCGATTTGGCCTTCGTGGGCATTTTTTTGACGAGAGCTCCGGAAGCTTGTAGAGAACTTAGAGGTCACCCCCCCCATTTGACTTCGCGTTTTGTTTCACTGACGTAAATGGTTCCCCCGTTTGGCCTCCCCCCCCCAATTTCTAGTGACTTTATGTTTCTCACCTCGCTTCTTTCCCTGACCCCCAAGGCGGCCCCATCTTGAAAGTCTGGAAACTTTCCGGCCCATCTAAATGCCCTATCCCTTTCCTTGCAAAAATCGAGTTGGAAATGTTTTCCTTCAGTGACTTTTGGTAAGTCGGATTTTTGCTTTTTTTCAATTCTCTTGACTTTTGGCATTTTCGCCCAGCACGCTACATCCAGGGTTGTCTGGTGAGTTTTTTTTCATTTCGCATTTAGACTCTTTGTTTTGGAGAGCCTACTTTGCAGTCTGAGTTTTCGATTTCCCCCGCTGAAGGTGGGGGCGGTCCACACCTTACGACTACACCCTGATCCTTAGGCAGTTGTCGCAATGGTTTTTTTCTCATTGTTTTTGGCTTTGTCGTGCACCTCTTACTCTTTTGATTATATTCAGCTTTCATTTCATCTCCATGATGTTAAGATTTCAGACTTCTTTCCTTGGCCTTCTTCAATTGGCTTTCCACTTTTTCCATGGGTCTTCTGGCGGTTTCTCTGTCTTCTTCTCAAGGGACTGACTTCTCGATGAGGGAGGGGGACCACTTGCATACAATAGTAAAGGATTAAATTCGTCCCCCGATTGAACTTTATACTTGGTTTTTCGGTCTCGCCTTATTCTATTTCTCCAGATTCAGCTAACTTACGCATCCCTCTCTTTCTTCTGTCTATTTTCCTCGGCGTCCGCGACAGTTTTCCCGGCACCGGTAATACTCGTGTCTTTTTTTCGCTTCCCCTATCCCTCTCCACACAACATTTTCTATCGCCCCCCTCACATCCGGTCCTTCTGTATCTTCACCTTTTCATCTAACAACCTGGGCACATCTCCCCCCCCCCCCCTTTTTGATCCGTGTTCGCGATTTTTGCCACCACATGCTTTTCTTTTCGGTTGCCTTTTTTCTTCTGCATGAACGCTCGTATGGCGGGCATCCTGTCTTTTTGCGCCGCCGGCGGATTAGGGTTCTAAGTACATCATATGCCCCCCCCCCATGTTGTTTTTTTTTTTCCCTTGCGTGGCAAGGCCCCCCCGGACTCTATCATTTATTTTTTTTCCTTTTTTGGTGACTGTTAAGTGCGCGTGGATCTAATGGGTCTTTTCATGCCCCTTGACTTTGTCTTATTTCCTTGCTCGTGTCCCCCGGTTTTTTTCCCGCCACACCCCCCTCCCTTTCACCCACCGTGTCTTCTTCCCCCCTTCTTTTTCCATTTTTTTTTAAAACCCATCCTCCTCTTTTCGTATCGTGATCGGCTTCCTTTTTCGGAGACGTTCATCCGTACACTTTGCCGTTGTTTCAGAACTTGGTGATCTGCTGGGCTCCACGTGGTGTGAACCTTTCCGATTTTCCATCTCAAACCCACTTTTTTTTTAGTTTGTTGTCCTGAATCACCACCTCCCGTGTTTTTTTTCCCCAACTAGTTCGAACCTTTCTTCCTCCAGGCATCAATCATCGCTTGACATTCCCCTTCCAGCTGGAGGCGCGGCACGTATGCTTCCCATGGTTCTTTTTTTCGAATCATCCTTATTTTTTCGGGGTCCTGACGGGTCCACTTTTCTCCGATGCGAGGATTTTCCATTTCGGCCCCGTCCCCTTCTTTTGGTTTATGTTTTTTTTTTTCCCAAGGCACCCCCGAGGACTCATTCCTCGCCTCTATTTGCGCCCCTGTAGTCCCGTGCCCTTTTTTTTCCCCTTTTTCTGGTTTTCTTGGAAATGCTTCACTTTGTCCCCCCACACGGCCCATTTCCCGGCATCCGTGGCCCTAACTTCCGGAGTGCTCGTGAAGCTGGAGAATTTTTCTACGCCTACCACCCTCTTCCGAATTGTGAGGGTTTTTTTTTTCCCCCAACCGTTTGGCCGCACAGCTCGGTTCCCGGTTTTTGTCCCTCTGGTTTTTTTCTTCTAATTATGGCCCGTTTTGACGAGTATTCCCTTTCTCGACAGTACCCTTCTCTCATAAGGGGTATTTTTTGTGTTTTCCTTCTTCATAATGTGGGGAAAAATCTCCCCCTTGGGGCAATTTTTTCATTTCTCCTCGCAATTTATCAGGGGTGTCCCTTTTCCTTATCTTTTTCTCTTCCCATTTTCCCTCGAGTGAGGTGCCTGCACCCCTTACACACCGTTCGGAATGGTTTGCCCCTTGTGGAAGTCTTTTCCTCTTTCCTAGTCACCCCGGGATTGTGGTTCAAACCCCTTGCACACTCCCTTTTTTTTTTTCCTTACAAGGCTCCCGAACCCAAGGCTCATCTATTCCCATCCTCCCGTTAGTTTTTTTTTTTCTATCAGCTAGGTTCCTTTTTTTTTTTCGCCCTTTATTTCGTGTCCGCAATTTTGGCTGTCCGTCTCGTTTTTTTCCCCAAGTTCCCTGCGTTAGGCAAACCGACAACTTTTGATATTTCCGTTCAGCATCTCTTTTTTGCACCCCCTTCAAACTCTTCGGGACAATTTTCCGTCTTCCTCCGAGATCACCTTGATTGAGTAAGGAAACTCCGATTCCTCCCTCTTTTTCGGCCTGTGTCTCTGCATTATTTTTCTCCTCTAAGCCCCTGACCCTTTTTAGCGACTAAGGGGAAGGTATTCGGAAAATTCTCCCCTGCGTTTCGCCCTTTGCTCTCGCCCCCCCCTTCCCATTCTCGCCTCGGTTGCCCTGTGCGCTCGTTTGCGGCCCTTTGGTTTGTTTTTTTCATTTCTCCGTGTTTGTTAAGGTCCGACTTCCAGTTTTTCACGCTCCACTCGCGTTGTCACGTGTTTTTTTTTTCTTAACTTTGGCGCTTGCACGTTACCTTCCCTATTTCTCCCTAAAATTTGAAATGGTATCTCCCTTTTTTCCAAGGGCCGTTGAGCCCCAATGTAATTTCTTTCTTGTCTGGGGCCCTCTTAACTTGTTTTCCTTTGATCACGGCACGATGGCCACCTTTTTAGCCCCTCTCTGTTTCCCCCCCCAAACACTTTCGTAAACGGTTACCATGGGCTTTTTCCCTTCCCAACGTTCCCGTTTATCGGTGCTGTTGTTTATTCCTTTCCCGTTCCCTTTTTTGTTCAATTTTCCCCTTGCTCCGTTTGAGATGTGTGTTTTTGAAATTCTCCTTTTCCTTCCCTTTGTGCGCGCGTCTTTAACAACTATCTTTTTCTTTCACACCCCTGATCCAGTCATGCATCTTTTTTTTTCTTCCAATCAACGTGTTTGGGTTCATCCGGTGGTTAGTGGTTCCTCTATTAAATTCGTTCTTGCTGCTTCTTGTTGGTACCCTTTCGGGGGGGTGGTGCGAGTTCGGTGGTTGCCGCCTCTTTGATAACCTCTGGAGCCGTGATGGCCTGAGCTAGAGTTGTTCGTGTAGGGATAGTCCACGACAATCATATGTATTCTGTTTCCCCTTTTCCTGGACTCAAGATTTTTTTCTCTTTTTCTTTTTTTTTTTTTCTTCTTTTCTTTTTTTGCTTTTTGGTTGTTTCTTTTTCTTTACACAGCAGAGCCTGTTTTAGTGGCAACAGATTGTTCTTCATGGACCCCCTGTACATCCTGTGCGGCCATAGACCATATGGATCCACCGCCCCCCTATTTTTTTTGGCCAAAGGGCAAAACCGAGGAATTTTCTCTTCCGTTATATCTGACCGTATGTGACCGGTTGCCTTCCCTGATAAGCCCCGCAGTTTGGTATTTTGTTTTTTTCTTGGGTTTTGTTTTGAGTTCTTTGCTAGTCGAGGAGCTTTTTTAGGGAGCACCGTTCCGCGGTATTACCGGTGAGGTCTTGTTTTCCGATGATCCCTTTTCCCAATCCAGAATTGCCTTGTCGTTCTTAGAATCGTCGTGTTCACGTCCCCTCTCCTTTTTTGCCTCTACCCTTGGGAAAGGCCCAGTTTGTGCATGCCCCCCCCCCCCCCTATCACAGAACTCTTACCCTATTTTTTCCCTTTCTTTACCACACTGACAGGCTGACTACCCTGTGGTTCTCCCCAAGATTCGAGGGACACACTCCCGATAACCTCGTCCAGACTGGCTTCTTCTTTGTCTGTTTTTTTGATTTTTTCCTTTCCCCTTGCGGGACATCCTTTGTCGGTGACCCACATGGCCGAAATCCAGTTGGCGCTACCCCCAGCCATGTTCGATTATCTCATGAACCCCCCACTGCGCGGACATCCCTCTCATTCTTTTTTTTTCCCCCTCATTTTTACTTGTGAACAAGCGATGCCTGAAGTCCCACGGGTGGGCTCGCCTTTGTTTTTGGGTTTTTCCGCCCCCCCACTCTTTGGGCACGGTGTTCTCTTTGTTCCTCCATTTTTTATGTGTCTCACTCTGTTGGGTTCGTTTGCGACCTGTTTATTGGAGGGCCCCCTGACTCTTAAAGGCGTCTTCTCATTTTCTTTTTCCCCCGTTTTTCCTTGTGAGGGTTTTGCAATCGTTTTTGCTGTTTTTTTGGCGTTTCCTTTTTCTTTTGGTTTTTTTCTCTTTCCGTCTCCAGCTTCTTCCCTTCCATCCCACCAAACCCTTTCGAGAACAGTGTGCCCAAAATCTGCACCTGGTGCGTTCTTTCCGGCCGGTTTTTTCCCCATCTGCCAGTTGGTGTTTCTCCTGCCTTTCGTGCCCCCTTTTCCGCCGCTAACCTGTCCGATGCCCAAGTCCGTGGCCGGAGCATCTGGTTGTTTTTGCCCCTTTTTTAATTGACTGTGCTCGACGATTTTTGGTCCTCATGGGATCCCCTTGCTTTTGGTGGCATTACATACAATATTTCTGGCCGAGACACGATCACTTTTCATTTGTGTTGACCTTATCACGTACCTTAACAACCCACTGCTGTCGAAATCTGCTCGCTGATTTTGTCAGTGCCTAACCCATTGTTTCCCAAAACGCAAGAAGGTCAGTACCTCCTTTGAAGCGCCACCTCTTCTTTGCCCATGCTTTTTCGGCCGCCGTCAGTCTGCAGTACTCCAATTTTCTTTGGTTTGGGCATTGTGATTTTTTTCGCCCTCTTTTATTTCTACCTTCTTGTTGTGTTGATCTCCCCTCCCTTGAATCACCACCCCACCTCCAAAGGGGTTTGGGAGTCTGTGCTCGGCGGTACCCAAAGCTTTTTTTTTTTTTTGGCATTTGGCGCTTTTATCGGATGGTGCTTTGGGTGCGCAGCTTTCTTTTCGACCCTCGGCGTTTTTGCAATTTCCACCCGCCCTCTAGTTTATCACTGTTTTTTTGTTCAGTTTGTCCAGGTGTTAACTTTATGCGGCGCGGCCGGACCTTTCTTCATTTGTGGTATGGTTAGCTCTTGCCCGCACTTTTTCTCCGTTCGTGTTCCCCTTACCTTGTCTTTTAACTGCATTCCAGGCTCCCTTTAACCCCACTTTTTGGAGCTTTTATCTTTCTTCAACCCTTTTCGCACTTGTTTCAGGGTTGCGGACCAGGTCGCGTTCTTTTGGCCTCGCCCGGACATTTTATAGTGGCTTTGCCACTGGCTTTCCCTTCCTTTCAGGTTATTTCCGCATCACTTCCCCTCTTTTGGTAGGGGGCATCGCGCCCCCCCCAACCGCTAAAAACGTGTTTTCTGCCCCAGCAGGCAAGCCACCGTCTCTTTTGCTGCCCTCCCCCTTTTTACAACAGTTTCTTGTCCCCCCGCTTCCGTTCTCCAGACCGCCGTTTTTGTTCCCAAAGTTTTGTTCCATTTTTCCTCCCCTTTTACCAGTTCCCGGCGGGAAAAAAGAGTCCCCAGACAGGAAGTCTCTGGGCTTTGACGCCTGGCACCTTCCAACCTTTACCCGTCTCTCCCTTTTCTTGAAACTTCTCTCCACATCGGCCCGTTTCAATTTTTGGCATCGGTGATACCGTCGTGACGGGTTTTGCTGGCGCAGCGCTCATTTTCGTTTCTTGTCGCTGCAGTTTTTTTTCAAGGCTTACACATAATTTTCTTTTTTTCTTGTTCGAGACTGGCGTTTCCTTTTTTTCTCCCTCCGCGAATTTTTTTAACCTCGCCCCAAGCATTTTCACTGCCAAGTTGTCCTGTGGCTGTCGAATTTTTGGTGTCAATTTTAATTGCCTGGTCTTCCAGCCTTTCCTCATTGTCACTTGGTCTCTGTTCTTTTGTCCCCTATGGTAGGTGTTTTCCCAGGGCGATGGTCGTGGTTTTTTTTTTGGTTTGTGTTCCTTTTTCGTGGGGTGACCTTTTTGCCCCGCTTTTCACCGATTCCTCAACCAGATTACTCTTTTCGGTCTTCGATCTTATTTGTGCCCTCCTCCCCTGTCACTTCTTCTGGTCCCTTCAACGGTTTTTTAAGGGCCTTTGCTCTTTTGCGCTTCCCGTCCCCTTTTTTTCCCACACTCCTTCCCCCACATTTTCCCTCCCGCCACCCCACTTCGCTGGTTTGTTTTATTCACCGCTCCTTTCCCCTGACGACGTCTTCCAAAGGAACTTCGCGATTTGCCCCCCGTCCAATCTGTCGTTTGCTTTTCTCGGTATTACCGTCGGCTGCCAGCCAGTTTCCTTTGCGCCGCGTTCCTTTCCCAACTTTCAATCAATCCTTCTTATGTTATATTGCGGCACCTTGCACCTTTTTATTGATGTTTCTTTTTTTTGTTTTTCCCCTCATGGTGCTCCCTATTTCTTTCCTCCCACTGTTTCCTGTTTTTTGCCCTCCCATCGTTTTGACTGTTATTCCTCAGTGTTGTTTGGGGCGGCATCCTCTTCTCGCCCCATCCCAGTGATGTCCTCATTCCTTTTCGACCCATTCCTCCCCTCCAGGACTTTTGATTGCCCTCGTGTCTCGCTTTTGACGGGAGGAACTTCCACGTTCTCCCCAGGGTTCTCGTGCAGGAAAAACTCTTTTCTTTCTTTTTGTAAGGTTTTGTGTGGCCCCATTTCGGGTCCTGTTTCCTGTTTTTTAACCAATAGGGGGGCTGCAGTTCTCGACTTCCCCCTCGGCTTTTTGTTTTCAAAACCCCTTCCTTGCCGGTTGCGCATTCCAATGCTTTTTTTAGCGCCCCGCTCTTGAGGGTCTTCGCAAATGGATTCTTGTGAAACGTTATGGTTTACCTTTAACCCGCGGGCGCGTTTTACATAGCTGACGTGAGCCCCTTTACCCTAAGATGCCCCCGCCTTAACGCCCCATCCCCTCCTCCTAATCATGCAGCCCGGTGCCAGTTGTGGATTCCCGCTTTCTCTGGGGCCCATTGGACGGTTTGGTTTACCCCTACTCGCCTCACGTGCATTTCAATTTTTATCCAAGATTCCCTTAATTTTGTTGGTTTTCCAGATTTTGACCCCTTCGATTAGCTACCCCTTTTGGGGGAACCCCCACCCGTCCTTACCACCCCCCTTTTTGCGCTCCATTGCCAGCTGCGCCTTTCTTGGCGCTACTCTTATTGTCGGGTCTCTCCCGGACTCCTTCCGATGATTTTATACCCCCCCCTTCAGGTCTTTTTTCTGTTTCTTCCTGGCTTTTCTGTTGTGGCTCCCTCTGCAAGTGCTTCGTCTTTGCCAATCTTTTTCCAAATCGTTTTTTTCTTTCATCTTCTCTATTACAGTATCTTGTGTCCACTTGGCAATCTTTCTCTTTTTGTTTGTCGAACCCCCACTTAGTCCTGGTCTTTATTTTTCCTATCAAAATGTTTCTTATCTTCTGGCGCGTTAATATAGAACCTCCTTATGCCAAAAAAGCTCATTCTTTAATCTTTGTTGGAGTCCATTCCCTCATTTAATTTTCTCACTTACTCTTGTTTTTTGTTGAGACGACCCCTGTTTCTTGTTCTTTTTATTTTCCCTGTGTGTCTCCCGTATTCGTCTGTTTTTTTGTTGCCGTCATCTTTCTTTCCCTTTAAACGCTCCGCTTTAGTCCAATTTTTTCCCAACCTGTGATATTTTCTTTTTCACTCGCTGGAGGCCACAAAGACCAATTCCACCCTGACAGTGCCTTCCCCCCTGCTATCATGGTTGTGTCCCACTTCTGTCCCCCCCCAATCGATTTCCTCACATGTCTGAAATTGACCTTCTGTTTGTTGCTCACTAGACCCTTTCCACCTGCCCCCCCTTAGAGCTCGCCCTTCCGGATTTGTTTTGTTCCATTCCTCTTTTCTTCCCTAGTCTTCGAGGGGGCAAAAAATGCTCCCCTAACCCCGCGGCGCGTGCCGGGGAGTTTTTTCCCCCATTTTTTGTCCACGCCCATTTTTTTTTCTTCGGAAACTTTTTCGATAATCGTTTTCCCTTTCAGCTCACCTAGTGAATTTTTTTTTTAGGCTGTTAACCCTGTTTAACCTGGCCTTACTTGAATTTCTTTTCTCCTCTTTCTTACCCCATTCCTTTTGTCTCCCTCTCCAATGCTCCATCGGCTTTCCGCCAAGCTTTTCCCCGTGTATACCGGATTCGGCGGTCACGGAAGATGACGGTTGATCAGTGATGTAGATGAACTTTTCGCCGGCGTCCCCTTTGTCCCACCCCCATCCCCCCCCCCCCTTTGCCCCCGACTGCGGAAGCCTTCCCCCCCCTTGCCGGCTGCCTGTTTTTTCGGTTTGAACAGCAGCACTGCCTTTATTTTTTCCGGCGACTGCTGGCCTGTTGAAACCTTTGCCCTTCCTTGGGTTCCTTAACCTCCCATACACCCGTAATTTAGTTCACCCGTTCTTTTGCCATCACTCCTTTTTTTTTTTGCGAGTCTTTTCTCCTACCCCCCGTTTGACGTTTTCCTTCCTGGGTCGGCGCTCTTTCCATTTCGTTCGTTTTCTATTTTTCCCCCATTGGATAGGTCTCCCCCTTTTTTTTTTTTTTCGGGAAAAAAAGAGGTTTTCTGTTCTCCGATGGTGCCGTCCTGTCGCCGCCGGCATTTAGCACATTTGCCCGTTTTTTTCCCCTTTTTCGGGCTTCGTTCCCCCCCCCCCACCCAGGAAACTCAACTATGTTTTGATCGACTTCCGTACGCATGCCGACCTTGCCTGCCTTTCTAGTGGTTTTTATTCCCGCGTTGCAAAAGCTGGCCCCTGGGAGCTTTCCGCCGCCTCAACCGCACAACTCCATTTTGTTGAAACCCACCTCCCCCTCTGCCCGGGGCTTTCTTCGGATTCCAGTTCGCGGGTTTTTTTTCGCGCAACAGCATTCTGTTTTCTTTTTTTTTTTTGATTGCTGCTGAGGTTTTCTGATTTTTCGGATGCCCAGGTGGCGCTTCCCCGGTTTAGCACTTTTCCTCCGCCTTTTTCCAGGAATTTTCCCCCCCCCCCCTTCTTCCACGTGAGAAGTTGTTTTTCTCTTGGTTAACGTCACCCATCTTTGAAAGATCCTATTGCAGCATTGACCAGATTACTTCCTCTTACCAGTGGCGCGATTCGTCCTTTTTTGGTTGTTTTGAATACAGGCTCCCCGCTACACCTTTCAGGCCACTTGCAGTAACTGTGCCTGTCTGTGTGTCGCGTTTTTTTCACTAGGCCCACCCCTTTTTTTTCAATTCCTGTTTTGAAAACAGCAGTACCTCATTTCCTGCCCCCAAGCAAACAGGTTTCTCTGTTTTTTTTCAAGCAGTCTCTCTAAAAAAAATTTCCTTATCTCTCACTTTACGCTCGAGGATCCCCAAAACGCCGCCATCCATGTAAGCAGTTACCTGTCTTGTCCCAGGGAGTTTTTTCGGTGGTCGTTTTTAGAGTTGCATCTTTCATTTCTTTAACTCCCTATCTGCTCGTCCTAGTTTCCGTCTCGCCGAAATGTGTGCTGTCCTCCCTTCCCCAATCCGGGGTCCACATTGTGAGTAGCTATCCTTCCCCACTTGGCGTGCAGTAGGCGCACCCCCTTTTCGGCGGTTTTCCTTATGACTTGGCCGCAACTCCTGATTAGGCTTGCTCTTTTCCTTTTTTAAGTTTCGGGTTTTGGGCGTGGGGTTCCTTGGTCTCCAGTCTCGTCTGACCCTTCAAAAAACCCGATGCATGGCCTTGTAAAATCCGCCCCTTCTGTTTCTGTTGCAGGTTGGTACCGTGGTGCTTGCCTGGTTGAGTCAGTCCCCCCTTCGTTCTGGCTTTCGTTATGTCCCCCCGTTCAGATTGGTCGGTTGGTGATTTGATGTACATGGGCAGTTTCTCGATGCGTCCCCCCCTTTGCCCCTGAAACCGTCTTGGCCCATAGCTAATTTGTTTGCCCCACGGACGAGTTTTTGAACCTATTCAACCCCGAAGTGCGCGCTTTTTTCCTGGTTTTGCGATGGTAATTTGACTGGTCGACGGCTGGGTCCCAAACCCTCCAATGAACCCTTACCCCTTAGGGCCCCCGGCGAACTGCGCGCCCCTTCGTCCCTCTTACCGTTTTCCCGCGCGGGCTGACAACCACGTTGTTGACCTGATTTTGGCACTTGATTTTTCTCTCTCTTTTCCTCCCGGCCCTTTTTTCTTTTCACTCTTATGCGTTTTCAGATTCACCCAAGGGCAACATTCCCACCCTGGTGGATTCCTAGCGAGGTTCCCGTTTTTTCGAGGTGAAGTTTTGGAGTAGGTTGGTTTTATGGCCTATTGATTGTTTCCAATTCCCCTCTTAGTTGTCGGTCCTTTTCACAAAATTCCCCACCCCCCCCCCGTTTCAGCCAGTAGACGTTCCACGCTTTTGACTTTTTTTCACTTTCAAGGGTATACACACCCCCCCCGGTGAAAGACTCCAACGGCCCATCTTGTTTCACTGGCGAACAGAGACTACAATTCCCTTGCTTTGCACTCCTGACAGGCCCGACTTTTTTTTTTTCTTTGCGGGGTTCCCTTTCATTGTCCTGAGCCAATGGCCCATTTCATCATGTTAATCCAACGATCTTTCCTCGCTCGTAGGGAGACTCCCCCTGTCTCTCCTCTAATGAAGGCTAAGCCCCCAACATTTGCCATCCACCCGTCTCTGGTTCCCTGCCTGGAACATCTCTTGTCCGGTTCTTTTTGGATTGCACTGGCACATCGTCCATTCTCTTTTCCCTGGTGATCACCGACGGCCACAGTCGACTTCAAACCGGCATGAACAACCGGCCCCCTCCCCCGTCACGACAAGCCCAAAACCCGCTGGGGTCACACGCCATTTACGTTTTCTGATCGTCGCGACAGTCGTGGGGTTCATGCCCCAATTTGGCAGGTTTTTGCGCTCCCCATCTTCCCTTTCCCTCGGCCTGGTTTTCCCCTAGTTCCCTACCCCAAGAAGCTAACCTACGTGTGGCCGCCCACCCAGTTTTTTTAACCTCCCTAACCCCCCCCGGTCCCCCCCTTCCCAGTTGCGATAATTTTCAACTGCGAGCCAGACTACCGTTTGTCCCAATCCCTTTTTTGTCACGGCTTATCATCCGTTTATGTTGATGGGTTTAAATAAGTTTTCCGCCGCTCATTTTTATTACACTTTTTTTTTATGTTTATCCCAGTTTTTTTGTTTTATACCCATAGATCTTTTTTTTTGTCTCTGCTTTTGCTTTTTTTTTTTTTTGCCTCATTCGGTGGAAGGTTTACTTGAAGTTCCCTTTTGGAAGTTCAAAAGGAGGGACTGCCCCCTCTGTTCCGAGCGTTTCTCATTGTAGTTTCTTCCCGAGCCCTTTCCTTCTCCCTTTGTGTAATTCAAAGGACTTTCATTCATTTCCTTTTTGCTTTTCCTTTTTTCGCCCCCCTCTCCCCCTTAAAATCTTTCCTTCGAAAAAGGGCCTGTATGGGATTCGGAGCTCCCTGTTTTCAAACCTTTCTTCGGCGGGTACATTTCGGTCAACCTCCGGTCATTTCCTACCCCCCCCCCCCCTTCGCCGGATTGGGCTGGCATGGGGAGGTCTCACTCCCCCGGCCCCCCGCTGTCACGGGAAAATGACTGCTGTCCGGCTCTCTTACCCCACTCGGTCCCTACGAACCACCCGGCATTTGGCGGTGCTGTTTTTTCGCCTGCCCCCCCGTTTTGGCATCCGTCAATCCCTAAGGTCCACCTTTTAGACTCAACGCAAAACGCTTACCGGTGACTTTGGTTGTTGTTGACGGCCCAGGTCCCGCCTCCACCCCGCCATCTCGTCTCCGTTTTCCATGGGCGTT
>Ga0179593_1296275_pt1 | contig 12718 bp, 19 predicted proteins | sample CZODoug2_1_08_16_FD_185931 | JGI IMG/M metagenome (GOLD analysis project Ga0179593, IMG submission 185931) | Vadose zone soil fungal communities from Angelo Coast Range Reserve, California, USA - CZODoug2_1_08_16fungal (PacBio error correction) | ecosystem: Environmental > Terrestrial > Soil >... | reverse complement strand
CGACACCAAGTCTTCCAACGGTCCCCTCAGCCAAGTTTTTTTCTCCCTTTTATTGTCTTAGTCTCTAAACCTCTTCCCACCTGCGTTCGCTTTGCGAGTCCTGTGCGATTTTGCCGGTTGTAGTTTTCTTACTACACCAAAATATTGCCTCTCTGTAGATTGCCCTTGTTTTTTTCCTCTTTGATTATGAGCCTCCTCCATCTAACTTCTGCCCTTTTCTACTAAAATTTTCATCAGTTACTGCCGTTTGCTGTCGAGATTTCAGAAGCAAAGGTTCCCCCGCGGCCGAAGTTTGGTTCTTTTTTTTGGTTTTCGTTTAACCGCTCGTAAGTGCCGCCTGCATACGGAGCTTACTTCCGCCCCCTCTTGACCGTAAATAACCCCCTTCTTCTCTCGAGGTTCCTTTTTTTATCATGTTTTGAGACTGATCTCTCTTGATGGTAATGCCTGGGCCCTACGTCCCCTGTAACCGGTTGCGTGGCCAGACCTTCTCTCTCCCGACCCATCCGTCTTAGCTGGAATTTACGTCTATCGTAGTCTCCTCGAGACAATTGAGCTGTTTGAAAAACAAGTGGACCCCCTTGGGTCCAAAAGAGTCGATCTTCATCTCTTGGTGAGACAACCCTTTCCCCGTCTTTTCTTGCGCTCCTCGTCTTGACTCCCTTTCTTTCGCATTTCCCACTGCATCTTGTTTAACGTAACCTGCGCGACCCCCTCCAGACTTTTCTCGAAAGAACCATGTTTTTTTCCCTTCTCTTGGAGTTTTTCCTTCGTCTTTCCGTCCTATCAGGTGTCGTCTCGCCCTCGTACAAAGCTTTCGGTTTTCTTCCTCTTTGGCTCGAGCCGACTCCCAAAAGACCCTTGTCAGGACAAAGCCTCCGACGCGCCTTTTTACTCGTCACCTCAGTACAGGACTTAAGACTTCTCCCCCCTCCCTCTCTTGGACTCTTTGATCCCCGTTCCGATTTTTATCTATTTTCCACGTTTTTTCCCCCTTTAGATTCCCCCCCCTGCTCCGCTCTGCCCGTCCAGATATTTTTCCCCCTGCCTCGGAATTTAACACCCAGTTGCCAGAGAAGAACCGACCTTAAAGTATTTCCCTTTAGACATCTGCCCTTTCTTTAGTCATACCAGTCCTTTTCCCAATCTTCTGCCATTCAGCTCTACTCGCAGTCCGTCTTGTTTCTACTTTCCTGCTTGCCGTGTCGTGCTCCTTTCATAGGATCAAGAGCACTGAAGTAAGTGGCCAGCTTCGTCAACCGCCTCCACTCAGGCCTAAACTTTCTTTCCCATTTGCAGCACTTTTTTCCTCCAACTGTTCCCCTAATCCCAATCATTCCTTGGTACCTCTTTAATCAACCCTCTTTTTTGTTTCAAAGGGTTTCTCGTTCTTCTCATAGGTGCCGCGTGGGCTTATTAACTCCTTCATGGCGCATTCGTCAAACATTCTCCGAATTCCCCGCCAAAACCGTTTTTTCCCCTTTGCTAAAGTCCACTGCGGCTTTTCCATTTGCCCACTTTCTTACGCTCACCCCCCAGTAATCGTGATTCAAAATGGATAGAAGGTGCGACTCTCGGCCTTTTGTGTTGTCAAAGAGCGTCGGTCATTTTTTCTTTTCTTAACCCTTCATTCCTCCTAAATAACGTTCAAATTCCCTGTTATGGCCCTCTGTGAATTCTCTTGTTGTCCTTCTGTAAGCACAATTTTCCCTATAGACAATTTTCCCCGAATCCGATACTTTTTTTGGCCTTTTTTTTTCATCTGCATTGCCTTGTAAAGTTAATGACTTTTCTTCCTCATCTTTCTTTGTTGTTGTGATCGAGATATCAGGATTCTGTCCTTACTTTTTTTTTCCTCGGAGTTTCCCCCCCCACTGCCCCCAAGTACCTTGTCGCTGTTAAGCCTTATTCTGTTGCTCCAATCGGGAAAGTTCATCCCCCCTCCCTTTGCCAATACTTTTTTTTCTTTTTCTTCCCGGTCTTCTCTCACTCTTTCTTTTTCCTGAAACCAATGGAACGACCCCATAGAGGGAACACACGAACGGACGAGGTAGTCGGCACTGCTTCTTTATCTTTCCCACACACCTTTGGTTCAGGTCACAGGGCCCCCCCAGGGCACCCGTCTATTGGAATCTTCTCAATGCCCGTTTTCGTTTCCATTCTTCTACCTTTCCTTCTCAGCTGAGCCTTCCTGATTTCTGTAATTTCCGAATCCTAGTGGCCTATCCTGAGTCTTTCCCTCTCTCCCCTTTGTCCCCCGCACCCCAACCCCCCGGGTTTATCGTCTTCCACCAGGATGCTTGCGTTCTTTTCTTGTCGAGACTAGTGCACGAAGTCTGGTTTGTCTCTTGAGCTTTCTTTTCCTCCGCCTGCCCACCTTCCTCCCTGTTCTTGTCCTCGACCTCCTTAAACGCTCCCCGGGACGGAAGAAATCACCCCTTCGACACTCTTCCTTCGTCCTTGTTCCAGGCCAGTTTTCTTCGCATAGCAGTCCTTCCCTTTTCTTTCCTTTGCAAAGTTTCCCAATGTCTTTTTTTTTCATGTTCAGGTTCCCTTTTTTTTGGCCATTTCCTGACTAGCCATTGATATCATAGCGGATTCGCTTTTTTGATTCCTCGGGACCTTACCCCCGATAAACAAGGGTGTTTTTCTTGTTTGTTTAGTACTGACTTCTGTTCATTCCAACTTTACCCCTATCTCTGGTAGAAGCGATCAACGTGAGAGTTGCGTTGCTGCCAGGCGCCTGACTTTTCCCTTCCTTACACTACTTATTCGCGTTTTATCGTCTATCTGGATCATAAAACCTTCCAGGAAGACTTTTCCTGTTGAGAGTAGGCCCTATAAGCCATTGCGCGTCTCATCGACTGTTAACTCTCCCTATGCCAAACCTTTTGCTTTCCCCTCGACGAACCTTCCTTTGGTGCAGCTTTTTTCCCGTTGAATGCATGTCCCGTCCCGCGCGATTAAGATATTACGGGAAATCTTTACTTTCCACTTACCGTCCAATTTAGGCCTGTAGACACCCTTGGTTTTTCTTGCACAATTTTTAAACCTGTTCCCCCAACATTGTAGAACTGGTAATCTCTTCTTACGAACCTAAATCCTTCCGTTCTTCCTATAGAGTTTTCCTTGCTTGCCCCAACCCTTTCACTGTTTTCTTTTTCTTAGTCCCTGGTCAAAAGATATCTTTTTCCTCCCTCCTTCCCCCAAGGACTCCAATTTCTTGTCTCCTGGGACTCTTTCCCATCGTCAGGGTATTGGAGCGGCTTAGTCTTCAAAACTCCAACCCCCACTTCTCCCCCGACGCTTTTTGGAATACGTACTCTCGGCAGTACCTTTTTTACCCGACCCCAGTTCCCGGCTCCCTGTTTTTTCAGGCTTTTTTTATTCCTCTCCTCTTGATTATGAGGCTTCCTCCCAATCTATGCATCGTTGAGCTAGGGTATCTACTGCGTATCCGTCCATGTCGCGTTTTGTTTCTGCTCTGTTCCCCCCTCTTAAACCCCCAGTTTTTCTAACTCGGCGGGGTTTTTTTTCTTTCCTATCCCCCTTCAAACTCCCTCAAGTCCCTTTTCCGAGAAAATTTTCGTGTAGATAGACGCTTCGTACGCTTTTTTCTTCATATCTGTTCCGACCGTTGTGGCGCGATTCTCCCCTCTGAATCCTTTTTTTCCTTCTACCGACGTTGCTCGAACCGTTGTTGAGTTATGAGAACACTCTCGGCAGGCGGAAGTTCTGTCAGTTAGTTTCTTTGTCGTTTTAGTCTGCCCAGTTTTTAAACACACCCCCCGATGAGGCTATCACGAGATTTCCGAGATTCCACTATTCCTCTGAGGAGTGCCAGATGAAACTTTCCCTTGACCCGCCGGATATCCCCCTGAAGGTGATTGCGTCCGGGTTGCGGTCCGTCTTTTTTCTCTCCAAGATATGACCACCGGAAAGTTCCCTCGTAGTCCAAGGTTTCGCTTTTGTTAAAGAGAGTCCCTAACGTCTTTATTTCCATTTCTCGCCCCGCAGGAAGCCAAACTCCCCACAATTTAGTACAGGATAGGTTACTTTTGTGACTTTAGGTCGCCTATCTGCATTTGCTGTGGAGCCTGCCTGGACGAATCAACTAACCTGAGTTTGAAAATACCCCGTGGCCACTCTTTCCCAAGTTTCTCTCTTGTTTTGACGGACCGTACCCGTTCTTCTATTTGAATTCAGTCGATCCTTTTACGTAGAGCCCATTGCTAGTTTTTTTGAAACAAGTTGAAAAGTTGGGCCCACGATTTTTCTCCCCACTTTTATGTTTCGCCTGTAAACAGGTTAGTCTTCAATTTTCTCCCTCCTTTCTGTCTCTCGACATTTAAAATTTCGCTGAACTGAAATGATCCTCCCCCGCTTTTTCTCCTTCCCCTTGGCCCTTATAATTGATCATTTACCGGCTCTCTTTCTCGACTTTCGGCTCTCCTAGCCCTCGTTTCAACAAGCAGACCGTTAATGGACGAGGTTGGCGATCTTATTTTTCCTCCCCACGAATCTTTCCTTTTGTTCCTGAATAAAGACGTAATTTTTCCTCTCGCCTTTTAAGTAACGAAAGGACGCTCATTTCTTCCTTCGCCCTCTCCTCTTTTTTTTAAGCCCCCCATGGTTGTCTGGACCCGACCCTTCCCCTTTTCTACCTTTTTCACGATTTTCCCTTCCAGTTTCTCTTTTCCACGATTGCGCCCGAAGTTTATTCCCCCTTTGCTACTTCTTTCACCCTTCTTTTTGCCTTTTACATTACCCCCCTCCCCTCAAAAGTCCTTCGAGCACCCCAATGACATTTCTTGCTTAATGACCACTGTGTGGCAAAATCCGATGCTGCCTATAACCAGCGTCCCCCCTGTCTCCCTTTCTTCGGTCCCTTTTTGGTTCGTTGTCTCTTTCCAGAGACCCCAGCAGTTACCCTCCTGTAAAACGCTGACCCCCCATCCTCCTAGACCTCCCTTGACCCCTTTTTACTCTGTTCTCGTCAAGAATCCTTCCACAGCACTCTTGGGCCCCGATAGAAGAAACCCGTCCTGGTTTGTGTTTGGAAAAAGGTGCTGCGTCCCTCTTTGACTGTTCACCTTCAGGTGCCTTTTTCCTCCTCACCTCGTACTTGCTCCGCCAGACCTTCAACAACTAAGTGAATTCCCGCCCAAGTTTTTCGTTTTTTTTAACATATAAATGAGCTTTTTCATTGACCTAAGCCTGTTCTTGTTCCCCTTTTGTAGAATCCTCTTTTCATCGCTTCTTTTCTTGGTGGACCTCTGTAATTTGTCGTCCAACGTATAAACCCTCATTTCTCTGACTCTTCCGAGGAATAAAAGCTATAAATGTAGTTTGTCGGCTTCTTGCTTTCCTGTCTCGTCTGTATCACATCTGTGCCCTCACCTACCCCTTTTCCCTTCCAGAGATCCTTGTAGCGGTCCGGTTCTTTTTAGGCCTTGATGGAAAACTTTCCTGCTTTTTTCCTCTCTATTTGCTATGCTCCTCCTTGGTCGTCCCTAGACTATCAGGACGTAGCCAGTGACGTTTTCCCTCCCGTGGGTCCGCCAAAAATTCAAACTCGGTGGTGGTGTGGGTTTGATCCCACGCCTAGTGTCTTTCCCAGTTCGAGCTTCGTTTTTCCCATAGTTTCCTCTTATTTCTCGACTGTTCCCCACGCCTTGCCCAACCCCCTTTTTTTTCTAGCTTTCTTCCGGCAGTTGCTTCGCGACCTGTTTGGTACAGAAAACCTATTTCACCGCCCCCTTCCGTTGCCAACCCCGTACACTTGCTTACTTCAATGTTCTTCTCCATGGCCCCCCTCCCTCAAGGTGAATGTACCAAACACCCCCCCTTCTCCCCCAGTTTTTTTCTTCCCGTTCTCCAACGAACGGCTTTTTTTCTTTGGACCTTCTAGATTTCCTTCTGTGCGCAATAGTTCTGTCTTCCGACACCCGAAGTATTTGGCTGCTTAATTAAGAGGGGCACTTTTGCCCAACACCTGCGGTTTCTTCGAGCGCACCCAGTATTTGCTTTGCGTTTTTCCTTTTTCTATTACTATCTGCTTTACCCTAGTTTTCTTTTTCTTTATGGATTTTAGGCTTTTTTTTAACGCTGTCTTCAACTTCCGTTGTCTTGATCCAGAAAGCACCTTACCCCCCTCAACTGTCTGCGGAAAGACTGAAGAGGGTCCACCCTTCTGCATTTCTTCTTTAATGCCAGTTGTATTTGCTCGATCAGTCTGCAGGGATCCTCAATGTTTCCGCTTCGGGCCAAACTCTTTGTGACATTCGGCAACCCCTCTCCTTTACTATCCGGGCCTAGCGGAGCTGGTCCCCTGCCCACTGGAACCCGGTTCCATCTTTCACGTGTAGGAAAGGAATTTTCCTTCCCCCCTGATCCCCTATTTTTCTTCGACTTTTTGCGCCTTTTTGATCTCGCGTCATGCGCTCTACTCCTTTCAGCCACTCCTTCTGATTGTAGGTTTTCAGCCGGGTATCGCCAACCTATCCATTAGACAGTTTCCTCCATTTTTTTAGCGTTCGAACCCGATGCTCTCCTTTTCTCTCCCTGTAATTTCCTCCCCAGCCTCTCGAGCAGCTCTTCTCTGTTCAGTCAAATTCTGTTCACTATGAGTGTAATTCGAGGATAGATTCTTGGCGCGCCGGTCCCTCTTCTGTAAAGGTTCGTTCCCATAAATGGCGTACTTTTTCCCCCCCACGTTCCCCCACCCCCCTGTGCCGGCCCTTTTTGCGCTTTCCCTTATCTCTTCCTTTTTTAGTTGAACTTCCAGTTACTCCTTTCTTCTAGTTTTCCTGGGCCCATTTTTTAAAATCTTGGTAGGCAGGCTCCGTCAAATAGCCCTCTGCGCGATCAAAAACTTACCCTCTTAAGAAGATTTATTCACCGGGCGAATTCCCACTCCGCAAGGTATGCTGCGAGGAGTCTTTTAAAACGCCCCTTTTTACCTCGGCCTCTTTTCGTTTTTGTTTTTTTCCGATATTCTAGATCGCTGGCAAGAAACTTACTGCAATGGATTGACGGCTCCGTCGGGCTGCCGATGGGTATGGCTTATTCCATCCCTTCTCTTTTTTCCACTCCGTGTAGAGCAGCATTTGTTTTCCGTGCAGACCTTACCCCTTCCCAAAAATATTTAAATCGACGCAAGTTGGCCCTCTTTTCGTCCAGTCACCGTCCAATTACATTCGAGCCAACAAAATTTATTCGACTAGAGCATTAGCTGTGATGTTCTATCTCTCTTCTCTACTAAGTTTGTGTTGGAGCAACGAGGTCAATGCTCGTATTAAAAATCTTCCGACATTGTGACATTTCGTGTTTATTTCAAGGATCCAACCATCGGACCACCTGCGTGTCTCTTATTTCCCTTGCGATGTGCCTGTTTTCCTGTCCTATGCAGGAACCACAACCCCCTGCGGCTCTATCTAGATCCCCTAGCGCCAAGAGAGTGAGTTTCTCAACATACCCCATATACGTGCCATGCCCTTGGGGAATTCAACCTTTCTCAGTGTTCTTCCTCGACTACGCTCTACACGGTATTCCCTTCCTGGCCTATGGTTTCGCTGGTTTTGCTTTTTACCTCCTTTTTTCCCCTTCCGAAGACGGCAGACTTTACCTCCGCCGCAGTTGCCAAGGACCCCCCACTTCTCGGATGAGGGGAAGTTTGAGTTTTGTGCAGGGCGGCCCCTTTCAGCTCTTTTTGCCTCATGCCCCCCCTTGCCCCCCTCCACCAGCCATCTGAATTACCCCGCTCTCCAGGAAAAGGCTTCTTAGAATCCTTAATGTTCTTCCTTGAAGTGATTTCTTTCTTCTGCCCCGTTTACTGCCGTTTCTCTTCCACAAAGTTTTGCCCCAAACGTGGGGCGGAGTAGAGCCTATTTTTGTTTGTATCCGGCTATTTCCGGTAAAGAGTGCTTTCACCCTTTCTGCTCCACGATTGTCAGCAGATCGCCAATTCCCAATTCTTTCTTCTCAAATGTAATTTGGCGCAAGAAATGATGGCTGCTCCACCAGGCCTTGCATCTCTTTCTCAGGTTTTTAGCATTTTTACCTGGCCCTCTAGAGATCCTAGGTTTATCACGAAATCGTCACCCCAGCCCACTTTTTTATTAAGTTCCTCCTGTTCTTTTGCGAGATCCCCAGCTATAGCACTCACACCCCTTTCCTCTTTATTGAAGGGGAATTAGTTAGTATTTTCCCGCCGCACCCACTTACCTGACACTATTTATCGCTGAGACCCCCCCTCAGATCTAATGGTGGTTAAACATACCTTACGTCCTGAAATTTTTTCGATTGCCACTGCCCCCCCTTCTCGCGATTCCCTTCCCCTCGAATCTCCCTGAAGATTTTCCCCCTTACCCTTCCTGATTTTCCCCCCAACACAGCCTCAGTCCATCCTTTTGACAGACATTGAAACTTATCCTTCCGATCCCCCCCATTTTCTTCTATCAGACGTCAATGGCCTGACTCTATTGTTGTATACGCCATAGCTTGCGGATCCACGTCTACCTTCCCATGCTGGGTAGTTGCTTAGGAAAGTCATCAGCCTTTCCTTGGCCTTTTGCCAACGCCCGTAAAAGCTCCGTACCCCTTTCCCCCTCGGGAACATTCCTCGGTCCGAAGAAAAGTAACGACTTTGTGAGCTCTACGTTTTTAAATCTTTTTTTTTTTTTTCTTGCCCCAGGGTGTCCGCTGTGCTGAAGAGGCCTGAAGCGTCTCACACTCTTCATTTGATTACAAGAACTAGTAATTTGCCCCCTGCATTCATTTTTCCACACCCGCTTCCGGACTTCCATCACCCTCTGTCTTCGACCGTCTCCATTTCCTTGGCACTTTTGACCTACTTTACCCCACGCATCTGATGTCTTCTAGCCCTTTCAGGTGGCCGATCCTGGGCGGGGTTTTTGCTATGCCTTGTGGTAGGTTCATAAGTTTTCTTTTAACCCTCTGTCTGAGATTTTCGTGTAATAACCTCTTCCCCCTTTATTTCAATGCGCTGGGACTTAATGAGTTAGTCAGTACGTTAGCACCCCTCCTCCCTTCCCAACTTTCCAGGCGGTCACGTCTTCCTTGGTAGGGTTTCTTGTCGACCGCTTCCGGAAAACCCTTAAGGTTTTATGTCCATTCAAGGATATCTGAATCTACCCATCCTCCTTTTTTTTTGTTTTGATTCCTTTTAGAATCTTTCGACCCGCTTCAGTTTTCTCTCTGGTTAACCCAAAAAACTTAACCTCCCAGTACTCCTTGTGATTGGAAAAGGCTTTTTCCCCTCTTTCCGACTCCCTACGCCCACTTCTGCCACTAAGTTTCTGAGCTTTATTCCCGTCCTTATTTCTGAATTTTTTATGTAAGAAAACTCTTCCCCGTCCCCTCACGTTCCCACACGACCTTCTTGGTCGGCATTTCTCTTCTCTTTCACAATTTCCTTTTTCTGGGAAATCGTATAAGGGCCCCCCCCACAGTGCACAAGGTTTTGATGTTCAAACGAACGGAGGGGACTTCTCCTGAGGTTTGCTGCGAGCAATTTCTTTTTCTGCCTTCTCCATGAGTGAGTGGTCCCGCTTCATTAAGAGCGCAGCGTCCCCTTTTTCCCTCAAAAACACGGTTCCCCCGTTCTTATTTGCTTGGCGTCGTTTTCTCGTTCGCGAACTTTTTCATTTCCCTAAGTAGGTTCTTCTTCTGATTCAGCCACGGTCCCGGCTCAACACGGCCCCTCCCTGTGCTATCTATCCAGGCATCTACTGGACCCTGAAGACCGGACCCTTCCATTGATTCCTTTTCGGTCATCCTTCTTTTTCAATTCAAGTGGATTTCCGCCATATCGCTTCTTGTCTCTTGAACGGGGATATTTCTTTTTTCCGTTGGGCCTGCTGGTGCGCCATCCGCATTTTCTCTTGACTCTGTGGCTATGATGCTTGTGCCCCCTTAACGGAACACGTTCCCACTCGATAAACCCTTTTGTACTTCCTTTTTCCCACACATTTTTAATATCGCCCTCCTTTTTTTAGACGATACCCGGTCCGTACGTAATGGATTTTTGCGCGTTCTGCCAGGCCCGCTTGAATTCCTTCTTTTTCATCCCCTCGTGACTGTTGGAGACTCACCGTCGGGATCTCGTCCCCCCCCCCCCATAGTCAAAAGTTCTCCTTTTAGCCTTCCCTTTCTTACCTATACGATGCGCGATTCTCGCCCGTCATGTCTTCTCATGCAACAAAGTTTCTTTTTCTTAGCACTGGGGGCCCCTCGCATCCAGTTTCCGGACTCATTGGAATGTCTGCTCCTCATAATCGGAGCGCCAGGTCCCCCCCAGCTTTCCCCGTTTTTCCAGTTATCCAATCACTGGACTTTCTACCCGGTTGGGCCACTTTTTCACTTTTTCCCCCCCCCAAATTGGTCAACGTGATAGAACCATCCCGTCCCTATTTTTTCGTCCTTTCACCCAAATTCCTGCTTTCTGTCGATAGAGCGCCCTGCGGCCCGCGTGCTATTGAAATCCTTGGCTTACTTGCCCCTCTGCCTTATCACCCCCGAAGCTATCTGAGTCGCCGCCCATCGACTCACAAAAAACCTTCCCCTCCTTCCTTCCCGGATTGGCTCCCCCGGCTCCTCTCTTCCCAATACTCCGTCCTGTTACTCCCGGCCTGTATCCTTGGATTTTTTAAGGTGTAAACGCACCCAACTTACACCTCGGCCGCTTGCGTGTCCTCCCCGGTAAGATGCTAATCGCGTGACTCCCAGTAACGGTTTTTCCCCCTTGTCGGAGGGAGTGACCGGTTTTTTTCTTTTTGGATCCAGCCATTTTGGCTAACATGACCCCATTTCTCTCGTTGAACTCCCCTGTTGAGTCTCTGCCTCCCAAGGCTTTGGGGAATGCAATCGCACCATAAACCACAATCGCCCTCACAGCCTCGGTGGTTTCCTGTTTCGAGTCCCCTCCCAGTCCCTTTTTCGAGTACCCTGTTTTCCTCTTTCCCCTTTCGTTAATCTGTTCTATCTTCTCTTTTTTCTCATAAGGTTTTTTTCGAGCATCCACAGCCTCCTTCCTGCTCGTCTATATAAGGTTGTCGACGCAGGGACTCTTTCGACTTCCCTACCACATTTCACCTTTTCTCTCCCTTCTTTCCTTTTTGCGATTTTCGGTTTCTTTGCCCCCTCTCTGAAACCAACACCCTTGCTGCTATACGCAGTAGCCTTTCTGCCAAGGATCATCGGTGAGGAGCTCTTCCTACCCTCGACTGCAGCCCGTTTTTGATCGCCTCCTTCCCTTGGCGCCGATTGGTTGCGGCCTCGATCCTCCTTCTTTCCAACTGCAACACGCGGCCGCCGTTTCTTTGTTCGTTTTACCTGCTCTTCTCGCGGCCGCATACTTGAAACTCGCCGCAGGAAGAACCTTCCCCTTTTCTTTTTGCGGTTGGCCCTTGGTTTCTCTTTTTTTGGGAGGTTTTTTGATTTCCGTTCCCTCTCACTTCCTTTCTTAGGTGGAATGCCTTAATAGCCCCTCACCGAGTCCATCCCCTTTCCAGTTAGCTTTGAGCGTCTTGATTCCTTTCCTTTCCGAATTGCTTTTATGAGCGTCATGCGCCAGTTTTTTCCCCCAAGTGGTCAAGTTTTTCTGAGCGAGTACTCATTACTGTTTTGATAGGTGAACCGGTAAAGAGCTTTCTTTGTGCTTTGAGCGTCAAGTAAAAGAAGGAGTTCCTCATGCTCATCCCTCCCGACTTTGTGTTTTTAAATTTTTTTTCCCTTTTGCATGAGGGGAGCATTACCCCCCCCTTACTCTCTTCTCGTATAGGCTTCCATCCCCCCATACGTTGGGGCTTTGGAAGCTTGGCAGATCAAGCTAGTCCCAGAAGCCTTGTGTAGCACCTTCCTTTGTTTCCGCGCGCGTTACGACTCTCCATAAGGAAAATCACCCCTTGACTCGGCGACCCCCCCACCGCGACTGTTTTCCCATTTTCTCTGAACGGCCCTCTTAAGACCTTATACGAGACGGCCGTTAGGTCCCGATCCGCGAGCCAGAATTATTCTTCCCTTCCCCCCCTATTTGCCGCACTTAACACCTCCCATTTCCAGTCCTTCAGAGACCAATGATCTCCTTTGCCTCACTCATGTTAACATGCTCTTCTCACCTTTGAGCCTTGCAGTGATCCGTATTTTCACCAGTGCGGCGTGTCGTTTTGTTAAGAGAAATGTACCGGCTGGTCATCAGTCTCCCGCGAACCTTTTCCCACGACCCTACCAACTTCTTGTTCAAATTGACGAGTTCTCGAAGATCACAATACGCACTCCACCCCGTGCGATAGAATCCAGCGGGTTTGCTTTCCCAACGCTTTGCGGGGAGCGCCCTTTTTTACACCTTCCTTCATTCAGTTGCGGATTATCACTTTCCCTGATTTATCCCCCCCTAGTTAACGAAAAAACGCGAGTTGCCATTTTCCCTTCGTCTATTCAGTTCCCTATGTGATTTGCAATGTAGATTGAAGGTGCCCTTGGCCGTTCTTGTTTTTCCCATGATTGGTCGTGCCCTATTTCTACCCTCCTTTCTCCTCCTTTCCTGGACTACCCCGCCCCCCTCTTTTCTTTGGCGTGTTCCTTTCATGATTCGTCTCCCTCGTGAGGAAAAGCCTCCTATCCAAAATTTGCCAGCACAGAGTATTACTTTGTGGGGAAGGTGTTCTTTTTGTTCTTCCTTCATTCTGTACGTCTG
>Ga0179593_1261726_pt1 | contig 12718 bp, 11 predicted proteins | sample CZODoug2_1_08_16_FD_185931 | JGI IMG/M metagenome (GOLD analysis project Ga0179593, IMG submission 185931) | Vadose zone soil fungal communities from Angelo Coast Range Reserve, California, USA - CZODoug2_1_08_16fungal (PacBio error correction) | ecosystem: Environmental > Terrestrial > Soil >... | reverse complement strand
CCTCTTTGAGTCCTGGATCGCGAGACAGGCGTGACCTCTTCTTTCTCAGTCTTATCTCCATCTTTTCCCCAAGCCATAAGATTGTACTTTGAACGCCATAAACTCCTTGCGACGCCCTTCAGTACTACTCAGCTTTCCCCGTACTTTTCCCTTCCCAGCGGGAAAGCTTTTATGCGATCATTGACACACTTCATCTTTCTTTCTGCCTCCCCCACGTGAAGGAGGTTAGGAGTAAGTTCTTACTCCGTTGGAATTTTCCTTCCCACCAACACTTTCTTCTCGTTGAAGAGCCTCTAATTGCCCCTTCTTTCTGATTTCCTGCTCGTCATCCTTTCCCCCAACTTCTTTGTCTCCTGGAAATGCCCACTCCCAAGGAAGGACTTCATGTACTCTCCCCTTTTCCCCCTCCCTACTATCTTTAAAACGTTTCATATCGCTCCCACTCCCCACTCGTCCTTGAGAGGTTAAATCTATAAAGACACAACCTCTGTCCCAGTATTAAGCGACTAACCGCCTTTTCAGTCCCCCTAAAATCCGCCATTTCCGACCCCTCGGTGTAAGACTCGCGTTGTGGTCTCAAGGTGATTTCCTTAGTGCGCGGTTATGGCCTTGAACCCCCCCCCCAAATAAGTTCTTGACCTTCCTTTTATTTTTTTCTTCCTAGCCCTTTTACTCTTGCCCCTCTGGCGCCCCCGTTTCCTGTTTGTGACTATAGAGTTCGCTTTTTGATTGACTTTTTCTCCTGCTCGACTCCAACCACTAACGCCACCCCCCCATTTACCGACCAAGTTTCCCCCATTCATAACTTCTGTATTTCTTAAAGTTCCCTTTCGATTCGCCTCTTTCTCTCTGCAATCCGTTACGCCAGTCCGAGCGCTACCTGGTGTCACCTCGAAAAATATGATTTTCCAGGGAAGGATTCTTCCCCCTACCCTCCCCCCAAAGTATTCGTTTTACCCCTGGACCCGTGAAGACTTTCTTTCCCCACCCTTACCCAGGGACCATTTCTACAGGTGACTTTGAGATGCTCGATGGAGTAAACTTCTTCCCTCCCCTTTTCTTCGTTCACCCCCCTTGGCCCCCCCCCTTTAGGGTACGTTCACCCCTGCCCCACTTCCCCCATTTCTTCCTTCATTCCCCTCCAGATTGCAGGAAAATTTCCTGGCATTGGACGTTGTCAACTCTTATTGTATTCCTAGGAGCGTCTTTTTCTTCCAACTTTCAAACACCTTCCACCCCCTCGTTCTGCTCGTGGACTCCGCAATGCTGCCTGTTGAATCGAATTGCCCCCAGATTCCCCCCATTGTTGTGAGGTTCCTTTTCCTTCCGACTCTAAGAAATGGCAATTCCTCCCGTAGAGATTCACCCTTGTTTTTCTCCCTTCTATCCTTTGCGACGGCTGATTACCCTATCCTATCCTGGACTTTTCTCCCCCTTTCATATTAGGATGCTTTTTTAAACGCAGTTTTTTCTTCTCCCATCTCTGCCCGCAGTCCGCCTCTAAATTAATCCCCCTGCGCCGCTAGCCTTCTTCTCAGTCCGAATCCATGTACTTTGTTACTGGAACGCTCCAACATTCATCATGGCGCAAAACGATTCCTCTCTCAGTAGTTTCGCACCCACTCAGTTAATAGCTGTTCTTTTGTTGTCCCCCAACCCTCCTCCTCTCCCCCCCCGCCCTTTCTCTCACAGTCAATCCTATCGGTTATTGGTTTCTTCTTTCCCTCCCCTTTCTTCCGATGGGTAATACCTCCCCATTCTAATAATGAATATCCGTTTTTGATGAGATCTTCTGATCTTCCTCTCCTTTCTAGAACAATTGTACAACGATCTCCGGCCCATAACCTGTAGCTGTTCTTCTCTAAGCGGAGTGTTCTCTTAGGTTCGGGGGGTTTCCCACCTCCTGAAAGAAGATGTGACCCTTTTTATTCCTCCTCCGTTGACTCGCTGCCCTAGTGTCTTTTTTTGCCACATCCCTCTTGTCGTTTCCAGACCACTTTAGTCAATCTTCCAGATCTCGTTTCTCTCAGTTCTTTTTTGTGACCTGTCTTTCTTTTGCTAGAGGTTAGATCCTCCACTTTTTGCGTTTTTCTTCTAGCTCCTCAATTCAAGGGAGATCACTTCTCTGCTCGAAGGACTAAGTTTCCCCCATTTAAAAGCGAGGTCTGACCTTTCCTTCGATTTATTCCCTCATTTTTTGTAGAATATTGTAGGCCTTCACCCCCCTTTCGACGGAATCTTTTCCTCTCCCCCACTAACAGATTCACTTTAGCGAGAATTGTCCCCCGTCCCTTTGCCGAAAGCTTTGCCGGGTCACCTGCAACCACCTTTTTTACCCCCCCTGTGAACCAAAGGTCAATTTTTTTTCCTAACCAGTTCCACCACCTCGTATCATTTTTTCTTGTTCCTTTTTGCTTCTCCCCCCAAAATAGGTTACCGATGATCCGGGGTGAAGAAGCTGCCTGTTAACATGCCCCTTTTTCTCCTCTTCCACCCTTTCAATAATATGGCACGGCTCTCTTTTCTTTGAAAACAGATGCCCCTTCCCCTTGTTCCTTTCAACCTTTGGTTCCCCTGAAGACGCCCTTACCCTTGTCCCTCTCTCATTTAGTACGACTGTGTCCCCGGTAGCCGATTTTTTTCTCTCCCTTCTTGCCTCCGAGTCCTTCAGCGGAGAAGCGTTGAGTAGTTTCCTTTCATACTTCTTTTCGTCCTTCTTTTCAGTTTCTGTTAAACCTTTTTGGGGTTTACTCTACCGCTAAATTAATCTCTCCATCTAACTAGAGAGCCCCCAACCCCCTTCCCTGATTTCTGTCTACTTTTCCCATCCAAGTGTCTCTCAAAAAACACACAGACCACGGAATTTCTTCACTCCCTCTGGTGGTCACTTTCCTCCTCTCCCAACTATCATTAGCTTAATCCATCTGAAAACCTAATACTCGCACTGATCTCTTTTCCTCTTTTCTTATTGCTCTCTTTTTCCAATGATTTATGCATACGGTTTAGACTGAGTTTTTTCTGTACTTCGTTAGAATCCCCCTTCTTCCCCTTCTTATAGAGCGCCCTCCGACCTTTTTAACATCTTTCTCCCCCTGTCCCTGTAGATCCCTTAGTCGGGTGAACTCCCCTGTTTTCTTCGTGAATTTAATGAGTCTCCCCCAGAGTTTGTCTCAATGCCCCCGTCTCTCCCAGGTTCCAAGTATCTCGATGAACCCCATTTTGAAATGCACCAACCTTCTCCTTTATCGTCCTCAACCTACCCTCCCCTCTTGACCGAATGTAGGCGCTCCAAGCCCGCTGCTTGCTTTTTAATTATCCTCCTGGTACCCTTCCCTGGCTTTTCGTGCCGGACGTTGACCCCCAGTGTGATCATGAAGGATGTCTTTAGCAGCTTCCTCCCCCTCCCACGGTACCTCTTTATGTTTTGTCTATCCCATGCCCCTTTTTCTCTTTTTTATGCGCGTTCTCCTCTCTGAATTCTTCCTCAACTTGATCCTTAGTCCTACTCTTCGCGATCGCTTCGCTCAAGATCTTTTTTCTTTCTCCTTTTGTTTTTTTCTCGGAGGACTGTATTCCTCGGTCTCTCCAGCCGCCGTATACCAGATATTTTCTTTCAAGTTAGAAGAATTCGTCCCCTTGCCCTCCCAACATACTGTTTTCCCCCCGCCTCCCTACCCTAAAGCGTGCGCGCCCCCCCCTTCTTCTCTACCCTCCCCTCCTTACCCTACTTGTTCCGATACAATCCGGTTGAGAGAGTAATATCTCATTGACACTCCGGCCTCGGGCGTTTTTTTTCCTCCCCCCCCCCCTCGTCCTTCGAGGTCTCTGGTGGTTCTTTTTTTCTTCCGCCGTTTTGCATTCGCTTCAACCAGTGGCTTCCATCTACTATACTTGAAACTGGGAGAATTTGTCTTTGGCATTTCTCCACCCGTTCCCTCGCCCTCTCACATGCCCCTCAACAAGAGTTCCCTGGCCCCCTCCTTCCCTTCCTGCGATAAAACGGCTATAGCGGTATGAACTCCTTGGACATGCGCGGTGCGACTCTTCTTTCCCGCCAACCCTGGTTCCCAGTCTTCTGCCTGTCCTCCCCTCCTCAGATCGGTCCTCTATCCGGCTCCCTTTTTCTCTCTTCATCTGCGGGTAAGTCCTTCTCTTTTGACCCCTATTGGAGGCGATGGTCTTGACTTTCCCCACGAGACACCTCCGGCCCTTGTCTATTTTTTTGTTTGTTCTTCCATCTTTAAGTTCCCGAGGCAGCCACCCCGCTCTTTTTTGGCTTTCTTTCTCTTGTTTTAGTTTTTTCAAAAAAGAACGACCCCATTTTCCCTCCTTTCCCATTACTCCCTCTGTAGTACCGAAGTAGCCGCGTCCCCCCCGCCTCTTTCCACAGTATGACGCGATCTTCCTACTTCTAGCACCGCGGCAAAAACTGACCAATTCCCTTTGTCAATTTAATTCCCCGGTCCGAGCCCCCCAACTTTTGTCCCGGTAACCCATTGTCCTTCCTCTTTTTTTTTTTTTTCCCACCCCCACATTACCCTGGGCCTTCTACTTTCCCTTTCCTTCTCTTTTGGTTCCCCTCTCTTCCTAACTGCCAATCCCTCATCCCCCTTGTTGGGCTTCGTACCCAAACCCAGCAACCATCTCTTCTCTCCTCTTTTCTTCTCCCTTTATGGCCAAGACTTTCGGAAGTAAGCTTGGCCCCGCACCTCCCTTTCTCTCCGTGACCCGTTCCCCCCCTCTCTAACCGCCCCCCCTAACATGATAGCTACCCTTACTCTGCTCGTTTTCCGCCGCCCCCCGCTGATCGAAATTTTTGACGTTCCTTTTTTTTTCCCCAAAAAACCCCGGAGTCCTTCCAGTACCCTGCAATTTTCTCCTCGTCCACTCTCTTCCAAATATATACTTGATCACGTCTTCTTTTTTCTCTTTCCATCTCCTTTCTTTCCCCCTTTCTTAGAGGAGTTCCTCCTCAACTACAGGCTTCTTCTAGAACCCCTCCCCCTGCGACCGCAAATCCCCCTCTACTCTCAATCAACGCGATCCTTTGGCCCTCCCTCTTCTGACTCCAACTTCTGGTGTTCCCTGCCCATTATAGCCATTCCGACCCGACCTCTCGATATTCCCCTATCTGAGGCCACTGATTTCTCTTTCATCTCTGTCATGGTCTCCCAAACCCATACGTTGACGCTTTATAACGAATCAAGAGAGTGATGGTCCTTCCCTCTCCTTGACCTGATTGCCCTCTCTGCGTTCCACATCAACCATCATATTTTAAATACAATTCCTTCCGTTTTTTTCTGAGATTAGGTCTCAGCAAGCGTTCTAATGAACCATTGATCCCCTCTCAGTTCTTAAATCAAATTTTTGCCCCTTTTCCAGAGTGAGGTGAGCGGCGTTGGGTGTTTCACCATCCCCGTAACGCTATGAAGCGCTATTTCCCCCGGCTCCTAGATGAAAAGTTATGTTGACCTCCCACTAAGATTGCTTTAAGACCCCCCTTTCTCTTTGATTTTTTCCCCTCTTGCGTCCTAGTATTTCCCCAGAGAGGGTTCTCTGGTAATCCGTTCTTTGCCCTTTCGTCGCGTTTCCCCAGTTGAGTTCCCCAAAATGGTTCTGTAGCAGTTGATGACAGTGTAGAATCAAGTCTCTGCTCTCCTCACTCCCTCGAAAAGAAAGACGCTGGTGAACCTTCTTTTCATAGCTCTGGCGAGCCCTGCAGGGTACTGGTCTCCTCGGGCTTCTGCCCCCTCACAAAATTTTTTCACTCTATATTGCGGGACTTCACCCCCCGACCGAGTACTTGAGTCTAGAAGGTCCCTTAGGAGGTGTCCCTGAACTTTTCCCTTTCAACACCTCCGCTTAGTCCTCCAAAAGCATCCCCTTCCCGTACTTGCACTCCCAGAGAGGAGCCGATTATTTCGAGATGGCTTGCTTAGTTTAAGGTTTTCCGGTCACCCACTATATCCTCTTCCTTCAACGCTCAGGACTTCTCCCGTTTTTGCTGACAGCCATATCCCCCTGTAAGTCTATGGCCTTCTCTCGTTTTTCTTAACAAATGCCCTCACTTCCCATTTTTACAGGTACCAACCCTTTTGGGCGTCTTCCGAAGCCCCGTTCCTTGGACCATTCTCTCTTAAAGAAGGTTTTTGATCACCCTTTTTTCTCTCCTCCCTTCAACCCTCATGATTGCAAGTATGAAGACGGAGTCTCACCCCCCGGTCTTCCTCCTTTCTTCTCTTTAGTACTTCTTTCCCTTTCTGTTACCATGGTTGGGAACGTTAATTTGTAGCTTTCTCCCTGATCCCCCTCCGAGCCCATCTTTCTCTAGAGCCAAACCAGCCGACCGTTCGCCTACGCCCCCCGTGAAACGATTTCCCTTGCACCACCACAAAACACCCCCTTCATACAGGGAGGGACCCCCCAAAATCCACTTTCCTTTTGAACCTCCATTAGTGGTGGTTGAATTTTACACTCGAAGTATTTTCCCCCCTATATCTTCTCTCCCCTTCTCGGATATTTTCTTTGATCTCTTCTTCTTTTTTATGAATCCCCTTTAGCCTGAGGGTTTTCCTCGTTCGCCCGCTCATCCCGTCTTCATTCCGAGTCTGTCGTTTTAAAATCCCACTTTTTTCTTTTTCTCCTCCGATGCCCCTCCCTTTTGTAGTAATTTCCTGAGAGTCAAGAAGTTGTCTTTTCGAAAAGAAAGATCGCCCTACGGTTTAACGTATCTTCTTTGCCCCTCTACATTTTTTGCAATCTGCCACTTACGAAACCGATTTTCAGAATCCGAACAAAACTGTGACCCTGACTTCAAGGAATGGAACTGGTATTCCTCCCCCTATGTTCCAACGATGATACTGATGCACGTTCCTTATTCACACCCGAATGGACCCCTCCCCCTATTGTATTTTCGCTCTGGCTCCGGAGCCAGTCGGAAGCTTGAGATTCTCTCCTCCCCCGATCTGGGATTTCTCTCTCCACGTATGCTCGCTCCTTTCTTCCCACCATTGGGACAATTGGCGGTGTGCCTTTTATAAGATATTCTCATTGCTCCAGATCTGATGCATCTTTGTCCCTTCTATCCGCTTAGCACTATTCATCTATCCTCATTTTCCTTTTTTTGTATTCTATCTTACTCTCTCAGGATTATACCCTTCTCGAAGCGACTGATTACCTTCGTATCCTGTAGCAAGTTTTTTCACTTAGCATTCCCCTGCACATCCCACCAGATGCTACATTTTCCCTGAAGAAACCTCCAGATTTGAAAGACCTGATGAGTAATTACCCCTCCCTCGTCACCCTCTTTCGTTCCGCGACCTCTCTTCCAGCTGTTCTGGCTGATTTCCTGACACTCCCTTATCTCCGGGCTTTTTTTGCCTCCCTAATAGTTGAAGGCGGCCGTAGGTTTCTCGTCTTACACCCTTTTCATTCATTTACCCCAAGTAGCCCCCCAGGTGCACGCCTCCCTACTTTTTAAACCCTTTGTTCCTCGGGGTTTCTTTATTGCTCACCCCCTGATGAAGAGAATTGAACGTAACCTTGTACCCCCAGCTCCCCCCCCCCAGTTAAGTCCTCTGACTTCTATCCTGCTCAAGTTACGAATCTTTTCATCCCCCCCCGGCTTATAGCGCTACCCGTCCATTTTATCTTTTCTAACGATATAAGCCAACGATGGGCTACCGTCTCATGCTGCAAGAAACCCTCCTCTCCGATCTCAAGACCTTGAGGTTATGACTATATGATGTTAATCCTCTCTCTGTGCTTCCCCTACATGATGATTGCTGCCTCCGGTCTTACCCTTGAACACCGCCCATAGGCTCTTTTCTACCCTCCCCCATTTCCTTTTTCCGCGCTTTTTTTTAAGTGAACCCGAGGCGCCCTTCTTTTTGTTCTGGCTCTCGGAGTTCGCTTCTCTCTTATTTGATCTCTCCCATTAGCCCCCCCCTTCCTTTCTTTCCCTCCCACCCGTCTCCCCTTTTCCTTCGCTCCCTCTGATTCCGTAGTTCTCCCGCGTAGAAGCTTGCCTTACATTTACCTAAAGTGCGATTTCCGCGATTCCCTTGATTCCGAGGAACCTTTATCTCTTTCTTTTTTTTTTTCTTTGACAGTTTCCTTTCATCTTAGGGACCCTCCCCACCTGTCTATCTCTACCTTTCTAACCTTTGGAAGTCCACACTCTTTAACCACCTCTTTCTACCCTTTCGCATCTCGTACTTGGAAATTCTGATTTGGTCTTCCGTCTTATTTTCGTCACAGGTTTCACCCCTATCCTAGTTTTCCTCCCTTCAATGTTACACACCCCACTGCAACCCCTATCCTTAAGTGGTTTCGATTGTTCTGCCCCCCCTGATTTCGAAGCCGGGAAGAGCTCGTAGCGTCGCGGAGTTTTACTGTCCCCCGCGTCCCTTCCTCGACCCCGGACCTCAGGGAAACCTGCCCTCGACACTCCCCTTACTCTTCCGTCGTAGTCTTTTTGAACGCCTTCGGCCTACGCTTGGAAACCCATTGTGTGAATTGCTTACCGTTACGAAGACCGCAAGGTATTACCCCTAGCCATATTTCCACGATTTAAGACCCATCCTCCACCTGTGACTCCCTAATCTTAGATTCCATCCCTCCCTAATTTACTCACGGACTATGGCTTCTATGGTCAAACCTGAATTTTTCTTATCTATGAATGAGCGCCCCACCGACCGTGGTTCCAAAGTCCCTCTCCCCTCCCTACCCTCGAGCATCGGTTCCCGGTTCTCCCTATTTTCAATCCTTCCCGCCTTCTTACTGTAAACATTTTTTCTTCTTTCCCGCATCTATAGATGTTACTCAACCCCCTTCTGGCAGATATTCTCTCCGAGGATGCAAGAATATCGTTCCCATCATTCCTGGGGCTTTTCCAAACCACCCTCTTCGCTACCCTCATGATTACTCCCTGACTAAAGAGCCGGGGAGGGATGATACTTCTTTGATCCCCCATTTTATTAGAAGCCCTGACCCCCCGCTTCTTCTCTCTTCTCATATATCCTTTTATCCTCCTTCCTTTTTGTTTGTTTCGCTTGTCCTTCCTTTTTCTTCTAGAATCTTCTCCATAACCCTGATTATTCCCCTCCCGTCAGGCCAACCCCTCTATTCTCTTGATGAGTTCTCAGCCCTCGGTGCGATGATGAGGGGTTTGCTCTCCACGCCATTACCTTCCTGTTGATGACTCTCATGCTCCCCTCCATAAACTTACCCCCCCCTGTCCTTGAAGCCCCCCCCAAGATTATTGCCGTTAAAAGACACCAAATTATACTGGGAGGCAACTTCGGCATTCTCCGTTCTCAGCCCCGCGGACTAGGGTGAGTCCATCATGTCGTTACGCTTATCATCGGCCACGTAGAGTCGGATAGAAAACTTTCTGTTTCTCCGCCTAGCCCCCCCCCCCTCCTCTGCACATTTTAGATATAAGGATTCTGATCGTCATACCTCATCGTGTTCGCCCACAGTCCCTAGTTGTGTTGTCTATTAACTCGTTGACCGTCTTTTTTTATTCCCCCTTTATTTTCTTTGTCGCATCGGTCACTTCCTTCAAAACCTTGGTGTCATAGATTCTCCATGCTTCCACCTCATCGTCCCCTTTAGTTTTAGCGCATTGTTAACGCGTGCCCTTTGCCTCAGTCTTGGACGTTTCACTGCAACCCCCATCAGAGGAAGGCTACCCTTGTCTGACTTAACGTCATTTGTGCCACCCCAAAAGCGGCCCCCCACTTAATTTTTGATTCCGCTTGTTGCCGGTTGCGATGACCCCCCCTTTCTGAGTCTCTCCGCTTGACGAAAGAGACGGGGAACGACCTTTCTCATCTACTTCACGACGCTCTTCCTGATTTATTTTTTTCCCCCACAAAAACCAATTCTCACGTGCAAGGGTTACCGGTAAAAAGGTTCTGTGTCTTCCCTTACCTTTTTTGCCGCTTTCCCTTTGACACCTTGCTTGTTCCGACATGTGATCACCTGGGTAGCTATTCTCTCACTAACTGCTTTTTTGCACTCGATCCCGCGTCCGCGGTTCAGCTCGTTAACTCTCGACCCTTAACTTATTGTCACTCCTGTTACTTTAAATTCTCGATTGGGAGTTCGACCTTTTTTGGCTATCCTTCACTTACACTTCTGCGACTAACCCTCCCCCTCGGTTCCTACCAGACCAATATTCCGTATTGGCTCTTGGCTCGCCCATTAAGAGGGCTCGGCCACCCCCCCCCCAGTAACCCCCCTTCCGGGTCCCCTGCAAATCCCTTTTATTGGTGCGCCCTCACTTCCTCCGTTCCCCTCCCCCCTCCTTCTCATCCTTCTAATTTCCACCCCATATATTCTCCCCCCGCTCTTATCTTTCAGTCTTCTATCCCTCAGTTAATGACGTTAGATGTTTGTTGTCGCCCTCTTCCCCCCTTGTGTAAGACATACGCCCATCTCGCTAACTGATTTTCGGACTATCTCCTTACCCACTCCTTTTCGTTACCTCCCCGGGCTTACATCGACTCTGATGTAGAATTTCCCTTTTGTCTCGTGGTCCCACTGTCGGGTACAGCATATGTCCGCCCCCCACTTCCACCGCGGGCACAGTGTTTCAACTTAGCTGGTTTGCTTGCCCCTCGCACCCTTTTTTTTCCATGAATTCCAACCGTGTCCGTAAGACTCCTCAAGCCATGCCGACCTCCCCCTCTTTTTCGTGCGTAGTCCGAGCAAACGAAAGATTGCGTAGTGTCGTTGTCGCATGTGTACCGCTTTCCTGGTCTTTCCAGCCGTCTGACTTTCGTACAGTCATCCTTGCAGTTCTTCTTTCTAGCTTTCTTTTTCGTAAACTGCAATCGGATGGGCTGTTCCCGCGTAGATAAGCCTCTTTCGCCACTTTCTCTCATTGGCTATTTTTAGTTTTTGCTCTCCTTTCTCGCATCATCGACTACTCTTGTTTTTTCCCTTCCCACTCTTGAGAGAGATTCCCCCCCGTCTCCCTCTTCTCTGCGCCGTTGCTATTCCCCTTTCACCCTTTTTTCTCACTCATCCACGTTTACACCGCGTCGCCACCCCCCAGTACACTCCCCTTGTCCAGTTACGATGTACAATGCGCAATCCTTTCGCACTGCCATTCGTGGAGACGTTCCCCCCCTTTTTCCTATCGCCTATTGTCGACTCGAGAGCGCTCCGGTTTTCTCGTCGAATTCACATTCCCATGGCATCCTGCGATGGTGTCCCCATCGGCCTTGGCTTTTATGTTGATCGTTTCTTACTCCCAGTTTTGGACCATGGAAAAATTTTTCTTGTGGCAGCCTCTGCCCCTACGTGTTTTTTTCCCCTTTCCCTATGGGGAGGTAGTTCCTTCGCCCACAATGCGGGACTCGCCCTTAGTCCCGGACGCCTCCAGTGGCATTCTCCTAACACTGTTCTCCTAGCACCTTTTTGATTAGTCATGACCACAGATGTAAAAAGGAGCGCATTAAGCGCTATAGCACGACGTCTTTCCATTAGCTGTGCCTAATATAGCCGTGCTCCAACACGTCCCCCTCCTACCGTCTTTTCCCGCGTCGACAAATCATCAGATCCTCCAGCGCCGATCCGGGCTGTTTCCTCCTTTTTGTAAGAGTTATTCTCTTATTACTACAAGGGAGAGTGGTCGGGCTTCTTTAATAGACCAACCAACCCTAATGTCAATGTCCCTTACCTTTTTTTTGTCAGAGCCCAAGCCACTATTGCGCCCACCTCCTACTTTTTTTCTCTATAAGTTAGAATTATGATTTCTTGTGGTCCTTCGAGAGTCCACCCCACTCCCTGCCTCACACCGCACGATCTTTTCCCTCCCGTTACCCCGTACCTCTCTCCCCCCATCATAGTGATTCAGGTGCCCCTCAGCAGCGTACGCTCTTCCTCTTGCCATCCCTCTCCCCCCTAAGACGTTTCTCTCGTCTTGAGAACGGGCCCACTCCCCCTTTCAAGGAAGCTCCGGCCTAGCCCACCAAGTTTAAAGCCAATTGGCCTCATCTTTTCCCAAACTACTCCCGGGCCACCTCCCCATGGAATCTATGTTGATGGTCCCTTCCTCTTGTCTTCTTTTCCCGGAAATCCCCATCCTAGGTGGGTCGTTCCGGTCCCCCGTCCACCAGCCCTCATGCCCCTCGTTACCCTGTTGCCTGGCCAATTTCCCCCCTCTTTTTTGTAAGTCAGCGTCTCTCGTAGTTGTGAAGGTCTCCCCCCCTGGCCCTTATGAGAAGCTCGTGTCCTCTCTGACTCCTTTTTCTGTTGTGGGAAGCGTCTCATCGCTGACCCCTTTGTGAAGTGCCGCGTACAAGGACCCTGCACTTTATTAGCCGTTCGCTATTAACCCCTGTCACCCATTTCCCCTTCCCTTTTTCAACGGAAGTCTCCTATATATCCTTCCCCCGCAGAGTTTCCGATGAGCCTTAACCGATTGTTGCGGATCTCGCATAAAGCCGACATGACCTCAAGAGCTACCCTGCCATCCCCCGGAGATCCTCTTTGACGTGATCGCGCGTCTGAATCACGAGCTTTGGAACGCAATCGACCCGTTTTTAAAACGAGGACTCTATCGTCCTCTCTCTTGCAATTGATTCGTTTTCAATAGAGGTTACTTTTGTCTTTGAAGAACACCCCCCTATACACGCCGCTTCTCACAGCCTACTCCCTTTCTCTTCTCGATCTGCGTGACTCTGTTATTTCTTCTCGCTGTACT
>Ga0179593_1483755_pt1 | contig 12719 bp, 11 predicted proteins | sample CZODoug2_1_08_16_FD_185931 | JGI IMG/M metagenome (GOLD analysis project Ga0179593, IMG submission 185931) | Vadose zone soil fungal communities from Angelo Coast Range Reserve, California, USA - CZODoug2_1_08_16fungal (PacBio error correction) | ecosystem: Environmental > Terrestrial > Soil >... | reverse complement strand
GGAGGGCTTTCTACTTATCAAGCGCCGTCGCTGCACCCTCCTTCCACTTTTTTTCCCAACTCAACAAATTTTTTTCCACTGGTCGCCAGTGACGCGTCGCACTTTGACGTGAAGGAGTCAATTCGGCCCTCGCCGGCAAGCTCCTTCCCTTCCCCCTTATATCTCTTTCCCCTTCGTTTCTCCTTCCCAGGATCGTCCGTCCTGCGCCGTCTTCGCCACCTGAAGAGGGGTTTTTCCTTTTTTCTTACTCCCTCACGGTCCGTTCCCCAGTCTCCGCAGCTCCAGCTGGCGTTTTTAGGTTCCCATGCTTTTACCTGTATTGAGTTATGTCATTTCGCAATTTTTGCTTTCTTTCATTGTCCACTCTTGGTTCTCGGCTCCAATACAGCGATTTTCCCCTCAATACCCTTGTTTTTTTGCCTCTTCCTCTAGATCCGGAGCCCCCGTTTCACAGTCTTTTTAATGATGTTTTCCCCATCTTTCCTGGCAAAGGGAGTCTACGTATGTCAGCCATTTTAGGTAAATCTTCATTCCTCTTGCGACTTGAACCTTGATTTTTGAACACGCCTCTTGACACCATCGGCTTTGAGTCTTCATGGGCGTTTCTTCTGCGATAGGACTATGCCCTGTAACGTGTCTCCCCCCTCTGGCTTTCCCCATCGATTTTGGGTTTCTCCCCGGATTTGAGAAAAATCCGTCTCAATTCTCCATCATAGTTTTCAACCTGTTTTAAATTTTTTTCAGCTGTCTGACATATTCCTTCTGCTGGCGGCGCCATCCGCGATCCGCTCCTCTCATCCCTGCTCCAATGTTCTGCCGCTCATGGCATTCCTCTTCGCATCGAGATTCCTCCGCAGCCCTTTTTTTTTTTCCTCTTTGATGTCACCAACATGTATAATCAGGTGGACGGTCCCCGCTGTGACACTCGTTCCTTGTCACCTACACGTGCTGCAGTATATAGTGGTACCCTTTGTTTGTTCTATCGTCTTCTATCCTGGTTCCTTTCCCCTGAACCCTCCCCTTTTTTTTCTTCGCCACGACGAACCTCTTTGATTCGCTTCGGTCAGTTTGCGGACGAGGCCTTATACCTTATCGTCTTTTTTTGAAACTTTATGACTTGGTCTTTTTTCCTTTCGGCTACGCCCTGTCTTCCTGGTGCCTTTTTTTTTCTTAATGTGATGCGATCTTTATCAGCCCCCCAGAGTGTTGGTTTCATCCTGTTCTATTTCTTTCTGTTCGCCTTTTTTTGCTCCTCGGCTCCCTCTTCTCTCTTTTGCTTTTCCGTTTTTCTCTACCTTACCTTTTTGCTCTTCTTCCAAAGCTGTGCGATTGCCGCTGTGTTATGGTTTTGAGAGCTGTACTCTCTCTTTAAACCGTCGTTCATTTTTTTTTTTTTTCCCAAGCACGTCCTTTTTGATCCTTCTTGATTCACGCATATATTATCTCCGCTGTAGACCCCGTTTCTTATACAACCGACGCGCCCCCCCTTTTTTATTTGGATTGACCTTTTTTTCTAATTAGGTTCACTCCCACACTCCGCTTTTAGCTTTTCCCTGCCCCCCCCTCTACCGTTTTTCACGTTTGTTTCAGCGGCAACGCAAATCTAGACTCTCCACCCCATTTTATCTCTTTTCCCCTTTGACTCATGGTTCTCCCTTAACCCCCCTCTTCCCTCTATTTTCTTTTTTTTTTCCTACGTTTCAACGCTCCTCGAAATGTTTGGCATGGATGCTGCCATACGTTGCCTTTTTTTTTTTTCCCGTTCAGCTCTCAGTCGGTTTATCCCCACCACATATCAGGTCTCTGCCCATTTTTTTCCTAACCCCCGACTGCGACTACACCGTCTCTTTATGCCGAACTGACCCCGCAATTTTTGTCCCCAATTACAATTGGCCCACCATCCCTCCTTTCCTCCTTTTTGCTCTGTGATAGACGTGCTCCGCTTCAAGGTACCTTTGGACTAAGAGTTGGCCTTGTCTTGTTTTTTTTTTCGTTGGGCATGGCGGCCTGTCCCGTTCCCCAAGGCCTCCCCACCCCCTGTCCCCTAATCCCAGGCGTACTGCATTCTCTTGCAGCGGAGATTCGTATTTTTTTTTTTTTCCGATGGATGGGTCGGTGTTTCAGCGGCGAGTTATCTTTTCCTTCGTGATTTTTTTTTGCTGTCTCTCTTTCTCCTTTCCCCCTTCCCCTTCCCCAGAGTAGGTTTTTTTGCTATTTTCTGTGTAGCGTGGCGTGTTATGCGAAGTTTGCAGAGCAATGAGACTCTCTTTCGCCTAAAGAGCCCTTTTCCTTCTCTGCATTGTCGTTATTTTTCTTTGCTCTATTCACCTTTTTTTTTCTGCGCCCCCCCCTCCCACACCACCACGCCCCTCCGAAATCCAGTACGCTCGGCCTCACCAATCTCCGACCGTTTACTTTGCTCAAATTTCTCACCTTCCCTTACATGCAGTTATTTTCACTTCCGCCTTTCTCCCCCCCAATGCCCAATTCTATGTTTCATCGCCAAGCGTGCTTCGTGCTAAACGCGCCAGCTTCTTTTCAGCATTTCGCCCCCCTATCTTTCCTCCTCCTGTTGGAGATCATCTTTTCTTTCGCGAACCGGGTGATTCCGTTTTTAATTTTAGCCGGACGATGAAAAATGAGATTGCGCTCAATTGCTTGGTTTTCCCCATTTTTTGTGGAAATCCCCTCATTGGATATTTGGGCTCCTTTTCCCTTCTCCCTTTTGGAGCCGTTTTTTTGTCCTGTTCTTTTCTTTGCTGGGTTCAGTTGATGGGGGTCCCGTGCGCAGAAACTTTTTGTGATAGATCCTTTCGTTTAATATTCCCCTCCCCCGTTTGTATCTTTTCGGTCCTTTAGAGGTCCACACGCGTCTCCGGGCAAATAACCCGAATTGCCGAACCTTCTCTTCAAGTTAGCGGGTTTGGCAATTCGAGTCCATTCTCCCCCTTCGTCACAATCTTTCAATGGCTGCTCGCTGAACTACGACCATTCCTTCCTTGACCCAAGACATCTTTTGCCCCTCCGGAGACATTCTTTTCTTTTCACGGGCCCCCCTTCAGCCCCAAGCAAGCACCTAAAAGTTTCTGTTAGACCCATCCCCGGCTTGAATCGATCCCACCTATTTGCGAACTTCTGCACGATTCGCTTTTTTCGGATGGCCGTCCTTTGCTTTTTTCCCTGATCATGGCTGTCTCTTGCTTCGCGGAGTTTTCATGCACCTAGACTATAATTGGTGGATACTCCGACTCACTCCCTTTCCTTTTTCCCTTTGTCTGCAAGTGTCTTCGCGTCATAGCATCCTGTTTGTGAGTGTCCCTCACGTTTTTGTGGAAATATCCTCCTCTCCCTCTGTTGATCGCGTTTGAAGAATGATCAACCCTCGCTCCCCTGTTTCCGTTGGTTTTCCCGATTTTTTGGCCGACGTCCTTCAACTGACCTTACTTGTCCCCGAAGGTTTTTTTTCATTACATGCCCCAGTACTCCGGCCCCTTGCCTGGCACTTGTTTGTATGAATTTTAGGTTCGCGGAAGCATTGGCGAAGCTCACAGGCCTTCTCGCCCCACCGCGCTCGCTTCCTGTGGGAAAGAGGGCGGTCAACACTACACGCGAACCGACTGCCGACCGCGGCTTTTCCCCCACTATTACCTGCTTTTTCCAACTGATTTCCCCTTGCGAACGAACCAGGGCGGGAAGGTCCCCCGTTGAACGATGTACCCCTCTCGCAAAATTTTCAACGATTCCCCCAACCACGGAGGTCACGGATTCTGAGGCATTTTCCGTCCCTGACCATAGAAGATCCCCCCCGCGTTTTAGCGAATAGGACTCCCCCCTGTCGACCACAGCCCCCCCCCCCTTTTTCAACAATTCCTGGGACCTTCCGTATAGTCACTTTCTTCCCTTTCTGCTTCATCTTTTTCTTCTGCACGAAGATATTAGCGCAAGTAGGCCACGCTTGTCTGCAGCACCTCTCCCTCATCAACACCCCGTTCCGAACAATAGCCCTCGTCTTTAGCATTTTTTTCTTTTGACTTCTTTCTTTCTGATTCTAAGGATATCTTAGTCTTTTTGCGCTGTTCTGATATCTTTCCCCTTCTTTCCTTGCTCAGTAATGCCTGCTTTTGGAACTTTCTGACTTTCGGTTGCTTCCTTTTTCCGCTGGGGGCCTGGCGAGTTGCACAACTAGATGTCACAAGTCAGGGCCCAAATCATCTCCACCTGTCACCATATGTGCCCCCTCCCAACTTCTTTCCATCCGTTGTTGAGCGGTTCGTCCGCCACTATTGTTTTTGCCTTTTTCGCTCCTCCCCCCCCCCCAGCCTTCACACATCTCTTCGATTTTCCAGGGTCGCTTGGATGGCGTCAATCCGCCAACTCCAACCTCCCTTATGGTCAGTCGTTGCGTGGTTTTTTTTGTGGCTGTGTCCCTCATGGCGGTTACGTAAACTCCCCCTAAGTGGTTCTCAATTACTCTCTTTTCGGTTTTTTTGAGTGACCTCCCCTCTGGTTGAGTGGCGTTCGTCTTTCCCTTGATTCCAGGTCCCCCCTGACTCTTTGCCCAGGCTCTCGGATCCGGCATTCGGTTGCTGGTGTTGAGTTAAATTTCCTATTATCGATCCTGGGAGCCCCTTCCCCAAAAGGCTATTGGATGGTGCCCCCACTGTTGGTGCGCTGCCAAAACGAGAGGTGCGACGCCGCCCGACTCCCGCGGTTGATTTCCCCCCCCCGTTTACCTGTCAAAAATGTCCCGTGCTTTCTTCCCTCTGGTCTTTTTCCCGCTGCCGTTGGATCCATTCGGAGCTCAACTCGGGCAATTTGTCGGTTAGTCCCCTCAATCCCCGCATCCCTTTGCGCCGACAGAGCTCACTTTGACGGTACTTGATGGAGATGTTCACAGTTCGTCCTATATTTTTTTGATTTTACCCTCGTTTTTCCCCTTCTTCCCATTCAGTTACTCCTGCATGTCCACTGCTCCCACAGGCTGGTTTTTCCCTTTGCTTTTTTTTTCATCTCAGGCGCTCTTCGGGCCCCCTTTTTCTTTTCGATCCAACGCCCTTGAATATCTCTCCTTCTCCTTCATCGTTGTCGAGAGATGGATTCAAGGGACGACCCAAATCCGATCCCTGCGCCCGCACTTGCCCCAGTGGCCCTCCTTGGGGGTCCCATTCCCCCCCCCTTAATCTTTTTCCTTTAGACGCGTCGACTTGGAACATGCTTATTTTTCTAACCCGGAGGGCCCCCTTAAATTCCCTGAAGGGCTGTCAACTAATGTCAGCTCATCGACTTCGATTTCTCGGGCGGCGCCACCTAGATTCCCCTCGGTTCTGGGACCCTTCCATTGCCGAGGTGCAGTAGAGTCTATCTCCGGTTCCGACCTTCCCCCTTTTAGATTACTTTTCCTTTTTCTTCTTCGGACAGTTGCGACATTTTCTCAGTTTTTCCCCTTCCTTCCCCCCCCACCCTGAGGGTTGCCTCGGCCGCAATCCAGCCTCAGCCACCTCACTTACCTCTTATTTTTTTTTTTCTATCTTTTGGCCGTTTCATCACCTGATGGTTGCCCCGTCAATGAGATTGACCCTTTCTTCTGAATTTCAATTGAGTTCAGAGTTTCCCCCTCTCCTGGAATCAATCGCTGGCCCCCTTGCATTGATTTTCCCTCCTTCGGATTGTTTCTTCCCCCGTTATTTTCCACCCGTTGAGGCTTCATGGCTTTCTTCTGTGCGAGGATTTTCTCTCCTTGCATCGAATTGGTCTGCCCTCGGTTGGCACCTTTTAGGTTGCCGCCCCGCTTTGTCGGAAGGAACCCAAGCTCACCCCCAAGCATTTCACATCTATGATTTTCCCAATGCGCTGTTTTCCGGTTACCATCCATTTCTCCCCCCCCCCAACTCCTTAGCCCAAGCGGAATCAGCGACAGCGAATCTTGCGCTTACCGTCGGCGACGGTCATACGCTAGACCCTTCTTGCGTTCGCATAAGCTCCAAAATGTCATATCCGATTAAAACCTTTTTTTTGCTTCCCACCGGTCCATTGACCTCTTGCCTTTATGTCCCCCTGCTCTCGCTTTTCTGTTCTCCCGCTTTTTGATGGCTATCGTCATTTGTGATGCTATTCTGTGCTATTCCGATAATAGCCTCGTGCTCTCCTTGCCAGGACTCTCTTCGCCCCTTTGCCTTAGCGGCCTTTTTCCCCATCCACTTTACGGAAAGTTTTTTCTTAGCTGGCGGCGTCCCTCTTACTGCGTTTCTATTTTTGCCTCTTTTATATGCTTATATTTGATTCATCCCAAGGTTTTGGTTTTTTCCTTGGTGGTTTTGGGCTGTTTTTTTCCCGCCCGCTTTTCCCTTCGTTGAAATGCTCTTTTCGAAGTCTACTTTCCCAGTCGACGTACTTTGGACACTCTTTTTGCTGCCAATCCCCCGGTTTTTTGTCGTGTTACTGTTTTTGGCCCTCCAGACTTAAGTTGATACTCCCTCGTCGGATCCCCCGACGCCCTTCGGGTGTTCATTTTAGACGCATTGGCTGATCAGACGCCCGACCCCCTACAACAAGGACCGTCCTGCGTATCTGTCTTTTCCTTTCTTTCCAACTACCTGCTGTTTTTTTGACGAGAGGTCACGATTGATTGAAAGGACCCTTTTGTCAACAAAACCTCTCAATCCCACTTTGTCTCCCCCAACAATTTCCTCTGGCCCACCAGTGGAATCTTTTTTCCCTTTTCACTCCACAGCGACACTTCACTTGCGAGATATTTGAAAACTATCCACGACAATAGACCCCGTTTTTTCCTTGGATGGCTCACTTATCCTCTGCCAGTCTTCCCCCCCTCAACTCTAGGATTGCCCCCACCAATCTCGGGGCTCCCCAGTCTGTATCCCCTTTTTGACCCTAATCGCCTTTACCCCCTCAACGGTCCCCACCTTCTCGCTTCCCCCCAAATTCGCAACATCGTTCCGTTCCGCTGGAAGACGTACTGGTGAAGAAGTGATTTCCCTCCAGCCGGCTTAGTTGGCCCTTTCTTCCTTTGGAGTTCTGCTTTTTTTTCTTTCTGGTCCCCCTTTTTTCTCACAGCTGCTAAAAAATCCGTGTATGGCCTCTGGGAGCAAAGATCGCTTTTATTCCCTTTATGGTCGTAGTGTTTATGCCTTTCTCCGTTGAGTCGTCTCGCCCTTTTTACGCGACGATGTCTCCCGTCTTTCCTATGGGTTAGCACGATCCCCCAGCGTGGTCTGAGCTAGTGTTTTTCGAGTTTGACTTTTTTCAGCTTTAACATGACACTCTTCCGAGCTCCCCTTTTCACCGCCCTTCAAGAATTTTGTCTGTCTATTTGCAAGCGGCGTACACACCCTTCTGCTGCCCCGCCACCAATACGATCCCTGGCCTCTCCTTTTTCCCAGTATCTCTTCCCTTCCAATTCTCCCGCCCCTTTGAGAGCTTTTTCATCTTCTCCCCTAGTCCCCTTTTCAACTCTCACGACATTGCCGCATTGAGCGCAACTGTCCCCCTTCAATTTTTTCCAGTTTCTCTGCCTAGCGGACAGCTCCGCCCGTACCTGCGCCCTGTAGCCCCTCCTTGTCCCCCTTTTGTTGTTGAGAGAGTTGCTTTGGATCAATCGAACTTTCTGGCGGATGATCTGCGGCAACGTCATCACCTCTCGTGAACCCCTTCTTCTCTCTTCATTTTTTGGACACGTTATTGTCCATCCCCTCTTCTCTAGCCCCACATTTTTCCTGGGCCGAAACTATTAAAGAAAGTCGCACTCTGGGGAGAAGTTGTTCTGGCTTTGTAGGAGTTCGATTTTGGGGGTGGGATCCCAGTTTCCCCTCCCTCATTTTTTTTTGTTGAATATTGCCGTGCGCCCCCTTCCAAGTCCCCTATTCTTGCCGGCCTATGATCTTTTAGCGCGGAGCGAGGTACCACCAGCTGTTTCTCCTGCTCCGGGTCACACGTACACTACAGGACCCGCCCAATTGGCTCTCCCCCCCATGAGGGGTTCCTTAAACCTCCAATCTCGCCATCTTCGATCGCGCGTACGGTAATTGCGAGTCCTCCCCCCGGGATTTTTCCGATGTTAAAACCATTACGAGAATCCCTCCGACCCACTCTTTTTCACCGCCCCAGCGTTCCTCTCACCTCGTTTTTGTGGAGTCCCTCCTATCCAAGAATGCAATGTGCCCCCCCCTCCCGCCACTAAGACGCTGCATCCCCCGCTGAGGATCCCGTCGTGAGCACGTCCAGCAGTTGTTGCGTTTCCCCCCTTTTGGAACGCCCGCGGTCTTTTTTGACCCCTTTTCCATCCCTGTTCCTGATTTGTTTTTTTGCTTTTCACCGCACCTGGGGAGCTTCATTTGAGACTTTTTTCCTCCCCTTTCCGGTGCTTTACCTTGAGGCCCCCCTTCTTCTTCCCCAACGGCTTTTCACATTGTCATTGTTGACAACAAGAGTGAATATCTGTCACCTTGTGTAGCGGTCGAAGAATTGCGTTTCCCCCACTCTATCTTGGTTTCGCCCGTTTTCTCTTTTTTCTTTTTTGCGTTTTTTTTTTTTCCCTGTGCCCGTTCTCCAAAGCTTTGATCCCCAGGAGACATGACAAATTCGTCCTGGTTTATGTTCGGTTCGCTCTCATCATTTTTTTTGGCCCCAGAGCCGATTTTCCTTTCTCCTCGCCGATGCGTGTATGCAGCTTCTTCGGAAAAGAGGGAGCACAAACTACCCTTAGTGAACCGCCAGAATTCTCCCCGCTAATTTTCGACTCCACCCCTGCTTCTTCTTTCAGAAAACTCCTTTTTCGGCTCAAGGAGGGCCCCTTAACACGCGGTCAATGAACAACCGAATGCAACCAAGCTTTTTCTTTCCGTCAGCACGATTCTCTTTTCGGTTAGCAATTCTCCACTGCCCATCTCTCTCCCACTGCCATCGAGTTGTCCCTCCCCCTCGCCGACCCCCCACCGTTAACAATTGACGTGAGATTCCCCGCATAGCCTTCCCCTACCTGAGCTGCTCACTCGAAGAATGATTAGCGACATATCTCCCCCTGTCCTTATAACCTCCTAGCCTCAACAAGCGTCGACAATTTTGCTCGCGGCCACCCTTTGGCCGCTGTGCGACCGCTTCCTTTTTTCCTCTCTTTTTTCAGAGAGCGGCTGCCCGTTGTTTTTTTCATCTCGGCGCAGCTGCGCGGGTTGAGTTTTTTAACCCGCGTATTGAGCTGCGCCGTTTGTTTCCGCAGCTCTCTGATCGATCCCCATATTTACTTGCCCCAGCAGCGTACTTTTCTTTTAAAACCTTACCGATCCCTAGAGTGAAATGCGTGTTTTTAATTCTTTTCCGACAACTGCTCTCGACTTTTCCCCCTCTTCTCTCGCGCCTCCCGAGGTCGCCTTTGATTGCCATGGAGTCTACTCCAAAGAACGGCCCATGAATGGGCAGTCGGTTCCCGTCCAAGTTCCTAAAACCGACGTTGCCGATTTCCGTTTTTTTCCCTCTTAAGGGCCCTATTCTTTTTCTTTTGAGACTCAGCTGAAGCGTGTGCGTCGGCACTCCGTGTTTTAAAATTCAGCTTTTCTCTTTCGTGTCCCTCTGCTTTTTTTCCTTGGCCCACTCCGAGAATCTCGACGGGAGAGTTCAAACCCGGGGGATTCCCAACCGCTGTTATGTCTCCATGCCAACTTCCGTTGTGTGCAACTTTACCTCCCGTCCCCTTGCCTTTTTCTTTCGTTCCCCGGGCGTGCCCGCAGATCCTTATGACCGCAACAACCCCGTCCCCTTTTTTGGATTTTGTACCTACCTTTCTTCCTAGATGACCTCTGTGATAGGAGTTTGACGCACAATATTCCTTCATTCATTGAACCAAGGCCTTTTGTGCGCTCTCTGTCAGGTTCCTTTCGGGCCCGTAGTCGAGTGGATGACCTGGGAGCAACCAGCCTGGATTCGGTTCCCGATGTTCCACTGTCCCCTTTCCTCCCCGCTTTTTGCGTTATTAACCGCGTCCCCGTCTTAGCTAGTAGCGGCCCACGTTGTCGGATTTTTTCTACAACGCCTTCTCTCTATGTCCCCCTTTTTGTTTTTTTTGCTTTCTTCCTGGTTCTTCCCCCCGTCAAAAGCCCTATCAAAGGGGCGCCGCTACTCTTGAAACGCCTGGCTCCCTTTCGTCTAAACTCCCAACCATTCAGCCTTGTCCGGCTGCCACTTCCTCTGTTTGGCACCTGTGGTAATGGCCTCACCGCAATCAGGACGTTATGTGGTCAAATTCCCTGAGGGTGAAGACTTGCCTTTCCCATAATCATCGCATGAATCTTCGGCTACCGTAATTGCTCTTTCTTCCCCACATGTTTTTTCCCGTCTTGTCTTTTGTTTTATCTTTTTTTTCCCTCCCGACATGCCTGAGAAAGGTCTTCCTAGATTTTCCCTCCACCGTGGAAGCTGCTTAGAACGGTTCCCTTCTTTTAGTCCCCCCGCCGGCTCATGGTCCGGTATGAGGTGCTTTACGCATGCGGCTTGGTTACGGCTTACTTTCCCGTGATTTTCACTCATCATCCCGTGTTATCTTCCGTCGCCTCTCTCGTTTGGCCGTCACCCACGCCCCACGGCCCGCGCATTCCTCGTGTTCACTTTTCGTCGCCGAGTCTTTCCCTGCAGACGCAGCGTTTTAGGTCACTTCCAATTTTTGCCTTAGGCCTTGCCGAGCCATTTTTTTAGTGTTCCTGAAGAACTATTTTTTCCCCCCCCCCCTAGACTTATCCCTTCCTGGCCTTTTCTTTGCGATTGAGGCACGCATGGCCCGTTCGCGTCCCTTCCTCTCTCCTCTTATGAATAGGTTTCGGCACCAGCTTTTCTCCGGATTGTCGGAGCTCACCATCAAGTAAACCACCCTTTTCAAGGATCGGTCCCCCTTTTTTTCGTCCAACTACGCGTGGCCGACCTCTTTTTTCCCCCCGTATGCTTCTGCAATACGGCTGGGAGGGCGACAGCTCCCGTCAAATCCCCTTTATGTAATCGGCTGCTCCACCTGGTTCATAACTCTCCTCGAGCATTTCTCCTCCGCTCCCTTCCTCCCCCTCACTCTCGTATTTGTAAATCAGTTTTTGTTCACCCACGATCGCCTATTGTCCGCGCGTCGTTCTTTTTTCCGATTCTTTTGATGTCTGATTTTTGCTTCTCCCGCGTGTTTAATGTAGCTAATCTCTCTCTTGCCTCACAGAGAAATTCCTCTTGAGATGCTACGGTCTCCTTCTCTTACTTACTTTACGGAATTCTTGGTTTTCTTCATTAGTGATTTCCGCTCTTATCCGGTATTTCTTCTGCGGTGGGTATGCTCAGTTTTCTGATCTACGGATCCCCTTCCCCGTTTTTTTGAATTCGTTTCTTGTTTTTGTCTCTATTGTTTCCTTTTTTCCTGTCTAGCCCCCTTCACTTTCCTCTTCCCCCAGGATTCTCCGCCCCATTTGGCGCAGTCCTATGTTTGGAAATTTTTGCTGGCCACCTTGCTTGTTTCGCTGTGTTACTGGGTGCCGCCTTTCTTTTTCTCTTCATGCACCGATCCGGGCTCCGAACCTCCTCCCCCCCGGTTATGCTTTCGCTGGATATGATATCGCCTCAACCAACAGTTTTCTCCCACCGCAGCGGTCGTCGGAGCCTTTATTCCCTTTGGGCATTTCAACTTTTTTTCCTTTTTCCTCCCAAGAGACCGTGTCTTTTTTTTAGCTCCCGCACCCACCCCGTGATCTCCCCCCCTTCCCCAGGTCGAACCATTTGATATTGCTGTGAATCTCAGGTTGGACGCGACTTCACATTTGCGAATTCCCTAGTGCCTTTCCCCTCCTCTTCCAGAACCGGTTGTGGCCCGGCTTTTTTCGCTTTTACTCCTTGGACTTGCCCCCGGGCAAGCAGGGTTCCTTCAGATCGTCGAGTCGTTACCTTCCAATAAGTCTTCTGTTTACGGCCCAGGCTTGATTCCCTCTTGCCACAAAACCTACTCCTCCTCCTTTTACCTTTACCCCCCCCCGCATCGACCCCTGGCCACCTCCCGTTTCCAAATGAAATTCGGCAACATCCTCCGTTGCCGCTCTCGGGCCCCCGGCCCGAATTGATTCTGCCTTTTGGACCTTTCCTATTGAGCTTTTCGTCTTTTGCTTTTTCCCCTTTTTTTCTCTTGCTTTGTAGGCATATTACCGGGTTTCTTCCGGACTCTTTCAAAGGCGCCGCGAAATCGCGCATGGGAGGCGGTTCAGAGCTTTTCTCATTAGTCCCAGGACAGGAGTCAGTTTTCTTTTCTCTGTTTATGCTTGTCCCGCGCTGGTCTCCATGGATCCAGACGACGCCCTTTGGGGGATCCTGGCGCTTTTTTTTTTTTAGATGTTCTTTTGATTTCCCCTGCGCGCCTCCCCTGCAATGTGTTTCCTTTCTAGTCGCGTTCCTTACAAAGACGACGCCGGCCTATTCTCGTTATTCTGAACTTTTCGAGGCGATCTCCAACCCCCCCCTCTTTTCAAGCCTCCCTCCCCTTCAATCCCCCCCCTCTACATACCTTATTTGGCATCACAACTTCTCCATCCTACTTGTGCGGCCTGCCCAATTGTTTTTCCTCTCTCTATTTACCTTCTGGATTTCCCCCTCTTTTTCCCCCCTAAGTGAGCGCATTTTCATTCTTATCTTTTTTTTATCCCCCAAGTTGGTCTCTCCCGGACCCGCGGCCGAAAAATCACGCCCCCGACTGCTTG
>Ga0179593_1582889_pt1 | contig 12720 bp, 9 predicted proteins | sample CZODoug2_1_08_16_FD_185931 | JGI IMG/M metagenome (GOLD analysis project Ga0179593, IMG submission 185931) | Vadose zone soil fungal communities from Angelo Coast Range Reserve, California, USA - CZODoug2_1_08_16fungal (PacBio error correction) | ecosystem: Environmental > Terrestrial > Soil >... | reverse complement strand
GCGTCTCTTTCTTTTCTGGCGACCCCCTTCTTGATAAGCCCCTGCGGATTTGATAGAGTGATAAAGTAATGACCCTGCTGAATTTCACTGTTTGCGTTCATTAAGTTTTCTTTCCAACATGATGACCAGGAGTGTAGGGCAATTCGAAAAATTATTACTCGCCCCCCCCCCCCTTTTTTTGCCCATCTTAAACGGCTCAAAGATATAAATCTGAGAGCAATACCAAAGAGACTCATTCGGCGCACTTTTCTGAGTTTTGCACATTCGCGGAATACCAAATACATTTTTAGTCCCCCCTTCAGATCTCTTCGTGGGTCGGGTTCTCATTTCGGATCTGTCCATCCGTCGTCTCGAAACCCCCCTCAGTGCCAATAGTATTCCTCTAGGGAGGCGTGACCTGTACCTACCCCCCCAGCTTTCTTCATCCTCGCAAGGCAGAACAGTCCCTACATAGGTAGAGAATTTGTGGGTGAAAATACCCTAGTAGTTTTAAAGCCCCTCTATCCCAGCCAGACAGGTAGATCTTGCTGCAGCCATACTAAGAGGATTCCGAAGAACCTTTTCCCTATAGTTCCCTTATACCCCGCGGATCTCCCCGGACTAAGCCGATAATTAAGACAATTTCAGCTTTGACTCTAGTGAGAGGTGCGATCCGTCCCCCCTCTTCAAGCGATTCTTTTCTTTTTCCCCTCCTTGAGTGGTAACTTGTAGTGGGAAACTCTGGGTGTTTCCGTGTCCTTATGGGCCTTCCTCCTTTAGTGACAAGCTTTTTAGACAGACCCCTCTCCGTTATCTTAAATTGAGAAATAGAGCAGAAGATATACGCGCAAGGACATTTCGTGATGGGTCCTCCCCTTTTTTGGTTTCCGCTTTTCACCCTACCGGTTGGTAGAATTGATCCCCTTCATGATCCATATCCTCTGGATCCCCTTTATGACCGTTTCTCCCGGTTTGGCAAGCCCCCTTTTCCCGGACGTCACAAAGAACAGTGTCCCCTTTCCACTTGGACAGATCTTTCGGAGTTGTAAGGCCCGCGAGAACTCCCAAACCCCCTTTTGTTTTTTCTTTCTTCACCTTTTTTGACCTCTTCGATGTCCCCCCCAACAGTCATTGTTCTCAGAGCTGAGCGGCCTGATTGTTTTAAGCTCTTCTTCGGTTGATGAGGTTTAGGTTTAGGGGGAGCGTTCTTAAGGGTCCAGCTCCCTCCCTCGAGCCTGTCTCCTTTTTTGCTTCATTGCTGGTAGGTGGGTCGTCGTGCAGCGTAGGACCTTGGTGGTTGTTTAGTCCTTCCAGGAGACAGAGCGGTTTTTCTGACCCTCGTAACCCCAGTTCCCTCCCTCGTTTTTTTTGGAAATGTTCCCCGAGTCCCGTTTTACCGAGGGGGTGATAGAGGTTTAAGATGTCATGACTCAAGTTGCGGCTAAGTCCCTATCAATCTCTCGTTCTTCTTCCCCTTGGACTGCGCACTGTACCTGGGGCAGACAGAGACGCTTGCCCCTGGGGTTGTCGAAGATAAGCCTGTGAAGCGAGGTCCGACGGAATTGATCAGATATAATCGATGTTCCAATGACTTTTGATTCCATTTTTTTCTCTGGTGAAGGTTTGGGCCTGTCCTCTTTTAAAACGGAACAAGTCCCAAATGCTTTCCACCCACTCCGTACTGTCAGGTATTCATGGGACTATTAGGTGGTGACAAGTAGCATGATATCCTTCCTAAGGACAATGACTCCCTACCTTCAAGGGACTTAGACTTTCTCCCCTATCCCCTTCATTTTTATTGTGAGCCTGAGTTTTCCTCTTTGGGAAACGCATAACTTCGTAGACTGGAAATCCTCTTAAAAAAAGCCCTAGTCCCCCCTTTTCCCCCCCTTTGTGTTGTTTTAGCGAGTACCCTCCACGAAGAGCTCTGAGGTGCGGTGCTCCCCGTGTTTTTTTCTCTTTTCCGCATCCTTTTAGCTAGCGAAACGTTTGTGATTCCAGCGATTTGGGATTTCCCCTCTGCCCAGATTTCCGGCGCGTCCCCTTCAGATCTAGGCGTAATTAGGATTCTATCCCCTTTCGGTTCAACCACCCCCATTGAGTCCTCCCTCTCCAATGATCTCCCTTTCCCGCGTGGGGCCGGTTAGGTGGCCTTTCAAGGTTAATAGACGGTCCAAATGACCCCCAATCCACATCTCTCTCCCCTTTCCCTCAGTGAACTCTATTGACCAAACTGATTCTCAATAAGCAGTTAAATTAAGCGGTAGGAGTATATTTTCGATGGCTTTAGAGCCCCCCCCCACCCGGTCCCCTCCAGGCGGGTGGTTCTGGTTTGGAACAGGTCCCCCCTGTAGAAGAGAAACCCCCCCCAGGAATATCCCCCTAGCCCTTGGATCCCCCTAATCTTTTTTTTTTAAGTCTTCTTCATCCTGCCCCCCTGCGGACCATTTCTCCAAGTGCGCCTTCCCAAGCCCCTTTCAAAAAAAGCAACCGGCTCTGTTTCAACGGCTTTCCCCCGGATTTTCAGGTCACCTCGCCGGGCTCCGGCGACGCTGAAACAAAAACAAAACCCGGGCACGAAGCCTTAACAGGAAGACCCAACTGAGCGATCCCCCCCTTCTTAGGGATTCCCTTCCAGACTCGGCGAACGCTCCCCCCCTCCCCGGAAAAGCACCGACCCGCCTTTGTCCCCCCTCTCCTGGAAGCGGCCCGTCCTCCTCGAGACAAGCCCCCCTGCGGCGTCTTTTATGGAGACACTCTTCCCTCCAGATCTTTACACCCCTATTTATTCTATCTAGATAATCCGTTAGGTGATTTTTCTTCTTCTGACACCGCGGATAGGTCCCAACCGTTTTCCCGGTAGATGCTGTCGGACGCCGAGGAGAAGGGGCTTTCTAACGGCAACGTTCTACGAGCGATCCTGGTCCCAGGTTCTGTCCTCTTCTCTTTTTGTGTTTTTTTTTTTTTTTTTTTTTTTTTTTAAGGTGCCCAGTATAACGGTCAAGTTGGTGTCCTGCCTTCCCCCTTCACCCCTTTTTCTCACACTCCAGTCTCACCGATTCAGGGCGCCAAGGCCCGCAGGACGAGGTAGAGACGAGATAGAACTTGACGAGAGTCTTACTTATTAAAACTCATTTTCTGGAACAACAACGGACAGCAGACCCCCTCTCTAATACGATTAAGAGGTAGCTTCCCTTTCGTCCATCTCTGCACTGTCCCCCTTTTTTCTCTGCCTCTCCACCGCCCCCCCCCCTTTTGAGACTGATGAGTAGGCCCTCTTTTAAGTTACTCTAGTAGAAGCAGTTTTGCTAGATGAAGGGCGTCTCCTTGGTACTTTTTCTTTTTCGCCTCATACTCCCCCCCCTCCTCGACCTGTCCTCGGCTGATCTCCGATCTAGCCCCAAAAGACAGAGCTGGCAAACGACAATTTGCGCTCCCCGAAGAGTGGGGGCTTTTTTTCTCGTCTTCTTTTTCGTGCGCGTTTCAGTGATCTCTGCTGACAGCTGTCAGCCCCCAAAGTTTGTTTTTCTTAGTAGCTCAGACGCTGGCCTTCTACTACAACGCAATCTCTCCTGGAATCCAGTTGGTGGAGGAAGAATGGAAGGAGCTTGGAGGGCAGGTAGATAGTGACAGCCGGTTTCTCGGGCACGATGTTCCCTCGGGGTAACCCCTATTCTTTTTGTCTTGGGACCCCTCTTTCAAAAACACGCTGAGTAGAGTATAATCTTGTAGCGGCCATAACCCAGTCCCTTTTCTTAAAGTTAACTGAAGACCGACTCTGAAGGAAGAACCCCCCAGTTTCCCTCCCTTAACGCGTCTCAGGCTCATGTGCGGTCGAAAGGAACTTCTATTTAGCTGCCCGAAATAGACCTCCACGCGCCGAATCCTCCTCCTTCCTCTTTGACCCCCAGCACCACAAGTCTCGTGAGGTCGCCGGTTAGTACAGAGGACTCACCTTTGGCAACTATCCCATTCATCTCCCCCCCCTGTCTCTTTTCGTCGTTCACTTTCCTCTTTCCCCACAGGGGGTGCACACCTTTTGATAGTCCATCTATCTATTTTCCTCCTTTAGTGTTTTTTTTCGAGATTCGTCCTCCCTTGGTTCCCCCTTCCCTTCCCAGTTTCAACGCTGGTTTTTCGGGTGGGCTGCTTTAAAAGAGAGATTTTGCTGGTCTGAACATTTCTTCTAGGAGCGGCCCAGGCCCCACCCGAGACTCCCTCTTGTACGTAGAGTTTCCTCCCTCCGAGCAGGTTGACAAGCAGAGAAGGATGTTCGGAGATTTGCAGTCCCCCCCCGATTGGATTTGCCTTTACGACAGCCCCACTGACTATAAGCAAAGGCTGAGAGTGATAGACTTATTCCCTCCGTCCCATAGTCCCCTTTGTTGCGCAGGAACGGGTATCTTTGTGTAGGCCTTGACCCTGTAGTAATAGACTTAAATTGACCCAGTTTTTTCTCCAACTACCTCCCAAAGCCGCAACGATCTTGCCCCGCGAAGGCGACGTTTTATCCGGCGAGCAGGCCCTAGACACTTAGTTTCACGCCATTTTCCAGCCGCCATTAGGAATCCCCCCCCCGTCTTCCTCTCGATTGAGACTCCCCTGGGGGAGCTCCTCATCTCCCGTTATTTAGGAACTTCGACGAACGATGAACTTGCTTCTTTTTTCGTTATTCTACACTCTTACTAGCCCGAGAGACTCCCTCCCAGAAAGACCTTAATAGTCTTTTTCCTTTTCTTTTGTTCATTCCTTTTTCTACTTTTTCGGCTTAGGTCGAGCTTTTCATTTTCGACGTCCCCTCATAGAGCGCCTCCGCAATGGACCCCCCTGATAGATTTCTGCAATGCCCCTGCGACTCCTTCCCGCCCCCCCAGCCTAATGCGTTGCCCCAGTGCCGCCCCCCGGAGCAGATACCGGCATCTCAGAAGCTCCCGTCGGAGCTCCCTCTGGATCTCGTTCTTTTGCAGTTGTAGTGGGACCCCTTGGTTGTCCTTTATTCCGTACTGGTAATTCTTCTTCCTCTTATCGGACCTCGAGTTTTAGATGAAGTCCCCGTTTTCTTTTTTTTTCTCGAAATTTGAGTCGAGTATGTTATCCAGATACCTCAGAGAAGCTTTTTGGGTGTGAAGTTCCGTCTTTCAACAAATTGTGAAGGGTAGACCTTGCGCCTTCAGATCACATCATACTCTAACATAATTTTTTCCTAGTCGCTCCCCCAGGCTCCCACCTCCTCGTTGTTATACAGTTAGGAAAGGGCCACCCCTTTCAATTGAAAGAGGTTTTCCGATTGTCCCTTTTCTATTTTCCATCTTTGGTCTGAGCCGCTTAAACTAGCAGGACTTGGAACGATAGACTTTTCTTTTTTATTAATAAATGCCAACAGAAGGGCTTTTTTCTCTGAGATGAGCCGGCCCCATTCTTTGTACTTCTCGGGTTGGGAGGGTGGTGAAGAATGGTGATTCTTAGAAAGATCCCTTTCAAGATCCTCGCTTCTTCACCTTAGCGTACATTTCCCGTCATTGGGGTTCGTCCAGTTTTGTTTTTTTGGTGTAGTCCTAAGGAGAAAGAGCGACGGTGCAGAGGTTCCCCTCCCCCCTAGGACCCCTTTCCTCCTCATTCCTCTTCGCCGTTTTTCTTTCTTGTCGACCGAGAACTTATTTTTGTGATGAGGAGTATATTAATGAAATCAAGTGCAGGAGTTAGGAACGTCCTTTCTTTTTGATTGCCCTTGCTCGGGCTCTTTTTTTTCCGGACTTGAGCCCTCATTGAGGGGGCGCCCACGATCATCAAACGTTTCCCCCCTACGTGAACTTCACTGTGTGTTCCCCCTCCCCTCCCCCTTTATCAAGCTTCCTCTGCAGACCCTTCAACATTTGAAGTTTTCGATCTCCTTTCCGCTTTTTTTCCTCCCAATTGACTTTTGGTTACCCCATTCGCCGTTCCTTTTCATTGTCTTTTTTTCAATGCCTTCTTCCCCCCCCGCCAAGCCCACCCTTCTGAAACCGTCCCACGCCGGAAACCCTCACTTCCCAGGCCTTTCATTTTTCCTCGGGTCCGATTCTTCGACGCCGGAGAATCCTCCTAAAAGTCCCTACGCTCCTGCCGGCTTCAATCAGATCGCCTCCTTTTATCTTTCTCCAGCCCCTATTTTCAGGGACTTTCCTTCCTGCGTGCGAGTCAGCTGAGTCCCAGCAATTTCTTCGTCGTTGAGGTCAACATCTCTCTCAGTTTCCATCTTTTGTTGCTTTTCCTAATCTGTACGTGCTTCCCCGGTCCTCGTACCGTTCAGGTCCAGCTTGATTTCCCCCACGCTCTTTGATCCTGCGCTATGGATGGCTCCTTTTTTCTTATACTTGATCGGACGCGTTAGCCTGTTACAAGTTCCTCCGGTCCGTCCGATATCGGAGGTTAACCCAACTACCGGGATTTCATGCGCCCCCGATACCCCTGACCTGCTGTTTGACTTTTGGCTTCTGCCCCCGGGTTTCCCCGCCAAGACCTTCACCTCCTGTTCCGAAAGAACTCTGAGGTGAACACAATATAAGGATGACCCCACAATGAGGATCCGCCTGTACCGCGGTTTTTTTGGGTTAGCTCCTCAGTTTATGGCTGAGAGGCTCGGCCCCCACAGGCCTTTTAATCAGGTTCTTCTTCCCCCCCCCCGGCAAGGTTGATCCTCCCTCCCCACGCCTACAAGCATGCCTTGGATTCAGGCCCTCTCTGAATTCTCCCCGGTTGACATTCCCCCCGCTGGTGTACACTCTTCTGTCTACAGCACATTCCCTCAACCGGCTAGGCGCTTCCACGGCTTCTTTCCCGGCATCTTGGGCACGCCCTTCACTTCACTTCACTTGGCTCCTTGGGATTCGCAACACCACCCGGTCCGATGGCCTTCCTACCTTCCCCCAAATGTGGTTGCCTTATACCATGGGACAGGCGTAGCTGCGATGGCCTTCCGCGGTTCTACGCCCGTCATTGCACAGTCTTCCCACGACGCCGCATGTATCCACCAATGAAGAATGGCCCCCTCCTCGCCTAGTCGAACCCCTATGCGTGGGTTCCCTTATCTGAATCTCCAGGGCGATCCCCCTCATGCCTTCGATAGTCCCTTTTGATGGATAGGGCACGTGAGTATGACCAATAAGACAGTCGTTTCCCCTGGAAGTGGCCCGGGCCTCTCTGACGCCGATGGATATTGGGTCCTGAAATCTTTATATTCCCCTAGGGAACACCGGCTCTTCTGATTCTCTTTTCTTTCGAATGGTCAGTTCCACCAGTCCCGGTGGTTTGACAGGAGCAAGTCAAATTTGTTTCCTTTCTCAAGATGGCCGGCGCCTGTGATTTGTCTTTTTGCTACTCGTTGGACTAAGGGCTAGAATCGCTCGGTTCTGTCCTGCTCGCCCTTGGTCAGAGTCCTTTTTTTCTCCGCTTTTCCCATGCCCCTACGTCGCAACCCTTCAAAAGCTTTGCCCACGACAAAATTTTACCGACGATTCTATACTCTGTCCTTTGGATGCTCCGATTTCAGCGTGGACTCGCTGATGGTTGCAACTGACTTCTTTGAAGTAGATTTCTGGCAGCGATAGTGAAGATCGTTCCCTGCGTCGGGCTTTTCAGGTTTTCAGGGTCTATCGATAGTCTTCATTACTGAAAGATAATAGCATGTCGCTGATGTCTCGGAAGATATTTCTTTTTCCAACAAACCCCATTCCCCCCGATTGATCCCTTTTTTTTCCCCAATCTACGAGGGGGCTGTTATTTCGGGCCCCCCAAGTCCCTTACGGTGGAGATAGCGTCTGTGTGTCCAGGTCACTCTTCTACCGTGTGTCGTGTCGCCGACAGGTGATTTTAGAGTAATTCTCCTCCCGTCTACACACGACCAAGGTCGTCTTCTTTATAGAGAAAATGGCCTCCCCCTTTGGTGGTATCAGACTTTTTTGGCTTTCTAGATCCCTCCTTCACGCTGAACGATAGAGCGGCCCAATTTTCTCTGTTTTCCCCCCCCCTTCCAATACTATGTTCTAAACTTGATTGCGTAGAGTTACACTTGGTCGCTGCCGACCCCTCAATTTTCCGTGCCCTTTCCCTTTTTTAATGGTCCCTCCCCCTTTCATGGGCCAGATGACTAACCTGATCCACTTTCTCCGGGATGATCAAGCAGTGTCGACCCCCTTGTTCCTCATTTTCTCCCAGGTTCCTTCCCTCGGCGAACAGCCCCAAGACCTTCTGGAGAGGATGAACCCCCAGGCTAGAGGTAATTTTCTCCTTCCATTTGTTTTATGCTTATGAGTGAATGAGTTTGCCATCTGAAGAGATAATGTGTTCACAGAGAAACCCTCATCCCCTCTCCTCCTTCCGGCCCCCTTTGAATAGGAGCTTAAAGAAGGGGAGTGAGAAAAGTGTGTTCCTCATTCCCTATTTTTACATCTCCTAATTGTTTGTTGCTCTCTTTAGACACGCTGCTAACATCAACGGAAATAAGCGAACTCTTTGAACCCTTGTGATCATTTTTTCGTTTTTCCAAAGATCTCTGGGCTTTTTCCTGCCAACCTGCCGCGGAACGGTATCGACCGCAGGAGACCAAAAGAAGGATCAAATTTAGTCCTCCCGTCCATCTTGTTAGTTTTTTCCTTCTTTTTTCATCCCCCTCAGCGCAGGATGTATCCGGTATTTTGAGGCTCGTTTGACGAAGGAGTAGCTAGCCCTCGGCCTTTCGTACTTAAGAATCTTTTTGTTCCTCCCCTTTTTAGTGTGTATCGCTGCGTCAACGAATGCCAAAGTGTGAGTGCTTCCCTTTGCGTTCTTACGCAGGAAAGGCTTCCCTTATGTGTAGGAGCCCCAGCCCCCCTAAGGCTTCTTCGTTCGGAGCCCGTCTTCATTGACCGCGATGCGCAGCTGAGTCTCCTTCACCTTCCTTCTTCAAGCGCCGCTCCCGCCAGCCGTAATGCGCATAAAACAGAAGGTTTTTTTTTACATTTTTTTTCCCTCTCTTTTTCGGGTAGGGGTTCCTTTTTCTTTTACTTTCCTCCCCTTCCTCTGTTCTGAAGACGAACGAACTTTTGCCCTGAGTCCGGCAGGCGTGATCATGAACGCCCCCCCCTCGCGCGGATCTAACTGAAGAGACTCCTCATCCCCCAGTCCCCTTCCCTGAGGCAGCTTCCACTCTCGATTCCTTTGTGGACGATTCTTTCATACTGAGCCGAAATTTTAGATTTCGGAGGGATGAAGACTAATTGAGAAATCAGCCCCTGGATTCGGTCCCCTGTGATCCTATATCCCCTAGGAGCTACCCACCCTCAGAACCCCTTTCTGCCCCCATCAGAGTGGAGTTTTCAGGAGAAGCCCTCCAGTCCCCCCCCTCTTTTACTTTTTCCCCTTTGATGTAAATGTTTTCTTTGGACAGCTTTTTTTCCTGGTCGTACTGGTTTCACTGATAATAGTGACGCTTTCCTTGATACCCTTCGAGCGCCCTCTCCGTTCTAGCCACTTTGAGCTCCTTTTTCTTTAGAAGATTTCCCCTCGAAGTCTATGAGACGTTTTTCAGCTAATTTTGTCTAACGGCCCGTGAACCCGCTTGCTCCTTTTATTAATAGCAACGAGATCAATTTTTTTTGATTAGTTGGTCGAGTGATAGTTTTGGGACGGATAATCCCCACTCGCCTTTTTCATTTCCCTCCCCTTTTTTCGGTCCTTTTCTTTCGGCGGATTGTGACCCCCTTTTTTCTTTAGCAACCCATCACCCCGGATTGGGGCTTCGATTAAACTCATCTTTCCGTTTTTTGCCCTAGTTTCTTTTAGAATTCCTTTTTATCGAGTTCTTCCCTTTTCTTAACAGATGTAGCTAGGCGGAGGGGTAGGGATGTCTTGACTGGTGCCGCAGGTTTTAGTAGAGAAGTTTCAACTCGCGTCTGTTTTTTTAAGGTATTTTTGCTCCATAGATTATTTTTGGTGGTTTGCTGATTAGTGCAAGTTTTGGTTAGTTCCCTGACCGTAGCCCTACGAGCGTTCCGTTCCTTCGGAAACGGTTGCCATTTTCCTACCCTCCTCACTTAGCAGTTTTACTGTGAGACCGAGCCGTGTCCCCCAGCGTTACTGCTAGGATAAATGATCCCCGTTGCTTTTGGAACGTCTCTGGCCGTTCTTCCCCTTCTTTTTTTTTTCCTTCGGCCGTTTTTCTTGAACCTTTTCTTTTTCACGAGACTCATTCGGTACGCTGAACTTACGGTGTGGCGAGGTCGCCCTCTCCTTTCTTCCCTCTCCGCTTTTCCCCTTTATCTCTTTCCCTAGATTTCTTCACAATCGTTCCTTGGATAGTGAAGGTCTTTCGAATTACATCCCGTCAAAGGCTAAACCCCGGCCACGCCGTTTTTTTTCAAAAAAAGCAGGATCCGTCGGCCGCATGGGCAATTCCCTCGGTGTTTCCCCCTTTCTACTCCCCCTCCCTCCCCCGGGACGCTCGCCGTTTTTTTAACCTCCCTCTTATATCCTTTTTCTTTGGTCTGCCGCCCGCCATAAGGGCTCCCAGAGCGGGCTGATCGCCTTTTCTTGCTGAGGCCCCCCTCGAAATCTTTCTTTTTGGTACATTTCCTCTTTCTCCCTCCTAAACTTTTAGAGAGATTAAATCAACGATCTTGAGTGAGGGTTTTCTTTCTCTCCACGCAGGTGTGAGTTCGACTCCTTTCTAAAGCGATGGAGGCGGGCTCCTCTGAAGGCGCGGACTCGATTCTTTTCCCCTGATTTTTTCTTCCTTTCTTTTTTGTCCTTCCCTTTTCCTTTTGCCGGGTACCCCTCCCAGTTTCGGCCGCGCCGATACCTTTCTAATTGCTTTTTGCCGGCGTGGAACGGGTTTTAGAAGTTTGGCCTTTTGTGGGACGGGTTGAATAGCGGAGCCAAGCCCCAAGCTCTCTCGCCCCCTCCCCGAAGTTTCCCCCCTCTTGAACCCCCCTCCCTCTTTTTCACCCTTTTTTCTTCCTGTCTACTGCTGAGCGTTGAATTAGCCCACAAGTTGCACGTCCGTGTAACCTTTGCTTTCTCCTTTCTGGACACCCCCCCGTCAGGTGCGCTCTGCCAACCCGGCTTAAGTTTTTTTTTTTCCCAGACCAGTCCCTTTTTCATATGACCGAGGCAAAACTTTTTCCCTTTATCGGACAAGCAGGGCCAACGCCGGCGAAGGCGTCCACGGCTTCCCCTTCCTCTGGCCACACGCATTTTCCGGGTCCCCCCCCGCGTCTCTTTTGCTGTCCACACCTTGGAACGACGACTGCACACTGCCCCCTTTCGCGTCCCCGACTTCTCTTTTCTCGCCCGTTTCTACAGGAGTTCGCGTGAGGGACCGGCAGCTTCCCCGACCCCTTCGAGCACTTCCTGCCAGACCTTTTATAAATTCTTTTCGCGCCTCTTAGAACAAGCCCTTCGGTCCCTGGTTGGATTCTTACTGCGATCGGTCACCCACGCCTCTGATCGATTAAGCGGCTCAAAACTCTAGAGGGGTGAGGGTATGGTTTCTCTCCCCGGATTCTTACCCTCTTTTTCACGGTAACCTGTGTTTTCCCAGGATGGATTTCCCTTGATTTTTTGAATGTGGTTGGGATTTTTCAGACGAGTGAGCCCGGGCAACACATTCCCTCGCTGGCAGATGATCTTGCCGGTCCGGGTCCTTTTCCCCGGTCAAGGTTTTTTCTTTCCAGTGCAACTTTCCAGCTGCCCATTCCCATGCATTGGCGCGGCCTGATCGTTCTGGCGACAAGTGAACGGGCTCTTTCTCTTCCCCCTCCTCTCTCCCTTTTCCGATTTTGCTCCCTCTTAAATCTTCTCAAACTCTTGTCCACTAAACGGGACCTTTTCTCGATAATCTTTTTGGAGCTCCCGAGGTCGCTGAGTTTTTCGCGCGGCTCGGTCCTGAGGAAAGTGTCTTTCCTGCATTTCTTTACTTGAGCCTTTCTGACCTCGCGGACATGCAGGGGAGCATGCCAACTTTGAGAGCTGCATATAGTCGCTCATCCCCCGCCGAAGACCTGTCGCCTGCTTCTCAAGATATTAGGCCCACCCCCGATTCTTCTATTTTCCCCCGACCACTCTTCTCTGATTAGGGGTTTTCGCGTGTTCTAGTCCGGAGATCGAGCTTCTAGGTGAATCGTCCTTTTTTTTTCCTAGTTGTGTTCGTTCGTCGTCTGCCGGAAGTCCCTTTTATGAAAGTAACCTTTCCCCCCCCCCTTTCCCCCCCCTCCCCCCCCCCCTCCTTAGATCTCCTTCCTTTCCCCTCCCCTCTTTTTTCCTTTTTCGCTGGAGGGCCTTTTCTTGCTTGACTAGGGAAGCGATTCTAGGCACTCCTTTTTTGAGGTTGACCCCCTCCCGCATCGAGGTTTCAACAGAATTTCTTCGGTAGAGTACTAAGGGTTTCTAACTACACAGCCGGCCCTTCTTTTTTCTCCTCCTTTTCTTTCAACCATTTTCTCAGTTTTTTTTTTTTGAAGCGAGCACATAGAAGGGTGTAATAAAGAAAGGGATTCGTCCCAGGAACCTCCTGGAAGAGGGAGATACAATAGGCCGCCCTCCCAAGTTACATTCCTTTTCCCTCTAAAACCTCCCCGATATTCTGTTGATAAATCGCTTTTAGTAGTTTACTGCCGGTCGACTCGGCCGCGCTTCCTGGGAAACAGACTCAAAGCATTTTTTCTTTCTCAGTTCCTCCTCTCATCTACTTCTTTCCTTGCCTCAGTCCTCAGGGGGATAAAATATTGT
>Ga0179593_1508921_pt1 | contig 12720 bp, 9 predicted proteins | sample CZODoug2_1_08_16_FD_185931 | JGI IMG/M metagenome (GOLD analysis project Ga0179593, IMG submission 185931) | Vadose zone soil fungal communities from Angelo Coast Range Reserve, California, USA - CZODoug2_1_08_16fungal (PacBio error correction) | ecosystem: Environmental > Terrestrial > Soil >... | reverse complement strand
GCGCGGCGGTTCCGGTCTCTTTTTCCCGAAAACCGTCAGCCATCCTTTTTCTTCCGAGATCGCTGCTTTGATAAGCGTAGTTTCGTATTTGTCCAGGCATGCCGCTGTTGGTTCCAATTGACTTGTTGAGATGTTGCCCCCTCTAATCTTCATATGATTTTCCCCATCTGCCGTCGCGACTTCTTTTATCGCTTCGCGCCAAGTTTTCCCACGCCCAGCCTGGGGGAATAACTGAACTTTCAGAAAAACGATTTCCTGGCTCATCGGTGTCTCCCCGGCCTTAGCGACCGCACTCGCTGAAGTAACCTGAAAAACTTCCCCCCGTCGACGGGTCTCTTGGGTTGGTTGTGAGGATTTCGGGAAAGGAATCTTGTATTCTTCGAGTTTTTTCGCGGCGCTCCTCTCATTCTCAACGAGACATTTTTTCATGGGTTGTACTTTCTGGGGGCCCGCCACTGACACTAACTTTTTTGACCCAAGACGATTTGTGAGTGGGTTTATGTTGCCGTTTCCTCGTCTTGCCGGTTGCCAGGAATTCAATGTCTCCAAGGAGCCGGAGGGATTGCGATCAACTTCCCTCCGTTCGTCGGTTTTTGCTCTTTACCAACAGTCGTGTTAAATCCTTACTTCTCCGCCCAGAAGCTTACGCACTGCTTTTCCTGGTTGGATTTCCTCACCGCTTTGCGCGTCACTCAATACCCTAGCAACAGAACTCTCGAGTACTGTGCGCCATCTTACCTCTTCTTCACTCTCGACTCCTACCAGAATGTCCAACGTTTGAGGATGGTTTTCTTTACGCCGCCCTCCGTTTGAGCCTGGGGAAGCAAATTTGACTCGGACTGTTCTCTCCCACGCCGCACTCGTCGTTTTAGAGATGCTCCGGTGCTACCTCAAGGATCGTTTTTTGCACTCTAGGAGGCTTGGTCGTTGAGGTTTCTTTTTTTTGAACTTCGTTTTTTTTATCTCCGTGGTTCACTATTGCGAAAGGCGTAGTATTGTACTCCTTACCCTTTAGAGATTGGTTGGTGGGTGTTCGGAATTTACGAGTAACATCTCATTTTTTCCTTTCTTCGTGGACGCCCAGCTTCGCTTCGGTTTCCTTGAAGCGGTCCTTAAAGCAGGTCGAACGTGGCGACACCTGGTTCATTTCTGTACGCACCCTTTGTTGTCTCCTTCTGAATATCGGACCCCGACGAGCATCGGCCAGTGGACCTCATTGCCATCCGGGGTCTTCCTTGAAGAACCGGGGGAGTTTCTCCTATTCATTAGTATCGAGCGCTATGGCTTGGACACTTAGCGAGCGTTCCGTCTTGGTTTCGTCTTGGGAAGTCGATCTGCTAGGCATCAAGCCTACCTTCTTCTTCCGGGTTGGTTCTCTGTGAGTCTTTTTTTTTTTAGTTGCCAGATGTGTGAATCGTTTGCGACTGGTGCTTGATCAGAATGGCGGTTTTCTCTAGGCATCCGACGGCGGGCCACCCACTGCCGGCGTCTTGGTTTGACTTTTCAAACTTGTACCTAGGCGGCATAATGAGATCCTTTATTTTCTCCTTTCCACTGCCCTCTAAACCTTCTTTTCTTATTTTCGGAGTATTCGCTCGTGCTTGAGTCTTTTTGTATTCGGGTTCTTGACTGATTCCCCTAGGAATCCACTTGTGGCATTGTTCCATTCTTTCTCCTCCTTGTTTGACGTGCATTCCTCCCCCAACTCCAGAATTCCCGTTCCTGTTCCGCCGTCTCTCGACGTGGGAATCGTTTCATGATCTGTCCGCTACCGTCCGTCTTCCCTATCCCCTTTTTTTTGTCCAGTTCCGTTGTGTTGAAGGTGCGGGGAGGAGCCAGTCCAGCGCCTCCCTCATGCTTCCGAACTATTCCCGAAATGAGTCGGTCACTCTTCCCGCTGGCCTTCGGCGGGTGGATTTTCTTACACGGAAGCGAGCGGCTCCAAGGACATCGCGAGATCACTTCCGTGCGCTACCGGCTGGCGAGGTCTGATTCTAATCTACTGATAGTGTCCCCCAATCCTACCTCAGGCCCCGTCGACGATTTTCACGGGAGCCCTTCACCATTAACCTCGCTTCTGCCCGATCTGCTCTCGCCATTTGAAATCGCCCAGCGAGAAGCTGGCGCCGCGCGTTGTCCGTGAAGGACCCTGGTCTGCCGCGAGAATTATGTGGTGGCGGTCGCCAGTTTTTTTTTCATGGCTGCTGATGATTGAGTTGGGGCTAACCCCTGTCCGCTTCTTAATTTTTGTCCGGAGTTTTTCCTTACTGGGAGAGAATCTCTCTTCCTCCTCCTCAGTGTTTTTTCGCTATCTTTCTTCCGCCGCGGGACTCAACTGGACCTGTTCCCGATTTCCGCAGCTTTCATTTGTCCTCCGGAACCCCGGATCCCCATTCAGAAAATTTTACCGCTATAGCAACTCCTATGCTCGATTTCTGGAATTTTTCTTCTCTTAGAACCGGTGTCTCATGCTTTTAGCTTCCCCTTGACGGTCCACGGGATCAGAGGTCGGGCTTCTGTCTCAGGTCCGTTGAAATTCCACCACCTGGAACTCTTTCGACGGGCCTCTGCGCTTTTTTTTTTTCCTTTTATAATCTTCTCGCCATCTGGTCCCGATTGTCAAGGGGTGATCTGAGTAGAGTTTGACTTGAGCCGATTATCCGTAATTGTCCCCGCCACTCCCTCTCCCTAGACTTTACGGCGGTCTGCATCGTACAGATACTACTAGTTGCTGGACTGAGTTCGCCTCTCGGAGGAAGTTTCCCTTCCCCCCTACTGTCGTCTTCTTTTTAGTAACAATGCTCCCATTCCCATTCCCCATAGGCGGCTTTAAGGTTTTTCGGTCTTTGGAGCACGCCCTAATAATTGACTCTCCCCACTGGCGGTTTGTATGCGGACAAACGGTGTCCCTACGGCGTTTGGGAGGACACATAATGGTCTTCAGACAGCTTCTCCGAATAATGGAACGGAAACTCCCTTCCCATTAATCCCTTCTCTATCCACAACCCGTAATGCACGCACGAAGATTCCGGCGCCGCAATCCCCCGTGAAGTTATCCCCCATCCACATTTTGTCGGGCCCGAAGTAACGTCCCTATGCTTAATTGCTTCGCTCGACTCCTGGGACAGGTCGGGCCGTTTGCCGAAGATTATGATGCACCATTCCTGATCATTGATTCACAGATCTCGACATTTTTTCCAGCAACTTGTCTATTCTCTGTCTCTTTAGTCTTAACGCGGCCACGCAGACAATCACAGCGCATCACCCCAGGAGGTTACTGCCCCTCGTGTATCCTACGATCCCTATCGAGCTCCACGACGGAAAGACCAGATTCAGAGAGATATGATTTCCGCAGGTTCGCCCAGCGTCCCATCGGAGAATTCGCCGGACCACCCACTCTTTTCCCGTGAATTGAGGCAGGATGTCAACTGTCCCCATCTCGTTGTTTCCGCCTGATGCAGATCTTACCCTTCTGCTGAGGATTCCCCTTCAAGGCCGAGTCACTGTACTGGGAATCCCGTCTCCACCCGCATCGGCCACTCTTCACTTTTTATTTCCCAAAAGTGGTACTGTCGTCACTTTTCCAGAGGTACCCCACGCGCCAAGCTCGCCTCTGATATTAGCAATTTTCGGTTGCGCCGGGAGGCACCTCGTGCCCGTCCGCTAAAATGAAGTTTTAGCCCGCCTCGCGCGGAGTGCAGCACTCCCACCTGAGTCTCCGTGCGGAGGGTTCAGTCTGAAGAATAGATTTTTAACGACGAGTTCGGTTCACTCCGAAAACTGGCTCATTTGGCTCACTTTCTTTTACTGAGCCTTCGGGCGCGTCGCACTCTTGTTTTTATTAGGTACCGCTGAGGAGAGGGCATTTGTCAAGCGGGACTTTAATTTTTTCGGATGAAATTTTCTTTTTTCTAGTGCGCCTGCGGGGAGGAACTGTCTCCACCCCCGTTCAGCGTGATTTGTCAGATGGGGAACGTCAGCTTCGTCGTACTCCCTACGAATTTAAAGCAGGCCAGAGGGAACTTAGTTCGGGATCGAATCCCAGGTTTCCTTCCCACCCCTCTGTTCAAACAGGCCAGACTTGGACTCTTACCTCCCAAAAAGTTCATTCCCCCTATTCGTTTGGTTCGGTCCAACGGCTCTAAACCGCCAAAAAATATGTGAAACACCTGAATCCTCGTTCTCAGTCCGTCCTCTTCCCCATCCCTCTGTTCCCCCCCCCCCTTAATTTCTACCAGGCTACCGCCTTTCCCACTCTCTCTATGTTTCTCTTCCATCAGACTCCCTTACTCCCGCCCCCACTTCCTCCCCCCTCTACCCTTTGATCCTTCACCCCTCCCTTTTCCGTTCCTGTCCTTAAATCCTCTTCTCCATTTGTACTCTCTCCCCTCACCACTTCATCATCTCCTACATTTTTTCTTGTACATTCCTTTACCCACCCACTCTCCCTTAGCTTCCTTCCTTACCCCCACCTCCCCCTCCTTCCACCCAGCCCTCTCTTTGTGTTCTTCCCCCTTTTTTCACTCTCCCCTCTCTAGTCTGCCTCGCTTTTCGCCGCACTTCCCCCCTTCCTTTCCCCTTCCCCCTCTTTTGTCCCCCCGTGTCCTATCTCCCCCCCTTAAAACCCTCCCCCCCTCATACCCTTTTTTTTCTTTTTTCTGACTTCTATCCCTTCCCCCCCCCTCCTTCCACTTCCTTCCTCACCCCCTTCTTTCTCTTCTCTCCACCCCCAACCCCTCTCTCCCTCTCGTTTCCCCCCATTCCTACCTCTGCTCATCCCTACTCCCCCCCCTTCTCCGGTTTACCTCCTCCCCATCTCTTCCACCACTCTCCCCCCCCTGCCTCTTTCTTCCCCCCTTCCCCTCCACCCCCCCCCCGCAGTTACAACTGGTTTTCCTCCGGCCACCCCCGCCTTTTCTTTTCTCCCCCCCTCCCCCGCTCCCACGCTCCCCCCCCCCTCTCCCTCATCCCCTCCCTGTCCCCAACCTTCCCACTTTTCTTTACCCCCCCCTATTTCTTCTTCCTCTCCTCTTCCCCCCTTCTGCTATCCCCGCCCTTCTCTTCAACGCCCTATTTCTTCACTCCCCTCCTCTCTAATTTTGCCCTCCCTGCCCTCCCTTTCTGCCTTATTATCCCCTCCCCCCCCGCCTCCCCCCCCCTCCGCTTCCCTATCCAGTACCTCCTCAGTTTCTCCTACCTCCCCTTGTTGCCCCCCACCCCTCTCCTCCCGTTCTTAGTTTTCTCTTGTTTCCCCTCCCCCAAGTTCCCAACTACTTCTCCCCGCACTTCCGCGCCCGTTCCCCCACGCCCTATTCTGATCTTCTTGATCCGACCCACCCTCTGCCCCCTTTCTACCCCCCCTATTCCTCCTCCCTGTCTTCGCTTTCCCTTGGCTCCCTTCCCCCCTTCCCTCCCCTCCCCCCCCACCCTCCTCCCTCTACGACGACTTCCAATCCTTTTCAAGATCCCGCTTCTTCCTGAACCATCGTAGAACGTATATGGACTGGGTTCCTTACCGGTCCTGTCTGAGCGGCTTCCAATCACGGGGTCTTGCAAAGGCTATGAGGCCGCGGAAATCGTTTTTCCCTGTCCCAAGGCTTTGCTTTGTTCAGGCACGTGGGATAGTTGATTTTCTCAATTCCCCGACGGGTCTGTGAGACTTTCAGGTGGAAACTGAGGACGGAGGACCCCAAGCCCCCGGTCCAAAGGAATTCACCTACAGGGAATGTCCTTTACCCAGCACCCCGAGATTAACCCTCCTTTTTTCGTCTCTAATATAAAAGGATGTTTGCGTTTTGTCAATAAGGCCCCGGCCGTACCATTTTCATCCCCCCCCCTCCGTTTGTGTTGAGAGCTCGTGGCCGTTTCCCCGGTCCTCTTGACAAACCGTCGCCATCCTGTTCTAGATTTCCGCCCCGGAAACGCGGTTCTTTTGGGTCTGGGGCCGCCTCAGCCCTGGCAGGTGTCGTCCAGTTCTTTTCAACGTATCTTTTTCCCCTGGTCCGTCTTGCCGCCCCGTATGGAATTGCCCCTCCTCTTCCACTTTTTGCAAACCACCGCCTGCCGACCTTTTCCTAACTTCAGGCCTCATCGGGTTGGCGCCGGACCCAACTTGAGGTTGCGAACCGTGAGTTCCTAACGTCCAAGGCACAGTAGGACGGGCCGTTTCCTGTTGCGTGCGGTGAATCGATATTCCGCGGCAAAGGCTTCCTGGCCGCAGAGAGATCACTGCTTTCTTTTCTGTCTTTTCATAGGGTTTGGTAGTTGTGGGCGATCCCGTTTCGGTGAAAGAGATGAGCGGTCCCCGTTTTGTGCTTCTTGTTAACAGGAACCAAAATGTGAAACGGTGCTTCAGGATTTATGCGCTCCTCCCCGTTTTTTCTATTGGTCGGAATACCGAGCGCCTTGGCCAAGCGCAGCATTCTCCGTGATTTTTTTTCTCTCCCCCCAGTTCCTCGGGGGTTGCCGACATAGCATGTAAGTCATCGACATTCTGTGGAATACAAGCATTCTCCCCGCTCCCAGCAGAAAAGTTTGCCGTTTCTACCAAAGTGATTTCCCTCAATGACAGGAATGTTTCGTCGCGGAAGTCCCGCCTGAGCTGTACGGAAAAGTTGGAACTTTTTTTTAAAGGGCACTCGGGCTCGGGAGTTGCTGAATTTTGAGATCGACGTGGTCACCATGTTCTACCCCTTAGCCGGACTTAACTCGCCGTCGAGCTGACTCTTCTGTGAATAGGAATTTCGTTTTTAGTACGTGCTCCAGCTTTTGCTTGATCCCCGTGGGCCAGGCTGGCTGGTGGCGCTGGTGCCTCTAGGATCGGCCGAGGTGCATAAGCGCGGTTGTCGATCTTCCATCGCTTTCCCGAGACCTTCCCCAATGACACGTGCCCTCATATCAGCAAGGCGAGTAGGCTTTCCCGATGTAACCGCGCTCGGGCTTGAACTCCGACTTCTCTCTTGCTTATTGGGCCGTCGATGATCGTCTCCTTTTAGCGTGAGGCCTTCTCCGCTTTTATGATGGGGAGGTTTTTTCTTGTCTTTTGTAGCGATGTCCTCCGCGACCTCGCCGTTTTTGTTTTCTTCGAGGATTCTCGCGCTGCCTGCCGGGCTTGCCCGTACCACCTGTCCAAGTGTTATGCGATACGTGCTGCTTCCCTACCCGCAGGATCTTTAGTGAGTAGAGAGTTTTTCCCCTCCGCTTTCGGCTGCGTGGTATTTTTTGTTGGTCTCATCTTCTTTTTTCAGTTTTGCCTGGTGGCTGGCCCTTGTTGTGGAGAATGTCCGGCTCTTCATCCCCACACGCCCTCCATGTTCACCTTGTTGGTCCGACCGGCCTTTTCCTTTTAGGGCGATCCCCGAGCATTCCTCGTGTCATAGGTAGCGTGTCCTGCTCCTTTTTTAAGGATGGGACCGTTCGCGCACCAGAATCTCGAACTCTTCCCGCCTTTAAAGACCGTTTTCCCCCCCTGGCCCCCTTTGTGCCGTGCGTCGGAAAAGGAAGCCGCGCCCCCGGCCCCTTTTGATCCCTTGCCCTGCGCGCCCGCTGGCGCTAACCTGCTTCCCAACAAAGGCCGATGCTTTTCGGTGTTTTGATTGATTTCCACGCAAAACTCAGCGCTGCCGACTGATCTTCCGCGTTCTTCAAACGACGATTGGACGCCCCCAGAGGTGGCTCCGAGAAGGACTGTCAATCGAAGCGCGCTTGGTCTCTTCCTGGTGTTTTCTGTATTGCTACGTGTGTTTTAGGCAAGGAGCGTTTCGTCGGACTGTCGCGGTGAGCAGTAGATATATTTTTCTTTTCCCCTTGTTGCTATACTCTTTATTCGCACCCCCCCCCCCCCACGTTACGACGGAGCACCTTCCGTTCCCTCCTTGTATCGTAGACTTCCAGCACCGGCACCGTAGCCACAGATCGATGTTCCCCGTTTCATGGTGCAGTCCGCCTTTTTTCGACGGCGCGGTTGATCATGGGTCGTAAGGGAGCGGCGAGTTTCTGTTGCAATTCAATCCCCGTCAAATCGGCGACGGGACCTTGGATTTGTGGGGACGTGAGCAGGATAATCTGCCCCCGTCTCTGAGGTCAGGTGATCTTATGCTGGCTTGCCGAAGCTCTTTTCATCACGCACGACCGACAGCGCCTCAACTGCATCTGTGCGAACCGTGCTGCAGAGGTCGCATTCTTCTGAGCGACGTCCACATTCTTCGTCCCCATTTCTAGCCCCAATGACGTTTTCCTCGGTTCAAGTCAGTGTTCGGTGCGCGGTTCTTCCACACTCTCCCTTCCTTTTAGGCTTCACCACGGTGGCAGACTGGCGTCCGGCACTAAAGAATGCTCGCGTAACCCTGTAACACCCCGGCAACTATCCTTCATGAGCGACACACCCGAAGACCCACTCCGCGGGTTTCACCATCCCCGCGTTTTCGTCGGACAGTACCAGAGAATTCTGATCGCCGCCGCCGGTGGACCTGCTGGACAGCATTTCGTCCGACGGCAGATCATGAGCACGAGATCTCTCCTTAATCCAGGTCTTTCCTTTACCCCGAGGGCCACCCCAGCTCCTCAGAACCAAACTGCTCGGTCCCCGATTTCCCCGCCGGCTGATTAGCACTCATTCGCGCTCGGATTCCGCCGATGCGCATCTCGTCCATGGATAATTGGCGGCCGTTTTTCCTCCGGACCGGGAGTCATCCTGTCCGTTCTTCTTTCGAGTCGAAAACCCGGTGGCCCAGGGGCAACGCGGAACACAAGGCCGAGTCGAACGCCCGCTACCCCGAGGCACTCGATTGCCCCATCAACGCGCCAGCTGAGCAGTCCCCACTGAAAATGCCGAGCCACAGCAATTCGCTGCTTACAGGCCGGCGCGTTCCACATCGGCCACCACCTTGCGCGACAAGACGCTTCCCCTCGCCCGGGTCCGAGATCCCACTCCTTCTCAGGATGGCATGCGTCTCACGAATTCGGCGTGCGATAGAACATTCCTGCGTCATGGAATGAAGACCCCCCCGGAGTGTCGTCGCCGTCTTCGGAGATCAGGGAGTAAGAATGTTTCAGGCCGGGTCAGGAATCTCTATGCGGAAACATGAGTAGGGTTGTGGCCGGATTGACTCTTCTCAACCACGCGTGAAGCGTCTCCGATTTTTTGAAGGGCGCTCGTGATTACGCCCCCCGCCCGGTTGAAACACCGACGAAAGGCGAGGGATCAGATCCTTGCCATTTCCTTTTCCATGGCCCTGTCAAAAACGCAGACGCCGTCACGTACTCACCCACCTTCTTTGCGTGGCGCAAGGTCCAAAGAACCCAGCCTTGCTTTCTCAAGTCTCGTCCCCCGGAGAAGCCTTGCAAGAACTCATATTAATTTAACGAAATCACCATAAGCCTGTGTTTCGTTAGTGCGGGTGCACCAAGTTTCATTTCTACCGCACGAGGCCGCCCTTTTTTTTTTTATTCCTTGGCACCAAGGGGTTTCGGTTGGCCCCCTTTTCAGGGCACTACTCCGTGCGCGTTCTTTAGGAACAGGGACGTTCTTGCGTGTCCCCTCCACTGTCACAAGACTGCACTTCACAGGGCAGCCTGGCTGCCCCCCCCACTACAAAGAATTTCAACTTACGCCTTTGGAGATCCGGAACCCTTTGGTTTCTCGCCTTCCCTCTTCATTATCTTTCTTCTCCCGTTTGTAGAGAGATGATGCGGACTGACGTATCACTCCCCTGTCTCCACTATTCTTCGAAGACGCAAAGCTTCGTTCTTTATTATGGGTGATGCCTGAAAGGAATGACGTGCGGTTGCAGGGAATAGGTTACTTTTTCCCCTCCTTTCCTTTTTCCTCTTCCTTAACCACCGTCTTCCGCGCCGTCGGTTTTTTTTGCTTTTTTAAACGTACCAGTTCTTCACTCCCCTTGGTCCTCCATTGGAAGAAAACGATTTCCGTCTGCCTCATTGGGTGAGACCGAGAATTTGAGTTCGTTCAAAGTCATAGATCTTAACACCTTCACATTTCTGTCCTTGCTTTGCGCGATACCCTCATCTGATCACTTCAGGCGGCTGCGGACCGAGACTGGAACGAGTTATTCTCCCTTCTTTTCATCTGTGCGTGTAGAGCTTCCTTCCTGCCCAGAACCTCAGTTTCAGCGATATTGGAGCGATTGCAGGGTCGCTTATGGCGGTTTTGTAACCCTTGTTATGGCAGGACCCGGATCCTACTGCTGATCCCTTACTGTTTTCCAACGTTTTAAACGTCGGGATTAACCAACCGTCGCCTGCACATTTTTCCCATGTATGAAATCTTTTTTCTCCATACTTAGGTCTAAACTCAACATTCATCATTTCCGAATAGCTTCAATTGCCCGGGACTTCCCCTCCCTTCCTCCCCTGTACAACTTGATGCTGGGTACGTCGAAATGGTTTTATGTAGTTTTTACAATTGAAAGAAATACATTCCCTCTCTTCCTAACCCTTCCCCCCATAGATCAGTCCTTTCTCACCCGCCTCAGAGTCGTTAGTGTGTGAAAGCTCAGACTAAGTATGAGGGCAGTTGCCTACTTTTCTCATTTTTCTCGAACGGTCTTTTATTTTCCACTTCATCAGGGGCGCCTGCCGTCAGTCTTTCAGCGTTTGTTAATAGGCCTTTACGAGTAAATGCTACTCTTCTCCTTTTTTCTGTGGCCTAGTCTCTGGTTTTTCTTCAGACTGCCGTTATCTAAGACTTCATTTCGGGCCCCTGACTTGCAGTGCAAAGAGTACAGGGTTGTCGATTCCTCATCTCTTCTTCACCCCTCCGACTATTTCAATCCGTGCCCTAGTTTCTTCCCTTTGTCGTCCTCCTGGGTTACCTAGAAATTACGATGGACCCTGGCAAATCAGCGTTTCACTCCGATGCGCGCTCCCAGGGATTCCTGTATGGCAGATAGCTTCTTCATCGAGGAAAGTCCAATTGCGGTCCGCAGTGGTGATGTGCTTTCCTTGGTTTTGGCCCTCCGTCTCCGAGGTTTTCCCCTCACCGCGCCCCTCTGTGTGCATCCTTTCTCTCTATCGTTGGTGTGTTCCATAATCGTCCTGGCCTTCCTTCCCCCCTGTTCTTTGTACGCCGACCCTTGCCACGTCGGCGGACTTCTCTCTCCTGCGCTTCTCCTTTATCCCCTTCCAAGGAGTGGGAGGCTTCGAGTTTTAGCTCGACTTCCCTTCGTTTCTTTGGGGATTCTATGTCATCTTCTGTTCGGTTCTTCTGGTTTCCATGATTTTTGTAGAAGCATGTTCTCATTTCCTCCCACCTTTCCCTTGGGTCCCCGTTTTTTTCCTAACTTTCTTTTAGCGTTTCCTTAGCTTTTTTGCTCGAGCAAGCCCGATAGAGCCGCATCTTACTTTTTCTTTGGCTTTTTACGCCTTTCCTGTATGGGCATCCGCTCCTTTCTTCCCACTGCGTTGACAGCCTGAAGTCCTGCCGAGTCAGAACCGCCACTTTTATTCCTCCCTTTTGTGCTTGCCTGAACACTGCTCTCGGTCTCTCAATCCGCTGCGCGAGATCCGCCCATATCTCGCCCGGAGGGCGCCTGCGAAGATCTAATCGTTCTCAACCCCTGCTAGAAGCGGGTTCTCTCGTGTTTTTTCCTGACTTTCCACCTGCACCTCAGTGCCTTCATCCCTGATCATTGTTTTTGGAAATCTCCCAAGGCGCGAGCTTTTGTCGTTTGGCGAGCTAAGTTTAATCCTTTCTGCATCCTTCTTTTTGTTTTTTTTTCTCAGTTTCTTTGAATGGTCCTTGTTTCCTGTCTTCCAAGTCTTTTTTCTCCAATCCTTTTATCATGGAAGTTTCTCGGGGCGATGAAAGATCTTATTTTTCATACACCTTCTTTTTGTTTTTTTTGATTCGTTGTTTCGCCCGCGGGAGAATTTCACCCTTTCCTCCCCTTCCTTGCATTCCCGGCACCATATAACCTTCTCCCTATCAACGTTCGCTTCTGCTTCGATTGGCAGTTTTTTCAAGGAGTCTCTCCTCTTCCCGTTTTTTAACCCTTTGGCACGAGGAGTGGTTTCTTCTCGCTTTTTTCCCTTCCCCCTTCAATGCGAGGGCGTGAGTTTTTTTTTTTCTACTCCTTTCTATTAATCTGCGCTCCGTGTCTTTTTGCTGTGATGCGCTAGTTCCCCCTTTTTTCATTTTGGTCCTACCCTCCCCGACATCTCACCCATTTTTCCCCCTTCCTTCTTTATAAGTACTATTTTGTGGCCCCCCTAGAGTTCGCTCTTGAGTCCCCTTTTTTGATTCCTCCAACTCTCCCGTCCCCCTTACCTTCTGGCTCTGGCCTCTGATGTTTAGGCGGCAAGGAACCCGTTCACCCGGCGGTTAGGCGTACCCCCCCTGTGGTCAAACCGGGCTGTTGGATTTGAACCCCTGGGGCCGTAAGCCGAAATAATGGCCCTGCCCGTCACTAGGAATGTAAACCGCCTAAGCTGCCTGCGCTTCCACCTTCGACTAAGTAGAGGGAGGATGCGCCTCCGGTCCGAATTTGAAAAGGTGGGTTCCAAGGAAGATCATATTTTTCTTTCGAGACCCTGCCCCCTCCCCCTAGATAGTTGCAAACTCCGGAAGCCAAGAACCAGCTTCATCCCAAGGCTTTATGATTCTCTCGAAGCCCCTTCCTGATTTGTCTTAGCCCGAGCCGGTACTAGATTACTAACCAGTTCTCAGTGCGTTCATGTATACCTAGTCTCTGGCCTATGAGA
>Ga0179593_1481084_pt1 | contig 12720 bp, 17 predicted proteins | sample CZODoug2_1_08_16_FD_185931 | JGI IMG/M metagenome (GOLD analysis project Ga0179593, IMG submission 185931) | Vadose zone soil fungal communities from Angelo Coast Range Reserve, California, USA - CZODoug2_1_08_16fungal (PacBio error correction) | ecosystem: Environmental > Terrestrial > Soil >... | reverse complement strand
CAATCACAGATAGCTCCCCCTCAACCAATTGAGATATTCCGACATGCCGTTCGCCGGCGCCAGCCTTTCCGATGTACGGGTGTGACCGTAAATTTATCGTTTTTTTCTGCTCGAAGGGCGAGAGATATAAACCTCGCCCCCCTGTTTCATTGGAATTTTGTTAATTCCTTTTTGTTTTCTTTACATGGCTGAAACCAACACCATTCTTACACTTTTCCCCTCGCAATACACGCACCCCCCCTCCTTTCATTCCCAGTCTTCATTCCTTTAAGTTAGTGTGTTTTTTTGCTGGGGATTAACCGCTGTCTTAGAAAACCCTAACCCCGACTTTGGTTTTCCACCTTTCTATGCTCCCTTTCTTTTCCCCTTCGGTTGGTTTGCCCGCAAATGCACCCCCCTAGCAAAGATCCGATTCCACTTTTTTCTGAACATTTGTTTCAACTTCTGCCCACGACCTGCGCTTGTTTTTTTGACGCGTCGACACCCGTGCTCTATGGGAACGGTGAAGAGTGTTAATGATGAGTGGCCCGCTTGTGCGCAGGTGTGTTCTGCGAGTTTTTGCTTCCGACAGGTCACCCGTTCTTTGAGATTTTCCCGGCCACTTGGTTGATCGCCCTTGAGAAAGGCTGAGGGGTGCACGGCTGTCCCTGTGTTGCTGAAATGCGCGCTTTCTTTCCATGTATATGTACTCTGTCGAGCCGGAGAGCAGAGTGGTATTTCATTCCAAAGCCCTTATGATCAACATTTTCCTTATGCCCTCCACTTGCTTTTGACGTCATCCTTCTGTCTGCGATGGACCCTTTAACGGTTCCCTAGCTGGGCGTGTATGTCTTTTCCTTTGACGATTTTTGAATGGGCCCCTTTCCCTCGCAACTCCTCAGGTGGTTTTGGCCTTTTTATATCATTGGCATGTTCAGAGTTCAAGTTCCCCCCACCCGAGGGCGCTTCCTGTGTGCTTTTTTTTGTGGGTTGTGGCTCCGGTACTTTTTGTAATTCACACTTTTCTCATTTAGGGCGTTTTGATCTCCCTGCCTTTCGCGGGCCCCTCTGAAATTTGGTTTCTCTGTTTTGGCAAAGGTTTTTGTTGACCATCAGCTGATTTTTATCCACCAACCTCCCCTCACTTCCGGTTATTCGTTTCCCCCCCCGAACCCCCGCGAGATATGTCCCTTTACCTGCGTCCCGTTTTCCCTGCCTTTATTCTTCCCACCCCCACCCCCCCCCCCCCACCCCCCCCCCCCCAAGTTAAAAGAGTAATCCTGCTTCGGTTTTTTAATAGAAGTTTCCACTTCTCTTGCCACCCCCTCCCAATCTCCTTTCTTGGGATTAGTTTCTTTGTCCATCCATTTTCTCCGCCGTGAACACCCCTACACCCCCCCATTCGGACTTTTGTTCCCCCTTGCCGACCCCCTTTTTGTTGAGAAGTCGACATGGTGGGAGTTTTCCCAGTCCTTTTCGACCAGGAGTAGTAGGTGCCGATCGTAACGTTGTCCCCACCCTTCCCCCCCGGGTATGTCATCAGCTTTCTTTATTTGTTCCCCCACTAAAGGTCTTTCCCTCTAGGACGTCCTACCCCCCCCCCCCCCCCCCCGAGAGGGCAAACTTTTCCGAGAGGCGACAAGCTTTGCGCACTTCCCTCTCAAACAACACCCCCCTGTCCCGTGCCTCGTCCTCCTCGGGTAAGATATTTCCCATCTCTAACCGTGTGATTACACCAAGCTGCCAGTGCCTATGTAAAACTTGGTCAAAGGGGTAGTCACTTGAATTCTAAGAACGTTCCTTCCGGCACTTTCTATACTTAACATCGGCCCCGCCCCCCCTGGTGTGTTCCTTCAGTGCCGATTCACGCTAGGGCCGAATTCCCCCGGGTCCTCCCTTTTTTCCTTCCTTGCCCTAGCTTTCCGCCTGTTGTACTTTTCCGATTCCCCGCCCCCCCCTCGGCCGTTTCCTCGAGAGGACGGTTTTTTTTTTTTGGTAACACCCAGAGATTCTGCTTTCTTTTCCCCTTTTCATGCTGTCGATTTTAACAGTTAGTCATGGTGTTCTTATTCTTACGACCGGAAGCACCCTCCCTTTACTGCCGCCCCACTTTGTCTTTTCCTTTCCCAAACTTCCTCCCCACCCATTACCCCAACCGCCATTCTTACAAAAACACCCCCCCGTCGTTTTTCCCGTCCGGCCTTGACATAACCCCCCCGTTCCCCCCCTACTCTCCTCCGTCCGTTCCAACTTTCCATCAGGCCGTCATTTTTTGCTTGACGGTTTTTTTTGTTGTTTTTTTTGTTTTCCCAAGCCTGTAGTAGTTCCAGCACGAGTTTGCTTCCTCCTGCCTGGCCTTCCTTCATGGTCTTTACGTGGCAATTCTCAAGGCCTGACTTAACCCCACCTTTCGTGGTTATTGTTTTCAGAATATACCCTTTGGCTGAGCAGGTATGCTAGCTCTGGCTTTTTCCCCCCCCCCTGCTCGGAGGCCGTTCCGTGGGTATTCTTGATTTTGGCTTTCCTCCCCTTACCTTTCAACCTCGTTGAGGATGGCCAAGGTCCGTCGCTTCCACCCTCTTTTTAACAAAACCATTCCCTTTCGCGTCCTCTGTTTGTTTCGGTTTTTTTCTTTCCTTTTCCAAGCATCCCCTTCCTTTCGCTCACGCTTGGTCAACATTGCTAGGATGATTTCTCCTTCGCTATGCTCCCCACTGTTTTCTGATCTACCCCGAGGTCCCTTCCTCGGTTTTTCCCGATCTTTTTATGAAACTGACGTTTCTTACGTGTTCCTTTGAAGGGCTGGTTGCCCTAACTTCAAGGAGGAATTTCTTTTTCTTTTGCAACCGACCCGGACAATTCTATGGTCTCTTTTATGTGGTGTGGCCGTGTTGCTGTGCAACTTGACGCCCCACCTCTTGCGTCTTCCCTTCTTTTTCCTTTTTTTTTGTGCTTTATCTTTTATGAGGGTGATTTTCGTCTTTATGAATTTTTATTTCCCCCCCTTCCTTTTTTTTTTCCTTTTATGCTGCCGCCAGGTTATTTCCGGACCCACCCCCTGTTATTTACTTCGTCCACTATACAGGGTAGCCTGTACCCACACGTCTCTCACCGTTTTGTTTTCCCGGTTCACCAGCTCCCGACTGTTCTTTGGGATTGACCTGGGCAGTTTGCGTTTTTTCAACTTTTCCCTTCTGGGACGCGAACCGTCCCCTCCCCCCCTCTCTGAGCAGGGTTTTTCTGGCTGTAGTTTTCGGGGCCTACTTGTTGAAATACTAGCGAACGCCCCCCCCCCAACGTCTTTTCTCCTCGTTTCCGGGAACCGTGTGGTCCCCCCGCTGTCGCTGGCAAATGCGAAGGTGTTTAAAAGAAGTATTCGCGGGAACCTTGGGGGCCCCCGTTGGTGCCACGAAGTAAGGTAGGTTGTTTAGCTCGGCTGGCATTTTCACAGCCAAAATTTTTCCCGAGTTTCCCCGACCACTTAATTCCCCGGCTCCCTTTTTCTTCTCGAGAGCCCCAACTTTGGCCCCCTCACATTTCGAAAGCCGCGCTGAGTCCCCCCCAGCCCTTCAACACACCGCTGAAGGCCCTCTTTTGACGGGGGCCCCTGCCCCCCGCCGTAAATGCGCTTTTTTTCTTTCCGCGTAGCGAGCATTTCCCAGTTTCCACCCCAACCTCGGCCAGAATAATGTAAAAACAAACCCCCGGCCGTCTAATTCCTTTCCCTCCCGCATAGGCGTCCCACGAGCTCATTCTGCGGCCGGATTTTCTTCCATCGTAGCACCTTCAGTCCATGAAGGTTGACCCCAGCGTAATATCTCGGCAAAGAGAGCTCCCCGTGTATACCCGGATTTTTTTTTTTTCAGCTGGGCCCACCTACTCCAATCGGCTTTTCAAACCCTTTTAGCTCCCCCCAAATCCAACTGTTCTCTTGCTGACCCTCACGTTCCTCCCCTCTTTTCCCCGCGCTTGATGCGTTTGTCCCTTTTGGTTTTGCCCAACCCAAGGTGACGCCCACACAGTTTCGGAAGACGTACTTGGGGCTCTTGAGATGGGGAGTTCTCCGGTGCATTTACTTGGGTCCGCCTCCTCCGTCAGGCTTGAAGACTTAGGCGTAGTCGTTCTCTGTCCCCCTGTTTCCAATTCCCCTCCCAGTTTCCCCTCTTTCCCGTCCTCCCATAATTTTTCTGATTAAACGAAAGTTGTACCCGGTCTGTGCAATTTTTTCCCCCGGTTTTGGTTGGTGTATTTTTAGACTTTCACGGACTTTTTCTTTCACCCACAACCCCACAGTTAAACCCTCCCCCTTCTTGAAACCTTCCCTTTTTTCTTTGGATGTGCGCAGGAGAAGTGATTTTCCTTCCTTTTTTCCAAGCCCCCTTGGCCTTTGAACATAATGAATGTACTGGCGACGGGCTGCATGACTTTTTCTCCCAATAATACCCTCCTTTTTTGTTTTGTTGTTGAGCCGAGCGATACCCCCCCCTTACTGGTACCATCTCCTCTCCCTCTCTTGTTTTCCCGGTAAAGATTTCTTTTTCTTGACGCACACCTTATTTTGATCTGGCGCGTCATCCCCTGTCTCATGTATTCGCCCTTTACCGTCAGGTTTAATTCCCTTTTATCCCTTTAACTCCACATCAACCTTCCTTCTTTTCCCCCATTTTTTTTTAAACCTTTCCCCTTGACAACCGCGTGTTTTGAAGCTTAGTTAACCTTTCTGATTTGGTTTGAAGAGTTTCTTCCCCATGTATCTATCTGCACTGGCCGTCCTGATCCCGAAAGAGTTACCCCTCCCTCCGCGGAGAGTCCGCCCCTTGGACGTACGCCAATGAGACCAGTCTGCCCTACTGTCCCCTGCCCCCCGTCGTACAAGAGATCATCGGCTCACCCGTTTCCCAGGATTTTTTCTTTTTTCTAGACTTTCGATGTCCCCTTTTTCTTGTTGTTAGGCAGGCCCTTTCCTCGTTCCCTATCAGTTGCTGACCTTTCTGAAAAACGCTTATAGGCTCAGCGTTTTTTGACTTCCCGATTTCCAATCTCTTTCTTTTTGGTTTGACAGTGGCGCCCCCCCCTCGAATTCCGGCTTCATTGATCCCCGTGCCGTGCTCCCCTCTCGGTCTGTGGCGTCCTTCTTCGCTTTTGTGAATTTCCCTTGCTCCCTCCCTTTTTCCTCCCCGACCTGCAGTTGCGGAAAAGGCTGTTTGGCGCGGGCGGTCCAATTTTCGGGGGGCGCCCTCGGTTTTAATTGTCTTGGGTCTTTCCCCCCGGTCCTTGGAGGTTTTTTCGTTCTCGACCCGAAATTTCTTCCCTTCTTCCTTGTGTTTTCCTCTTTTGGTCAACCGTGGGTGCCAAGCCGCCCGCTGAACCACACTCTTTTCGGTTTCGTGTTTCCCACGCTGTTTTGTGAATCTCCTTCTTCCAATGCCTTTATTTTCCCGCGTCCCTTCCCTGTCCCCCCCCCCCCGTTAGTTCCCCCCCGTTTTTGTTTTCTCGTCGTTCCCTTCGTCCGGCCATACGAGGTTGTCCAGTCCCATGCTTCGCTCTTCTTCCCCATGTCAAATATTTGCCCAGTTCCCAATCCCCCCCCCCCAAAACTAGGCCATTTTTTCCCTTGTCCCCTGCCCCCCCTACTTTGCGTGTTGCGTTTCCTGGTGTGGTGGTCTAGTTGAACGAGATTAATTTTCCCGGCTGGTCCTACCCGGCCTCCGTGTCATCTTTTCTTTTTTCCTGTGCACCATTTCCGACCTTCCCCTCCTTTTTCCCGCCGCCTGCCTCTTCGCAAACCCCCTTCTTTACCGCCCCCGGAGTTCTGGCCCCTGATTGCAGGACTTGTCCCCTCACACAACAGCTCCACTCCGTTTTTCCCACTCGCATATTAGTTCGAGGGTTAGCTTCCCTGGCAAAAATCTCCCCCTTTACTTGGTCAACCCCCATTGTGCCCTTTCAGTGTCTCCATCTTTCCCACTGTCACCTTTCCGTTTTTGCCCCTTTAGTTATATAGATGAAAGCCATTTTAGGCTGAGACCCTTGACTTTGAGCTCCTCCCCCCCCTTTTCCCGTTTTGTTGTTGGCGCCTGCGGCCATGTTTGGCCCTGCTCCAAAGCCCCCCGCGCCGCAGCCCCAGAGTCCAGGTTTTTTTTTTGGTAAACAAAAGCTCTGTCGCTTCATTTGGATTTCTCCACTCACGTTTTTTTTGAAACCCAGGAGTGCAGGTTTTCCCCCCTCCCCCCCTCACGGCACGGAATCCTGCCGCCCTCGTTCCCAATTTCATTGCAACAAGTTGCTCTTGCACCCCCCCTTCAACCCCGCCCCCCCTCTTTATGTTTTTCAAAAATAAAGAGTTGGACCTTCAGGACTGAAACTCCCTTTTCTACCCCGCTAGCAGCAATGTCCCTCCCCCTTTTGCTTGCTGCTGCCCGGACGTTTCCAGTCTCCTTCTCCCGGGACTGATCTAGCCTGCGAGGCCATGTTGAATTTTCTTCTTCTTCCGGGACATTTTTTGACTAGGTTCCTGCCCCCGGGACACCGCTTTCCTGCACCACACTTTTTTGGTTGTTTAGTGCCGGTGGAAGCCTTTTACCTGGCTGTCCACCCTCCTCCTGAGGGTGGATTTGTGCGTTGTTGTCTGATTCCCTTTCGTTCCCCAATTTCACTGTGCACCTTCTGACCTGTTTGTATTGAGGCCAAATGCATTTGAGAGAACCAAGGTTACCCAACCCTTTCTATCTTCCTCCCTTCTCGGTTGAGCGTTGGTGTTCGTTATCTCCCACCCAGGAAGGAACTTGTAAAACGCTGTTTAATGCTGCCTTGCTTCTCCGAGATAGGACCTCGCCACTGTCTATATAGAGGTTCCCCTTTGGCGGTCTCTTTTTTTTTATTTTACCGGACTTTCGGACCCCGGGGGCAATAGAAGCTTTTGGCCGTACCTTCCATGTACTAGTGACCCCCCAAGAGCTACCCCGCAATCTTTTAGATTTTCTCTCCCCGAGTCGGTTGGGCTCGGGGTTCTTTTGTACCAAGCAGCACCTCTCGGTCGGCCTCGAAGCCGGTTGTTTTTTGAGTCTGGTCGTTCGGCTGGTTGAGGCGCGCTTTTTTTGCCATCTCTCCTTCTGCCTTGAGGGATACCTCCCTGGTTCGGACAGCCTTTACTATTATCCCTTTCCCCAACCACTATTACTTTCCTTGCGGCGAGCACTGTCTCGCCCCTCTTTTTCGGAAAGTCCCCCACCACCATTCGATGATGGAGTGATGGATTTGTTTTTTGCTTTCCCCCCTGGTGCCCTGTTTGTTTTTCCCGCGGGTTTTCGGTTCCCCCGCAGTTCGCATCTCACTGGTGGGGTATGTTTTTGGAATGCCGGCTTATTTGCAGCTCCGTCCACTAAGACAAGTTCCTGCGTTGAATTGGTCCTGCAATTTCGCGGCCCCCCCCCCACATCGCAATGCTGGTTTAACGATTTCCCCGTACCCCTGGTTGAGGCTGAAAAGCCCTCCCCCCTTGAGTGCGTTTTTTTTTTCAGGCTACCCCCTCCCCCAACATGTGAAAACGAGGCACCTGCAAGTAGTAATGCATTGCCTTCGTCATCTACTCGAGACCCCCTCATCCACCCGTTTATCCCCCCCCCCCGCGCCGACTAAAAAAGATGACCCCCCCTATGTTGACCGTGGCCCCCTCGCCAGATATAATTTCCCTTAAAGTCCCTTCCCGCCCCGGTCCTTTTCTGCTCCATGTTTGTCAATCACCCATTTCCTTTCCCATGTCAACACTGCCCTCAAAACCTTATCCCCTCCCTCCCTCTAGTCGCACCCGAGATCAACTTACCGCCAGTGATATGATTTTCTACTCCCAGGACCTTCCCACCTGTACTTCACATCTCCTTGTGAGCGATTTGCGGAGCGGCTAAGGCGGATTCTCCCCCCCCCCCGATTACCCGATTTCCATCTTTTCCCCCACCACTTAATTAGTTTCTCCCCCCCCATTGACTGCTCCCCCCTCCCGCCCAAAGTTCTTCTTTTAGGCAGTTTCCCCCTCGCACCCCTAGAACTTGTCCTCCCTCCCAAGTCCCCTCCCCCCCTCTGTGCCTTTTCCTCCCTTTACCCCACCCCCGCCCAAGTGTTCCCAGTGTTTGCATTCTTCTTTTCTTTCCTGGGTTTCTTGCGGTGCCCTCCCCTGGGTTGACGACTTTTTCCCCTGCCCCCCCCCTCCCTCCTCAACAACGTGTTTTTTTCCTCTTTTTCTCAGCTACTCTCTTCACCTAATTAACACGTTCTTAACTTTCACTCCCCTTCACATTACAATTGCGTTTGGGGTTACTTTTCGATTTCCTTGTGACTCCTCTTTTTCTTTAAACCCCCCCACCCAACGGCATTAACCCCCCCGGTCCAATAAGGAAGGAAGGACTGCCCCTGCGCGCTTGTTCTTTTTGCAGGAGAGGCCGACATTAGTTTCAGTTTTTCCCCGCAAACTCCCTTGGTACCATTGAGCTTCCAGTTCCTGGTACCTACCTTTGTCTAGAATCCTTTTTTAATAACACCCGTTTTGGTTTTTTTTGTTGTTGAGTCTCTGCTCAAAAGTTTTCAATCCGCCGCGACCCATGCTCCCCTTTTTTTTTCCCTGCAGCCCCTTTAGGAACCCGTTTTAATTCTCGTTTTTTTTCTTTCCCCTTCGATCCCACGCAGGCAGTGCGGTTGCCAAGCCTTTGTTACCTTTCCGTTGTTTTTGTAACACGCCAAACTAATTCTTCACATTTTTCATGCTTCCCCCTCCACCCCCCAGCGCGCTTTCCTTCAGGTCATTTTTCCTTTTTTTTCTTGTCGGGAGTTCCCCCCAAATGGTGATTCCTCAACCCTCCACCCGGCGGTTAAGCCCGCTGGCGTTTCCCCTTTTTTCGCCCAAGACGACGCGTTCTCTTAAATTCGATCCTCCCCCCCAAGAGGCCCTTGCCACTTTTCCTGCGCCCTGTCGAAAAGTTTTCTCCCCCCCTTGAGCACCGCTGGATTTCTCGGTCCCCTCTATTTTTTTCTTGTCGATTGCTTTTTGACGAGACCCTTTTTTTTCAGGCCCTTGGTGATCGGGCCCGGCTTACTTTCGTGGCTGCGGGGCCCTTTTCCTTGAAACCACCATCTTCTCCCCTCTTGTCGGCCGCCGCAATCTCTGTTTTCCCACTTGTTTCCAAGGTTTGCTGAAACCGCCTCAAAACTCATCCCGGTCCGCGATGATACGTTGGTTTCGTTTGATTCCCGGTTCTGGTTCATTAGTACTTTTTTTTTTCCGTCTTGAACTGACATGCTCGCTTCCTCGGTGCGACGTTTTCTTCCCCCCTCTACTTTGGTGGGAGGCTTTTTTTGTACGTCAACCCATGGGCCCCTTCTTGTGATTTCCTTTTCTGCAACGGTTTTTTGAGAACTCGGCCCTTTTTCTATTAATTTTTGCCCCCCCCTTCCTTTCCCAGGTACTATGGTATTGGCACCAGGGTGAAAATCCCCTGACGTCTTACTCACCCATCTTCTTTTAGCTCTTTTCCACGAATCCCTCTTTCACATAATTGCTGATTTCCGCAGAACGGGACCCCCCCTCCCCCCAGAGCTTTGACTCCCTTTTTCTTCTTTTTTAGGCTTTTGCCCTTTCCGCTTTGCTTTTTCCCCTTTTTCCCTCGTGGGACATTCATTTTCCCGGTCAATCCACCCCACCTTCTGACTGATTTGCATACCACGTCGAGCCCGTTGCGTTTTTTTCCCCCGGTTATTATGCCAGGAGTACTCAGTGATGGTTCCCCGAACTAATCTTTCCCCGATCTATCTTTTGGTTGTCGTCCATCACCCTCCGAGAAGAAGCCTCCCGAGCGCAAACCCTTTGTAACCCTCCTCGACATTCGTTGCTTCGGCATTTCCCCGACCCTTCCCACACCTCTGGGCTCCAAGTCCCCCTTTGAATTAGACTTCGTGGTAGTGCTTTTCCTTTTTAACCATCTCCTTTCCGCGTAAGCGGCGTCCTTGCCTGCTCCCTGTCCCCCCGACTCCTCAACGCCCCGGCGTCCCCTTCTTTCCCTGACTCTCCCTTTTCGTGCTATCTCTGTAAGATAATCTGCAATTTTAATTTGAGTTTTTTTACTCCGCTTTGCGTTGTGGAGTGTTGGGGTTATTTTGACTCCCCCCCACCCGCCCACTCAAGTCCCTCAGATCAGGTTTTTGTCAACCGGTCTGTCGATCAGTTTTGCCCCCCTCCCCCTCAACTCTTTTTTCGTTTGCACAGTAGTCATGTTTTTTATGACGACTGTCAGCAATGTCGACACCCTCGGCCTCCAAACTTGCCGCCCCCCCTTACAAGGATTTGATCCATTTCATTCCACCCCGCACGTGATGCTTGCCACCTAAAACCAAATCCTGTTTTCCGTCGTCCTGTTACATTAATCCCCCGTCCCCCGAAGATCCGCATGCCTCCTCGGTTTTCAGTCACCGATGTTGATTTTTTTTGCCGCATCCCCTGTTTTCCTCTTCGTTTCTTCAACGATTACTCCCCCTCCCGTTGTGCGGACCATTGTCTTTCATGGAGCTCGCATGTATTATGGCACTGTCACGTCCCCCTTCCCAAACCGTGTTATTTTCGACCCCCACTGGTTCGGTTTTCATGGCCTTGGAAGGGTTTTTTTGAGTTTTGAATTTTCCCTCTTTTTGTAGCCCCCCCCCCCCCCTCCGAGGTGAGTTTCTGAGTCTCGGCATCGGTCTTGTAAAAATGGCACACTACAGTGGCTTAGTAGGCCCCCCTACTTGATCCTCCATCGAGTTTACCAAAACTTCTTTTCAGTTTTTCGTGTTTTGCCTTTTTGATGATCGTCACGTCCGAAAACCCCGGCCGGTCCACAGCTTTATTCCTGACGGCTTCGACCTTCCGATTGTAGATAAGAATATTCCCCCCGGGATGTCTAGCGGAGGCTTGTCATCCTGTGATTTTCTTTGATGTTTTTACCGTCATGTGCCCCCCCCCGTGCCATTCTTTTGGTGCCGAACAGTCAAGAATGGTTACCCTGAATACCAGACATCTATGTCGGAGTCAATACCAAGTCTGTTGTTTGGTGGATCTTTGTCCCTCCCAATGCCTCCAAACAATTTGCCGGGGTTTCTTAGGTCGGGTCGCCAGGGTCTTTCGTTATAGCTGGCTTTTTTTTCTGATGAGTTGGTCGCTCTTCTGTGATCCATTCTCCATCGCTTGCCCTTTATTTAAGGGGTCACCCCCCTTTTTTCGTGACAAGCACTTAAGTCTATTACTCTTTCTTCCCAGGTTTTTCCCACTTGGCTTCCCAGAAAAGTCCTCCCCCCACGCCCTGTCGTCCCTACAGTTTCCTCGGATTTTTTGGTGTCCTTTTCCTCATGATTTCGCGACAGCCACGAGAGAGAGGAAAGGTGCTGGGTTCTCCCCCCGTAGGTTCCGTTTTTTAGGACGGTGCCCCTCCTTTAGTCCCGGGAGCCTCCAAGTTCTCTGTTGCTTTCAGTGTGGTCAGGGGTCACCTGTTCGCGTGCCCCCCCGCAACACAAGTATGGTGGAACGAGTCCTAATTAACCGTTTGCTGCGAGCTACCCTGTCAGGAGTGCAGTCTTTCGAGCGGCGGGCTATTTCCCCCACGCCCCCCCCTTCCCACATTTACACTCCCAAGTATTTCGACGCCGTCGTTTCTGATCTTGCGGGGGCCGCAACATCCTTCCTGTCACAGGGATACCCCTTTGTTTTTGCCGAATACCCCCACGTTTGCGCCCGTTGCACCACTGGCCCAGGCTTTGTTTAATCCTCTCGTAGTTCCGCCCTTCTTTTTCGGCCCCACCACCTCCTTGAGGCCTGAGAATGGTCCCCCCTTTTTCACCCAAATTGGTCCATACACCAACCGTCCACACCTCCCCGCCAGAAACCCGGATGCCCCACAAACGACATATGCCCGTCCTTAGGAGTCACTTCGATCAATTTAGCCTTCCCCGTGATGATGTTCGTGTTTTCCTCACCCTTCGTCCCCCCATGAAGTTTGTTATGATACCCTTGAGTTGTGTCCCCATCTCTGTAGAGGCCTTTTCCACAGATACGGACGCTTGTCACGCTACATTCCTTTTCACAGCCGTGAACTTCATTTTCTTGCCCCAGGTCCTGATACCACCCCCGACCAGGTCTCCGAAAGCTTTTCTCGTCTTGCCCCAACGTCTCCTTCACCACGTGCGCTTTATCCGCGTGGGGGCAGTCACCCCTTTTCTCCACACGACTTTGGCCCTTATCTCTTGGTTTATCGGGCATTGCGTTCTCTTTTCTTTGGTTCTGTCAATTCGGCTGCACGCTGCTTCAATTCTCTTCGACCGTTGCCTTCCTTTCCACACCTACAAACCACTGAGTCACCAGTCTACCATCCCATGGTTGTTTGTATTTCACCTTTTTTCGATGAAGTGATTTGAATCAGATGTTGCCTTTTTCTTTTTCCCCACACCAAGCAACACAAGTTCCTTTTAAACCCCCTTTAATACGCAAGTTCCCTGCATGCTCGTCGGTGCTCCTCGCATATCCCCCCTATCATAATTGTAATTTACGGTTTCAATAACCAGTTCCCTCCCTTTCTGGGATGACTTCGCGGTACCCCCCGACCTTTTCCCCCCCCCCCCCCCCCCCCCCCCCCCCCCCCCCCCCCCCCCCTCCCACCCCCCCCCCCCTCCTCACACGAGGCCCCCCCCTCCTCCCCCTCCCGCCCCCCCCCACCCCCCCCCACCCAT
>Ga0179593_1376537_pt1 | contig 12720 bp, 14 predicted proteins | sample CZODoug2_1_08_16_FD_185931 | JGI IMG/M metagenome (GOLD analysis project Ga0179593, IMG submission 185931) | Vadose zone soil fungal communities from Angelo Coast Range Reserve, California, USA - CZODoug2_1_08_16fungal (PacBio error correction) | ecosystem: Environmental > Terrestrial > Soil >... | reverse complement strand
CGTGCTCCTAAGCCCCTTTAGTTGACGGCGGCTTGCTCAACATCACGTGTATGTACCCCGCCTTCTTTTTCCCCCCCCATTCGTATTTTTGTTTTTCTGACTCCTTTTTCAGGGGCGAGATCGCCGGAAGGTCGTGTTTTCTTTTTAAGCTGTCCCGCCTCCAGGCGGGGAGGAAAAATTTTTGCTCCCTGTCCCGTGTCTGAATTCGACCCCCTCTTTTCCCCTCCTTGTTTTTTAAGAGCGAGGACGACCTGGCGGCTCAAGAAATCGTTGACGACCGCCGGGGGTAAGACGTGGTGGCCGTCCAAATTTTTTTTTTCTCCTTTCTTTTCTTTTTTTTTTTACATTTACAGGCCGCGTTTCAGAGTCTTCAGCAGCTTCCTGAGCGTCTTCCCAAACCGGTAGGGGGGGAGCTCCTTTCTCGACGGCCAGCCGGGAATTTCAGGTCTTTCCTTCAGGAATTCCTTTTGAAGTAGTTTCGGAGACGCCCATTCGTGATAAGGTGACCTTTCAAACAACGCCCAGGTTCGCGACTTGGAGAAGTTTGGCGTTCTTCCCTAGCTCCCTGTTAATACGCACCGGGCATGCGTTACTTTCTGTCCTTCCCTCTGAACCCCTCTCTTTTCCCCTGCCCGACAATCATTCTTGAATCAATGAGTTTAATGTCTGATCGGGATTTTTCAGATTGGCGCATGATCTTCAACTGACGCAGCCTTTTTTTTTTTTTTTTTTTTACTGTCTCTCTTCCACATTTATGTCGCGTTTGCGAGGTGTGGCAGGAGGTAACTGGATGTCCCGGGGTCCACAAAAATTTAGGTTTATTGGTGAGGTTCCAATAAGCCTGGTCTTTTTTTTTCCCATGCTATTATCTTGGTTGCCTGGCTGTCGTGTTCCCAGCGCTAATGAGGCTTCCTTACAGATACGGTGCCGTCCCAATTCCCCCTGATAATTCGACAGTTCTCCCCTCAAACTTTTTTTTTCCCAGGAGTGGATGTCTGTCTTCCTTTTCCTTCTTTTTCTAGCTTTCCTTCCCCCCTTTCTATCAGTTCCTCTGATGCTTTATGGCCATCAGAGCCGGCCCTCGCAGTAGGATATCGCTACACGGTGAGCATATCCTTCATCCTTTTTCCAAAGTACACTCATGTGGTAACACCCCCCCAGTTTTTCCTTTGTTTCGTGATCCTCCCCCTCTTTTTTGTGACTGGCCTCGGCCCCTCTTTAAGGCCCCCCCGGAGCAGCCAGCCCGCAATGACATGCAAGCAATGGCAAGACCATAGTTCCCTGTTCCCCCCCCTTGGAGTCGCTCTGTTATTGCTTGTCCCTCCCAACCCCCCCTTTGTTCCCACGCATCCATCCCCAGAGGCAAAAATTCTGACGCGAGCCCTTGCGATCGAAGATGAGACACGGGCCCCCCGTCTTAGTCTTGTTTTTTTCCCAGGGCATTTTCCGTCCCTGTAACCCCTAATCCCACAGGACAGAATCCAGTTGAACTCCGGCTTCCCTGGCCCGTTACCAAATGTGAATGCTTTGAGAGGGGTACGCCCCTTTCTTACACGGGACGTGGTTGCAGTATCCAACCTTCCTTTTTATACCCAAGCCCCCCTTTCCCCCCCGCGAGCCTTTCTTTTTAACTAGATGGCCGATTTTCTTTCAGATCGAAGATGGCCAATCGGTCCCGTTCAACTTTCATTTGTCCAAGCGGGAGACTTTCCCCCCTCTCCAAGTCCTTTTCTCTCGGAAATTTCTGCGCCCCGCCTTTTTTTCTCCTGAGTCACCGCCGCCGCGGAACCTCGGCGCGGACTGGAATCCCGCCACCTTTAGCACAACACCTGGACCCCCCCCTAGCTTTACCCCTTTGTCAGTTCCTCTTCTTTCTCTTGACGCCCTTAAGTTTTTTGATTACCAACAAACCCTTTTGGCGCGTCGCAATTCTCGAGGCCCCCTCGTATGTCCTCCCCCCCTACCGACCTCTTTTGCCGTCCCAGCTTCGAAATTCACAAACCCCCCCTTCCCCCCGGGCTCTCGCCCATCATGAAACTCTCTGCTCACACTAAGAATTGTTCTTCCCTTTCGTTTCCATCCCTCCCCTTTTCATCTTATGTTTTCCCATCGCCGTACTAAGGATTAGGCCACGTATCCTCGTCCCCCCGGCCGACTCTACTTGTCCCCTCATGAACTGAACACCTCGGCCAAGTCTCCACCTTTTCCCCTCCCTGATTGATCCAATATCAGTTAATACTTCCCCTCAAGGATTTTTGCATTCGTCCACTTTTTTTTTTAAGCTTTCCTCCTCGTTTATATTGGGCTCTTCCCCGTCTCCCCCTCCGGCGGCCTTTTTTTCGGCCCTCCCCCCCCCTTTTCGGGATTCCCCTCATAAGCCTCCTCTCACAAAAGTTTTCCTCCTTTTTCCTCCTCAAAATCACACGCAATATCTCTCTTTCCTCCTCCCTTTTTTTTTTTAGGCTGTCTTTTGTTGGGAGTGCTTCTCTTTTTCAACCTTTTTTTATCTTCGGTGTTTCGATCATCAGGCGAGATGGCGGACGGCTTTTTGTCTTCCCTCCTGTTTGCTTCCTGCCGGGGAAAGAGGCCCCTCCTCCCCTTGAGAGTCTGCCCCCTTTTTTTGCTGAGGCCTGGCCATCCCGGACGATAATGAATCTTCGGCTCGTCAGCGCGCGCGTGAGCGAGGATTTCCTTCCTTTGTCCCGGAGACGGCGGGTTTGGATAGGTTTTTTCCTCATCCCCTTCCTTTTGGATTAGTCTCCCCTTTCAGTTGCTTCTGTCTGGAGGCCACTCGTCGAAAAAAGGCGGATTCGTGTGTGTTTCTCCTTCTTTCGTCTGGATCTCTCTCCTTGGCATTTTATGTTTTTTTTTCTTTCCGAATCTGGTCGCCGCGGAACCTCGACTTGTTTTTTTGTCCCAACTTTCCTTCCCGACGAGGGGCCTCGCTCCTTTTATCCGAGCCTGTTTTTCTTGTTTTTGTACTCATTACATTTTGGCGGTCCTGGCTCCAAGGCCTTCGAAGATCTTTGTTCGCGCTTGGTGGCGTCAGGTTGTTTTACCTTTCTTTTCGAGGAACTCCCCCCCCGTCCTCTCTGCCTTTTTTTTTCCTTTAGGCAGACTAGCGTCGGCACCAGGCGGGGGCCTTTCCTTTATAGCCTTGCCTTCTTGAGCGATTTCCCACCCGTTGTCCTTCCCCCTCCCATCATGAAATTGGCTTGTAGTTCGAGGTCACCTTCTTCCTCCTTGTCCGTTCCCCTCAGGTCCCAACTCCCCTGAGCAATAAGAATTTTTTTCTTTGCCCTCCTCCCCCATCTTCCCCCCCTGGCCCGGACTGCATGCGACCCCTCTCCTCTGCTCAGTTTCCCTTTCGCCCATAGGAGAAAGCACTGCTTGAATTTTGATTAGGGATTAAGCTCTTCCCCTCTTTTCACTTTTTTATTTTCCCTACTACCCGGTGTTTTTTCGCTCAGTGCTCGCGTCCGCTCTTGCCTTGTTCTGGATTTTAAAATTAGTGGTTGGCTTTTTCCTCGCCCCAATGAAGGGTTTTCCGTGATCCTTTGTTTCGGCAGTTCCCTGTTTTTTCTTCTGTTGGTTCCCATTTGAGCGCTCTGGGCTCCTTAATTTCCGTTTCCACGGACCAATCTATCATTCGACAGTCTTCCCGAAACTTGTTGGTGTCGATTGGAAAACTTTTTCCCGTCTCTCCCCCCTTTTCTTTCGTGCTTGCCTCCTTTGATGGCCGTTCAGTCAGCCCTCCAGAGTGAGGCAAGCGCCTTGATTTCCCGAGAGTATCCTTCAGAGCCAGCATTTTTCCCACCGTCTTTCCCTTTGAAAACATTTTTTTGGAAGACTGTTTCCCTGAACTGATTCCCCCTTTTCCTTTTATAGTACGATCCCCGGAGCCAGCGTCCCTCCAGACCTGGGAAAAACAGTACCTTCCCCCCCTCCCCCTTGACCATAGTCTTTTGACTTTCTTTCTCGGTCCCTATCTTCGTTTGAGAAGCCCCCAAACCACTATTCCCACCCCTGTACAAGCTTGCCCCCCCCTGACGCGTGGCCCCCCTTTGCTTTAGCACTAAACGATTTCTGTCCCCTCGTTTAACATTATGCTCCAATCGTAATCCCCTCTTCCCCCGTAAAGCCGGTTTTTTTTCCCCCCTTTTGTCCAGTTTTCTTTTTTTAACTACCTTTCCTCTGAGAGGGGAATGCATTTAACCTGATGCCCCATTTTGCCCCGCTTTCCCTGGTCCTTCTCATAAAGCCACTTCTTCCCCCCTCTTTGCGGCGCTTTTTTCGGCACTGTCTCCCCCCTCTTTTCAAGGCTGGAACTGTTAACCCGTCATTGTTCTTTGCTCGCAGCGAGGAAGTACTCCCCTTTCTCACCGTCGCCTTCCTTTCCCCTGTGGAAAAGATTTTGACGGTAGTTTTTCCCAGCCTCCTACAGCCGCTACGCCCAAGCCCCCGGAATGTCCTTTTTTTTCTTCTCCCCCCCGGCCTCAAAAAACCTTCCTCCCCTTTTCTTACCCCGCGTTAAATTGAGCCGATTGCAGTTTTCCCTGCCCCCCTTCCTTTTCCTTACCAAACCCTCCCTGTTTTTTTTTCAAAATGAGGTCTCTTCTTCGAGTTCCGCAGCAAATTTTTCCTCTCCCTTAGAGTCGACAGCTTGAAAGACACACCCCCCCCCTCCTAGGAAGTCTCCCCCCCCCCCCTTGTCCACACTCGGCGGTAAACGCCTCCCCTCGTTACATCCGGCGTGGGAAATACCCCCCCAACCGCACGCGGATTTCTCCTCTCGAACACGGCTTCGGCCAGCAATTCCCGTTACCTCTCCAACCGTTACTTCTTTTTCAGCGGAAGTCCCTCTTTCCCGCTCTCACGGCGCTTCGCCTCTTCACGAGTCGATTCAGTAAATCAGTTCCCGGTCTTTCCTGTCAGCATCCTTTTTTCTCCCTCCTTTCCGGCCGTCTCTTCGATAAACCCCCCCCCCGCTGCAACCCAGGCGCCGGCTGCCACTCTTGTGATGAGCGAATCCCGGCTTTTTTTTTTTCCAACGATCCCGCTTCCTCAGCCTCCACGTTCCCACACGCCGTAATCCGCTATCTCCCTCTCCTTTTTTTTGTTGATTTTTGTTTCTTTGTAGGGCGGGACTACATTTGTGTAGGCCGGAGTATTAGCTATCATAGCTATATGGAGGACGGTGTCTGTTTCTTTTTCAGCGGCGTTTCCGAACTAGGGGAATATTTAGACAGAGAGTTTATTTCCCCCCTTTCTGCGGGACCCAGGCCCTGAAGTTTTAATGTTTCGGCCGTTAACAGAGCTTGGACGGAAGTGCGACGTTTTCTCTCCCTTTCTTTTTGAGGACATAAGAGATCGGAGTTCTGGCTCTGTACGTGGTCCCTCCTCCCTAGTGAGGCCTTTCTCTTACAGGTTGTGGGCTGTCTTTTTATGTCCAGCAGGAGTCGACCCATTGAGGATAGTGACTTTTTTTTTTTTTCTCCTCCTCCTTTTTGGCGTCGAGGCGCGCAGTTTTTTTGCCATCTGTGCCCCTTCCCGAGTTCACATTGAAACATTTGGCTTACCCGAGGGTACCCTCGAGAATTTCGGACGCTTAATTTTTTTTACCAGGTCTTTTTTTAAGCCCGGCCCTCCGTATGGGAATCGGTCTCCCACTCGAAGAGAGGGTTAGCGTCTTTTGTCCTTCTTGTTTTGTGCCGTAGTGGTCCCCTTAGGACAACCCTTTCCCCCTTCCTGCGCGCGATCCCGGTCCTGCAGGCTTCGTGCCACGAGAGCTCTCCACCCCCAGGCGTTTCTGCTCATGGGCCTATATAGCCGGAGACCCCCGGTTGAGAGGGCAGGAATTCCCGCTGATCCGCTCATGACTTTTTTTTCCCGGCTTTTAATATTTACCGCATCGCACGATTCGGCTCCTAGGGTCCCCCCCCTCCCGGTCAGACTTCCTATTTTGTCTTGCGCATATGCATTTTAAACAGGAAACATTCCGCTAATGCATGGTCCCCCCCCCTCCTCCCCCGCTTAAGTTACCGGCTTCCCTAAATACCCGAGTCCAGTCCCTGAGGTCCTTTCTCCCTGCTTCCTTAGTGTACGTCTGTCCTCTTTCACTACAGAAACTAGGTGACGTGGCTTTTTCCCTCTCTCGCCATGATGCTCGTTCCTTATTTTGGCCCAATTTCCTTTTTCTCTTTTGGCAAAAATTTGTTTTGTTCCGTTACGCATTTTCTCTGTTTCCCATCACTCAGTTTCCCTGCTATGGTCGGCCTGCTGTTCTTGTTCCCCTTCGAGCTGTTTTTTTTCTCCAGAGGCATCACAACTCTCTTCATTCCTAAGTATCCCCGTGGCCCAGGAGGTCCTTTTGCCCCCTGTTTCCTTATCTGATTCGGATTCTTGGCGCTTTTTCCCTTCCCTTTGTTGATGGCCTTTTCATTCATTGCCTCAGAGTTTTCGCGTCGAAGACAATTCTCCACCGCGTGCTCTCCCCTCCTAGCAGCATTGCCAACCAGTCCCTTGAAACAAACTTTTTTTTACCTTGAACTGCGATGACCCTATCCTGTACGGCGCGGCCCGTTATCCGAAGAGCAAAGTTAGCACGTTGCAGTCCCTTACTTCCCACCACTCCTCAGGACAGAACAAACTGGTTCGTTCTCCTTTAAAATAGACTTCAGCCCCAATCCACCCCCAAATTTGCAACCCAGCATCTACCTTTCCCCTGTTGCCTCTCTGTAACCTCTTGGCCCCTACTTCTTTCTCCACTTTCCCACCTATTTCTGTCTATTTGTCAAGAGATAGCCCCCAATCGTATCCCCCTTCCTCCCTCCTCCCATGCCTTTTTTTGACTCTGGATTTTGTTTCCCTTTCCACCCTGAACTGCTATGAGGTACGCATGCACCCTGCTCGGTGAAGTTTACAATGGACTTCTTTTTCATAACAAACTTTAGTGCGCTCCCTTTAACCTTCGCGATTTTCCCTTTGCTATCGATTCGCCTCTTTTCTCTAAACTCCGTCCCCTTTTCGATGAGGTGGCCGTTTTTCCCTTTACTCCTGTCCCCCCAACTAGCAGGCGAGTACTGTCCTCTCCCTCCGTTGCCTTGTTTACGTGCGTCCCTTATACTTTCAAATTTCCTATCCTTTCCCACCCCCGACGACCCTTTCCCTTGTCTAGTTTTTTTTTTCCCTTTGTTAGCGACTATCCCGAACATGGGCTATTACCAACTTTGCCAACTCGTTTTCGCTTATGAGTCCCCTCACGGTCTGCGCATTTTTTTCTCCGTTTACGGCGGCGTCTTTTTCTCCCCCAGAAACCCCCTCCCCCCCCCCATGCTCGCGAAACCTATAGCCCCCCTCCCCCCCTGAATCGCATGTTTCATCTCCGTCGTGGACCCCCCCCCAGAAAGCCCAGCCTCCTTTTTCTCCCCTTCCTTACGCCCTGGGCCATCACTACATAGAACAACCTGCTATTTACAGCCTGTCCTAATTCCCGCGCTCACGGTTCCCTCGATATTCACCCCCGAGCCTCAATTTTCCCCTAATCTTTCGGAGCCTTTTCCCCAGATCCTGTTTTCTCCTTGTTTTAATTTTTTCCCCTTCGAGCTAAACGGCACACCCTTCCGGGCATAAGACTTGTCCCGCATTTTTATCGTCCCGTGCGAGTCCTCACGCCCTCCATTCTTAACCACACCTCTAGCCCAACTCCCACCTTTTAATCTCTATTTCCTCCTCAGTTTGTGTTGTTTCTAGATTGCTTGTCGTGGAGGTGCCTTTTCCTTCTTTTTGATGCGCTTTTTCAACGATTTCGAGATGGCGGCCCTGTTCTGCGGTGGTAGCTTTTGTTTAGGCCCCTATCAATGTCTGCCAACCCCCCGGGATGAGGAAGGTTCCGACCTCCTTGATTGACTTTACTTTTGCGTTCTCCTCTTCAGTTTCTCCGTGCCGCGACCTTTCTGTCGTCTTTGATCGGGCGGGTCTTTTGGAGGTAGTGATGGTCTGGCCCCTAGTTTACGTGTTATTGCGCCCTCGTTGCGTTTCTTTTTCCCCCCCCGCTTTTTCCAACCCATCTTTTTTTGGGTGCCCGAGATTTTCCCGGATGCGAGAATCGAAGACTTTTTTTTTTTTCTTTTTCGCCTCCTCGCATCCCTTAGCGGAACCCTTTTTTGAGCGGTCCCCTCGAGAATTCCTCGTCTCATTTTCACATCCTGTGTAAGCAAGGAACATTGTTTCGAAGCGGCCGCATACCTTTAAGCTGGGAACTCCGTGTGGCGCCTTGTGTTTGCTGTGGTGGGAGAGTGAAAATTGAAGTCGAGCTTCTCTATCTCCCGCTTTTTACTCACTTTTTATTTGCGTAGCAACGGAGGGGAGAAGTCTTGGCAGCATCTTTCTTTTACTGAGGTTGCCTTACTGTCCCGCCTCCTTCCCTTGCCGGTTTCCGGGCCCGCCTTGGATCCGCGTGCATCTGCAAAGAAAGTTTTGCGTCCTCATTTCTTCTCGTCCTGCTCGCTTTGTACTACGGGCCCCCTCATCCGGTCCCTTAGGTTTCATAAGCATTCACTTGACGCCCTTTCCCCAAGCACTGAGGATAGATTTTTCTTTTCTGCTTAGGATTCATGGTTGTTCCCTCCCCTCTTTACACTCACACTCCTCTGTTGCCTTTTTCTTTTTTTTCCGTTTAGCTAGGTCCTCTTTTTGTTTTTGGTTTTCTTTATGGATAGGGGTTTTCCCATTAGTGGGGTTTCTTGGGCTTCGAGTCCCATACTCAGTGGTACGTTTATTTGGTGCCTTTTACCTTTTTCTTAGATGAATACTTTGTACCCAGATGTTTTTTTTCGCGACCATGCCCCTTCTAGTACCCGTATTTTCACGTGTCACTTTGCCCTTCTTCTTTTTCTACTCGGGGTAGCGATCTCCTTTTTTTTTCCTCCCCAAAAGTTGGGTTTGTTTTTTTCCCTGTTCATATGTTTTCCTAAGATGCATGAGGCCGAGCCGAGCATTGCAGAACCTTAGCGCCGATTTTCCAAGTTCGGTGACCCCATCTTGGGAAGAATCGCATGTCGATTTTACCTTTTTTCGGGCACCTTATTTAAGAGCCCAAGCGGCGCAGCAAGCGCGAGAATCCCGGCATCTTTACTGAGTAAACAACCTTGGCACAAGAGGCGTTACACCACCATCATTTGCTTTTAAACTCGGCCCCCAAATTCTACGGCATCATGGCGATCTCCAGATGACGTCACCCCCTGCCCTCTTTTAGCTATTTGTCTCGTACCCCATACGCAATCAACAGTTCCAGTGCTTGATTACTCCTGAGCCTGCCCACCGGCCAACTTCCCTGTCCTTATGAGCTTTGTGCCGCCCTCCCCACCTTCTTCCCCGGTGCATATACAATGGTCCTTTTGCACCTCCCACCCTTCTCCTAGCTTCTTTTTGCGACTTTTTTCACTTTTTCTAGATTCTTTTGGACCCCCTCGTACTAATTATGGACAGGGACTTTCCCCTGAAACCGTAGCCTCTCTTCTCTTGTTTTGAGAAACGCCTTTTGCCTTCCTCTCGCACCTAGATGAGTGCCTCCGATCGGGCCTGGACCATCTCTCAAATACTGGCTCCCCCCCCCCTGTTAAGCACAGCGCTTCAAGGTAGTTTTTCTCCTTTCCGCTTAACGCCACATGTAGTTTCTCTGTTACCAACAAGTTTCGCTTCTTTTCCTTTTTTGCAGGCCCCCGGGGAGAAACTTTTTTCCCCTCCGCGCCCTTTCAATTGACAAAAAACTAACTTGCCCTCTTCCCTCCATCTGGATCTACTTTCCCGCATGGGGGCGACTGTGAAAGCAAGACCCCCCCCTTTGAATGTCCCTTTCACACAGTTCGGAAGTTCCTCCAGATTCAGATCCCGTTTCCCGCCCTGAAGGAATATCAGTCTTCTCAATCCTGCTTGAAGTCAATTCAGTACCATCAGTAATACGGTCTTTTCTTGTTTCCGCATCTTTTTGGCAACTCTCCTATGGCTTCCCCTCGCTCCCTAAACGGCGGCCATCGCGAGCGGCCGCCCTCTCGCTCTGAGCGAATAACGACCAACTGGATTCCTCAGCCTCCCGACCTCAGGCTCTTTCTTTTCCTCCTCATCGTGTTTGATCTTCTCCTTCCCCCTTTTTCCCTTTGTTGAGGAATGTTCCCCCTTTTTAGAGTCAGTTTTATTCGTTTCCCCCTCCTGAGGAGAGCGGTATTGCTTGGTGTCCTGGACTGGGCCCACTCAGAACGCTTGGATGTCTGCACCCCCTTTATTCGTTTCCTGCAAGAACTCCTTTTTGTGGCTTCTTTCCTGAATCTATGCCCTCGCGCCGTGTCTTCTTTTCTGCCTCGTTTTTTAGATTTCGGGTTTTCTTGTTGTGCTGCCAGAAGCCGTGAATTCTTGGCGACTCCCCGTGCGGGTGTCCACGTGAGTCTTCCAATGGCGGCTTCGTTTCGGGGCTCTATCTTTTATTCGGCTGTGCGGTCGGCAGTTTGCTTTCGATGGCCGTTTTACCCCGCTAAAAATTGCGCAGCGACTTTTTTCTCTTCGATGCTCATTTTCACCAGTTTTTCCATCCTTCTTTCATGTCCAACGCCCCCCCCTTCAGACTCGTTTGAAGCGAGGGTGCATGTGTTCCGCGCATGGCCTGATGACACTCCAAGATTTGATCTTCTCTCAGCTTTCTTTTTTTGAGCTTCGGTCCAGGCGGGGCGCGACTGGCGACTAGCGGGCGACGTCCTTTCCTATCCCGATATTGAATTGGCTCTTCATGCTTTTCCCAGAGTCGACTGCCCCCTTTTTATTCTAGCCCCAAGAAAGTTAACATGGAGTACTTTTCGTTATGCATAGCCTTCCCCTTATCGGCAGGCTTCCTTTTCTTCCCCTGAACCCCTATACATAAGAGTTCAGTTTCGTTTTGCTATAAGTTCACCCTCACTGAGTTATAGTTCTTTTGTAGGTTGAGGCCTCTAGGATATGCCTCTAGGACATGAAATCCTTTTTTCCTTTAGTCCAATTTGATGCTCTCTCTTTTTTTCCCCCCTTTTCTTCGGGACCCATTAGTGGGGTAATTGGGCTTCAGCAAGAAGGACGTTTTGACTGTTTCCGCCCGGCCTATTCTGGACCCTTGCTGTCTTGTTTCTTTCGAGCGTTTCCTCATTGGGCCCCTCCTTTTCGTGCACAAGTAACACTTATTCGTGACCTTTATCCTCCGTTTTTTTCCAGTTTTTTGACCTTTTTTCCCCTGTGCGAAGTTTGGTGTAGCGATCTCGGCGCTGCACTTTCTCTGATCCGTTCTCCTGGCATAGTGATTTGCAAGACTCCTGGATCTTTCTACCGGAGCCGATTCGCAGACCCCCCCTCAGTTGCACAAAGTTCCCCTCCTTGAAACCAAAGTTTTCTGATGATCCTATTTTTACAGATGGCCCTGGCCCTTCTTTCCGGTAGCCCCCTTCAGCGCACGACAGGGAACAAGACAAACCTTCCAGACAGATCCTTTTTTCCCCTTTATTTTTGTCGAGCTTCTTGATTTTGCAAAACCCCTTACTTTTGCCCCCCCACGCACATTTTAACCTTTTCCGTCCCCAAATACTGACGCGAGCTCTGGCGATAGCCCCATCTCTGCCCAGACTATGTATGTATTTTCTTGTCCCGCTGGCTTATCCTCACTCTTTTCATCCCTTTCATACGGCACATCTATCCCCATGTGCTTTGACCCCTATATGTCTTTCATTTCCATACCTACTCGCGTTTTACGATTTCCCCCCCTTCTCCGGTTCATTTCAATTTATTGCTATGCCTAACCAACCATACTGTCGTTTTTTGATATCTGTCCCCTATGACTCCAGACTTTTTCCCCGAAAGCTGGTCCCTCGCCCCCCCCCCTTCCTCCCTTCCTTGCTGCGTTTGAGATTCGATTCCTGCCCCCCTTTGCAACCGTGACGGTATAAGTTCCTTTTGCGACAAGTATTACCTGCCCCGCTCCCCCGTTGTCCCTCCTCTTCTCCGTCCTTATCTCCTAGCGGCATGTAATTTCCTCCCGCACACTACTGCGTTACCACCCCCCCTGTGCACCCGCGGTCTTTCTTTCGAAGGCACTGTCCAGGACCGCCCCATTTTTCAGTGATGCTTCCCCCCCTTGAACCGAGCGTCGTACTCTCCGAGTCCCCTAGGTCTTGGCCCCCCCCTCGTTCGGCGGCTTGCTTCCGAAAGTTCCCCAAAAACAGACACTCTTGCTCTTTCCCCTCATGCCCTTAACAACCCCCCTCCCTTCCCATTTGGGTGATTTTCCTTTGAAACCAGACCGGCCCCCGCTGACTGTTTTCTCCCCTCCCTCGTCCAACTAGGTCTCCCTTCCCCCCCATCACTAGATAGCCCCCCACCGCCTCTACTTTACAGCCTGCAGGACCATCTCCGGCACGCAGCGAACGCGCTAAATTCCCCTCCTCAGGAGTTCTTGCCTTCAGAACTTTTGGCAAACTATTGCTTTCCAAGAGCTAACACAACCGGGTGGGGGTGTGGCACGCAAATCCTCCCTCATACTCCCACTGAATTTTGGTTCCCCCCCCCCTACGCCGCCCCTCCCCCCGTACGCGTTCCTCAGCCCCCCCACTCAGGAATCTCTCTTTCCCCCTTTTGGTTGGAGCAGAGCTTCTTCGTTTCGTTGAGGCGCTTGAGTTCCTTTGTAGGTCTGGTCGCTCTGCTAGATCG
>Ga0179593_1575474_pt1 | contig 12721 bp, 20 predicted proteins | sample CZODoug2_1_08_16_FD_185931 | JGI IMG/M metagenome (GOLD analysis project Ga0179593, IMG submission 185931) | Vadose zone soil fungal communities from Angelo Coast Range Reserve, California, USA - CZODoug2_1_08_16fungal (PacBio error correction) | ecosystem: Environmental > Terrestrial > Soil >... | reverse complement strand
CAAGCTCCCCTGCTTTTTCCCCCTGAACCTTCCCTCCCCATGCCCCCCCTAACCTCTTTTACTCTTTCGCAGCGCCCCGCCCCCCCTTGTCACGGCATTTTTCCCCCATTCAGCTATGGTTCTTTTGCCCCTGTTTGAAATTTTCCCAGCAACGTCCCCTTCCTTGTCGTTGATGAAACGATTTTTTTTTTTTTTTTTTTTTTTTTTTTTTTACTTTTTTTTCCCTGCACCAAGTACCCCCCCTCCCCCCTTTAAGGTGGAAGCTTTTATAAAACCCCTGTGATTCCCCCCCCCACCGGGGCCCCCACCCCTTCCTCACCCCCACCCCCCAACACCGAGTCTTTTCCATTCCCACAACCCCCCCCCCCCCCCTAGTTACAGCCCCATCCGCAGTTCCCCCCCCCCCCCTGTTCCCCCCCCCCCAACCCCCCAGCTGATTTTCCCCCCCCCATTCTCGGCTCTTCCCCCCATACGCTCGGCCTAAGGCCGCGTTCGGTACCCCAGGTTACAGTTTTCCGTACTTAATCTTTTTGTGTTATATTTACCCGACGTAGAAACCGGTGTCCTCCTTCGTCTGAGGACTTTTGCCCCTTGTAAACTTCTTTTTTTCTTTTTTTCGAGTTCGTACCGACCACGTACTGTCCCCCCCCTCCTGATCTGTTGCTTCAACGCTGCCCCCTCCCCCCACTGCTTTTTTTTCCTTTTGCGCCTCCCTTCTTCCACTCTTCATGTTCTTAATCTCCCCCCCCCCCCACCCCCTTCCCCCCCCCCTCTTCTTGCGGCCATCCCTCGGTCTCCCCCCTTTCATTTTCCGCGAACATCTCTACTTGGTAGAACCCCCCCCCCCCCACATCCCCCCCCTCCTTCCCCACCAGGCAGTTCCTGCTGTTTTAGGATAATGTCCAGAGTACTTTTTTTTTTTTTTTTTCTTGTTTTTGCTTCTCTTTGTTTTTTTTTTTTTTTTTTTTTTTTTTTTTTTTTTTTTTTTTTTTTTTTTTTTTTTCACTAGACCCCTGGTACTTGAAAATGACCCCACCAGTTATATTCTTGTAGTCATAGATCTTATATATGTAACTCACCGTTTAGAAGTCTCCCGGTACTGCCTGCGGACCCCGGGATACGAGGTAAGAGTCCTCCCCGGTTACCAGATTCTTTCCCCGCACGATGTTTTTTTTTGCTACTACTTTCCCCCGGCTCCCCCGCAGCCCCCACAGAACCCCCCCCGAGTCGCATAGCGCATCGATTTCCGCCCTCCTTTTTTATGTCCCCCCCCCTGGCTGCCAGTGTTTTTTCTTCTTCGAAGAGCTATACGCCCCCCCCTTTTTTTTTATTTGCGCTCTTTTAGGCATTTTTTTTTTCTGCCTCTGTGCCCCCCCCTCGTCCCCATCAGAAGGATTCCGCCCCTTTCATTGTAATCTTTTTTCTCTTCCCCCTGCGTCCCTTGCACCCCCGTCTCTTGCCGTCCCAGCCTTCTGGTTTTCATCGAATGATTTCTTTTTCTTGCGTCTATCTCTGCTGATAGCCCCCTCCTCCCACCTTTTTTCCCCCGCGCTAGGTGCCCCCTCCTCGCCCCGCAATTTTGACTTGGTGGACCCCCCCCCTTAATTTCCGAAGTCCGCTGAACTTTTTTTTTTTTTGGTGACTTTTTTTTTGTCTCGTTTTTTTTTTTTTTTTTTTTGGCCCTTCCAACCTTGCGAGGTTTTTTTTGGGACTTACTTTCCCTTCTACGCTAGTTGTCTTTCCCTTTCACACAGTCTTTCCTTGATCTTCTGCTCGGATTTCCTGTTCTTTAGAGAGGGCTCCCTCAAGACCCCTTTCGACGACCCCCCTCCAGTCCCCCCCCGTCCTCTCCCAGCATCCGCCTTTCGACGCCCAGCTTCTACGTTTTTCGCCCCAGACCTTTTGCTTCTTAGCCCCTTTTCTAGAGCCTCTTCTGCCGAAATCCGTCAGTCCTTCGAAAAAGGACAACCCCCCCCCCCCCCCCCCCCCCCCCCCCTTAGGAAAAACTTTGCGTGAGCCCTTTCTATCGATCTCCTCCACCCCATTGGAGGGGCTAAAGATGTTGCCCACGTACACGACAGATGCTTAAGTTTCTTTCAAGGTCCAGCCCCCCCCCCCCCCCCCAGCCTCACCCTCCCATCTCAGATTTTACCTGGCTTATTTCTTTGAGACCCGATCGATTTTTTGGCGGGTCGCGGGATAGCGAGCTTGTGAAGCTGAGTCTTTTGATATATCCCAATTTCTTCGAGGAATCTTCAAGACAACCTCTCCGGTAGATATCTCCTTTTATAACTACCGTTCTTCTTTCCGGTTTTTCCACTTTCTTCCTGGAGGATCCCATCCGTCTCTTTCCCTTTTTTCGTTTTTTTTTCTTGTCCCCCCCCCTGCTCTCGTCCCCCCCCCGAAACGGTCAAGGCCCCCCCTTTTTTTTTTAATGCCGCCCCTTAGACCGTCAAGTTCACTCCCTTGATTGATCTAAATTCCCATTGACATTGTCCCCCCCCCCCCCTCCCCCCTGTTGCACAGACTTGCCATTACGCTCCCCCGTAGAGTACACTCCCCTATAAGTCCCGTTTATGATTTTCCCCGGACCCCTCTTCGTCCTCGACCCCCCCTTTTCCCGGTCGCAACCACCGCCTCGTCGCCATTTTGGGCTGCATTCTTTTGACCTTAGCTCTCCGATTTTGTTAATTGGTTTTTTTTGTTGTCCTTCGGCTTGTTGCTGGTTTCCGACTCCCCTACTCCGCCTATTCTTAGAGAGGATGCTCTTTCATACAACCCAAGCCCGGTCCCCTTTTTTCCCCATGTCCCCTTTTTTTTTTCCTTCCTGCCCAACCTCTCGTCGTTTTTAGACTTCGCTTTCAGAGATAAGTGGTGGGTGTACGCATTGGCGTGGGTCCCTTTTTTTCCTCGTTCTTTCATAGCCCTTTCTACGTTCCTTGACTGCAGGCCACACAAGGAAGGCCCTCAATTTCCCCGTTCTTTTTTGTCCTCAATTATGCCCTTTTTTTTTGACTACCATCCCTCACCGTGGAGAGAAAACTGTCCCCGCTATTTTCCTGGTCGTCCAGCGGATCCCTGAGGATGTTTTTTTTCTTTCAACGCTTTTCCTCAGTCGCTTTTTTTTGAGAGAAGTCAGAGACAAGACCCTGTTTTGGTACTTTGTTTTTTTTTTTGGTTTCCCTGTTTCATCTTTTCCAAGGGATGTTGTTCCGCTTGCTTCCTCAGAAGAAAGTCCCCAGCCCCCACCCCCCCCTCCTGCCTCAACGCAGAAGGGGTCTTGGTTTGCCCCCTGAACAGGCATGAGGCACCGCCCCCCCCCCCTACTCCTCGCCCACACTCTTCCCACCCCAGACCCTTACCCCCCACCCCACCCCCCCCACCCCCAACCCCCCCCCCCCCCCCCCCCCCATTTAGCCCCCCTTTTTGTTTTTGTTTTTCTTTTTCCCCCCCCCCCTGCCCCCCTTTCCCTGACCCCCCCCCCCCCCCCCCCCGTCACCCCCCACCCCCCCCCCCCCCCCCCCCCCCCCCCCCCCCCCCCTTTGGAAATCACCTTTTTGACCCTCCCTTCCCTAGAGGCCCCTGTATATCTGACCTTTGCCTGTTTCTTTGGTTCCTTTCCCCAGCATTGACCTCTCCCCTTCAGGACGTAGAGAAGGGTGCTTTAGAGCCCGCAAAAACTTTCCTTTTAGTAGTTTTTTTTTTTCGTTTTTTTTTTTTTTTTTTTATTTTTTTTTTTTTTTTTTTTTTTTCTTTTTTTTTTTTTTTTTTTTTTTTTTTTTTTTTTTTTTTTTTTTTACCCCCCGCTCCTGAATAATAGCATGATTTTTCTAAGTTTTTTTCCCCTGTGTTTTTTTCCCGTATACGTTTCTTTCGGCATTTTTTTTGCCCATTAAAAGAACTTCACCTTATGTCCGCCTCATTAGCGCTCCTTGTCAGACGGTTTTCTTGCCCCCTCGGAGTTTTCCCGCTATTCCACCCCCTTTTTTTTGGGAGTTACTTCCTTTTGAGGCCAATTTTTCCCCCCCCTTCCCCTAAGCAAGCCCCCATCAAAACTTGTGACATTTTTTATGGTTTTCATTTGTTTTCTCGTCTGTTATCGCCTTTTTTTGTTTCCTTTGTTTTGTATCTGGCTTGTGCCTTTTAGACTTGTTTGAGTTCCTTTCACACCTGCTTGCTGAGACCGTGCATACCCGTCCATTTAAAGAGTTCTTGGGATACCCAGCGCTGTGTGAAGTTTTTGGGTCCCTGTGTCTTTTTTTTCGCCCTCAGAGACACTTGCTCCCCCACCCCCCCCCCCCCCCTCCCCCTTCCACCCCCCCCCTCCCTTACTTGCGCCTGTCCTGTACACAGGTAGGCCCTTGCGTCTTCCTAACCCCCCTCCCCCCCTATATCTTTTTTCTTTTATAATTTTTTTTTCCTTTTTTCGTATTCCCTCCATTAGCCGGCCTCACCAACTTCCTTACTTATTCTGCGATCCGTTAGGATATACTCAAAGCTTATCTAGATGCATTCTAAGGTACCTCCTCGTAACAAACCCCCCCATACTGTCTTTCCATTCCTTTCTGTAGACGCCCTGCCTTTCTTCGGTCCCTGGATTTAAACAATTGGTCACCGTTCTTCCGTTTTTTTTTAGCCCCCTTGTCTTCAGCAACTGGACGCAAACAGAACGTTTCATAGCCCACATGCCCAGGAAATTCTTTACCCATTTTGATCCTCGGAGAGCCGTCCCCGCAAAGTCCCAACTGCCCCGGGTATATTTTCAAGAATCCGTTTCCCCCGTACTCTTTGCCTCATTGACCCTCCACGGTACAGCCTATCTGTAGGTAATCTCTTCCGCACATTTCAGAATTTCTAGTTTTCTCCTTTTAAGATGAAACTCGGATGTGATGAACTTCACCCCCCTCCTAAACCTTTTACCCCGATGCCTTATTGCTTGACTTTGCCCATTGCTAAGTTTTTTTTTCGTCCAGATTTTTTTGTGGTTTTTTCAAAAAGCACTGTTCACCGCTCTCCCTGTGGTTGACCGTTCGGCAACCCCCTCTCTTCACCTCCTCGTTTTTTTTTTTTTTTGCCTCGTTGACCCGTCCCGGGATTTCTCAAAGTTTCGCCATTATGTCAACTACTTCCCTGCTATCATTCTTTTTTCTCTCCGAGTATGTGTCTCTCAAATTGAGTGGGTTTCTTCCCAGGGTCCCCCCCCCCCCACATTTTTTTTTTTTTTTCACATTCGTCCTATGATCGTTCCCTGCTGAAAAAATTGAATGTTTCGTGTAAACCCTTAAGCCCTGTCAGGTCCCCCCCCCCTTATGTCCTTCAGTATTGAACCATTAGGATGGAAATTTTTCTGAGCACCCTGCTCATCCTGGTCCTTGATAGAGATCTTTAATAATTCCCTGATCTCTTCGGAGGCTATTGTCCCGCTCTTACGGGAAGCTTATTTCTGACTTAATGAAGAAATATGTCTGAATTCTCCGATTCCCTCCTCTTCATCAGAAACTTCAGAAAGATAGCGGGGCCAATGCCCCGCGAGGGCTCTGAAGCCTTTTTTCGCCTTTTTTTTTTCCACACCCCCGTTCAAGGGAAGGGTCCAACGGTTTTCACAGACTCTTCCCCGATGGCGGGGGGTTTTCGCAGCTTCTCACTATAAGATACACCCAACGCTTTGTGACGCCTTTCCTTTTCGTCCGCCTTGATTTCACGAAAACTGCTTGCCTCTTTGTACTTTGCAGTCTTTTTGATTTTCTCCCCACGTGGTGTCGAATTTATTCTGCATGCGGAAGCCCTTTTATTTCCCCCACGGTGGTGCTACTTTGTTACCTTTTTTTTTTCTTTAATTTAATTCCCCTTGGCTTTTCTTGGAGAGAAACTTTAAATCTTTTCCGGGACTACTTTTGAACCCACTCAAGTCCTTCGCTTACTCGTTTCCTTTTACGGAAGGGCGCGATTGACTCCCCTCTTGGTTAGGCCATTGTTCCGGGTTAGATTCTTCCTTGATATGAATGACTCTTCCTCCTTGTGGGTCGGTTTTCCTTTTGTTTTATTTCTTTTTTTTCTCCCCTTGTTAGAGAAGGCTATAACCTAAGGTCAAAGTTCGTTGTTGTGGTCCTCTTTTAGCGTTTTTTTGACCCGCGTAGCGGAGCTTTGTTCTCAGAGGACCTTCCGGTTTTGCTGGACCCGGGAGCAACACGACTGCAGTCCCAGTCAGGGTTATGGCGTTTTTTTAGTTCTCCTGCCCGCGGGTCCCGTCCTTTCTTTGTTTTGCGTCCTTTCCCACCCCCTCATAACGTTAGCACGGGGATCTCCCCACGCGTCCATCCTTTCCCCCTTTTTTATTCCTTTTTTTTCTTCACTTTTTTTCGTCCTTCCCCCCTTCACTCAAGGTTGCTCGACGGCAGTTTCCGTCATTTTTGCGCTCGAATGTCCTTAACTCCGTCTCCCCCGTAGTGGTACGTCAACTGTTATCTCCCTTTACTAAGAACCGTTTCCCCTCCCTCCCTTTTCGGTTCCCGATCTTTTTTCTAGCTTTTTGTAGCCCCTGCTTCCCTCGATGCAGATCTACACCTCCCCCTATTTTTTTTCCTGTAAGTCTTCTTCACGTACTAATCATCTCCTTTCCTCGCCCTGGTTCCCCGATTTGCTAATTTCCTGCTCCGCGGTGCCTTTACCAGTGGACCTCTGCTTCGTCACTCACGCGCCTCCTGAGTTTGTCACTTCGCTGCATAGTTATAGAAGCTCCTGACCCAGACTTACTTCTCTCCTCGATATAGCCTAAGAGTTATGAACGCTGTTTTCGTTGCCTCTCCCTTGATTCTGTTCCTCTATAGCCGGCGGTTGAGTTCTGAGTTGTTGCCAAAGCGTCTTTTCATTCTTTTCGCCCCCCAGGGACCCCCATTCAGGTAGTATCGTCGCCATGAGTTTGACCACTGTGGTTTAAATATTTTTTTCCCCTGCTTCTTCTTTTGTCGTTCCCTCCCCCTTGTTTGTATCGGGTCTTCCCCCCCACCTGACCCCTATGACAAGTGGGGTCGGGATCGCTGTCTTTACCCCCCCCCCAAATATTTTCAGAAGGAGGAGCTCCCTTTCCCTTACCGAGGGTGGGTGTTGGGGGTTGCAGGGATTTTCTTTCCTCGGGTTCTTTCGCTTCTTTAGCCTCCGTTTCAGCTTTTTGCCCCTACACACACCCCCCCCAACCCTCTTTTCCCCCCCACCCCTGTCCCATCTTGGGCCTTTACCTCGTTCTTCACATTTTTTCCAGGGTTTCCCTTTTGACGTCTCGTGGAATTTCATAAAAGCCCCCTCCGTTCCCCCCCCCCCCCCGCCCCCCCCCCCTCCCCCCGTCAGCGACGGCCCCTTTCGTGGCGGATTTCAGGAGCGGGTTTTCCGGATCGGCCTGTCTGTGGCTAACTTTCGGGCCCTTCCTTCTTGATCCGCGTGCTTTTCTTGCATATCGTGTCCCACAGTCAGGAGCTTTCCGGATCTCCGTCTCCTCTCTTTTCTTTTTGTTTGCCGTGGACCACTGTCTTCTTATTTTTGGAGACGTGGCGTTTTCCAATTTTTGACCTTTGTCTGGAGCCCGTCCGTCCCTCTTTTTATTTCCTTTTTTGGTCTTGTCCGAGGAGCCGGCCTCCAGTAAGAATCGCACTCTAGTTGTTTCTTTTGAACGCCCCCCCCCTTCTTCTACCTCACGTCCACCGTCAGACCTGAGATGTATGCCTGTCAGCCTCCATTCGACATCGCCACCCCCCCCTCCTTCCTGTGCCTTTTTCCCCAATTTCACAACGACACAACCCTATCCCTGGAATATTACCCTTTATCTTGACATACGCTCCCAGGCCTATTCCCAGTCGGCACTCCCGGTTTTCCCCCGAAGGAGCGGTCTGGCAGCCGAGCCCCTTTTGCCCCTGAATAGAACCCTCTTTCGAGTCCATGGTCAGGTTTCTGTCTCTGTGTCTGTTAGCCCCTCGCCCGAATTTAGTCACCGGTTGGAATTCCCGTGAACTTTTTGTTAGTTAATTTAGTCCCCTCCCCCGTAGGCCTCCCTCCCTAGGCATTTTTCCACAATTAATTCTCGCAACTGAGAATCGCATCTCCGAGATCGATTTCTTCACCTCCCGCGCTCCCTAGGTCTACGCCCTCCGTGGCCTCGAAGTTTCTGCGACGTAGTCCCGTTTTCGTTTCCCGTGTTCCTTTTTTTGTTCTACCCGAAACCGTGACGCTCCATGTTCGTATCCTTTCCTTTCCAACGTTTACACGCGCGTCACGTATTTCCCTCCCGTCCCTCCTGCGCTGTTTTGTGAAAGGCACCCACTTTTTCTTTTTTTACATTTTACTTCTCGCTTTGTGCCCCATGGTACCCATGCCTCTGCAGCCTTTTCCACTTTCCGAATCCCGCCTTAGGTGTTCAGGTGTGTACGTTTTTTGATGTTTCGGATTTTAGATTCTTCGAGCCACGACCGTCTTGCGTAGAGGTAGCCATCTTTCCCCCGTTGCCTTGAGTTTTCTCTCGGGTATTTCTCTCCATTTCAATATTTGGGACTGTCGTATTGGACCTTGCCCACCGGACCTTTTTCCTCCACCGAGACTCTCGGCCTCCTCCTCCGTCTTTTTGTCCTTTCCTTGCATTAAGCCGTACTATTTCCCTTCGAGTCCTCAAATTCTGGTTGAGTCTTTTGTCTACCATGAACCTAACATCCTACCCCCATTTGATAATTTTTGAGTCTCGGTCCTCGTACAGAAGATATTTTTCTAAAGCGTCCTCGCCCCTTGGGTACGGTTTTTCCTGCCCGGCCTAAGGTTTCAGCGTACGAATAACTCTGTCTTGACCCCCGAACGGTGTCCTTTCCGAAGTCTTTGTGTCATTGCGCTGGTTTCTTGTGATTTTTCCGGACCTTTTTGACCCTCTTGATGTCCTCCTCCATCCGAAACTCCCACGACCAGTTTGCTTCTATTATTCATTCTTTTTTTGGCACTCCCCCCTTTTTGCGCTAGACGATGCCTTTTCGTAGTATTTTAACCCCCGAGTTTAATTCCCCTACCTCCCCGCCTTAGCCTCCCGGATCATATGTCTTCCTACTCCTCCGACCCGAATTGATCCCCCCTAATGCATTGATCCTCGTGAAGATTCCTCTGAGAGGGGGCGACAACCAGTCCCCCTCCGCGCCTTCTCCCCTGATACTTGTTTATCATCTATCCCCCTCCCCCCTCCTCCTCTGACTTTTTTCTGAAGCCTGAGAGAAACCTTTTTTTTTTTTTAAAGTTGCCACCTTTGCTTTTCCGACTGCTTTTTTTCCCAATCCCCTTTCTAGACGCCCCCCCCCCCACGATCTTTCAAAAATACTTCGAAGAGGACTCCTTCTATGCCTGACCCTGGATGTGCTCCGTTCCCTACTGCTCTCTCTTTGAGAGAGTTTATGTGTCTCGAGGTACGGGATTTTTATTGTTGATTACTGAATGTCCTCGATCCCTTTGGTGAGCATTGTACTTCTGAGTTCGCCCTTTTTTCCTCCCCCCCGAATTACGATGCCCTAAAGGGTCCTTTCGCTTCTATTGCCTTCTCCCGGACCCCCGGGGCAATTAAGTTCGAGGGATGTCCTTTTCCACCCCGCCCCCAGCTTCCAGAATTCCCTCACGTCTTTCCGCTGCGCGTAGACTGCTTTTTTGAGTGAAGGGATCCTTCTCTGTCTTTTTTTTTTTTGAGAGCGCCCGCACCTCTTTTTGCCACTTTTTGCCCTCCTGCGGGATCCGCCCCCGGGAGTAGTTATACTCGTCACTTGTCCCGCGAAAAGTCCCAAGCCCCCTTCTTTCCCCCTCCTTTTTTTGATTTCAGATGCTGTGGTTGAATAAGATTAATAGTGTCCCACCCCGACTCTCTTGCTTGCGCTGAAACCCTTCTTTTTTTATAGGCTCATGCATTTGTTTAGTTTTCCCGAGAACGCCCACAGACAAGAATCTTTTTTAAGTTGTAGTCAACCCGTTCTACCGGATTTTCCTTTTCTTCGTCCCCCTTCACCTTGTTCTGCCCGACAGCCCCCCAGACCCTTTTCCCTACCCGTTAGTTTTTCATTTTTCACTTCGTTCAGTTCTGGCACCTACCCCCTACTACTACGTAGTCGCCCTTTCTCCGGATTTTTTTATTTCCTTCCTTTCCTTTTTTTCGCCTCCCCTTCCAAACAGTGGCCAGCGCAGTCCTTCAATCTAGCCCCCTTTCCCGCTTTATGCTGTCCTGAGAGTGTTCTGGCCCCCCCCCCCGAGATTTTGCCAGACACCCTAGGAGAAATTGCTTCCCTCCTCACCTTGACAGTGTTTTTTTCCCCTACTCTTTCTGCATTCCCCGCGGATTTTGGTCTCCCAGCTTCTGGCAGGAACGTCTTCTGCTGTTTGGCCCTTCCCCATAGCCCTTTATTCCGCTTCCAGGCACCCCCAGGAAGCCCAGCTCCAACTAACACGGAACCTAAACCTCCATTCTCCTTACCCACTAAGGAATCTCTTTAGGCTCAAAACATGGTGCTCCGCCTACCCCAGCCTAAGAGATTTCATCGAAACTACTTTATCTTCTCAGTTTTCCCCATTTAGTGCCTCATTTTTTAGAAACTCTCACACGGAAAGAGCTTTCTGAACGTGGTCCACCCATTTACGCTCTCCAGTCTCCCAGTCCCCCCTCCATTTGCCGCCCCTTAATGTTCTGTGTTTGTTTATTTTCAGAACTGGGATCTACCCTCCGTTTCCCACTGGCCCCTTTCAAATTGAGTTTCCCTTCCGCCCCCTTGTCTCCTTTCATCTATATTTACGGTCACTGATTTGAGTTCTGTCCATGCGCGTCCGTTTTCGTAAGACTTTTCAGGCTTTGCATTCCTGCACTATATCTTTTCCTTTCACTTTCATACACTGCGATTTCCCCCGGAGAAGCAGTTCCGTGTCCCTTTTTTCCCAGCGTTTGTCAAGTGGGATATTTTTTTTCCTGGATTTCTCTGTTGTTCCTCTTTTTCAGCATGCCTTGTCTTGAGGTGTTCTTCTGGGAGTAGACCTTCCTCATCACCTCCCTATCCTAGATGTCCATCTAGGTTTGTCTCTGTCTTTTCCCTCCGAACACCCGTCTCATTAGGCAAGGCTATCGTCCTGTGTCGCGAGGCGGTTGCCCCCCCCGCTTCTTCAGCGCTCGAAAACCCCCTTGTTCCTTTTATCCCTTCCCTCCCTTGGCGACCTTTTCTAGGCGCCACGTGTACACTGAAAGGGACACCCCCCCAGGCCCCCGAAAGAATGTAGTAAGTGTCATTTAGAAACATGCTTTCCTTTTGATGAGCCTCAAACTCGCTCATGTTCTACCTCTACCCGCTGATATCTTTTTGTGTTCCCCTTCCACCTTCTTGTGATGCTTTTTTTCGTTATGCAAAGTTTTTTCAAAGCCCGAAGCGGATTTGTTCCCTATTTCGTTCCCCGATCCTTCCTCTCTCCCCCCCGTACGTCAGCCGCTTATCTGGTCGCTTTTTTCCAGGACCGGAGTCTCCCCTTTCTCTGTCGCTGTCTCCCGATCGGAGTTCGTGTGTCGTCCGCCACTTCTTTTCCTCAAGCTCTGTTTTACCCTTCCAGCTGAGCAAGAAACTCTCAGTCGGCCCAACCGCCTTTCTTGTTCCGGACTACCCTCCTTTTTCAGGCACTTAATTTGCCGGCCTTCGCGATTTTCACTTCCCGACCCCTTTAAATCATTAGTGCTTCATCTGGCCCGTTGGCCCTTCCCAAGAGCCCCCCTCCTCCCTGTACAAGACTTCGTTCCTGGCACGAAGGGTGCTTTCCGCACACGTCTTGGCTTGTTTTAACTCCAGCAGCGGGCGACCGGCCTTTTTATCGGCGATTTTTGATTGGAGAAGGATTCCCTTTCGGGCCTCATCAGCTGTGTTCGCCCCACGATTTTTGTACTGCCTACCTTCCATAGCGTGTCTGCGCGCTTCGCTTGGCCCTTTTATGCATCTTGGGCCCGGCTCTTTCTTTGCAATTCTTTCGCGAGAAGCACTTCCGCTAGGTTTCTGTTCTTGTTGCGATTTCCCTTTGTATCCCCATCGCCTAGCGTCCCTAAGGAATAGGCTTCCTATACCTCGCCGTCGTCCGATGCCTCTCACGGCTTCGTGCCTTTTTTTCCCCGTAGTTGCGGTTTTCTTTGATCGATAGCACCGAATCCTGTTCCTTTTTGTCACTCGACTTCTACCGAAACCCCGCGAATCTTTACCCGTGTGGTGAAGCTCTCCAGAGCAGAAGTATGTACCCTTCTTTTCTTCCCCCCCTCCTCGCCTTCCCGGACACTTCCGTGCATTACTGCGCGTTTGAGAAGAGATCTGGTACCCCTTTCAACTTTTCCTCGACGACCCTGTTCATCGCTTTTGTCTGGAGCGCATCGCAGGATCGGTTAATGGACGGTCCCCCATTATTTGTTCAGAGGTCCTCTTGCCCTTCCACTTCTACTTGTCAGAATGCTTATCTCATTCTCAGTATTTTCCTTTCTTTCCTTCCTTGTTGTTTTCTTTCCCCTGTTTCCAGCCAGGTACCCTCGTGCCGGAGATTTTATCCGTCCATATCTACCGCGCTACACTCCTCTGTTTCCTCTCGTATGCATTTCGAAGTCCAGTCATGACCTGGATTAGTTCTTCTTCTTGCTCCCCTTGAGTATCCAGCCTTTTTTCCCTCGTTAAAGTGTTTCCTCGCAGTCGGACCCTACGGAGTCCTGGTT
>Ga0179593_1507056_pt1 | contig 12721 bp, 13 predicted proteins | sample CZODoug2_1_08_16_FD_185931 | JGI IMG/M metagenome (GOLD analysis project Ga0179593, IMG submission 185931) | Vadose zone soil fungal communities from Angelo Coast Range Reserve, California, USA - CZODoug2_1_08_16fungal (PacBio error correction) | ecosystem: Environmental > Terrestrial > Soil >... | reverse complement strand
GAAGACGAGTCCGCATCGAACCTTTTGCTACGAATTTTGTCGCCCCCGTTTCTCCATCTCACACTTCTCCCCCGTCGCCACCCCCACCAGCTGTCGCCGTTCATCCCCTCCGACGTTGACTCTAAGAGAGATCCTCCTCTTCCTCAGCCCCCTGGAAGATCCGTTCCGTCTTCTAATTTTCTGGCACGATTCACCCCTTTTGCACGAACCTTTTTTTTCGTTCCAGTCCCCATCCCCCGCCCACCCTCAGTCTTCCCCTCCCCCGATCAAAGCCCATAAGTATCGATGCCCTCCCTACCACCGCTCGCCCCGATTCTCCCCCTAGCCCCCCAGGTTTTGAGAGAACTTGATTTTACCGGAAACAGTAACCTTGTTTTCTTAGTGACGACCTAACACCTGCATTCCTCCGGTCCCCCCTCTGAGATCGTGTAATAACCGAGTCTTCCACACCCATCACGCCGTTTCCCAACATTACGCCACCGGAACTTCGCAAGACAGTACGTTGACCCCTTCTTCTCCCACTTGTACATTGTCCTGTTTTCTTTCCACCTGTTCTGACACCCGTTCAACTTTTTACCCACCCCGTCCAAACACGTAGTCGACCAGATTCCCCTCCCAACCAGTCTCTTTTTTCTTGAATAACTCCAGGCTGTCGAGCGTTTTGAAGTACCGCCTGATGCTTCTTCCCTTTATGTTGCTTCCCTTCACACCTATTTTGGTTCATTCATCCTCTTTTCACCCCTCGAGTCTACGAACCTCCTACAGCGACACCTCCCTTCCACACCTGTCGCCCGACCAGAAAAACAGCGCACTCCCCCCTCCTCCCCGTTGTTTTGTTGCTATCTCTGCTCTTTGTTTCTTGTGCTCAAGGTTGGTTGGAGATGGCGGATGTGCGTTCTCGGACCTTTCGGGACTCCCTCGCTTGGTCCGACTGCTATGAATGTTTGCAGGTCTTGGCCTATACGCTACGTCGACATATGTTCTTCCCCATCCGTAAAGAACTATGGATTCTGGGTTCGGCTTTCTTGTCTTTTTGGCCTACCTTCTTACTCCGCTGTTTTTGTATAGGGCCTGTTTTCTTTTCTGGGTTGTTTTTGTCGATGTAGAAAGACGTTGGGTACGTCTACCATGTCTCCTTTCCCCGGTTCCTGGGGGCGTCAAGTTCAGTGGTAGGGACCATGTTCAGCTGGCTCTTTTAGCTTGATCCCTATTGATTGGTTGATTGCTTTTTTCTTTCCGCTGGGGTCTCCGGTCATCCCCCCCCACTTGAGCCGAATACCACCGTTTCATCGAGCCGCTCTGTTGACCCCCCTTCTTCTACGGTTATTTAAAAAGTATAACAATGTCCTACGCGTCTGCTTTCCTTCCTTAGGTTGCTGCGATCCTTGATTCTCTTTTCCACTATGGTGATCGGCGGGCCTTTAGAGGGTTGAAGGACAGGGTCGTTTCGTTATCTTTTCTTCCCTCCCTTGGTTCTTCTTTTTCTACTGAAGCAGACTATTGCACTCTGAAGGACTGGCTCCCCTCTTGTCCCCCTTGGAAGAGGTATCGCAGCTAACGTCCCCCATCCTAGATTTCTGTATATTAACTTTGGGACGAGGGTTGAGAAGTGTCGTTCCCGCGGGGAGTATTTGAGTTCCCCCTAGTTTCGCTCATCTTTTCGTCTTGTCTGGCCTTTTCTTCCGGACGCCAGCCCAGGTTTAGTGTTCATGAGCGGCCTCCCCAGCTCGGGGATGAGACAGTAACGTCTCCCACTTTTCCCGTTCCCCTCTTTTTGCTACCCTGACCCTTTGGGAGTCGGCCTGGTATGGAACTTGAGGTCGCCTCAATTTCATTTTGCAAGTAGGTCGGGGACTCGTTCCCCCCTCTGTGGTTTTTCCGCCTTCTCCTTTTGACGCCCGTTTACGTCTTGTGGTGGATCGCCAGAGTGCCGATTTTTATTAGTCTACGGCCGTCACGAAAACCGGAGTTAAGGACATGCCGGAGTCTTTTCTCCCACTCGTTTTCCTTCTTTTTTGCCATACAGTTGTGGAGTCCTGTGGCGACTCCTGGGTGAAATTCGCCTACCCACGCCCCCTATGAATGGACGGCCCGTTTTTTTTCCAAAGTGTCCTCCCTTTAGAAGGATTCGAATTGCGTTCGCGGAGATGTCGTGACGTTTAAGTGTCTTCCCCCTTCGACCCTTTGTGGAAGTGCCTCCTTTCGGCCTCCCTCCCTAGAGTGATAGGATTTCCGTGCACCCCATACCATTACGCAGAGTCTGATTAGCCCTTGCCTTGGCGGTCCTTTCCAGTAGCTACGTCCGGAAGGTTACGCGGGGTTCTTTTTTTTCACTGTTGACTCGTTTGGAGTTAAAGCTTTTGTCTTGAAGCAGCTGTCTTATACGCCATTCTAGACGTTTCTTTCCGGCTTCGCAATGACGCTTTTAGAAATGCATTGACCGCATGAGCATGCGGAGTTGCTTTGTTTTGTCTCCTGCTTTTCCTTCTACAGGTAATAGTAGTCGGTTTCGGACTCCCCCCCAATATCTCGGGCTTAAAATCCTTCTTGTATTCGTCTACGCTTTTTTTTGTCCTTCTTTTTTCTTTTTCGCATTTCTCACTTTCAGGATGCGTACGTTCTTTACGCGGTTCTTTGAGTGGGTTTGAAGAGGTGAAAACTTCTTTCTTTTACCGGGTGCCTTTTCTGTCTCCCCTCTTTTTTTCCCTTAGAACGTTTTTTGACGTAGTTTTTTTATCACTTCACGCATTTTATTTTCTCAACCAACCCTTCGTTGGGTTATTTTCCGCTATATGGAGGAGTTCCCCTTGGACCTCATTTGTAAACCAACCTTCTCTCCGGACTTGCTGACCTTCCATCGTTTTTTCTTCCGTCGTTTACGGTGCAGAAAATGCGAGAGTCCAGCGGACTATTCTTATTGCTTTCCGCCTAGCTCACCTTCTGTGCTCCCTCTTGGCCTGAAGACTCTACGTTTTCATTTTTCTCTCTTCCTTTCCTCCCTTTTTCTTGCTAACGTATCGCCTTCCACGAACCCCTTCTTTTCTCCCAGGTTGCAGTGCAAGGCGCCGACAACTCCCAGGTCTCTGCTCTCGCTATAGGTCTGTTCTTTTTGCGACTTCCATCACACCCCTGAAAGGGTCTGTAAAGTAAAGAAGTCAGGAGAATTGTCGTCTTGTTTTTACCCCTGGTTGATTGTTCCAATTTTTTTTCACCCCCCCTTCGGGCTTTTTACAACAAATCCCCTTGGGAGGAACGACTTGTTGAATTTTTTGTGGGATCCCCCCCCTTGGAACAAACCCCGTTAGACTTTACCCCCCTCCTCTTTTTGCAACACCTGACATGGTCACCACTTCCGCCATCTCACACTAGCACTCACCCAAGCCCTACCTGCCTCTCCCTAGCTCTTCGTCTAATACAAATCGTTTGCCCTCCCCTGTTTTTCTCTCTGAGTCCCTTCCCCTCCCCTATACTCATAAGATTTCTTACCACGTACTGGTCCCAAATTACCTAGTCAAGCCCATTTTCCCCCCACCGCTACGAATGATCATTGCTCGAGTTAATGGAGAATCCTCTCACACTCACCGCTGCGCGTCATTTTTACAGCATATTTCCCCCGTTCTCTGGTCCGGGTCTTATCGTCCATGATGCGTCCACAGTTTTTTTTAATGCACGCAACCAGCCCGGCACAATCTGTACGCCCGCCTCCCTTCCCCCGTCACCCCCCTCGGTCAGTTTTCAGGTCCCCTGAAAGAAGAGTAACTCCGGCCTACTGCAACCGTTCTCTGGCGCTTTCTTCTTTAGAGGGTGTGATTGGTTAGTCACCTCTCCTTGCGCACGAGCATCTTTTCGTCCTCATTCACCGTCGCCTTTGTGTGCAGTCCGTCCACGACGGCGCCCGAGTTAAATTCCTCTACACGCAGCGTTTGTACAAACAGTACTACTGTGCCTTAGTCCTTCCCTCTTTGTAGGCCCCGAGAATTCACGAGTGCTTAAACTGCTCCCCCCAGGTACGGTTCGATGTCCCCTCATAGCTCCTCCGAATCGTTTCATTCCCCCGTAACTGTTTTTTTTACAAGATCCCGTTACCTATCTCCTCCCTCACTTTTCTTCCTCCTACTCCCTTCACCGTCCCCTTCCCCGGCCGGGTCTTTTTTGCCAGCCCCCACGGAGTCCCCGCTGGACCCAGTGACAGTGACTCCTCTTCCCTTTCTGACCCCTCCGTCTAAGACAGCTGTTCAATTTTTTTATTGCCCGGACACGGTTCCTTTTCCTCCTTCTTCACGTTACCTGATCTCCCCCGATGTGCAGATAAGACCCGTAATTGTGGGTTCCCGTCCGCTAGCTCTTCAATCCAGCGTTCGCCCCACGGCCCCTTCTTTCTCTCGCCGCCCCGTAACAAGCTCTTCGCCGCTTTAAGAAAGTCTCCACGTAACTTTCCGAGTTTCCCCTCCTTCCTGATCGCCGTCGTAACGAAGAAAAAGCGTTGCAAGAGACGGCCGGCTGCTGTGCTCTGTCTCCCCCCCGGCCCCGATCCAACAAATCCCGAACCGAGGACTTCAGCAAATACTCCCGTCCCACCCATTGGATTTGCACTTTCTTAAAGACAATTGAGGCCTGACACCGCCGTCCCTCCCCCTGGTATCATCCCTAATTTACCCCATCAAGTCCGACAATATTTGATGTAGGACAAGGGAACCGCCTTCCCTGATGTTGCTTTTCTGCATCACATCGTGCATGTTCCTTCGGGCAATTTTTGCGTGTCTAACCGAGTCCTAGAAGTTACTGCAATCCCGGACGAAAAAGTTCAGCCCTTATTCAGCCCCGGTCCCGCCCCTCCCCCCGGGACCTGTCCTTTCTGGTATACCTACAACTGTGAGGACCAACCCGGACCTCGCAAGCCTCACCTTCCGTACAACCCCTTCCTCGCAAGATGCCATTGGGCCCCCACCCTTCCCCTCGCGCCCCTTTGATCACGCAATTCTTCTCCCTGAAGACCAGACTGGTACTCTGCTGTCTCATCTCAACCCGCGCCATCCTATCGTCAAGCCTTAGGGAAGATCCCGAACGCGCCCTTTTTGGACCACCTTCCACCCACAACCTGCGCAAAGACCCACCTTACCCCCTTGTTCATCATCTAATTTTCAGTCTACTCAGTTGGTTTCAGAGAGTTGCTCTGTGCTTTTTGGTAGGTGTGAAAGTTGTGTGCGTTTTGTTTTTTTTTTTCTCAGTAGGATCTTCGGCTTGCTTACTATGCTATTGATGTTCTTCGGTTTTTCAGCATTCCGCACTTGCGCGACCTCTACCTCGATCTACAGCCTTTTTCTCTCATTATCGGTGGCTTCGTGTCCCGGTTGGTGCTTTTCACTGGATCTTTCCTCTCGTGTTTTGAGGTTTCTTGGTTTGATTCCGTTTTTTGCTTTGTTTCAACGCCGGACGTCAGGAGAAGTTCCAGGGTACAGGTGTCTACTTCCTATTTTTTCATATTCCTCGGCGCCGGTTCCCCCTTTTTTCTTCCTTGAAGATAGATCGTGCATTGGTTAATGTCCTGACCGACTAGGGGATTAGCAGTTCTCCCAAATGCGGATCCCATATCTCAGTATTTTTAGATAGGACCCCAGTCTAGTACATGGTTACATGGAGTCACCCCCCTGATATTCCGTTCTCCCCTGGTCTGACCTTTTTTCTTTCCTGCGTTAGGATTCCGGTGTAATGTGCGTGGCTCTGATGGCCTATTTAGTTTAGTAGTCTTCTGAGGAAGACGGAAAGTCTTTGGTTCGGGTCTTATGGGATTCAAGACTCTCTTTCTGGCTGTTATTGAATTCCAGAAAACCTCGCTCCTCGGTGCTAACGGGGGGTTTCGTATTTTTTCCCAGCCCCAGGTTGAACTTCTTCAGTCGCATTCTTTGTTATCGGCTAAACCTGTGTTGGTTCTCTTTCTGGTGTTTCGAGTTGGTTCTCCCGATGGGGTCTCGGGTTTCACTTCTTCTTCCTTCATGCGGACAATTGCCAAGATTACCCCCGGTGTGTCGGACCTTAGCCCCCTTTCGGCACACTGCTCTGAGCTTCCTTCAATTCACTAACCTTGGGAGTTACTGTGTTTCCCCTCAATAATCAGGCTTGATCCTGTCTGTCTGTCCCTTGACCTTTTCAGGTCTCTCTCACGGCCGCTCTTTCTTCTTTGGGATCAGATGGGGATGAGTGTTTGCCCCCCCCCCCTGCCGAACTTTGGCTCGGTGTTCGTAGTTCTCTTTGCTCCCTTTTTCTTTTCCGGTCGTGATAGGTACCCCGGACAATCGTTCCCTCCGGTATTCACGATGCTTAGTCGTGGCTCATCGCTTGCATTCTGGTGCGCTTCCTAGTGCTGTTTCCGCGGGGTAGGCGACTGAAAGCTTTTCCCCGAGGGGGGTTGACTCAACCACGCCTCAGGCTTCCCTTCTTCTTGGTTTTTACAATTTTCTGTCTGTCTCCTTTTCGGTACGGCTGGTACTGGGTTCCTTATCGGTTAATTGGATTGGTCTCCACCCCACGTCTAATTGTTCCTTCCGATTGACGTCCCTCGCTCTCTTTCCCACTTTATCTTTGCTTTCCACCAACACCCCCAGTCCCAGCACCTGATTGGACGTGATGTATTCCTTTTTTCCCGGAAGGTAGAGTTTTCAATTTCGCGCCGGCCGGCCTTTCGGGTTTCCCTCGTTCTTCATTATGCTCGAGCCAACGCTTGGTTGAAGTCGCTTTTTCGGCTTTCCCGGACCCCTTGCAGTTGATCCGGAACATTTCGCCACTATACGCAATCCTATTATTGGCACACTTCCCTTTATTTTCCTGAGAACGGGAGGGGCCCTATGCCCTCTCCCTTCCTTCTCCCTCGTAGGGAGAGTGTACGGTCGCCTGGGAGGGGGCGGCTTCCTGGCTTCCTCTCTTTTTTTTGCCCTTTACGTTTAAAAGTTGCTTTTTAGCGGCGAGGTTCCCCAGAATCCTAGCGAGTCTCTCGTCTTTTAGCCCCTTTTTTTTTTCCTTCCTTCCTGAGTTCTGGATTACTTCTTTTCTTTTGCTTTTGATGACGCGGTTGACCCCCACCATTGTATTCTTGTTTCCCTTTCCCCGTTCTTGCGACTCTGTGGAGGGGGTAAAGTTAGCACGGTTGGGTGCCGCTTTTTTTTTTTTCTCCCCCATTACCTGTCCCCCCTTCCTAACACTCCACTTGTGGGGGTCCGAACTTGTTTTTTTCCCCACCCCCTTCCCCCACAGAGTCCCCCCCCCCAATCATAATCTGAATGGAATGTCTTGTGAAGACCCTTTGTTTTCTTCTTTTTTTTCCGCCCCCACAGGCCAGATAGCGAGTTATCAGTTCGAGCTGCTATCACCTTTTCTGGGACGATCGTTACGTTTCACCCTCTCTTTCATCCTCCTTTGTTGGGTTAGTATTTATGCACTTCTCGCTCTTCTGCCACCTGCGATGCGCAGTTTCGAAATTCTTTTTTTCTTCGGACACGTTCTGGCTGGAAGTTCAATAGACGCATTAAACCGACTTCACCTCCCTTGGTTTAATGACTGCCTTTTCCCAAAATGTGTTTGTTAGGAGTAAAATTGTTTTGGTTTCCCTCCCCTCTTTTGGTGAACCCACCCCCCACCTAATGTTTGGGGGACTCTTGTATTAGGGGGGTTTTTTCTCTCCTTACCCAACCCCTTCACCACCCTGTTTACGTTCCCCGTTTTCCTCTCTCAAAGCACAAGCTTCCATCGAAGGTACTACAACTCTTCATCTCACCCCCCTCCCAAGCGCCGCAGCCGCCTCCCTTGAAGTCGCGTCCGCCTTTAACCTTGCCCCAACCCTTTTCCGACCTTGAGCTACCGTCCCCGCAGTCCTCATCCATCAGATTTCTGCCTTTTACTCTTTCACCCCGCCCTAGGGTCCCAGTTTTTAGATAAGGCTATGGTCCGAGGTAATGGTCATTCCTCGGTCCCCCCTCCCCCCTTTTTTTTCCCTTCTAAGACATCCGGAAATCTGAATGCGTATCGTCTGCAATGCCTTTTTCCCCCCCCAAGCCTTCATCCTAACGCCCAAACATATCACTTTTTAAATTTCGCTACATCCCACCAAGGCCCGGGCATCGCTGACTTTCACGCTCTCTCCCGGCCCACAGGATCTTTTCCAGCTGTCTTCCTCTTTTCGCGGGTGTTTTTGCAAAGAGAATTGAGAACGTCCCTCGGTCGTCCAGTAATCTCGCCTTCACAACGTAGACGTGTGCAACCCACTACGTCGTTAACTACAGCGAACCTTTCATCCCGCCGTTACTACCCTTCCGTAGTTCAAAAACAGGAATCGGTAATCCTTTTCCCCCTTCCACGCTTGTTTCGTGGAGGCAAAGCTCCAATTGTTTCCGTTGCGATCAGACTAAACGTTGCCCTCCCAGCTTACACTTCTCCCCTTCTTCAGCACGCTCATTGGGATGCATCGACCGCCCTTGTTCCCTTTCAGATACTTCAGCGATCTTTGGATGGCCCATCGCACCGCATCCTCCACGCTGCACGCCCTCTGTTGCCCGAACCCAGGTTCGAGACCCTCCTATTCCTCCGGAAAGTGTACGACCATCATTCGTACCGGATAAGCCGTTTCCGCTGCGCGTCGCCCACCTTCATCCATGTTACAGGTCGTGCCTCAAGTCTAGCACCGATTCCTGTCCACACCGCTCGACCCTGCGCTACTTCGTTTTACAGAAGTTCCTGTGTCCCCTCCCTGATCGTGTCCTTAAGCTTTTCTCCCACTCTTCCACCATCCCGAACCAGTTAGACGGTCCCCCGCCTCCAGCGCCCCCACCCGCTTGGTTAGCCTTTGATTTTCCTCAGCCCGTAATTGACGTACCTTTTCATCCGCGCTGATTCCCTCTTGTCCTCAGCCACTTCCTAGAAGGAGTTTCAGTTTCGGCCCGATAACAGACCCTGATCGTGAAAGCCCCTAATCCCCCCTCCCCCTCCCCCCTGTCTCCAGCAAAAATTGAAACTCAGCCCACTCTCCCGCAGTCTATCCTATGAACCCGAATAAGTTCTGAGCCAACCTTCCTACCCAGTTTTAACGGCCGATGCCATCTTCTCTCCCCTTGAATTAGAAGTTGTAATGAACCTTTATAAAGCTGGTCCTATTTTGCCAGTCAATTATAGTCCAGGTTCCAATTCGGGATATTTGGGAGCCACCCTATCCCGTCTACGCGGAAAGTTCTCCCTTTTCTTAAAACGCCATCCCCCAAAAACGTCTATTTTTCGCCACTTGTACCCCTGACGCGCCTTCCCGTCCCAGTATTAGAGGTGGAACTGCTTTGAGATTTACAACCCTTCTTCGTGTCAAACCCCCCAATTAAGTCCGACCGAAGCAACCTTCCAATTCCCACCACAGAGGACCGACTCCAATTGACCGCCCACCCTTTCCACCCCTCCCGCATCGCTCTTTTCACAACACCACCCCCCCACCCCACCCTGTCCCCCCCCTTACTCTCCATCCTCCCACCCTACCACCTTCTATCCTTCCTCGGCCCCCTTCCCCACCTCCTCCTATCCCCTGCTCCTCTCAACCCGTCACTACCCTCACCACCCCCCCGTCCCTCCTCACCAGCCCGTCTACATTCCCCCCAAACTATACTCTCCTCCTCACCCCCCTCCCTTCCCTCACTCCCCCCCTCCCTTTACCCTCCACCTCCCCCCACCCCCTCCATTCTCCTACGCCCACCCCCCTTGACTCCTCCCATTCTTCCCCCCCCTCCCGCCTCTCCTCACTCTTCTCTCTCCATCTCTACCCCCCTTCCCCGAAACTGCCCTCTCTTCCCCCACTCTCCCCCCTTCAGTCATGGATCGCCGTCCCCCCGGGCCTCTCTTCCAGAACCACTACCCTCCTACTTCTCTCCCCCTCCCCCTTTAATACACGCCCCCCCTCCACACCCTTCCACACCACCCACTCTACCACTGCATCCCCCCTCCCGTCTGCCCACCCCACCCTTTCAACCTTCTTCTACCACCCCTCCCCCTCCGCTGATTTGCGTTTTACCACCCACCCCCCTCACCATAATCCCTCACCGTCCCGGTCCGCCTCTAGTCTTCCGCCTCCCGCTTTTCCCCGTCATCCCCTTCTCTTCCTTCCTGTTGTTCACCTTCTTTTTTCACCCATGTTTGTCTCTCCTTCACTCCTCGCCCCCGGTCCATCACCCCCTGTCCCTCCCCCCGTCCCCCAAATCCCCCCCCCCTCCTGTTCTACTCCCCCCGTTCGTTCTCTTTTAGACCCCCCAGGGGAAAGCAAAAAGAATCCTCCCATGCTGCCGTTCGGCGTTTCAGTCCCCCTCTTTGCTGCCTCCCTTAACGTGCGCAGGCTCCCAACCTGCCCATTGACATTCATAGACCTGTAAGAAGCTCTCAGCCAAAGCCCATACTCTCAAACCGCCATCCCCACCACCCTTCTCTAAAACCCTCACAACCCAAAGAGAACTATCTCTCTTTCCATACCTATTCCGTTTTTTCTCTAGATTCTTTTTGAGGTTCTTATTCCTGGAGATTGATGGTTGTCGACTTAGGTTTTGCCCGTTCAGTTCCGTTTGGGCTTTGTTCCTGTCCTTAATGGTGTCCTTCTCCTAACGTGCGTACTGTCGCCATATTTCTGGGCTATTCCCACGAGTGACGTCAGACCGGGCTTTATCTTTTTTCTCGTGACATGTCTGTTGTTGGCTCACTGGCCCCCCCGTAGCTTTGGTGTTGTACGGGCGTTTCTGTTTTCTTTTCCTGTTTTTTCATTTGGTCTCCCTGCCGTTGTGGACTTTCCAAGAATTGCATAGGGGTTAGGGTCTCTCTGGAACTGTACGGGGATCCCTTTCCTGTTGCATTGACCAATCTGTTGCTGCCCTACGTGGTTTGATGCGCCTCGGACATCGGATTGAGACGTTCTCCCCTGGACTGCCGAAGTACCTGCAGGTTGTTCCCTCTGTACAACCTCCTTCATAAAACGTTCCTCCATGGTCACGACAGCTGTCTGCATTCTGGGGAATGAGTTGAGGAGTGAGGGTTCCCCCCGGCTTTGGTCAGGGCGGTCCGATTGATGGCGAGTCTTTCTTGTTTCCGCGGTCGTTTCTGATGCCAGTTAGGAGTGTTGGGATTGGTTCCACGCTCATTCGGTGTGTTCGGGTTTTTTCGCGGCAGAAGATTTTTTTAAAATCGGACGGATCTTCCGTGGCTGTACCCCTTTCCGCGACTGAGTTGATGCCATCTAGTATTTCTGCCGGCTTAAAAGTTTCTCGGGATGCGTCTTTTTTCGCTTTTTACTCCGGGACGATTCTTTTTCCTATCTTTTTCTTTTGCGCACTCTCATGTATTTGACGCTCTTCGTGATTCCCCTTAACCTATGGTTCGTCCGTAGGGCCAACGTCTCCACAAGACTTATTTGTTTGAGGTCCGGTAACTTTGACCTACACAGGCCACTTCCCCACCTCCCTTTTTGGTTTTGTTTCCAGGTTGCAACTCGAATGACAATCGTGCGACCGGGCGGGCCTTTGCCCTCCTGCCACGTTGATCACGGCGGTTGAGGGCTTTCTTTACTCGTCCTCTTTCTGGGCCTTTCTTTACCTTTGGCACGAGGTTCTTCTCGTGACGTTTGTGACGTTGCTCGCTTGACTTCGGAGAACGAGTCGTTCCCTACAGACCAAAAGTCTTTCTCTGCAATGAACGATTCTTCGTGCGCTCATTGCTGAAAGTAAGTTGAGGTATTGGCACTTTTTGCGCGGGGAGTCTACTCCCTCCCATTTCCACGCGGCCTGGGCCCTCCCACCCCTTTGCCTTGGGACGTTCCCAGGATAAACGACGCGGCGTTCCGTTAGCCCGTCTTTAATTGCGTCTCTCTGGTAGTTGTTTTTGGCAGTGAACACACTATATCTTTTCTGCGCGATCTTCTTTTGTTCCTCCCAAGCGAGTAAAGCTAACAACAAGCGCACCCTAGCTAACGGTGGCCGGATATACCTTGGGACGTATTCTTGGTCCTTTTTGAGCGCTGATTCTGCTGTTTCCTGGGTGATGATGTGGTACTCTTGTTTTCTGGATTTGGCGGGCGTCCCCGTCTATGGTTCCTCAGCAGTCGCCACGAACTTCCTTCCCCCTTGGCCCCCCACATATTTTCGGTAAAGCCTTCCCTAGCCCCAAATCTTGCGCAGTCGGAATGAATGAAATCTAGGATTTGAGTGTTTTTGGGAGGTTTTTCTTGTTGCGCTGTGGCCGATTTCTTTTCCGACATTTCTTGCCCTTTCTTTCGGGGCTGACCCCTTTTTCTTCCTGATCCCTCCTGGAGGGGGCTTCTCTGTTACAAGGACCGGAAGGATTTTCAAGTGAAGCTGAAGGGTTATGTTTTCCTGCGGGGGTTCCCCTCACGCGGGTATACCCTCTTCCGTTCCATCGGTGCATTGACTCAGGTGGGCTTCATTTAGAAAGGGTTTTTTTCCTCGTAGGGGTTTTTTCCCCTTAGTTCCCCTTCCCTCAAACAGTTGGATCCCCAAACCACTTGTGTCACAGGTGAGGTTGGTTGAGTGCCCCCAATCACCCCCTCGGTAACCCCCCTCTCTCCATTCATTCCCTTCTATTAAGCCTCGGTTGATTCGTAGTCGTCCCTAACCAGGCTTCTTTTTCGCGAGAGAATGTTATCTTGGAGACTGCTCACTGCTTGTTCCGGTTTCGGGCAGTCTTTCCTTTGTCCTTCCTT
>Ga0179593_1487305_pt1 | contig 12721 bp, 15 predicted proteins | sample CZODoug2_1_08_16_FD_185931 | JGI IMG/M metagenome (GOLD analysis project Ga0179593, IMG submission 185931) | Vadose zone soil fungal communities from Angelo Coast Range Reserve, California, USA - CZODoug2_1_08_16fungal (PacBio error correction) | ecosystem: Environmental > Terrestrial > Soil >... | reverse complement strand
TCTCCGGGATGATGCTTTTTTTGGCCATGGTCCCCCGGGAAATCGGAAGGGTTTTCTTTTTGTGCCTTGCTTTTCAGAAACCTGGGCCCCCCTTGGCTTATTGTCCCTCGCTCCGATGAACTTGAGTTTGCGATCTCATTTATCAGATATATTCTCAACGGAAGCCTGCTGATCTCGCATTCTGTTTTGGTTGTTATTTTCCTCTAACACAGTTCCCCCTGCAAGTTTTGACACTGACCTTTCCCCTGCTTTTTTTTACGATTGTTGCGCTGACCTACCGGTATCCTTTTCCTTCCTTTTCTAGGTTTCATTTTTTCCCGTGGCCTCCGGTCCCCTTCCCTTGACGCAGAATTTGCGCGTATGAGTTTTTGTTTATGCAGAGGGGCTAAATGTCCCAGCAGTACTAAGCACGCCCTTTTTAAAAAGGTCCTTTCAATCTGGTTGAGCGCCTCCGGGAAGGATTTCAAATTCCCCAACCCCTCCTATCGCTCGGTCCTTGCGCAGAGTATTTTATGTTTCTACTCTAGGGTCGTTTTGGTGTTGCCCTCCTGTAGTCTACGGAGTATAAAATATCTCCTAGGTTTTCCCGCCGGCCCTCGTCCTTCTTTCGGTTTTTTTTACCTTGGACGGTAGTGCTTTTTGTCACGCCTTTTCCTTAATATACACGTGTCCTCTTCAGGGTGGAGGCGTCCCGCGTCGGGTTCTCGGCGCGAACCCCCTCTTTTCTTCATCATCCTCCCTCGTCGTTTTCTCATCCCCTACAGAGTTCCTGACTCGGTTGATTCCGTGGGGGTGATCCTTTTTTTTGTGCCTTTGCAAGTATCTCTTTCTTTTGGAAGCAGTGCTCATGAACGCTAGGTTGCCCAATGGGGCGCAGTTGTCTTTACACTTGTTTCTTCTCTTGCCCTTATAAGATACTCCTTTCTTAACGTTTCCTTTCCCATTCCCCGAGCTTCTTTTATTTCGGAAATGTCCCTTTTGTTGCCCCTGGCAATCCAGGCTTGATGACAGCAATCTTTTTCTGTCACCATCACCTCCTGGTAAATCACCCTTCTGTCGTTGCACTTGTTCGAAGGGGTATCCACTTACGTTGCCCTCCTCTGTATTGGCCTCCTTGATTTTCTCATGCGTTGAGCGGTCCGCCCCCCGGTTATTTACGGGGCCCTTGCGATCCGGCACCCAAAAAGGAGGGTTCCCTAACACCCCTTATCTCCCCCTTTTTCGTATCATCAATGGTTTTCAACCAATTCACAATCTTTGATCTGCCTCAAGTTCCCGCAACGTCGTTTTGTTTTCAAGTGCCCTTCTCTCGATCTTTCTTTTTCTTTTCTTGACGCCCCCCCCCCTCAACGAAATAAGAAGCAGGCCTTGGGTCTTCTCTAAAGACCCGATTTGCCTGGTTTCCCCCCAGGTCCCCCTCTTTGGTTCCCCTCCCCCCCTTCCGGTCACCTCGCAAGTTATCTATCCCTTTTGCCAACAAGTTTCAAGGCAAAGGAAGTTAGGGAGTTGCCCCCTTTTCCGACTGCCCCGCCGGATGTCCTGGCACCGTTTTCCCCTTCCTAAGATTTTTCCTCTCTCCCCCCTGACTATTGAACTCTTTTCCGGGTAAATGCGTTTATTTCCCCTTTTAAGCGTTTACTTTCCCCTCCTCCCCCCCTCGACTTTGCACGCGCTTTTTCCCCCTCCGACCTTCCCACCCCCTGGTGTTTAAAACAAGTTCAGCGAAGGCTTTTAGTTTAAAAGTGTTCCCTTTCTCACCTCTCGTTTGACTTCTTTTGCACCCCTTTCCCCCCCCCCGTATTATTAGATGATCTTTTGAGATTTTCCCTCGCAAGGCTGTGACACGGAGTTACCGTTTAGCTCCTGATCCCCGTCCCCCTCGTCGAAGATCCTCCCTTAAGTATTTCCACCTTTCAGCTCGTTTTTTCCCCCCCGATTATCAACAGTGTCTATCACGCCTCGAACGTTCCCTCGGTAGAGTGTTCCCACCTATCTCCCTTTCATCCCCTCCGTTTGTTTTTTGTTTTTCCCTCTGATGAATGCCTTGACGTAAAATTTTTTATGACAAACGTTTCTTTTGCTCCCCGGTTTTTTCTCTTCCTTCGTCTAAAGGTTTTTATCCCTGTAACGCGTTAGCCATTTAGCTCCTTTTAATTTCGCCTTCCCCCCTCCTGCTCTTTTTCCCCCATCTTCACCCCAGTTTTAAAGATACCCGGCTTTATTTTCTTCTTAGACTCTTTTTTCCTCGGGTCCCCCTCGTGACAGTCTTTCTCTTGACACCTACCAACTTGTGAGTTTTTTCCATTCTCTTTTACCATGTATCCATTCGAATGTGCCCTTTTTCTTCTCCTCGCTCAAATTACACAGCTCTTAAGTCTTCCTCAGTTTTATGGCGTGATTTCATCTAGTATTTGTCGTCGTTCTTTAAAAGGCCCCTCCCCTTGTCCTCAAATTTTAAGATCTTTTTCCTCCCTCTTTTCCTTCCTTTTTGGTTTCGCCCCCCCCTAGACATCCGTTCTCTGATCCCTTACTTGATGTACCCACCTTTAAAGTTGACTTGGTTTCCTTCTTTTGATCTTTTGTATAGAAGACCACCTTCCCTTGTAATTTTTTGGGTCAGTTTTTAGATTCTTCCGAAAACTATCGAACAGTGTCTTTCGGTTTTTTCTGTTTTTCGTACGTTGCATCTCTAAGATCCTCTGTATATTTCATTTTTTTTCCTTGCTCAGAAAAGTCCCCCTCCTCCGGATCCGTTAGATAAGACAAACATCGGGTTCCCGTTTTTGGCTGCACGTTTCCCCCTAAGACCCCCGAGTTTCTACAGCTCAAGCTTCTTCCGACAGCTTCCCCTTGACCATGTCCCTTCTCTTAACTGTGCCCTCTATTTCCCTTTTCTGCCCTTCTTTCAGATACCGCTTATGTCGCTCGGTGAGGTTGGTACTTTTTGGGACTGGCCGGACTCCAACTCGGTTCCTTTTTCCCTGGCAACCCCCAGTCCCCTCCTTATCCATATAACCACGACTCCCATCTCTCTTTGAATATGGTTTTTCCCCCCTTTTCCCCCAAGGTCTTTGACTCTCCAAAAATGCCCCGTTGCCTTTTCCTCAACACGACTCCAGGCCCCTTTCACGTTCCTCTCCTGAAGGGGCTGGGTCCTTAACCTCCCCCCCCCCCCCCAACTTCCCCTCCTTTCCCCCAGCCATAAAAGCACACCTGCGCCATCATATGACCCCTGCCCGCTTGCTTGAGCGCTCCAAATTGAGGCCCCCCCCCCCCCCCTTTCACATGTATTTCGCTGTATGAAAGTCGACTCTTTTTGATAGGAACTGAGTTATTCCTCCCTTCCCCTGCCGTTTTAGCCAAGGACTGCACCTTTAAAGGCCCCTTTCCCCCTTTTATGTCCCTCCTCCGAGAATCACCCCTTCCCCGTCCCCTGTCCCCCTTCCGCAAGCTTCCTACGATTACGGCTACAGATTCCCTTTTTTTCCTTCTACCCGATCAGACATCCGGGGATTTTCCCCCCTCCGCCAACCCCGTTTTTCCCCGTTCACCATACTCGGCTTCTCACCTCGTTTTTTTTTTTTCTTCGATGAAATGTCTGTCCCTGCTCTGAATGCAATAAACATGCTCCTTCCCTGTTACCCCTTGCTGTCCCCCCGACGATGTCCTTTACATCGCGCTCTTTCCTCAATGATTAATCTAGCTATAAGGAGCTGTTTGCCTTGTTTGTAGTCGTTCCCCTTTCCCAAAACCCTCTCCCGGCCGGCAGGAGTTTGCCCCTTTTCGGACTCGACAAAGGTACTCGCTTTTTTCACCCCGCAGGTTCCAGTTCGTTTTCTGCTTTCGTCTGTGTAGAGGAAACCACGGCTTCTTCCTAGAATCCTTGTCATAGCACTTCTCGATATCTTCTTATAGACCAATCCTCTTTCCAGAGATGCAATCCCGCCCCGGCCGCTGGGGCTGCACACCCTCCCCCCCCCTGGCTCCACTGATATTTGATCATGGACCTGCCAGCCGCTACAGGCACTTTAATATTATCTCTTTACTTCTCCCTCGTTTTTTTTTAGCATCTCTTCCCGTTCTTCTTCCCTTGAGGGAAGTAGCTTTCTTCTTTCCAGTGAATCCATTTTTTCAGGTGCTTCAGTTTAACACCGCGGTTGCTTTTCCAGTCGCCCCGATGCCCTCTTTGAGTGTAGTCGCTTGTCCTCTTCCGTTTAGGCCCCCTAAGATTGCGATCCATCCGTTCCTTGCGAGGTCTTGTTTCCTTTCCCCCCTCCTTCAACGGGCTCCTTAACCTTGGTGAAAGTGCCTTGTATGGTTTCTCCCCTACCCTCTTAAGGGTTATTTTTTTCTTCCCCCCCTTCAAGTGGTCCTCACAAACAACTTGTCTCCTCCTCGGCACCTAGTTTTTTGCGCTTATTTTCCTAGACACTTTCTCAGCCGCCGAAATCCGTGCCCATGCCCTTCCCCTTAAATCATGGTGAGTAAGAGAAGGGTTCCATTTCACGCCTTCCTTCAGTTGCCTTAGAGCATCGTGTATCAGGGCGAGGTCTTAGGAAGGCTTCTGTCCCGGTTTTCCTGGTACCTCCCCCCATTAGGCACTTTTTATGGCCTCGGCCCTTCTGCGTACGGCGCCTCCCGTACTTCCTTTTAGGCTCACCCTTTTACCTTTCATTTCCTTTTTGCTCCCGTTAAGTCTCTTTTTCTTAGTCCCTTCAGCTCGGCGACCAGACCTCAGGGCATCATGTCCATAGAGATCCATACGTTCCTTCCTGAGAAACGTTTTCACGGTTTAGTCCTACCTTTACTTCACCCCCCTCAGCTCTGGTTATACAACTGCTCACTTTGCCCGTTAGTTTCCCCTGTCCAGATAGTATAATTGGTGGAATCAGTGAATTGCCTCTCTCTTCGTTCCATAACAATGGCCCGATGTCGGACGCATTTCTGGTCGGTTGATATGCCTAGACCCCCCCCGATATATTCCCCCTTCCTTTGCTAATTGGAACCCCTTCATCGCCCGACTTTGCCCGTTCTTGTGAGCGTTTTAACCGGATGTTATGATTGGCCCTTGCTCCATCCTCTTTGGGATGAGTATGCACCCCCCCCTCCTCTCCTCCTTTGACCCTCCCCTTCTGCGACATTTTTTTTTGGCTGCAACCCCAGGTGGCACGGTATTCACCTCTCTCTTCCCAATGGCATTAAATGCTTTTCCCTTCGGATTTCATTCCTTGTTCGTGTACCCGAACCGTTTTCGCGAAATGTCCCATGGACCTTCCGTTTCCACCCCCATTGCGGTTTTTTCTTCTCCCAACTCCCCCCTATCGCCTTTTCCATGATATGCCCACAAGTACCCCCAATCCCTATTTTGCAGCCCCTCTGGTTTAAATAGTCTCCTCGACCTGTCCCTCCCTAGATAGTCCCAAGTGAGGGTCCAGCACTCCCTTTAAAAGTCCCAATCTTCCTCAGACATGTCCCTTTCCGCCCCAGTTGCGCTTCTATTCCTTTTCCACCTTTTTTTAAGGGCAAGGTCCGATGGTGGTTTCTCCCTAAGGACTTCACGCGCTCCCTTTTTCCCTACCGACCCATCTGGTTCCAAGTTCATTGTGGCCGTTTTTCCTGAGCCTAGAAATTGCCAGCTGCCTCCTTTTCTTCTTTTCACAATTTCCTACGACCGTATTCCGAGTTGATCTACCTTCTAATTTTCCACTACATGGCCCGCGTTGAGACCTTCCTGATCCTTTTTACGCCCGTTTTTCAGCCTCCCCCCAAGACGCCATTCAATTACAGTCACTCCCCGGTCTCTCTCATGATAGAGGGTCCAGATGTCCCCCACTCTTTTCCCCCCCCCTATGCCCCGATATGCTCACCTCTTTTTTTTGCGATCCCCCCCGGACCCCGTTTAAGCTCCAAGCTTCTTTTTATTGGTCCCCGTCCTCGGTTGGATACCCTTTTCGCGTTTTGACCTTTTTCCCCGTTCACTGAATGCCACTCTCCGCCCCAACGTTTTTCGATTTCACGTTTTTCCTCCACCGGTTTTTCTCTTATACGTTCGGTTTCATACAATCTTTGTCATCCTTTTTTTTTTGTTGAGTGTTCTGATACCCCCTACTCTCCCCCCCTCTTTCCAGGGTTTTCTCTGCCCCCCCCCACCCCAAACTTCTCCTCAAAATTTCTTCTCCCTTCGTCCCTATTTTAATGAGTGTCACCCCCCTTATCAGACACACGAGTACGACCCCTCAGCCGACGATCAGGACCATCATAAGATCTGCACCCTTTATTAATTTTCCTTTCGATCGACATATAGTGCCCTGTTTTTTTTTTTTCTGAGTCGAGAGAGTTCTCTTGTCGTGTGTTTTTTTGTTCACCCCCCTCTTGAACAGAGAGCCTTGATTTTTCATGGACCACGTCCCCCCTCCTTTCCCCCCCCCCCTGTTCTTTAACAAGATGTTACACCTGTAGTATTTTTAGTTCTGGAACCCTTGGAGTTTACCTAATTCCAAGTCGCATTTTCCCAACCTTGTCCCCCCTGTGTAGTCCGGTATTCTTTCTCCTTGGACCCCCCTTTAGCCGATCTTTGCTTCGACCCTTTGATTTGTAAAATTTTACCAGCCGAGTCTAATTCGCAATCTCCGCTCAAACGTTTTTCCCTTGAACCTTTTGTTTGCACCCCCATTGATCCTATCTGGAGTTCCCCCTTTGATGTCTAGAAACCCCCCCAGAAATTGTTCCCCCCTCAACCCCCTCCGTGTTCTGGTATTGACTCGCCACCTTTGTACCTTGCCGCGCTTCGGGTGTTTATTTGCACCCCCCTATAGATGCAATCGCTTCCGAGTTTCCCTTCCCTTTTGTCGCCTTGACGTTCGGAAGACATTTAGTTCTCCTCTGTTGCCTGTCCTTGTTGCCCTTGCTCTCACTTGGACACTCCCGGCCCCCTCCCTGATCCTTCCCCAGCCCACTGTGTGGTATGCGGGCCTGTCCTCGTTAATTCGCGACCCCAGAAAGAAACTTGTTCCCCCTGCCCGAAGGTCTTTCCCCCCCTCCGATTTTACATCTTCGATCGTCCCCGAACGATGTACCGGCAGATCTTTTTACCCTGTTTGCCTTCTTCAATTAGTTCACTCCCTCCTTACTGTCGCTTTTTTTTGCCAAGTTTTTCCCAGGTTCGCCGGAGTTTCTCGGCCGGCCCCAAGCCTTTTGGATGACTTTCCCCCCAATCTTAAAGAAGTAATTCCATCTCCCTTCCCCCGCCCAATCCTTTCCCCCTTTTCAATCTTATTATCATTGATCGGCATCCATTTATATTCTTCCCCTACGATTTTCTCCTTTCCAAGAGCAAGGATCAGCATTTGATTTTTTCCCCCCCCCTGACTGGACACCTTCCTCTTCTTTACTCACTCTTCTGCCCGCCCCCACTCCACCGCCACCCCACTTTCTTCGTTCCAAGCTCCCCCCTATATCCCTCCCACTATCACCTCCGCTCCCTTCCACATTACCCCCCTCTTCTTCACCCCCTCCCCCACTCCCCCCGACCCACCTTCCCTCCTTTTTTTCCCGACCTCCCTCCCACCCCCCTCTCTCCTCCTTCCTTCTCTTTTCTTGAGCGGTTTTTCCCCCCATGCTTCCACCCATACCCCCATTGACCCCGACGTCTTTCCCCACTGCACCACTGCTCCCTGTTGCCCCCCTCACGCTGATATCGCGTCGGAGCTTTAGCTGTGATTCAAATTCCAACTTTTTGAGCTTTCCTGCCACTAGAGATGTTTTTCCCGGCCCTATGTTTCTCTCACTCCTGACCTGAAACGTTCCCTCCTATCCCAAACGCCCATTTGAACCCCCTTTTTTGACCACAGCTAATGTTAGGTTGCATCGACTATGACCCTGCCCAGATTCCCTGTTTTGAGTAGCCCCCCCTTTCGAGTGCGTTTCGGCTCAAGTTTTTAGTTCATCTTAGCATTGATAAAGAACTCTCCTTCCGCGTCCCCCCACCCTCGCATTATCATCCAATCTCCCTCTCATCCTCTTATCCTGATAATGGTTTAAAGGTATTGGCCTTCCTTTTGTCCTTGATTGAAATTCCCCTACTTGTCCACCCACGGTGTTCTTCCTCCTCTTGCCCACTTGTATCCCTTCCAACTCAGGATTTCCACGGTCCTCCCTGAGGCCTTTCCTAATCACCTTTTTTTAGGGAAAGTTTCTTCCAAGATAGTTTATTTTTTTTTATCCAAGTTATTCCCTCGTGAAGTTTAGTTCCCCGTCCCCCTGGTAACAGTTCCCCTCCGTTGTTCTTATGTGTCAGCTCACCCTCCTTCTAATTAGAGGATCCCTCCCATCTGTCCGGCGTCTATCTTTTCGACTTATTAGAAGCCCCACCCCCGATTCTTTTAGACACGTTTCCCCCCCTCACCCTCCTCGAGTTCCTTCCTCCCCTTAAATTTTCAACCCCCTGCTAATCCTAGTCCCCCTACCAGGACTCACCGTTTGAACCTTCCCCCTTCTTCCTGCAGATTCTCTCTCTTCATACCCCCTTTTTTTTGTTGAATCGTCCCCCCCCTCAATTTTCTTGCCCGTTTGGAATTTCGGTCGTCACGATTTTTTCCGATTGTTTTTCAGGTTCGGCAGCTCAACCGCCTTCCTCGATTGACCCCTTCTGCTTTCTACCCTCGTGCTTTCGTCGGCACCCTCACCCCAGTTCCGACTCTCTCTTCCTGAAGAGCGTCTTTTTTATCTCGGGCGATTTTTCCGCCCACATTCCCTCACGGCTCTAAAAGACGAACCTGCGGGGTGACCCCTTTGAGTTCCATTCTTTTTCGTGTACGACCCCATGCTTTTTATCCGGCCTGTTTGCCTTCTTTTTGACTCATGAAACGCCCCCACCCCTTGTGCTTTTTATCCAGACTTCTTTTTAGAATGAGTGCTTCCTCGACTATTGCCCGAGCTTTCTGCTTCTTTTTCCCCTTTTTGGAGTCCCCGGTAAACCCATTGATGACTGCATCCCCCCCTGGTTCTACAGAGCAGACGTTTAGAGACCATTTAAATATTTCAGTAAGTGCCTTATTCTACGAACGATTCTCTCGTCGCCCGCACTCCTGCGGGTCCGATGGATGGAAGGCTTCCCTTACTTTACTGACCGGTTATGCCCCTTGGAACGACTCTGGAAGCCCTTGGCATAGTCGAGGTTCTGTAGCGACCGGTAGTTTTCTATGGGCCCCCCTTTTGCTAGCGGTCAGAAACATTTCAATGTAAGTCTCACCTTCCTCTTGTGGGAATCTCACCTTAATGTTTTTTCTCTTTTCAGACACATCAGTCTGACTTAGTAACCTGACCTCTGGGCATCTTCAGCTGTAACAAATCTTTCATCCTTTAAATACGCATAATAATCTGCTCAGGGGTCTTTTCCCCTGTTTGAAGGTGACTTTTCTTTCCCCGTGATGTACTCGTATCAGTTGGTGACTCCCCAGTGAAACAAGCGTCTAAGAGTCCCCCCTCCCTTTTCATCTAGGGTCCTCCTTTTGAGTGTGTTGATGCCATACTCCCCCGGATCCCCGGACTATTCCCGGTTTCAACAGAATCATAGAGATTTCCTTCGAGTCTTCCCATCTGTTTATCTTGTGCCTTTGCCCCCCCCCCTCTTGTTTCAGTAAAGTAAACTCTTCAGGACCCGTCACCCCCCTGGTACCATTCTGGGTGATGAAGAATTTCCCCGTAAGGCGGTACACCTATCGGCCCGCTAAAAGAGTGCTCTCCCCATTTATTTTCCCCGTCTTAGGATATTGTTTTTTTTTGGGAACCCTTTTTCGTCTTTGCCTCACGGTGTCTTTCTAGTTGAATGCCTAGTGCCCCCACCTGTGGTGCGTTTCATATCCAGAGCTTCCTCCCCCATGTTCGATGTAAATGGGAAACATGCCCTTCCACTTTTTTTTCTTGCAGAAGTCGTTTGATCAGAGGACCTCTCCGCCGGCCCCCAATTCTCTCTCTTCACGGTTGACCCGTCATTTTTTTTCATAACCCCAGCCCCCACTTTCCTAGCGGCTTACTCTGTTGGACGATACCCAAGATTCTTTTTTTTTTTTGCCCCCAATTCGCCCCGTTTTGAATAACATCATTTCAAGATGAAACAATGATCTCTTCTCATCTGGTGTTTCCTCCCCGTACTGCAAAGGACGTCTGATCTCGCATTGCATCTACGACTTGGGTTTCCCCGGTTTCCAATAACCTACTGACAGCTGACCCTTCTCTCACTAAATTCGTTTCCATGCTGGAAACGGTTTCCTCCTCCTTTCAGATTTTAAGCCGGTGTCCCCAAAATTTATTTTAAATCCTTCTTGTAACAGTCCGCTGCAGTTGTCTCATTTGCGTATCCCCAGCTCCTTCACAGTTTTTTCCCGTTCAGAACAGTGCTCCGCTTAATAAAGAATTATCTAAAGGTTTACGTTTTCCCCCCCTTATTAGGAGTTACCTCCCTCGTAGCTGCTGTCTTACCTCTTTCCCGACTATAGACTTCCTCCTCCTACCAATTAGAATTTCCCCCACCGGTTCGCTAACGTTTTCCCCTCGCCTTTTTTCCCTCGTTTCATGCTTAACCTTTAACCCTCTTTTCTGTGAAAGTCCTCCCTTTTTTTTTTTGTTTTGAGCCCCTCTCTTTGTCTGTGCACCCGTATCTCCAATTTCCCCCCTATTGCAACCCGGAATGATCCCGACAAGAGTTTTATTATAAGGGCTGATGCAATTGGTAGATCTTAGAGAAACCATTTCTTACTTAAATCATCAGCTCCTGTTTGAACTCGTGACCATTGCTGCTTATCCCAGATTTTCTTATCGAATTTCCTTAATCTTTTCCCAAATTCGTCTCTATCTGTCTTTCGGACCCACCAATTATCCTTTCTCTTTTCCCCCAGTATGTCCCTTTTTTTTAGTTTCTTGTGCGCATTTTCCCCATGTTCGTAGAATATGATTAAAACAGTAGTATTTCCAACTCCATCCCCCCTTCCAGTTTTCCACTTTTCCGATTTTAAGATTTCTTTTATCCTTACCCGGAACTCCCCCTTATTGCTTATTACCTAGCCTCTCTCCCATACTCCGTTAATTCCATTGGTTTTCTCAACCTGACTCTAGATTTGGCGCTTGCCTCCCTTGCTTTAGAAAAAACATAGACCCTGCCAAGTCAACTCCTTCTTGTATGTTCCTCTCACCTTAGTACTGCCGCGTTCTGTTTAATATTGGTTGATTTTTTCTTGCCTAATTCCTCTGCAAAACATCATTTAGTCTCTATGACGACGTTTTCCCAGACCCCCTCTAGTCTTGATTAATGTACCTTGCATATGACTTGCTTATTGGGCGTAAGATCTTCCACCCCAGTCCAATGGTGCCGTTCCCCTCTTCGTTCCCGTTAAACCTGTTCTGACCTCCCCCCCTGTCGACCTTTCCCCCAGGAATTTATCTGCCATCCTTTTTCTCTGATTGTTACGTGCCCATTATAGTTGCCCTACCCCTTTGCCTGGAAATTCGTTGCACCTGTCCCGTAGACCTCATTTCCTTTAAGGGTCCTCAGCCCCCTTGTTTTTTGTCTGCCTGAGAACCAATCTTTAGGCACCCCCCTTGCCACCAAGCCTTCCCAGCCCTTATCCCCCGTTTCTCACAGCCTCCCTTAATCTTCTTCCCTTTCCCTCCTCCCCCCATTTTCACCTTCTTGCCCCTGAATACGTTTTATTTAATGTCGAGGCCCCCCCCCCGGACCCCCCCAGGTATCCCCCTCCCCATGCTTGTCACAAAAGTTTTTTTCGGGTACAAGCTTTCGAGTTGGTGCTTCCACTTAATGCTCCAACAACCGATTTACCCCCCCGTTTTCAAACCCCTTACCGTCTACCCCTACTAGCAACCCCAACACGTTATTATCTCAACAGGAAGTGAAGTACAACCCTGATTTTTCTCTAAGCGAACTCATTATTTTCTCAGGAACCTCCAGAGATGATGTTCTTCGCCCATTCCCCTGTGGTACATCCTTCTCGCCCCCTAATCTGCCCCCCCCCGTTTCGCGAACCGGTGACCATTTCCCGTATTTGGGAAGTCCGAATTCGCCATAGAATTTATCGTAGAGTCCCGCGACGATTTCCTGTATTTAACACGAGTGCCCCTTTTTTTCGTTGATGAAAACTTGTTGACCTATTTACTCCAGGATCCCCCCCACCCAATTTTAATTTTTGACTCCCCCCCTCAATTTCAGAGTTCCCTCCCCCCTCTGACTGATGACTTCTATTTCCGCATCGCTCTTATTTCCCCTGAGTGAAGTAAATGTTTTAAAACTTTCTGCCTTTGTCTTTCTCCAACTTGATCTACCACGATCCCAAGGAGAGCCAGCCTTCTCTCTCTTACTGGAGATATTTCCCCCACGTTTTGTTTAGTTCCCTTTTCTTTTTCCCCCCCACCTAGTACCGTCTCGTCTTTCTGAAAGGTTCGGTCATCTCCATAGGATCTTTTTTCTACCGTGTTTTTCACTTCGTTCCAGTTTAGCATGCACCCTCCCCTACCTCGTTTTGAATTAGAGATTCTCCCCTCCCTCAGGTCCACCCATAGAGATGTAGACTTTCTATCTTCCTACTTCACTCTTAATTTTCCGCATAATACAGAAGAGTGCCTGCCCTTGCCCCCTCCCTACCACCCCCCCCCCCTTACTCTTAAAGTTGCGCCCTACCATGGCCCCAAGCCCCTCATAAGCGGCGGGTAG
>Ga0179593_1164585_pt1 | contig 12721 bp, 14 predicted proteins | sample CZODoug2_1_08_16_FD_185931 | JGI IMG/M metagenome (GOLD analysis project Ga0179593, IMG submission 185931) | Vadose zone soil fungal communities from Angelo Coast Range Reserve, California, USA - CZODoug2_1_08_16fungal (PacBio error correction) | ecosystem: Environmental > Terrestrial > Soil >... | reverse complement strand
GCCGTCCATTATTTTTTCGAGCCTGGCCGCAAGAAAGTCTTCCCCCGCCATCATCTTGACAAACTTACCTTCCCCCCCCCAGACCACCATGGTCGACCCCTCTGAACTTTGCCGGCGTGAAGTCAAGTCACAGAAGAGTGTTTTGCTCCCATCAATCACGTCGCCATTGATCTTATTCCTGTGGACATCCGTTTCCCTTCTTTCATGATTGAACCGTATTTTAGAGCATAGAAGATTTGTGGTGCCTCCCAGAATAAAATTAGTTTCCCTACCTCTTAGATCGTGGCGTCCCCCTTAGGCTTTTTTGTTTTCTGAGCAGGACTTATCGTCTTCCCCTCCTTCACCGCGGGGTCTTGTCCAAGTCTGAGATCGCATGTGTCAATCTAAGGGCCCCTCAGAAGATTCTATTTGCGCTGTTTGCGGTAGTTGAATAAGGTTGCGCGACTTTGTCCTTCAAGAATCAGGCTCCGCCCCCCATTTCTTCTTTTTAAGCCGCCCAATACCATGGGATCCACCCTCTTAATTCCCCCTGTTATTGCCAGCCTAAGGCTGTGAAATGCGGCCATTTGTAGTTTTTTCCTGATTGGTGATCGTTTCCCTTGTCTGAACTTTCGGGCATTTCCTTTGCCCTTCCTATATACCTGACCTGGGATTCTGTTCCCTGCCGACGCAATCGGGGCGTTTCTGCCCCTGTGCACCGACCTCCTATATTGTCCATGGTCATTTACGATGGCTCACAATTTTTACTCAAATTGTGGGTTTGCGTCGCCTTCTCTCCTGACTTCAAGTCGTCTCAAAGGCTTCAACGACGTGCCCTAGATGTACCCGATGTCTCGAGGTTGTCTTTTTTGGCCGTCCAGTGATGCGCCCTGGACTCTCTCTTCCTTTCCACAGATACCGTCGAGTCTCTTCTTTTCGATTTTTTGTCCGGAAGCACCCCCACACCATCCTTCTTGTTTTCTCTTACTTCTGTCTGGTGATTCCATTTGCTGCGTTGGCACAACCCCCCCCCAAACAAGTCGATTTCTCCCTCACCCCCCCCCATCGGATTTCCCTTGATTACAACAAGGCTGTCACCTTTCTCTTCCTCTGTCAATCTGAGTCGCTTTATTTCTATCCAACGCCCTTTCCGTTAAGTGGGACGGGGCGGTCCCCACTTCTGCTGCGCGACGGCGCCCCCCTTTGGGTTTTCTTTTTTTTCATTTATGGTGGTGGTTCACTACGCTTGCGCCCTGTAGCGAAAGATGGGAATTTTTCGGCGGCGGTCAAGTTTGTTTGATGCCCTGGATGTTCCACAGCAACCTTGTCCCCTTCTTCGTACCAGGCGATTCCCTTTCCCCTGCCTATGTTTGTAAGAAAAATGCCCGGAATCCTGTTCTCCCCCCGTATTTCCAGTCTTTTCTTTGACTTGCGCTTTCTGCTCTGGTTTAGATTACCTTTTCGCCTTCCATTTTTTAACGGCCGTTCTCGGCTGTGTGTTCAGCGTCTTCTCTCTTTTCCTCGGTGTGTTGTCACTTTAGGGCGGGAACCTTTGTCAACCAGTTAGAGCAGAGGCACTATCCTGTTTTACTGCCTCCGGAGTGCACACTTCTTTTGGTTGGGGTCCCTGTCCCGCTGGCTGTCTCCTTTTAGTTCGGCCCGTCCTATTTCGTCCCCGCTCTCTTTTCTTTCTCTCTTTGCGGTATCTGAAATAATCCTGGAGAGGTCGTTAGGCTCTGGTGTTTTTGGTCAGACACTGCTTTCGGCCCATCTGGAGGAACCTTGTTTCTGTTTTTTTCGCGTCTTTAACGGTAGCCGCTATCGTGTTTCTTTTTATTTCTTGAGAACTTTCCTTCGGTGGGGTCTTTCTCTTCTCTCCCCCTCTTCAGTGGCATTGTCGGTCATCCCTGAGAGGCGGAACAGACGAGAGTTTGACCAGTATCGATTTGGTGTTTGTTTTCTTCATTTCACTCGCTCCGACTGTGTTTGCGCTGTTTTAGCTCCCCAGGCCGTCCCATTAGGCTTTTTTTTTTTTGTACTCCGACCGTGTAAAATCATTTTTTCGTCGTCTTTTCTTTTTCGCCTGATGTTACGTCGTATGATCTTCCACTTTTTTTCATGTGGATGAACTTCGACAAGCCCCAATGATCGATTCGCCAGTGTTCTCCCTTTAGTGTGTCCGGCTTCGAATATACAGCTTCTGCTCTTTACTACGTTGTGTGTTGTTTCCTCTGCTGTACGCCCCCCCCGGTATTCTCTCTTTCCTTCTTTTCTTGATATTGATGGATCGCGTTGTTCGTGTGTCGAGATCGGATGTGGCTTGGCCCCCCTTTAAATGCGGAATAGGTCAAGCAGGAACCGCGTCGCCGCCGTCGGTTGGCGTCCCCCGGTAGGTGACATCTCTTTTTTTTTACGCGCTCGCTTTTAGGTTGTTGTTGAGTTTTTGTTTTTTGTCTCCCCTCTCTTTCGACGGCGTTCATGCTTGCGCTCTTCTTCCTTCAAAGGGCAAGCCATACGACCTCGTAACGGCATTCGCACAACTCGTTGTGACCTCCAACTTCCTGGCCTTTTTTAAGTGTCGGACTCTTTGGCGTAGCTAGCCTTAATCGGAACCTCAACCAACACGTCAATCCGGTCGTTCGTTTAGCTCCCTTACCAATGACGGGTGCCTCCGAGCCACCTTTGCGCTTGCTTTCTTTCTACTTTCTCTAAGTTTTCCTGGCCTTTTCCTCCCTGTCGATGTTTGACCCAGACGCGGCCATGACTCGGGTCCCATGCACGGTGCACCCCACTGATGGACCTCGTTCAGCGCTCCGATGAGCCTTTCCCGAATCGATTGACTTCCCTTCTTTTATCCAAACACTTTTTTTTTCGGCTTAGCTTCTGACCGCCCAACCTCTCTTTTCCCCTTCCGCGTTTGTGCCGCCGCGCCCTGGACGTCTGCAACGCCTTGGATTGGCTGTGCCGCAGATTTTTTCCACCTGATGGAAAGTGCGAGGAAGCCCCCCCCCCCCATCCACACCTCGTTATTCTTGGACCTACTCAGCAGACAACCCCGAGCGCCCCCCTTCCCTTCCCGACAGCGCCTTGACGTGTTTTGACCCCCCGCTGCGTGTCTGTATCTTCCCTTCTTTCTGAAGATCCCCCGCCCCTGAGAAAGACAATCTGACCCCACCCACCTTTGTGGGTGACGTCCACGAAGACACATCTTGATAAGGGCCCCAAACAGGACTCCCCGCCTTTCCGACGGCGCGATAAAGCCCCACCCACGCGCGTTGCTTTCCCAATTTTTGATCCTTTCTCCCCCTCATTTCCCAACCCACTCGATGTTCTCCACCAAGAAAATTGAATCCGCTGACCACACTTCCCCCCCCCTGTGCCCCCCTTTGGCCTGAACTTTTCATCTTCATCCTGCGTTTCATGAGTCAAGGGTTCGCAAAGAAGAACTGGTTTAGACTGGTTCTAACCAGCTTTCGGCCCCGTTTCTTCACAGCTTGCCTCACTTCAAATAGGCTTTCTCCCCAGGAGAACGGTTTTTCCAATTTTTGGTGTGGGTGCAAATCAGGTTCTCTTGTCCTACGCCGTCCCCCTGTCCCCACGGTCGCGACCTTGGCGCAGATTAGTACCCCTCAAGTGCTTATGACCCCTCCAAACGACCCCAAGGTCCCGCGCGTTGGCCTTTTGTGCCGGCTCAATGCCAGCAGCTGCTTTGGTCTTCTCCCTTTCATTTAGATTACTTTCTGGTGACATCCGTGTTTTAATTCTGGTCATATCTTGTCTTTTATTTCATTGCTTGCTGTGGTGCAGTCCGCCTACTTTCTCTCCCCTCACTCCTTTCTATCGCTTTTCTTTTGTGCTCCTCTCTGACCCTCCTCTCTGCGCTTGAACTTTTTGTTCTTTCCCCTTCTCCCTCCGTTGACGCCTTATTTCACTGTGTTGCCCCAATCACACTCGCCGCTGTTTGTTAGCGGTTGCCTGGTCGTTGAAGCCTTTTTCGCGACTCTCCATGCATCCGTTCTATCCCTCCCACCAACTTATCCGTTTGTCTTTCTCCGCTTTCATCCCCTTTGCTCCATATCTGCAACTCCCACCATTTATCCAGGTGACCCTCCCGCTATTTTTGATTTTTTCAGGATTTGTGAGCGTTCTCCCCTTTGTAGGCGATGGCGCTGTGCCTCCGCAATTAATGTTTTTCTTCCCTTTGCCCTCCGAAGAGTTTGTTTATAAAAGACTTTCCCTCCTCCTCATTTGGCGCCCCATTGTTTTATTTTTCCCCCATCGGGATACTTTGGTTGCGTAGACTGATGCATGGATCAGTCGCGCAACAGGCTCAACTTAACTGCAAGACGCTTGCCCCCAGGCTATTTTTCTTGGGGTTGCACTGCATATCTCAGGATTCGAGCGCTTTCCCCATACCCCTTGTTTTTAAGGCGATGCGTCTTTCGTAGCAAACCATCGTGAAGATCGAGACTACACTTTGGGGAGCGAAGTTTTCGGTGAGTCCCTTCACCCCCCCTCCTAGATACGAGAACTTCTCATCCTTTCATTCGTTCATGGCCCCAAGGTATGTAACAGTTCTCAGCTTAGCGACTTTCCGTTGTTTATCCCCCATCCGCTGAAGGGGCTTTGGCACTCCCGGGCAGAGAGCGATTTAGACCGGTGTTCTTTTTTTCTTTTTACTGGTATGCTGCTTTTGGGGGGTTACCCTTTTTCCGGTCACACTACTCGTACCTATGTGGATCGTCGGCGTCACGGCTCTTCTTGACTTTTCACTCCAACTTTAGTGACCTTGCTGCCTTGATATGCCTTCGCGCTTGTGAAGAAAACTGCCGCGCGTGGTTTCTCCCCCGTTCTTTTGGTCGACCTTTCTTCTGTCTTAGGTCTGCTAAGTGCCACGTGTGACGCCAATGTTTTAAGGTTTTTTCTCTGGGTCGAGTTTCACTTCTTTGTCCCTCTTTTTTTCTTTGTAACGATTGCGGTTTCAAATGAGACAGGGAAAGTTTTTTTGCTTTTTTATCCCCTTCTTGACGGCGTTTCCACGGCGGTCGGCTGTCCCTCGATAAAGATTTGTCTATCGGTCCTGCCCTGCCCCAACTGTTGTTTTTCCTCTAGTTTCTTTCTTCTTCCTAAAGCTTTCGCGCTTTTCGCCTCTTTGTGTTTAGCCCCCCTTCTCCTTTGCGCAATCGGAGGAAGCAGGGTTGATTTTTCTTTTTGTCTGCCGCTTATTTCAGGTACCAGCTTCTCCGGTTTTTTCTTCTTTTTTCTTCGCCACCTTTAGTCGGGGGAACCTGTATACTCTTCTCACCCCACTAATGTTTCCTCTTATGATTTTACGTCTTACCTCACGTCCTTTTCGCCAGTATCGATTTTGGAGTCGTACTGCTCACCATCGCTTGATCCGGTGTTGGTTCTTTCCTTAACCCCTCTGATAGGTACTGTTTTCCTTTGTTTTCGATGCCCTCTTTTGCCTTTTTTCACCGTGCTTGTCTTTGTTTTTTTCTTCCTCTTTTCAAGTGGCGCAGAGCTGTGTTTCCATTCGATCGCCAATCGCGCGCCCTGTGTTTTAAAGATAGTGGACGGGCTTCAAGTCTCAGTCACATGATCCCTCCGTGGTTTTTGGTCTCTATTTCTTTTCCTCCCCAGTTTTTTTCTTTTAGGCGTTCTTTTGAAGATTGGAGGGATAGCTTTTTTTTTCCCTTTTTTTTCGTCTTGGATAGGATTGACCTCCCATTGCTTCGAAAAGAAGGGAAATATCGAAATCGAGGTGGTGGCTTCTGCTTCTATTTTCCCACCTCTCCGTTTTTCCCTATACTTTGACCCACGTTGCGCCACCCTGCGAGCGTCTTAGAAAGTAGGCGTCCCATGGATTTCAAGCCCCCCCCTCCCTCTCGCGTACGGCAGGTGAACAACGGATCCCTCCAATCCTTCGCGAACGCCTTCCCAAGGTAACTAAAGGTTCTCAACCTCTCGGCACAGACCCACACACTCCCATTTTCTTTCTCCTTATATTTCTCATCCTTCCCTACGTGACTCACGGCGAGCGGTTTCTTTATATCGATAGAGATGGCTTTGACCATTTTCCCCCTCCTTGCGGCCCTTTTTCTTTTTCCCCTCCGGCCCAGACTTTTTCGTTAGCCAGTTCCACCCATTCTTGTAACGAGGTCAGCGTTCCCCTATTTCGGCCGACAGAGTGAGTACCTTTGCCTTCTTTCCAACACATGCGTCGAGAGGGTTGCGCAGTTACTCACCTCGATAGGCGAAACTGCGCGTCTGTTTCCTCCTCTCTTTACCAACGCTGCCACGATCTTGGCGTTTTTGATCTGATGGTGACACCGCCGGTCCCTCTCTCCCCCAGCCCCCTCCTGACGCCTCTTTACCGGATCGCGAGACAAAAAAACCCACGAAAACATGATGAATCGACTTCGGTTTCTGCCCTTTTGCTTTCCCCCGTTTGAGTGCTCTTTTTTTCTTTTTATCTTAGACCCCAAGCTCGTTTTTGTCCTTCCCCGTTGACCAACAAAGTTGGTCGTTCCCCTTCCCTCTCCTCCACTTGTGACGGGTCCCCCTGTCCTTCCGACGTGCACGCCGGATCCGAGAAAGTCCCAAACAAATTTTGCTTGCCTTTTTCCCAGGTCCGCATCACTGACCAACCACCTCCGACCTGCACCTCCCTTTAATACGCTGAACACCATCCTCAAACCCCCCCCCACCGTTGCCAAAAGGTCTTCGTGGTCCCCGTTCGCGTCCAGCCTCCGCCCTTCAAGAGCGCAGGTTCCGCCACGTCATAAATCTTTTCGCTGGCACCTTAACCCGCGGATCGGCAGTTTTTTTTCTGGGTCTCCCTACACACCGTCTTTTACGCGCAAGGTCGCAACCGTTTTGTTTTTGCCCCCCCATGGTCTCCCGTGACGCCGTTCAATCCCCAATCTTGGTCGCGAAGTTGGCCGCAGAAAGTAGTAAAATCCCTACGCCTTAAAACCTCCTGCAACCTTTTTTCCCAGTTGCGAGCTCGCCGCCTCCGGTGTTGCCGAGTGTCCCACTTTTTTCGTAGAGTTGATATAATACCCGTTGCGCATTTTCTTACGTTTCGGGACATAAGTGTTTTCTTTTTCAGCTTATTGTTCCTTTTTCTTTCCTTCATAGTTTGACTTTTTCATTTCCCATCGATCTCCAGAACTATGTAGATTCGCTTCGCCCTATTTTTTTTCCTCCTGTACGCCATCTATGCCGCGACCTTCGCGGGTATGGAAGTGAGTTCTATAGACATTTCGCATTCAATTCCTGGCCCCCAATCCCCTTTTTTTTTTACGCGGCTTGACGTTCGTTTTTTCTGTGTCTCTTTGTAATCCATAAGGGCCCTTTCAACCCCTTATCCGGATTGTGGTCTCCCCGCGACCTACCATGGGCTCCATCTCCCCCAAAATTTTTCCTCTCCCCGTTGCCATACTTTTTTCTTTTCAGTCTTGGTTTTCTTTTCCGGTCTTCCCTTCATGCATAGGAGGTGACGTAATTACTTTCCTTTCGCGTTGCCGCCGCAGAAAATTAGGGCGTCTAAAACTGACTGGGTCTTCCTGTCGCCCAGGTAATTTTTCTTTTCCCTTCTCATTCGGTTTTCGCTCAGCAATGATTCAGGGACACCCCCCCCTACCCTCAGGATCCACCCCACCCCCATCCCCCGAAACGGCACGAAGATGCCCACCACTCCGTGACTTTTGGGGTCCGGTATTGATGCTTTTTTTTTTTTTTTTTCATGACAGTTTTCAGATGCTCCTTTTGCAACCCAGTACGCCGCTATCCCTCAAGGAGTCTCGAATTTTTTGTCCGTCAACAAAAAAGAAAGCTATGAGAGAATCTGATCTTCCCATTGACCTCCTTCCCCCCCTGATGTCCCCGTCAGCTTCTCTCCCTTTCTAGTTTGTCTCATTATTTTTTCAGTGGTCTTGCTTCCCCCCATTCTCTAGAGGGGCATTGTCTCCTTTTTTCCTTTTTTTCTTTTCTTTTCTTCTCCTGTGCTGTCCTAGTTCTTAGTCCACTCCGCCCCTAGTTTTTCCCGCCTCCTTCTTCACGGGCGCTTCCTTCTTCCCTGTCCCAACCTTGCTCCTGTGCTCTTTTAAAGGAAGATTGATTGGAGCAGATGTGTTTACCGAAACTGACAGAGAAGCTTTCCATTCAGACTTCTTTTTACCATTTTCCCATTCGTGGAGCTCTCCGTCCTTCTCTTTTTCTGTCTGTCTGACTCCTGACGTTTAGAAATCCATTGTGGCCACGCGTTTTTTAGCTTTTTTTTCTCCTAGTCGTCCCCTCCGCTGTTTTTGTGTTCCTTCTTCTTGACCCTTTGTCCAATTTCTTTCCAAGGTCAAACGCCTGTTTGCTTACTTCTGAGTGCGGACCGTGGCTGAATGTTGTTCCTTGATAACCTTGCTCTAGGTGATTTCTGCCAGAAACCTTCTTTTTTTGTTCCTCGCTTCCTTTGTCAAGTTGGCTTTTCCTATATACCCCTTATCGCTCTTCGCACGACGCAGGGTGCCGCACCCCTCTCTTCCCTTGAGCATTATGAGGCATGATTTGGTTTTTCGGGTTGTCAGTTTCCTTTGTATCGGTCCCCGTCCCTTTCCGTGTGTTCGGGTTGGGGTGCCGCGTTCTGTCTTGGGTGAACCATCCTCGCTCTTGCGCACCTCCAGAATTTTGGACATGTTTTTTTCCCCCTGTCTCGGCGGCAAAGGACTCTCCTTTTTTTTTTCCGACCAGTATCTCTTGGCGTTCTCGGACAGGATACAACACGCGGCTTAGGTGGTGGCTACGTGCTTTCGAGTTACCGGCCCCTATTTTGGCTCTTCCTGGTTGCCTCTGTTTTTCCCCGTGTGTTTTTTCGGACTTGGAGAAGGTCTGGCCTCCGTCTTTATCTCCCAAGTTCTCCAGAGCTTATTACTTCTCCCCGCCAATCACGCGCGCCCCTTTCTCCCCCCGGTAGTGGGACGGGTTCTGCCATATCATCTAGACATTGACGAAAGTGGTTGTTTTTGCTGGTTCCGCTGCCCTTTTCACGCGCCCGGTATTCTCCCCTTCTTTGCATCGTTGTCCTGACGATTGGGAGGGATCGTTCGCTTCCCTTATCTTCTTGCCGGTCGCCCGACAGAGCTTTCTTTGCCCTTTCCCGCCAGTCGCCAGCATTAACGCTCTCCTTCCTAGTTTTGGCGTCAATTTTTTTTGATCCTCTTCTATTTCAGCATCCTTTTTTGTTTCTTTTTTTCTATCTCTGCCTCCGTGGCGCACACTCGAGGGAGGGTTTCTGTGGCGCCGAGGTTTTTTCGTTCGCAAAGGGCAATAAATCTTTTCTCGAGACCCTTTCCCTTGGGGAAACCCCCGCGTCAAAGAAAAGAGCTCCGGTCCTAAGCTTTCAATTTTCTTCACACCCTTTGCGCCCCCTCTTGGCCCCCCCTCCACAAAACAATTTTCTATTTCTTCCCCCAATTATTCTTTTCATCCCGTTTAACATTTTTTCCCGTGGATAACATTTTCTCTTTTATCCTTTTTGTTGAAGCTCCCCTCCTCTTTATGACAACTTGTCTTCCTCGCCTTCCCCCTACTCAGGGCGAAAAGGAACGAACGGGGCACCTTCCCACGCGGTCAGATCCCCACGGCTTTCTCCTCCTCATCGCTTTGAGCAAATGACCTTTTATAAAATTTTCCTGTGTTTATCAGTACTGACGCCAACTCCTCTCCTTTGTGACCAAGTGCGCGTCTGTGTTGCGCTTCCCAGTCCTCTTCCACGATATGCCTTCTACTCTCTCCCGGAGGTTCACGACTGGAAAGTCAGCCCACGGCCACACTCGGAAGTGTTTTTTCCTTAGCGCGTCGACCTCCCTTTAACCTGTTCCCTACGAGCTACAGGCTCGCGTTTTGGGACCCGCTGCGTGCGTCTCTTCCCCCGTGCTCTATAGGCGCTCACCGACCAACTCGAGAATAAACGCGACCAACCCACCCGTTTTTTTTTTTCCCGAACTTCACTTTGAAAGCCAATATGTGACACCGTTTCCCAAACCGGCCGCCGCTTGAACTCACGGCGGCCTCTAATCCAACCAAATTTTTTTTCCTTGCCCTACGTGGGACAGGTTCCCGCCCCCAACTTTTACCCCCACAGCTGAGGCACTTGAAGCCCTTTTTGACCAAGCGACCCCCCTTTCCCCCCAACAATGGCCGTGCGAAACGTCAGCTTTCGCAGCAGCCAGAATTGTCCTACTGGTTCTCCCCCTGAAGAAAAATGGTATCGATTTTTCCCACCAGCTCTTTTCTGTATTTCTTCCTCGCGCATAAACTTTCTTTATTTCAGGAGCACCAGTGCGCTTTTTCTGTGACAACGAAAGGTTCAACGCTCCCTCTTTTCTCCCGTCCAATGCCCCTTTTTTTATTGGCCTCCTAATTTCGTACTCGCGCATGAAAAAAACATAAAGCACAAAACGCCACCATGGCGACCGCGGCTTTCGCCTTTTTTTTCCGTTCAATCACACTGCTCGGCGTTGACCTCCACGGAGACATTTCGCATACTCTGCGTGTAATCCCTTTTTCCTTCGTAATCTTTGATGACCGTTCTCTCTCCCGATTTTCTGGTGCTGACGCAGAAAAGTAGCCCCCTCCAGATTTTATCGCGATGAGTAAGAGTGTTGGTGGGTTTCCTCTCATTTCCGAAACAGCCGCGCCCCCCTCGGTGTTATGAAAGGTTAGCCCCTTCTCATCCCTGCTCCTAACTGCAGGGAACCCCCAATGCCCCCTGCCGTGTTGTTTGCCCTCGGCTGCCGCGTCTTGGTTCTTTTTCTCTCCTTTGATGTCCATTTTTTCACGCACCCCCATTTATCCTTCTTTTGTGAGACATCTTAACCTACCCTTTTGCCCCCCTCCTTCTGATACCATCCCCCCTTTTTATTGCTCATCCAGTGTGACCAACAGTCACGCTCTTTTATTTTTTCAGGATTGTGAGCGTCGAGTTCGGGCCCCTCTTTCGAGCATCTGCTGTGTCGCGTATATCCCATACTGGATGATTTGCCGTCTCTAATTTTTTCTTTTCCATCATTTTAAAAGCCATCGTGGAGCCCATTTTCTCTTCTCCAATACTTGGCAGGGGGTTGGGATAGCAAGGGGAATGGACCAATCCGTCGTGCAACAGGCCCCGACCGGGCTCCTGCTTTTTCCCCAACCTTTTTTGGTTTGATTGGGTCCCGTCCTTATTCTCCTTGCTTACCTGAGCTATCCTGACATGACAGGAGGTCGAGAAGGAGATGCGTGAATTGCTCGGCAGACAACCTTTGAGGTCTCTATTATCTTTGATAGATGCACTTGTAAGCCCCCCCATCCCAGTCCTAGCGTTCTCCCTGTTGTACGAAGGGTACCACCCTTTGTCAACCCGTAAGTGTAAGCGAATGGCGCAGTTTGATCTTACTCAAAAGCCGTTTTCCTTTTTTCTTGAAGGGCTCCTGCCCTATTGCTCTTTCCTTTTTTTCTCTTTTAATTCTGTTTTTAGGTCCTTCTTTTTTGACTACCACTTAGAGAAAGCTGAGGGAACTGACTCTTGCTTTCCCCGCTTTACCTGTATTGTCCTTCACTTTGCTCGCGCTTCTCCTGCCGTCCTTTATGCGAGCTGGTTTACCCAACTTCTCTGGAAGTTGTTTATCCGTAGTTACAGTTCTGAGTGTCAGAACCTTTCTTGTTTTCTGCTTCCCTCTTTTAACGTTCGACGCCATTTTACTGTCTTTTTTTTTTTTTCTGTCGGGTCCCCCCTTGTTTCAATGGTGCCGTTTCTCTTTTTTCGTCATTTATGGCGTGGACATTTAACCAGTGTTTTGCACTTTGCAGGCTTGTTTTCCTTTATCGGCGCAGGCGGCACGGAGGGCTTCTTTTTTTTCTTTTATCCACCTATTGGTTCTCTTCTTCTTTCGACACGTGTTTTTTTGCTCTTGGTCTTTCTCCTGTTTTTTGGTTGTGGGGGTTTTCGGTTTGGTTGGGGGTGTTTTGGTTTTGTGGGGGGTTTTTTTTTGGTGTGGGGGGGTTTGGGGTTTTTTTTTTTTTGGAGTTTGTTGTTGTTGTCGTTTTTTTTCATCCCCCAGCCTTGAGAGCTTGGTCGCACGCACTGTTTGTTCCTCCACCCTACTATCTTTTCTCTGCGCAGAATTTTTCGGGTTTTGTGTCTTTTTCGCGACGTTTCCCGCTACCTTCTCCTTGTTCTTTTTAGCTTACTCCTTAGGTGGAACCCTCTTTATTTCCATCCCATCTTTTTTCAGTTCGGCCATGGAGCTGCGGAACAGACGCGCTTTCGTTACTCGATTGGAGAGTGTTAGACTTGGGAGGGAAAGTCTTTTTACCCTTTTTGTTCTAACGAGTAACTCGTTTTCTGTCCCTGCTCCATCCTCCTTCGATCCCTTGTTTTTGTCTGTTTTTACCTTGGGTTAAACTTTTGGCCTTCTTCCTTCTTCTCTGGCCGTTAGTCTTCAGTTGCCTTGATTGATGCACTCGTTATTCTCACTCCCGCTCTCCCCCCCCTTTTCCTTCACAGGTAGTTTCCGTCTCCTCCAATTAAGGAGAAGAAAATTCTAGTGTGGTTGTTTTGTTGTTTCTCCTTTTTTCCTCTGTCTTTGTCCTTCGTCGGCTGTTGGAGGTATTGTTTTGTGAAAGACCTGCCGTTCGCGATTATGGCTTTCCTTTTCCCCTCTGTAGCAAGCCATCACGCCTCGCCGAGGTGGGAGAAGTTGCC
>Ga0179593_1736330_pt1 | contig 12722 bp, 20 predicted proteins | sample CZODoug2_1_08_16_FD_185931 | JGI IMG/M metagenome (GOLD analysis project Ga0179593, IMG submission 185931) | Vadose zone soil fungal communities from Angelo Coast Range Reserve, California, USA - CZODoug2_1_08_16fungal (PacBio error correction) | ecosystem: Environmental > Terrestrial > Soil >... | reverse complement strand
GGAGAGAATGATATATGACGCTCTTTCCGAGAGCGGAGGAATATGAAGGAAAGTACGCATCTGCTCCTTCTTTCTTCTTTTCTTTCTACTTCTCATCTTGTGCGCTGCGGGTCAGTCGGAAAGGAAGACACCTTCCCGTACGGGATAACTCCTTCTCCTCTCGCCTTTCTCGAGCTCCCCCCTCCCCCCTTCCTTTCTTTCTCTTTTCACACGGCACGATCGCGCTGGTACCCGGGGAGTGTGCGAACGCGCGTTTTGCTTCTCATTTCCCCTTCCTCCTTCCCACGTTGCCGGTCCGCAGTAGACCGTTGGCGGTGTAACTGAACCCGTTTTTCCTCTTTCTCAGTACAGTCGAGACCGTCGGTTGGTCGCCCGCGAACTCGACCCCTCCCTTCTTTTTTCATCCACCCCCCCTTTACCCCCTTCTCCGTGTGGAAAAAGAAAGAGATAGGATGCTTTCCCTCCCCTCGCCCGTTGGACGTCAAAAGCTCCGGTAAAATCTCTTCACCTTCTCCTTCCCCCCCCCTTTTCCTCGAGAAAAGGCAGAATCTGGCCTCCCCTCCTTCCCTTCCCCCCCTTCTCCCTTTTTCCCCTCTTTAACAGAGGGATGGAATGGTGAGAGAAGGCCCCTGCGTAGAAGAAGGAAGTGAAAGTAACGCAGTCGAACTTTTTATCTTCTTCACCTACCCCCTTTTCAATCTCCCATCTATCGGAAGATTGATGGTTTTTTTTTTTTCCTTTTTTTCCTTGTGTCCCATGACCAATCCCCCCTCCCGGAAAAGGGAGGAATGCTTGGAATCACCGACCGTTTCTCTCCCCCCTTTCCTTCTTTTCCTTATCTTTTGGATCGAGGTAGGCGAAGAACGTGGAGGTGTCTTTTCTCCTTCCCTTTCCCTTTTTTTTTTTCTCATCTCCAGGCGTGATGGGAAAGATGAGAGAGAAAGGTGCCCTTTTCCCTCTTTTCTTACTTCCCCCTCCGAAAAATAATGAGGAGGGGGTTTCCCTTCTTTCTGAGTGCCAACAAAGGGTTGCACCCTTTTGACGAAGAGGAGCAGCCGAATAGCCGACGAGTCTTTCTTTTTTTTCCGCTGGCAGCGGCCACGTCGGATGTCCCAGCGGGTTCCCCTTATGGTGAGCGCGGCGCTGCCGCCACATTGCGGGCCGCATCTCTTTTTTCCCCCCCCCTTCTTCTTCTCTCCCCTTCGCTGAGATATCAGGATGCAAGGGGCCGTTGGAACGAGCGCGGTCCCTTTCTTCCCCCCCCCAAAACCAAAAAAACCCCCAAAAAAAAAAACAAACCCCCCCCCCTCCCCCCCCCATTCCCCCTTTCTCTCCCCCTCCAAAGGTCGGATTGGAGAAGTATTGGCGGGGAGCGTCGCCAAGGTGGAGGTCCCTTTTTGATAACAGAGTAGGTGTCGTGACGGGCACTCCACCCTCTTCCCCCTTTCTTTCCCCCTTTTCTCTTCCCTTAGTAGGGAGGATAGCCAGGTAGATGTTGATCATCTCTCCCTGGAGGATAAGGACAGGATGAAGAAGATCGCCCGAGCACTTCTTCCCCTTTTCTTTTCTCTTTTTTCCTCTGCCTCCGCCGCCGTGTAATCGGCGTTGCGTCGCAGCCGAGCGACCCCTTCCCCCCTCCTTTTTTCTTCGGTGAAAGTGGAGGGTTTTATGAAGTGGGGTCCAGCCCTTTTCCTTCATTCTCTCCCCTCTTATCCCGGGTAAGAGGAATGTTGAATCCATCGAGGTACGATGATAGATTATACCGTGCTTCGGATCTCCTCCTCTTTTCTCTTCCTACTGAAAAAGGATGACAGAGCACGAGTTCTAGGACTCCCTCCCTCTTGTCATAGGGGAAGAAAATCCAAAGAGAACATGTCCCCTCCCCCTTCTCTCGCGAGAAAACTCTTTCCTCTCCGAAATACGCGCACGGCTCGATCTGAGAGAGGCGCCACCTCTCCTTTTTCTTTTTGCAGAGAGGGAAAGGGAGTGGCCTCTTCTTTTTTCTTCCTTCTTTTCCTGTGGAGGTAAAGCCCTCTCGAAGGGGGAAGGGGCGGAGTTTTCTCTTTTCCTCTTTTCCCTCCCGGCACGTGTATTTTTCCTCCTCGCAAACCAGGTTCCCTCCGAAGTTAAAGTGGGGCGTTGGGCCTCCCCTTTTCTTTTTCTTTTTGCTCGAGGCGGAGTTCCAGGCGGACCGTGCCTTTCCCCTCCCCCTTTCCTTTTCTCCCCCTTACCGACCGATGAGGCTTGAAGACATGAAATACTATCTCTTTTCCTCCTCCTTCCTTTTCCCTCCCCCTCTCATCCTCTGTCATTGAAAAGGAGTTGAGACGACAAGGAACTTTGGAGGGCCCTTTCCCTTTTTTCCCCCTCCTTTCTCTCCACAGCAACGAAGCCCCTTCCTGATCCCGGCACGTTTCTTCCCCCCCCCCCCCCTCCCCCTTTCCCCTTTCCCCCCCCCCCTCCTCCCACAGGAACAGAAAGCGTGAACCCTTTTTCCCTTCTTTATCCACAAATAAGGAAAGGCCAAGGGAATTAGCGTGACTCCCCCCCCTCCTCCTCCTCCCTCCCTCTCTGTCGGGCTGCCTTCGAAGATATCTACGCTGCGCGTATTCTTCCTTCCTTTTTCTTTTCCTGGGCGGTTCGCGCACGACATCGGTGATCAGCTTTCCTCTTTTTTTTTTTCTTTTCTTTCCGAGGCGTCCTCTCGGTGAAAGCTGGAATCGTGTCGTTCTCCCCCCTTTTCCCCCCCTCTTTTTTTTGCGATTCCGGAGCACCGGGGAGTTGCGATCAGAGTCGCCGCGAGGCTGTCCCCCCTTTTCTTCTCCCTCTTTCCCTCACGGCAATGAAGGAAAAAGGCCCCCCCGACGAAATGGCACCTCCCTCCCCTTCTTTTTTTTTCAGGATGGGCGGCGTTTCCATAGGATGAGAAACAGAAGAGTACACGCTTTTTTTCCCCTTTTTCCCTTCCTGCCAGCTGGCTCGCGCGTGGCTAGGGTCCTTCGGCAAAAGGACGGAGCCGCCGCGTTTCTCTTTCCCCTTTTCTTTCCTTTCCTCTCAATTCGGACCCGGACAAGGATTGCAGTATCCTTTGAAAATAAGTTATAGGGGTGGAAGGAACGTCACGAGCACCGACTTTTACCCTCCTTTTCTCTTTCCCTCCCTTTTTTCTGTCGATTCTTCAGATAGCGGGAACGAGCGGATTTTTAGGAAAATTGAAGCAGGAGATCTCAGCGCCGGGCCCCTTCTTCCTCCTTTCGTGTTAATGTAGGGGGGACCCCCGTGGAGGCCAGCATTTTTTTTTCTTTTTTTCCCCCCCTTCTTTTCCTCCGACGTGGCCGCTGCCATCGTCAAAACCGAGGATGCCACCCCCCTTCGTAGGATATTAGGCGCGCCTCGGCTTGCCCTTTTTCCCCTTCCCCCTCCCGGACGCACGCGATTTAGTTCCGGAGTGGCCGAGCTCCCTGGCTCCCCCCCAAGGGAAAATCGGAACTAGAGAATTCCCTTTTCCCCTCCTTCTTCGTGCAAGGAAACGGCCGACACAGCCCCCGAAAGGTATAGACGACCTCGATCACGCTTTTTCCCCCCCCCCTTTTTTTTCCTCCTTTCCGGCTGCGACGGTAGGTGATTCCCCTTAGCAAGGTGAGGTAGGGTGGTCATGAACCCGACCACTTTCCCCTTCTTTTTCCTCCCCCCCCTCTTCTCGTCGCGGATCGCGGTTAGGGTCGGGTACCCTTGTAGGGATAGAAAAAGTTCGACTGCGGTGACTGGCCCTTCTTTCTCCTTCCATTCCAGCCTCGGTTCAATCGGGATGCTTTGTAGGAGGAAATCTTAAACGATCCGACCCTTGTTCCCTTTTCGCGCGAATACCGGTCGGGAGCACCTAGATCCTTTTTTGACAAGAGTGTAAGATTTTTTTCTTCTCCTGACTACACGCATCAGAGCCGAACGATCTAGGTGTTAAAAGGCGCAGGTGGTCACGTTCTTTCTTTTTTTCCTTCCCCCTTCTCTGCGTGCTCGAGTTCGCGGCAGACCGCAACCCCCTTCAGGAGAGGGAAGTAATGATACCGATGGTCGATGCCGCTCTTCTCCTTCCCCCCTTTCCCTCCCCCTTTTTTCCCGCGGGACGGCAAAGGGGATGCGCCAGACAAAAGAGAGCTTTCAACGCCTTCAAACAGCTCGCTTCCCTCCCCCGTTCCCTCCTCTTTCTTTCCCTTTTTTTCCTACGGACGGAGAATTACGGCTGACAAAGGAAAGGTTTTTCTAGTGTAGATAGAGAACCGGGCGATCTTTCTTCTTTTCCTTCTCTTCTCCCCCCTCTTCGGCCGTCTCCAGACCGAGCAAGAAGGCCCGGTTTCCCTTCTGATGTGAGAGGGTCAGTCGATGCGTACTTCCCCTCTTCTCCCCTTTCTTTCTCTTCCCCTCCCTTTCCCTTCCCTTTCCCCAGTACACCTGCAGGATGAAGGCTCTCCAGGAGTCAAGAGATGATAACTTCGCCGAAGTCCTTGCTTCCCTTTTTCCCTTTTTTCTCCACTGGACAGCCGGATGAAATAAAGAATAAAGATTTTCTTTTTCCCCCTTAAGGAAAAAGACCTAAGGGAGAGGGAGGTTCTTTTCTTTTTTTTCTACTGAGAAATTGAAAGGAGGAGGACCTTTCCTCTTTATAGAAGAGGAAGCAAGTAGTATTCACCCTCCTTCCCCCCCTCCACCCGAGAAAGTGGAAAGGATTTAATTGCGAGCCCTCTTCTCTTTTTCTTCCTCGCGTGCGCGGACAGCGGCATTCCTTCGCGACGATAGGAAGCGTCAACCAGAATGCCTCTTCCCCGTTTCTTCCCCCCCCCTTTCCTCTCTGCGCGAGAGCGAGGTTTTTCTAGGTTTGAATGATCGTAAATCGGCTTCTCTCCCCTTTTTTTCTTTCTCCACAGACCGCGAGCAGCAGGGCGAGAGCCGAGTCTTGAAGGATGGTGGCCAGGGCCGCCCCCTTCCCCCCCTCTCCCCCCCCCCTGCGAATAGTGAGGTATCTCCTTTGGTGCAGTACGAGTACCATCACCCGCGTCCCCCCTTCTCCCTTTTTTCTTCCCTCCCCTCCCCGAGGCGGAGGACGCCAACGCGGCCTTCGAGAAACCAGGCAGCGCCGCCGCGCCTCTTCTTTTTCCTTTTTTCCCCCCTTCCCTAGCGCCAGGGCATGAGCACGAAGGGGTAGGAGGGGAGCGTGATCACCCCTTTTATTCCTCTTTTCCCCTTTTCCACTTCCCGCGACGTGAGGACCCTTTGAAGGATAAATAAATGTCATGGGTCACTATCCCCTATTTTTCCCCTTTTCCCCCCTCTTTTCTTCCCTCTCCCCCTTCTGCGGATGATGGGATAGAGTGATGCCTTTGGGTTAGTAAATCAGAAGCAACGCCGGGGTCGGCGTCCTCTTCTCTTTTTCTCTTTTTCAGGCTCCCGCGTAGGAGTCCGGATCGAGGGGAACCCCCCCCCCAGAAGAAGAATTCCGCGGACACGGCGCGTGCCTTTTCCCTTTCCTTTTTTTTCCTTTCTTTCCCCTTTCCCCATGCCGCGCCCTGGATCAAATAGAAGATCAGGTCTCCTCAGGTGAGCGGATAGATCTCTCTCTGTTCCTCCTCCTCTTTTTTCTTTTTTTTCTCTCCTTCCTCTCTCTTTTCCATGGGACACCGGCCTGTTCCCCAACGTACCGTCGCTTTGAAAATCGTCCTTTCCTCTCTTTTCTCCTTTCTCGGAGGCTGGGGTGTTCAGAATCGATCCGGCGCCTTCTTGAGATTAACCCATCAGCTCTGGTTTTTCCCTTCTCCCTTTTTTTGGTGCGCTACGCCGCCGCCCCTTTGGTTGATGCTGATGGACGAACCCTTCGTCCTCCCCCTTCCCTTCCCGACGACTTCAGCGGACGCTTCTGTCCTTTCCCCATCGGCTCGTGACCATCTGACCTTTCTTCCTCTTTCCCCCCCTCCCTGTAAGAGAAAGGAAGGATTTCCTTTTTTTTTTCCCTCGCCCCCCCGCCGACAAAGGAGTTCGAGAATGACGGGCCGCCTCGGACCTCTCCCTTCTTTTTTTTTCTTCCTCCCTTCCGGGGGGCTGAGAACGGGTCCCAAACAGGCGGTGGCGTCTCTCCTCCTTTCTTCTTTTTTCCCGTTCCGTCAGTCTGCCGCGGTATGGCGCGGCTGCCAAGCAGCGCGGATACTCCCTTTTTGAAAGAAATGCATTCAGAGAATGGAAACCATCATGCGCCTCTTTTCCCTTCTCTTTCTTATTTCGCTCCCTTTGTGAGAGAAGATTAAAGAAGAGTATTCTCTCCTCCCTTCCCTTTCCCTCTCCCCTCGATAGACGAATATCGGAAACGTGTGGTGAAGCCGCTTGTTTTTGGCGTTTTCCCCCCTTCCTTCTGGTGGACGAGTAAGAGCGGATCCCTAAGGAAGAGGTAGAGAACGCTCTTCCCCTCCCTCCGGTATTTAGAGGTTGCTCCGCATCCCTTTTTTTTCTCCGACGCTGATCGCGCTCTGACTACGGATGCTTCCCCCTTCTAGAGAATAAGATCCGTGAGGACTCCAGACCTTTCTCCTCTTTCCTTTATTTCTCCTTCCCCCCCAAAACCAAGAAAGAGAATTCTCGGTGGAGATGAGATGGATTTTACCCCTCTCTTTTTTCTTTTTTTTTTTTTCCCCCCTCGGATCCAAAGTGGCCTGGGAATAGGCGAAGTGATCATCGCGGACTCCCTTTCCCCCCCCCCCCCTCCCCCTTTTTTTTTTTTTTTTCCTTTTCCTTCCTGATGGCGATTCATGCTATATACGCGCTCTCCCTTGAGAGGAGAGAATAGGAAGGAAGGAAAGTCCCTCATCTCCTTTCTCCTTTTCCCTTCCTTTCTTCCCTTTCCTTTTGATACGGCGAAGCGGTTGCGCTGCTTTTTCCCCCTTCTTTCTTTTTTTTTTCTTTTTCTCTCTGTACACGATCATCTCAACAAGTGCCTTTCAGACGGGAATTAGTCCGGTTCTTCCCTTTTTTTTTCCCCGGCGGGTTTGATGAAAGCGACGGTGCTGATCGAGCTGTTTCTTTTTCCATCTTTTCCTCCCCCCTTTGCCGGTCCGTCCTTCGAAAGTGGAGGGAGGTTTGGGTAATTCCCCCTTTTTCTTCCTTCCCCCCCCGCGGTATCAGACAGCGCTTAAGGGGAGGGAGGGTCGCCTCGTCCCCCTTTTTTCTCCCTCTTTCCCCCCCCTCTTTCACACCGCGACCGCCATCACTACGTGCCTTCCGGTGAACAGAAAGAGATCGGCGCTTTCTTCTTCTTTCCCTCCCCTTTTGCCGTCCCGCGCCCCTTAAAAAGAGGTCACAGGATTCGATTTTTCCTTCTTTTTCCCCCCTTCGAATCTGGCAGCAATTGCTCGTCTAGGTGAAGGATTGCACGCCTTCCCTTTCCTTCTTTCTTTTTTCCTTCTCCCCAGGGCGTAGAAAAGCCTAGTGAAAGTAACGCAGTCGAACGTTTTTTCCCTTCTTTCTCTCTTCTTCCCCCCCTCCTCGAACAGCGAGGTCGGGTGGCGCGCCGGCACCCCCCCGGTAATAAGAAAGCTCAAAGTGGGTTTGTTGTTGCCTTTTTTTTTTCCCTCCCTTCGTGAATGCTTTTGGAAACCCTTAAAGTCGAGAAGGGAACAGCGAGCCGCCCTCCCCCCCCCCTTTTCTTTCCTCTTGATCGAGGGTATGGGAGACCTTTCTTCGTTTCCCCCTTCCTCGTGAGAGCAAAGCTCGAGGGTGCCTGTCCCTCTCTTTTTCTCTTTTTCTCCTTTTCCGTCGCCCGTGAGTCTTTCCCCCGAAGAAAACTAACGCTCGCGTGCCGCCTTTTCTTTCTTTTTTTCTTCGCACCAAAGGTTGAAAAAAGAAAGTGCCGCCGAGGCTCTCCTCCTCTCTTTCTTTTTTTTTCCGATGCAGCTTTCCCGGAGGATGAGGTCCCAAGTCTTTTTTTCTCTTCTTTTTTCCTTTCCTCCTCTTTCCCCCCCTGACAGAACACGAATGGCTGACTTTCTTGAAAATGAAGTTGAGAAGATGCTGACGCCCGGCGTGTATCTCTTCTTCTTCCCCTTTTTTCTTCTTCCCTTCTTCACCCGCCCAAAGGTCGGATTGGCGACCCTGAGGGGAGAGTCGCCCGGGGAGTTCCCTTTTCCTCCCCTTTGTCGTGGCCGGGCAATGAACCAGGAACGGTATGGTCCAACCGTATCCCCTTCCCCTCCCTTCTTTCTTTTTCCTTGCTAGCCGTGAGCTGTCCCATCGCGACAGCGGCGGCTCCGGCCTGCCTGGCGACTCTTCTCCCTTCTTTTCCCCCTTTCCCCGAACCGTGACCGCTCTTCGCTGACTCCCGCCGCCGTGTACTCGCGGTTTCTCTAAACGCCGCCAGAGCCTTTTTGATATAAGGAAAGCACGATAAAGGCGAGTGATTGCCCTTTTTTCTTTTTTCTTCTTTTTCTTCCGCCCGTCGTGTGAAGAAAGCGCTTCTCCCTTCTCTTTTAATCATCGCGTCCTTTCAGATGATAGCTTTCTCCCGGTTTTCTTCCTTCTTTTTTCTGTCCGGACTTAAAACTGGAGGACCTTCCTCCCTCCCCCCCCCTCGTCTCGCCGACTTCCTCAGGCATAAGAGTCGTCATCGGTTGCCGAACTTCCTCCCCTCTCCTCCCCCTTCTCTCTCGTAGAAAAAGTTCCCCCTGGGAAAAAAAGGGAAGAAGAATAGCGCCCTTTCCCTCTCCCTTTCTTGTCCGAAAACTCAGGAAGAGGATGATTCCCCCCTTTCCCCCTCTCTTCTTCTTCTTTTCCGTTGAACGGTAGTGATGAGGGAAAGAAGAAGCCTTTTTCCTTTTCCTTTTTCCTTACTGCCGGACGCAGTCCTTCGGATTTAGGTAAGGAACTGGCACGCTGGTCGGGTCGTTCTCTTTTCCTCCCCTCCCCTTTCTTTTCCCCTTTTGTGGTTAAAGTTGCCGGATCTTCTCTTTTCTTTCTCGAAGGCGGCGTTCCAGGCGGCCCTTGAAGGGCAAGCAAAAGTCGCGTGCGTGTAGTCGACGCCCGTTTCCCACCCTTCTTTCCTTTACTCGAAAGCATCCGAGTATGTGAAGAATAAGAAGTTGTTGTTGTTGAGCGAGAGCTTTTCCTTTTTCCCCCTCCCTTTTTCTTTCTACTACAAGAAAACCGAGAAAGTTGGAGGGCCCCGTCCCTTTTCCGCCTGGACAGAAGCGTGAGGGAGAAAAGAAACCGATCCTTCTTTCCTGCAATGTTAGGAAAACACACAAAGCACCCAAGGTGAAAGGCTTTTTTTTCTATCCCTTTCCCGCCCCGGCGTGCCAGTGGCTTTGATACGAAAATACGCGCGTGACGGTCCGTGACCTTCTTCTTCACCGATTCGGCTTTCCCCCTTTTTTTTTCTTCCCCCCTCCCGGTCATCGCTCATCCGCGGTCCTTCCGTGGAGCAGATAGCAGAGCGCTAAGCAAGTGCGCGTATTCGGCTGCCTTGCTTTTCCCTTTTTTTCTTTCCCGGGTCGCGCACGCCATGCAGGTGCTCCTTTCGTGTGAGGATTTCGGACACGAGGACGACTTTCTTCCCCCTCTTTTTTTCCCTTTTCCCTTTTCCATTCCGGGACAGCCCGTAAGCTTTTGGAGATAAGAGAACAGGGGAAGGATCTACCTTTCCCCCTTTCCCTTTTCCCCCTTTTTACCCGGGAGAGCGCTGGAGCTAACACCTCGCGGAGGACCTTTTTCCCCCTTTTTCTCCCCCCCCCCCTCCGCCAATGACACCTCACTAAGCCCGTTCCGATGAGCGACGTATCTCCCCCCTTCTTTTTTCCTGTTTCGCTCGGCGCGAACCCCCTAAGAGTAAAAGGCAAGGACGAGGTCTTTTTCCCTTTTTTTCATCTGCCGCGCGTGGATCGGTATATTAGGGAAAGAAGGAAGGGCAGCAGCGGTCGCTATTGTTTCTCCCCTTTCTTTCCCTCTTCCCCCTGCTTGCCAGTATTACGGTGGAAAATACCGTTCCTCCTTTTGGTGAAGGGAAAGGAAAGGAAACGAAGCTGTTATCATAGGACCTCCACCTTTTCCTCCTTTTCTTTTTCCCCCCTTCCTCCTCCGGCGGGGACTCGGAGGAGAAGAACTTGAATCAGGCCTTTTCCTTTTCCTTTTTTTCCCTTCATGCCCAGGGGCGTGTTCTGTAGGGGACCTCGATGTCTTCGAATGTAGGAGCGGAAGAGACGCGACTAACAATAAAGGAGCACCCCTATTTCCTCTTTTTTTTTTTCTTCCCCCCTTCGTCGTCTATTCGGCGCGCATCGCGTTAAAAAGGGAGGGAACCATTTTGGTGCGGACTCCAGACCTTTTCTTTCCCTTTTTTTCCTCTTTCACGGGCGACTTCAGAGGTAAAGGTTCCCATAGTAATAGAGAATAGAGGACAGCCCTCCTCGCTTTTTTCCCCTCTCCCTTTTTTTTCCCCTCCTTTCTCTTTCTCCCCTCCCCCCCCGATAACGTAGAGGAGAAAAAAGAGAAGAAGGTGGCAGGCTGCTCCCCTTTTTCCTTCTTCTTTTTCCCCTTTTCGGGGTCATGACCCCCCCCAAGGCGAACAAACAAACCCCGGTGAGCGTTTCCTCTTCATTTTTTTTTTTCTCTTCCCGGGTCGGGGGACTATCGGTCGGGCTTCTCCCCGTTAGACTGAGGTGACTGGCACTTCCTTTTCCCCTCCCCCCACCCCCCCCCCCCTCCTCTTTCAATAGGCTTCTTGAGGTAGGAGTGAAATCCTTCAACGATTCCTATCCTTTTCCCTCTCTCCTTTTTCTCCCCCTTCTACATCCGGTGGAAAAGAGTTTCCCCTTTGAGAATTGTCCTGATGGCCTCCTTCTCTTCCCCCCCTTCCCTCCGGGTGTCCCTTTTTTTTTTCCCCTTGGCAACCGGCGAGGGATCTAGAGTTCGCGGAGACGAACCACTTCCTTTTCTCCCCTTTTCCCTCTTTCCCCCCTCTTCGGGCATCCACGGCGCAAACCCTCCTTTCCAGGTGAAAAAGAACGCAAACGGTAGACCTTCGGACCGCCTCTTCTTTCCCTCCCCCCCCCCGCTCGATCGCACAGGAGCGGGAGAAAAAAGAAGAAGGGGAAAAGAGCGAGCGTCTCTTTTTCTTTCCTTCTTTTTCTATGATCGGTGTCGATCGAGGAAAAGGGAGAGAGGAATGAATGATTGTCTCCCTTTTTTTTTCTTTTTTTTTTCTCCTCTCACACGAGTCGAAGTATAAAGACAAGAGAAAAGAAGGAAAAGTTTTTTCTCTTTTAGGATTGAGAGGGAGAAGTAGTGAGTAAGTTCCTTCACTCTCTCTTCTTCCCTTATAGAGAAGGTAGAAAGAAGGAAGATTTCCCCCTTCCCCTTATGAAGGAGCCCTGGGGGCAGAAAGGAGTTAAAGAGTATCACCTTCCCCTCCCCTCCTATTCCACTGGTGTCAAGATGAGTAGAAGTGCCCACTCTTTCTACTTCCCGTTTTTTTCTTTTGGTAACTCTCAGATACAAAGAAGAAGGCGCTGGCGTGCGTCCTCCCCCCCCCCTTCCCCCTTCTCTTTTTTTTTCCTTTTCTCCTTCCCCACGATAGTATCTCGCCTTCTCAAGTAAGTAAGAGAAAAAGAAGCGCGATACGTCGTCTTCCCCCCTCTTCTTTTTTCTCCCTTTCTTCCCCCTTCGTGGAAGGTCTGACGAGGTTGACGAGCTTTTCCGAAAGAGAAGGAATTGCTCGCCGCCTCTTTCCCCCTTCCTTTTTTTTTCTCTTTTTTTCTTTGCTGCACCACACCGTGCCGAGATGCGCGAGTTTTTGGCGTAGGCGGTTCCCTGATTCGTTAAATCGCTTCCTCTCCCCCTTTCCCCTTCTTTCGAAAAAAGGAGAGAAAGCTATAGCAGGCCTTCCCCCCCTTCCCCCCCTTTTTTCTCCCTCTTCCCGCCAGGATGGTAGAGAGGCATAAGTTCGGGTCGCCCTTTTCCTTTTCCTTTTTTTCCCTTTTTTTTCTTCCGCGTCAATCAACGCGGGCCTCTCGAAGAAAAAAAAGAGATACGAGAGTAACTCGCGCAACTTCGGCTTCTTCCCTTTCCTCCCCCTTCCTCCTCCTCTCCCGCCTTCGTGAGCTACCCTATGGATAGGTAAGGGAGAAGGTAATGAGAGAGGATGTGTTTTTTTTTTTCCCCCTCCCTTTTGGCGATCGTAATGCATCGGAAGGAAGTGGATATGACCTCATTCTTTTTTTTTTTTCCCTTTCATTGGTCACGAGCACTCTAGATGCAAGAAGAGACGATGCCTTCCTCTCCTTTTTTTTTCTTTCTCCCTATTTCGCCGAAGGGTTTCCCATAAGAAGAAAAGAAGGTTCTTCTTCTCTCCTCTTTTTCCCCCGAAGCGCTTTTTAGAAAAAAAGAGAGCTGATTTGTTTCTTTCCCCTCTAACCACCGCAAGCAGGAGGAATAGAAAAGGGGCTCGGACTGTCCCCCTCTCCCCCCCCCTTCTTTTTTCGATGTTCTACGCGAAAGGTGAGGGAAAAGGAAGTGCCCCTGGATCAACCTCTCCTCCTTTTCCTTTCTATCTCTATTTTTCCCCATAATAATAAGGTGTTGTTGTTGAGAGTTCTATTTTCCCTTTTTCCCTTTATCCAGGGGACCCCCAGGTTAAAGAAAGTAAAGTAGAGGAGAACATTCCGTCTCCTCTTTCCCCCCCCCTTTTCTTTCTT
>Ga0179593_1530523_pt1 | contig 12722 bp, 14 predicted proteins | sample CZODoug2_1_08_16_FD_185931 | JGI IMG/M metagenome (GOLD analysis project Ga0179593, IMG submission 185931) | Vadose zone soil fungal communities from Angelo Coast Range Reserve, California, USA - CZODoug2_1_08_16fungal (PacBio error correction) | ecosystem: Environmental > Terrestrial > Soil >... | reverse complement strand
GCTCGCTCTCTTTCTCCACTACCGCACAACTAAATTTAGCCTAACGCAACCGAATTCTTCGAAAACTCCACAAAGTTGTTTTTTTAACTTGTTTTTCGGAGGGACACTCAGCTTCTGCATATACGATCCTGGCTGTTTTCCTCCCCCTATGAGAACTCATTTCTTGTCAGAACTGACCAACCCCCCCGAATCTCAACAGCCGTGGGTTAAACCTGATCGCGATTTCATACCTTTTAGGTACGAGCAAGGTGAAGGCGCAGCGGATTTCCCGGCAGTCTGCTGACCATGAAATCTTGAAAGCTTCCACGTTTTTTTTTTACTCGTAGGGCGCGATACCATATAAGCATTAATACTTCCGGGGTTACAGTATGTCCAGGGATCCTGGACAACAGAAAAAGGGGTAGAGCGCTGTCTTTAGGTTTATTACACCACCACGAGAGATCACGGCAGGTTGGTCATAAATTCATCCAAATAAGGAGGGTATCAAACTTTTTTCCTCTGTCCTCTTGAATCTTCTTTTGAGGATTACGATGCCACCAGCTAATTCCGTTGGTTGCGTTCTTTCCCTGGAGAGTGATCTGTTCACGATCTTTTTTTTCCAAACGCTCAATTAAAGGCCGATTTTCTCTCATTCTTCTCGTGCACTGGTACAGTTAATGGAGTTCGGTGTTGTCTTTGCTGTCTTTTGGGTGGGGTGTTGGTGTGGGCGTTTTTTGGACACTTGGCAGCGCATTGGGGAGATTCTGTACCGACTGGTGGAGCAGCCATGAGCGCCCGAAGGGGTCATTCGCCTTCACCCCGATGCCTGCCAAGCGTACCTTCCCCTTCCTCCTCCTGGGACGGCCTTCCCTCTGCTAGCCCGCGATCCCAGAATGCCCGGCGGCTTCCTCCTGAGCACAAATACGCATATTTTAATCTTAAAGTTTTGACGAAAGGCTTTCCGACTGATTTATCGCATGCGCTCCCCTCTCCCCCCCCCCCTCAGAATTCTTCTCTTGTTTGACGCCAAAGTGGCCTGCCTCTCTTCTTTGATTGAACCCCTTGTGCCTGGCAAGGCATGTACTTCTTCGGTCCATAAGGGTGCCACCGGCCTGATTTTTTTTTTTTACACGACGGTTTTGTGCTCGCTTGGTCTTTTCGTGGAGCTCTCGCTCCTTTCTACGTCATCGCGCCGTCTTAAGACAGCTACCTTTTTTTCTGCGCTTCGTGTCTTTTCCTGAGCGGTGCTAGTCTCTCATCGCTTCGACTTACTAAAAGATACCGTACGACAATTTTCTATTTTCCCCGTTTTTCTATGAGTCTGGTGTGGAGCAATTCCCACGGGTGTGAGTTTGAGCAGGTCGGACCTTTTTGTTCATTGACGTGTTCTGACTGTCGCTTCTCGACCTTCCCCGCCGTTCGGTATTCGCATCGTCGGTCTTGTGAGCCTTTCTGCGCCACGACCAGCTCCCTGGTCTTTTCCAGATGAGCAGTTCGACGAAAATTGTTTTTTTTTTTCGCATTATCCTCTGTTGCGTTGCCGATCTTGTCCGCGAAATGCCACACGCTTGTGCGATTCTTTTCTCTTCCTCAAGTTTGACCCTATGCAGATTCCTCCCCGCTTGTTGCCTGCGTTTTTCCTTGTTCACGTCACAGAGGAGCCGATGAAAATCCGCTCTGGTGCCTTTTTTGAGTTCTGCGTTCCGATTTTTTTTATTCTTTTACCATTGCATTTTCCTTTGGCACGTTCCCCTCGCCTGGCCCGTGGCACCGGCAGCCTGGTTTTTCCAATCGGAGGGGTTAGATTTCTTCGCAAATTCTACCGTCCTTTACGGCAGTTACCTTGGATGCGCTTTTCTTTCTTTCCGGAGGTGCCGCTCTTCTTTTTCAGTATAGAGCACTCTCATTTTCCCCCTTTTCTTTATGAGATTTAATGGGACCGAGTCTCACCTATTGCTCAGGTCCTCGGTGATCGAACCTTCTCTTGATTTAGATGAACGTAAGGCCTCATTGGCTCCGTGCGGTGGGTGCGGAGAGGCACGCCTCCGCGCGGTTTTCCTTATGTCCTTACATCATTTGTTGTTTTTTTTGCCTCTATAAAAACATAGCCCGACTCCAGGTACGTGGTGCCCGACGACAACTCTCTTCTTTTGATGCCCTCTGATCCCCCTCAATTTTCGCTTAAAAAGGCCAATTTCCCTTTTCAAACGAGTTTCTCCTGCTGTCATCCAATTCATTCTTGACCCCCTCTTCTCAGAACATGCGGGATTAATTTCCTGAATCGACTCCATCGCCTGCGGAAAGAAGAGATAGCCGTAAAAGTTTCATCCCTTGAGATGCATGATCCGTTTCCCAGCCCCCTCGACGGAGATTTTGGCATCCCCGCTGGTGAAGAGGAGGGCCTTCGACTTTTTTTCCCAATCTAGCGGCGATGACATGGGAAAACCTCCTCCTTTTCTGGCAGATTACACTTTTTCCGGAAAACCAGATAGATCCCGGCTTTTAGCGTGACGGTTATCCCCCGTCCTGCCCATCGGTTTATGATCTTGCTCGGCCATCCTGCCCCGTCAGGAAATTCCACGCTTGATCCCTTTCGCGAGCAATTACTTTTCTGCGTCCCCCTCTCAAGGAGGATGACCTGCTTCCATCTTCTCAGATTTTTCGTAGAAGTTTTCCACCCAGGACTTAGCTGGCTCGGGCCATTTCTTGATAAGACCGGATCCCCACCCCCTCTCTTTTGTTTGCATGACTAAAGCCTTTCCAGGTTCGCCTTTTTTCCCTCGTCGCAATGGTAGCGCTGCGCAGATCCTAATACTGGTCCGAGTTTTTATCCCCCAGCCCAAGCAACCCATAAAGTCCCCACCCCGGCGCGTCCGAAAAACGGGAAAAGTTCTCCTTCTTCTCGGACCGACGATCGCCCAGCATTCCCTTGCTCTCCCCCGGCAGCACCCAGGTGCTGTCGGAGGCGCTTGTCTGCCTTCTCTTTGAGACGCACCTCCACTTCTAGTTTTTTCCCACCCTCCCACAAGATGTTTGCTTGGTACCAGGTTTGGTTCCATTTTTTCGGACCCGCTCTCCGAAAAGCCCATCCCAATGCCTTTTCCCCTAAATTGGGCCCATGACGGCGCGGCCACGTGCGATGCCTTTGCTGACTTTTCTTTTCCCATTGAGGGCGAGGATGGCGTCCTTAATCTGGAGAAGAAAGTTTAGCAACCTCAGATCGTATTTCTCTTTCTTCTGGAGCGGTTATACCGACCCCGATCTTTTCTTTCTTCCCGAGATTGCGAAGCGTCCCGCCTTTTTTCTTTTCCAAAATAATTATGCCGCTTTTCTTTTTTTTTGAAGTTCGTTCTCGGAGGAAGCCCCTTCCTTTTTCGCCCCCCAGTGTCCCCCTTTCCTATCTCGCTCCCGCAGAGCCGGCTACGGACCAACGCCCCCAAAAAAACCCCCCACACCCAACCCGCCAACATCTAACCTCCCCAATGAAAGTCCCCGTGACTTGAAGAGGGGTGTCCCTTAATTTCCTCCGGTGCGAGCTAAGCGCCATCTCTCGACCAGAACCTTTCCCGTCGTTCTTGAAATTAGCAGACCGTAAGCATCAGGCGAACCTGCCTTACCGGACCGATAAAAAAAGGGTTATCCCGTCCGTTCCGTGAATTCTAGATCCCTTCCAGCTCCCCCTTCGCTTCTCTTTGGGGGAAATATTCAGCTTTTTTTGTAGCTCCTATCTACCCCCAGGTCTATTTCTGTTGTCTACCGTTGCCGGGCTCTTTTGCAAAACAGTGGACGCGAAGATATGGGTATTGGAGCTTTTCTCTACAGAGACCCCCCCCTCCGAGTGTGCCTGAACCTTTCTTACCTATTCTTTACTTGCCCTTGGAATACGCTGAGAGCCTTCACCTTTCTTCCACTCCCGGTCTTTTTTTCCCCCACAGCTAGACAAATTCGCGTTTTCTGATTTTCCCCTTCCCAAGGTGGTAATTCTTGCACGCACGTGATCCCTGCGTTCCGCTCCATTGATCGGTTATTCAGCGGGGCCCTCCCCTTTCATCGTGCCCTCCCGAACCCCAACCACGTTACCCCTCTTTGCCCCAGAACCCTTTTTTTTTTTTTTTTCCATTACCCAATTCTGGGCGTTTTTCTCCGTTTGCTTTGGTAGTGAGGTCCGCCGACTCTTTTTTTTTTTCCTAATCAATCTTGTTGTTGGTGAGAGTATTTCCTTCAATTCCTCTCCTTTTACCTCCACTCCCCACGACACCCACTCCTGCCCCGCAAACTTTTTTTCATGGAAACAAAGACGCTCTCCACCTTTTTTTAAGTTTTTTTTTTTCTCTGGCCGATGCCGCTGAGTGGCACCTTTCCTTCTACGTTTTTCTCTCTCTCCCTTTGTAGACGATGGTGGTCTATCTCAGGCGTGTCCTTATTCCATGGAATTCTCAAAGCTCGGCATAAACCTTTTAACTCCCTTGCGCACCTCTCTTGAGTAACTCTAAAGGTGAAGGTCTTTCTTCGGCCTTTCCTTTTCGCTGACGAATCAGACCTGCTGCACCCTTCTTTTCTGTCTTCTCCGCTCACTCTAAGCACAACTTCCTCTTTCATCCTTTGTTGAAGAGTGAAGGACTCGGAGGTTTTTTTTCCAGCCCCCTTTATCCTTGGGTAGCTCTAGTCCGCGATCACCTCTATCCTCTGCCCGGCAGGGGCTCTGGACTCTTTGTGTTTACTCCCATTACCCCCTTTCCCCTTCCCCGAGCCGGGGCCTTGGACTCCTTTCGAATGCGGCTTTAAGGGTCTTTCCAAGTTCCACTTTGTCATCCGGGACAGGATTGCGTGATCTGACATTTTACCGTTTCTCCTCCCCCAGATGACCTTAAGGCGACGCCCCCAGCTTTTTCCCTGGGTAGTTCATTGGTTGCGTTTTATTTTTGTTTTTGATTTTTTGGGTGTTGGCTGTTGGGGTTGGACCTCCGTGGTAACGCATTGATCCGCGCCTTTTCTCTCTCTCCCCTTGGGAAGCATGCTGAGCGAAGCCGAAGTTTTTTTTGTCAAAGAATCCCCCCTTTCCAAGGCAACAGATGCCAAAGCTTCCAGTTTTGAAAGCGGCGGGAGCCTTCCCTCGATCGGCTCGCGAGATCCCCATGACTTTCGGCTCCCACTAGTCCCTTTTCCCAAAAAATAAGATACTTTACTCTTAAAGTTTCTTTTCAAGTTCTCTTGCCCCCTGAAGATGTTTCGCAGACCTCCCTCCCCTCAATTTTTTCCCTACTTTTTGCGAGATGTTGAATAGCACCGTGTTCCCCCTTCTCCCCCTTGCATCCCCTTTTCTTGGTAAGGGGCATTGTACATGGGTTTTTTCTTTTTCTCGTGGCCCTACCAATTCTCGACTCCATCTTTTGGCTTTTGTGTCGGGGCTTTGATTTTATGGATTGCAGCCCCCCCTCATTAGAGCCGATTTACGAAAGCAGCTCTCCCCTGCATCTTGAGTACCCATGTTTGTTTGCGTCCGGGTTGTCGTCATCGTTTTCGAAGGACCGATTCCTTTCCCTCTCCTTTGGATTTTGGGATGATGTTGTCTCGCCTCCTTTCCTTGAGGCCCGCTAGGAGCTCTTTTTCCGGTAGGCGAAATGGCACCTGATCGTCGGCCATGTCGTCCCCCTTGTTTCACCATGGCTAAACGAAGCCCGCTTTTCGGATTCCGCTGGTGAGAAGCCCTGTCGGCAAGTGCCCGCTGTTTCCTTGTCCCCATTTCGTCCCTCCCGCGAGTAGGGAAATCTTCCCCATATTTCCTTGCAGGAGCCCCTATACTCTTCAGCATCACCGCCATCCCGCGGAATTTTCTTTTTTTCAACTCCCCTTCCTTGCGCAGATTCACCTCCCCTAGCCGAGCGTTCAACCATCCCCCTGAGGTTCCCTGCAAAATCCCCTCGGTTGTCTTTCACCCTTTGACCTTGACTCGCGTATCTGGTCTAGTCTCCCTCCATGTTATCTGCTCGTCTTTGTCACCGGTTTTCCACACGCCAGGCTTTTTCACTGCAATCAAGCTTCTCTTTTCTCTTCATGAAGTTTCGCACCCTGACCCTTACTTTGACCGTTGCCTTCTGCCCCCTTGCTGCGCTTTCCTGCATGCCGCTGGATGCGGCCCCCCTAGTACGTCTCGCTTTGAAAGCTTTCTTTTTACTTTGGAGCTCTTTTTGTAATGGACGCTGAGAAACAACCGGCACCGACGGTGATTCCACCTTTCTTTTCTATACAGGGCAGCACGGTTTCCTTTTGCAGGTGTCTTGTCGCGGATCTTGCACGCATCAAAGCTCGGTGATGAGATATCTTTTTGCCTCCTCACCTTGTGTTGTGTTTTTAGATCAATCTCCCCCCCTCAATGTCGTTATCCCTTCGCTTCTTGAAACCAGCTGTCTCCCGAGCCCCGTGAGGCTTCTTCCCCTGATGATATTTAGATCACCCCTCCAACTTTTTTTTTTCCCCCACAAGATGTCCTTCAACGTCATCTCTCCCCCCGAGCCCATTCCCCCCATCTCAGTTCTCCCGAGACATGCCCTCTCTACTCCTTCTCTTCATATACGACTCGCCTGGGCTCGTGGGCATGAATGCGTGCCCCCCCTTCCTCTTCGTCTTTCAAGCATTGCGCTTCTGCCTTTGCCCCCCTCTGTTTTTTTTTTAACCGGGACCAAGTCCCCTAAGCCCTTTATTTTTTTCGGCCCCGAAACCTCCTTTCCCCCCCCCTCGACGAGATGACGAATATCAACCTTTCTGCATCTCGCAGGCTTCCATCGCTTTCCTGTTTTGATTTTCCACGCCTCAATATTTCTTCCTCTGCTCGGCCATGTTAGTTTTTCCTCCCTTCCTTAGCGTTTCTTTGCCTTTTCGCTTGCGATACTCCTTTCCCCAAGATCCAGGATGATCCCTTTCTTTTCGTCCCCCCCGGGTTCTCGTGACAGTTCCCCTTCGTTCTTCCCTTCTTCCAGTGCCACGACCGACGATGCCTCCCTAACTGCCCCTTTTTCAGAAGTCCAGAAGCCACACCTTCGGTAGAGCAGGTCGCTTCTCGGCTTGCGCACCCTCCTTTCATTTTGGTCCGGGAGCGTCTGCACCCAGCCCTAAAGCACCCTGTGAATTTCCTCCGCGCCCGCCGTTTCCATCGCTCACTTCTCCACTCCGCCTTTTCGAGAACCCCTAGCCGATTTCTCCCTACGACATTGTCCATCCTTTTGATCTTTCCCCTTGTTCCGGTTATTCTTTCCCTTTGTCGATCCCAAGCTCGAGCCAAAAGCCCAAAACTTTTTTTTCACCCTTTTTGCACCCCTGGTGCCACCCGTATCGGAAAGCGCAAACCCTTACCCCGCTTCTTACCCTGACACTGTTTCCCTTCTCGGTCAGGCCCACTTTGCCCCCCTGCGCCGAACTCAATGCGGTTCTGCGACCCCTCCTCCCTCGGCACCTCTTTAGATCATTCCCTCTCCCCTATGCGTATTTTATTGACGCCTTCTCTTTTGGCTCCCCCTTCTGAGGGCCCTTGTGATTAGTTTCCTTTGGCGAAGTCCAGTCCAGCCTTCAATTTTTTCCCACCATGAATTTTTTTTGAACGCGTCTGCAGCGGTTTGACAGGCCCCTCCTTTCTTCCTTTTGCCGTTCGGCTTCGTTCTCTTTCTACTCTGACGATGCGCGTCCCCAGACTGCCTCCCTTTCCCCTGTCCCTTTCCCCCAAAACCCACACACCCCACCCAAAACTCTCCATCCCCCCCCACACGAACACACCCCTGACTTTTAAGATTCCCTCCCTGCTATACCCCCTCTCCTTTAGTGCAGCTTTCTCTCCTCCATATCCTCGTCATGCAGCTTTTGTCCTTTTCCTGGAAAGCCTTTCATTTTTAGGCCTGAAACGGTGACCCCTCTTGAAACGGCACCCTTTGAATCCTCCGGATGACCTTACTTCCTCTTAACCACCTTTAAAGGTCGCCCTGCCGGGTTTTTTCTCCTTTGGTTTTTCCTCTCGCAGACTCGATCTACCCTATATTTGGCCATTTTCTCATATCAACACCCTCTCTCAAGATATTTTAATGCTTAGCTGGTGATTCCAGAATAAAGCTCCTTTTGCAGTCTCTCTTTTATTCGTCATTCTACTTTCTGCCTGGAATTCACTTCTCGCTCACTACCCGGCCTCTTCTTTCCCCGCTTTTTTTTTTTTTACCCCCCTTTTCCTTTAGAAGTTTCTTCCGAGCTGTTTCCATTGGTAAGGGAGATGACAACTCAGTCTTCTCCAGCGAGTCTTAAGAGTTAGTTTTTGATCGGATTTTCGCACCTCCCCCTGCGCCCTTCCCTCGACCCCCCCCCCCCCAATTATTTGTCTCAGGCTGTTTTCCATACAGATGTCTTCTTTGTCTATAAATTGGAGTTTCTGTTTTTTCCCTTTTGCCAGCTTTTCATCATTACCTATCTATTTTTCTTACGCTCCGTTTTTTCGCCCCCGAAGCTGAGGTGCACCTCCCCCACCTCACCACTCCACGAAGAACGCAATTTTATAATTTTATGTGCCTTTTTCCATCACATTTTTTCAAGTGGTCTTGCCCCCCAGATTCTTTTTACCGATCCTGTGTTGAAGAGGCATAGTGTCGAACGATGGTGGCGCCTCCTGTTGAGTTTCATCGACCCCCACTGTAATTTAACGTGGTCCCCCTCAAAATTTTTCGCCATTTTCCCCCTTAGACTTTTCTTCACGATCAAGGTAATTCTCGTAGTTTTATTCCAGATGCTATATGAATATTGGCCCCCGGACGTTGATTTGATAATACTTCGTAGGGCGCTTTTCCCCCTTCCCATTCTCTTCGCGAGCAGTTTTTGTTGCAGTTCCTTTCTTGTCCCCGCCAGGAGCGGGGGTGCGTTGTCTGTTTTTCCCCCCTTATCACCACAGAGCCAACTTTTTTTTTTAATGTTGGGTCTTTCTAATGCCATAAGTTTTGGAATTTTTGCCCTTGAATGTCTCCGGTTACTGAGGCTTCGGTTTTCCCACGGCTATCCTATTCCACTCCGGGACTTGCTTTGTGCTCTTCATAGTTTAGAGGGCCCGCTTAGTAACCGATCCCTTCCTTCAAGAATGTCCACTCAAGTGGCCGGGTTTACCTTGACTTTCGTGTCCTTTTATGTTTTGATTTTTCTGTGGTTGTTGCTTTTTCTCTTGTTTTGTTTTTGTTGGGTTTCGGGTCTTTTCTTTTTACCTGAGTAAGTGTCCTTCCCGTGCTTTTTTGAGCGTTTATTTCTGCCTTTTTGACAAGCCTAGGGGTCCCGCGGAAACGAAGCCTGCACCGCTTCGCCGGTTTCCCCTTTTACTTTGCAGTTTTAAAAGTCCGCCCGAAGTTTTCCTCTCCGTTTTTCTTGCGCCCCATGAACACTTATTTTTCAGCAAGATCTCATGTCGAAAAAATCGCAATCTCTTAAAGTCGTTTTGAAGGCATTCTCATAAAGAGTGTCCGCATGTTCCTCCCTTTTCCTAGCCTCAATCAATACTTCTGCGACTGACTTGAAGAGACCACCCGCGTTGGCCTCGCCCTTCTTCTTTGCAATTGTGCCTGAGTCCCTTGGAATGGGGGCCTTTTATCTCCTATTTGGACACGGGAACCTTTTTTTCTCGAGCTCTGCTGTGTGCGCGGGGCTTTGCTCTTATGCGCTAACTGCCCCAACCCCCCCCCCCCATGAGCTTGAGTTAATTTTCCTTTATGGTGCTGCCCTTGAAGAGTGATTTTCCTTGCAGAGAGAGGTGATTCCCTCTTCCACTGTCGAAGGACTACCTATCCCTTACCTTTTTTTCCCAGCTCCGTTTTGACCCTATGAGCATGTTTGAGTACTTGAAATTCTTCCTGGAGCTTGAGCTCTAGCAGGGGTCGCTACTTGCACCTTTGTCGCTCCCTTTCCTCCTCTCCTTTGTCTAGACCTTCCCCCTGCGGCATCGCATCGTGTCTTGTTGAGCAGCCCCCTGGCCCCGCTTACTCTCTTCCCAATTTTTTTCCCTCTTTTCATCACGTTAGCTGACTCCCTTTCCCCTGATTTTCCACGTTTTTTTTAATAATGAGCTTTGCAGGTCGCATTATCCTGCAGCTCGCTACATTCTTTGAAGCGCATCGCCTCCTTCACTGTCGCAGTCATCAACAGATTGTGCTGATTTGTGCCTGACTTTCCCCCCCACTGACGCTCAAGATTGACTCCGCATTTCCCTCCGCTCCATACATAATTTTATAGGCATTCGCAGTAAGGTTTTTTTTACATGGCTTCCCACCCGAGCTGTATGTCCTTTTTTCACCCTTTCTAGAACGTGCCACCTTGCATCACTCTGCTTTGTTAGTTTTTTTTTCCGCAGATTCTGTCCTCCGCCCCCGCAACGACGATGACGTGACCGTGCCATTCTCCCCTCTTCCTCTTCTTGCAGGTCCGCAGATGCAGTTCCAGCTGCACCATTCTCCGTTTTTTGTAGGGTCTCTCTCGCGTAATGGTCCCCGAGGTCCTCATAGTGTGCACACTTAGTTGCCTCGGGATCGAAAATATCCTTTCGTTCCGGATCACTTGCTCTTCCCTTTGTGCTTGTTTCTCCCTCCGGCGAGGCCTTTCCCTTTTTACATTTCCGTTGCTTTTCTTTTCTCTCATTGTTTGAGAGACAACCGTTCCCGAATCGGTCGACTTCCAGCAAGCGGAACAACGTGCTGCCACGATGCGGCTTGATTCCCTCATGTCTTAGATCACCCTGCCCCTGCGGTTGTGCCAGAGCATGTACGCCCCTTCCGCTCACTCCACATAGCACCAGCCCTGGGGATTTAATGCTTGAATCGCCACTCGCTTCCGGAAAGCACGACGCCTCGAGTCCGGTGCCTGACGGTAGGTCTCTGTCGTTTTTTTTTCGAAATACAGAATCTGAACTTTCTTTGCATGCCCCGTCCGCCGATTTGCCCCCCGGTTTTCCCATTCTGGCCGGGCCTGCCCCTTCGTGGCCAAAGCAGACGATTAGATTTTAGCCCTTTGAGAAAACTGACTCCTCCCCCGTCCGCTGCCTTTATCATTGCTCGATTGAGCAGTTTTCCCCATCGTTTCTACCTTTCGTCGTGATCACAACCTTCACCGAAGCACCTAATGTGTGATTTAACTTTCTCTGGCCCGGTAGTTGAAGGCAGGCTCTCTTTTTCTTTGGTCCATTCCTCCTCGCGCTTCGCCGGGCACTACCCTTCTCACTGAGTCCTCTCGCATTTAGTAGAAACTGGCTCCCTCGTGCCAAGTTCCGGAGCTTCTAGTTTCTTGGAGTCCCTACCCCTCACAGACTTGACGATGGAGGCATCCTAACTGCCGTTTTTTAAGCCTCCTTCACAGAAGCCCCCACAGGTTCTCTCCGGAGGGTCTGCCCGGTCCCCTGCGCAAAGCTCACGCGCCACCTGAACCCCTTTTCCCTTTCCACAACAGCCTTCCCATAAATCAAAACGTTTTGAATTGAGAAATACGGGAAATCGTTTCGACCACTCGTTTATCTAGCATTTTTCTGCCCTCTCTCTCCGCCTCCCCCCTTCCAAACTTGACCAGGCTGCTGTCTTCCGTTTTCCGCGCTTTTCTGCACTGCGCTTCTCGCCTCCACGCAAAGCTTTCTCACCCCCTCCCCCCCTTCTAGGTCGTCAAAAACTCATTGTGCTCACAGGCCGTATCGTATGACTTCAGCCCCTCCTGGACAAGGCACACTGTGGCCCCCTTTCTCCGGCGCTTTGTGCTCTGCATCATTGCGTCCCTTCCCTATTGCGTCTGAGAGTGCTAGTAAAGCCTCGTCCTTTTCTGCGAAGATTTCGTCAACCCAATTGCTCTACCCTATCTTGTTTTTTGCTTAGATTTTTTGTCTGGAGCGGTCTCTGAGTTGAGTATCTTATCGTTCCCGAGCGATGTGCGTCCCGCTTCTCCCTTTCCCCAATACAATGAAGAAGGTGCCCCCAGTCTGGGCTGCCTCCTTTCTTTTCAAGTTTTTTAGGGCCCCCTTCTTGCTTCCCCCGCTTGGCCCCCCCGTTCTTTTCCCCGAGCGTCCGCTTCCCCATTGACTCTTTCCTTTCCCCCGCCCAACCCCAACAACAACCAACCCCCCAACTCCCACCCACCACAACGTCCCCTCCCCAATAAACGTCCCCCAGATTTCCTTGACGACTGTCCTGACCTCCCTCCTTTAAGTGCAATTGAGGAGCTAATCTTTCTCCCTGCCCTCCTCGCACTACCTGTTAATTTCGGGTACCGCCGGTGGCAAGAAACCGTACTCAGTGGAATCCCCAGAACGCTTCAACCACTTTCTACCGTCCAGGCCTTTTACCTGTCTTCCCTATAATCACCCCCATTCCATCCGCACAGGCGTTTTTGGGCGCGCTCTTTTTCAACGGGGTGTCCTCGCCGAATCGCTCCATTTAATTTGTGTATCTTTGACCGGTGCTTTCATAATATTGCCCCCCCTGCCTTTCTTCCTACTTGTTTTTAAGGATTAGAGGGGGTGAGCCGCCGATATCCCCCCGGAGAAGGGTCTTCCCTTCTTACAGCGCCTTGACGCACATGGCCTACTTCCCTCTCTCTTGCAGGTTGAATACGGTATTTGTGCACGCTGATGGCCCCTTTCTCCTTTTTGTTGCCGCTTTTCGGACATTCCAGTTTATTTCCCGCTTCAGATTCGCCACCAGCTCCCCTTACCACGAGGATCCCTTTCCCGTCATTTAAATCCCCATCGGGACTCTCCA
>Ga0179593_1471574_pt1 | contig 12722 bp, 7 predicted proteins | sample CZODoug2_1_08_16_FD_185931 | JGI IMG/M metagenome (GOLD analysis project Ga0179593, IMG submission 185931) | Vadose zone soil fungal communities from Angelo Coast Range Reserve, California, USA - CZODoug2_1_08_16fungal (PacBio error correction) | ecosystem: Environmental > Terrestrial > Soil >... | reverse complement strand
CGCGACCGCCTTTGTTTTCCTCCTTATTCACAGGTCGAGGGCCCCTTTCGGTTTTTTCCCCTTGTTTCCTCGTGCGGTCGTCGAATTACGGGCCTCGGCCACGACCCCTTCGCTCTTTGTGGTGCATCTCTAGGGTTTTTCCAGCTCTGGTACTACTCAATTCCTGCGGGATCGTTTATGGAAAAGACGGCGTGCTCTTGTTTTACAGTCGCGGCACCGCTCCTCCGTGTCGCCTAAGTGCCGCAGAATTGCATCGACGCACATCAAACTTTTCCCTGCCACCACCCCCCGACCCCCCTTTTTTTCTACAATTGATTTCTCGCGGATCCCTTCAACCTTGTCCGCGCCCCAGTGGGTTGTGAGGCCAGCACAAGAAGTCTTCCCTTTTCAATCAGTGTTGAATTTTCGCCTATCGTTTTTCCTGCTTGCTTTTCGTGCTACCATATGAATTGCTTCTTTATTCTGGTCGACGCCCTGTGAGTTGTAATCATTCCTTTTTTCTCCCCGCGCTAAATTCCCCCGAGCGAACTTTCTTATTCCTTATGACGGAAGATGGCTGATGGGCGAACTGCAACCAAAAAGATGCCTTCCTTTACTGCCTCTGTCTCCACGATTGAAAGGCATTCTTTTTACATCTTGGGTGAGTTGGTTATTTGCGGTGACCGTTAGTAGCACCCCATTGTTTCTTCCTACTTTTATTCGACGGAATCTCCGCTGGTTGAATAATCCGGTCGTAGTTCTTTCCCTTTGCCGGGACGTAAGTCCAGCGTCCCTTTTGCCCCCCCGCTTTGAAGAGGTACAAATCCTTTTACCCCAGTTCAATTTTTTTAATGTCGTTCTGTCCTCTCCCTTCCTCCGAGGACAGACCTTCCCCAACCCCTGGCCCCCTGACGGTCCCTAGGCCCCCTGCCTTCGCGTCCCGGCCTAAATAAACCGACGCTCCCCTGTAATCCGAGTTTTTTGTCCCCCTGCTTTCATCGAGAGATCGGGCGAAGCTGATGCCGTCCGAACAGAGACCCTCCCCCCCCTTTCCTTACGAATCCGTTACTTAAGACGTGGGTTTACTCCCCAATGATGCTTTTCCTTCGGAAAGTCTATTCTCCTTCTGCCACGGGGCTGCTGGCGGTTTCGAAAAAGCAGACATTCCCCTCCCGGTAAAGTCATGTTGCCGCCCCTTTTTTTTGCCGCCCGATGAAGCTGATTTTTCGGTTTTTCGGGTCGTGTAAATCTAACAAGATAGTGATCACGCCTCGCGATTCGTATTGTTTTTCCTCACGCGCCGGTGCTAAAGGGCAACATGGTTCGGCCGGAGGGGCCGAAGACGGAAAACCCTTTCCTTTAGAACCCCCCTTGGCACAGGTAAGGCCGCCCCCTTTCGTGTTATCTTGGTCTTTCTATTATCACCATTTTCCCCTATTTCCTATATTTTTCCAGAAACGAAGTTTTTTTTTTTTGTTTGCACAGGAACTCTGGGCATGGGGAGGAAATCACTACCCCAAAAGAGCGTAAACTCTTCTCCCCCGGACCATTAACCGGCACCGTAATCTACGCATCTGGTGAACGCAAAATGAAGACCGAAACACGACACAAGGTAGCCCCCCAAGGAACCCCCATCCGCTCCCGTGAAAACCGACTTTCCTCCCACAACCTATGCCGTCACTCAAAGTCAAAGACCCCCCAACTTTTTCTCAGCCTTTCAAGACTGCCCCAAAGACACCTTGCCGTGTCACGTTGAAGACGTTAGCTAATATTCTTATGTCAGTGGGATGTTTCTTCGCCCCCAGCGAACTTCCCGCCCTTCCCGACCCTTTTTCTGCCCTTGGGTGGATTTTTGAGGTGTCCCGCGAAGGCTCCCTCCTTCATTTTTGGTCTTTTTTGGTAATCCGTTTTGACAGTCGAAGCTAAACCTGGAGGTACACTTCTTTTTTTTCGTTGCTGGTCTACCCCGTTCTTCTTCCCAGATCGATCCTCGTACGTCCCTATGTCCCGCCACGGAGTCACCTGATGTTGTTCTCTTGTTCTCTTACGAGCAAACCGGGCTGACACTATTTCCCCCGTGCCCAGATGGTGCCCTGATTGTCTTTTCAGGTAATGAGATAGGTCTTTTCGTTTTTGCAACTAGTCGATCCCCCAATTGGCGGTCTGGGTCCTCCCTTTTATTTCGAGATCATGGTTCCTCTTTGATTTGAAGGAGACTCCCTTTTTTAGGCTTTACTTGCTCGGACGTTTTGGATTGAGCACCATTCCTAGGAGATCACGGCGTCTGCGGCCCCCGCTTCCAGCTCGCCCTCCAATACCCCCCCCTCTGTCCCCCCTGCACAGCCTTTCCGCTCCTTTTTCTTTACTCGCGGTCCGGAGCCCTTCCAAAGATTCTTTTGTTCGCTTTGTTTTTTTGCTTTTCCATTAGGACCTCCGGTAATTTCATCGACAGAACACGGAGTGCCTTTTCCCCACCCTTCATTCCCGTTAGGCAAATCCTATTCCTTTGCCTAACATTCCTGCGCAGAACGATGGAGCCCTCCACAACGGCCTTTCATCCGGCCTTTCCTTTCCAAGCCAAATCGCTTTTTTTCCCCTTTGGTGAAGTCATCCTAGAGCTGACATTTCCTATACAACCCATTTTTTCACTGTTAGAATTCCAATTTGCCCCTTTTCCCTTCTATCATGGTTTGTTGTCTCCTCACCCCTTTCCCTTTTTTCCCGTTACAGCATGTTCTCGTTTTACGTTTGTACATTCTGGCCTTGAGCCAGCGCCCCAACCAGGCTTAAATGCTCCCCCACTCGGATTCTCCCCCTTTAGATTCTCCCCCTAGGAATCATCGGCAGCCTCTAGAAGTGATCTGGTTTTACAAGATGCGCATGGTAGTTGTTTTTTCGATCTCGGACGATTCTTCCCCTCGCCGTGCACCCGAATGTCCCCGGTCGTCGCCCCTTTTCTGACACTCTATCTTTCCCCTCCTGGTGGCGGCTAACTTCGATGTTTTTCGTAAATCCGCCTTTTCCGGCCCCCCCCGTTCATCTCAGACTTTGCCCAGTAAGTCCGGCTAGGTCTCCTAGAAGTATATTGCTACGGCACCTTCCCTCTCCGATGGGCTGCCAGACGTTTCTTTTTTCCTTTATGTGATCTTTCCTTTTTCAAAACCCACGTCCATGTTCGCGCATTCCTGTCGCTCGTAGTCTTCCCCAGGGCTATGTAACCCATCCTCTTCTGGCATAGTGGATAGGGTTCAGAACTTGCGATGCGGCCCTTGCGTGATAAGACGGGATTTTTCCTATTAGAAAGCCTTTGAAGTTCTTAATACCCAGAGTTTCCCCACGAACTTTTCATGTTAGCTCAAGGCTTTCCGTATCACATGTAACAATTATTGTGAGCTAGCAGTGGCGCTCCGGGTTTTTCGGGCACTGAAAGGCATCCGATGCCTTCCCACCCCGCTCTGGGCCCATGAGTCACCCTGGTTGAAGCCCCCACCCCCTTTCGCTCAACATCGTGGCTTTGAGAAGCGCCGCTCCTTTCCAATCAGGTCCAACCTCTCTCCCCCCAGCCTGAAAAATACTCCCCCTTCGCACCCGCTTTTCGCACGTTCATGTAGCCTGTTCCGATGAAAAATTAAGGACTGCTTCCCCCCGTGCCATTTGCTGCTGAGCGGTTAGTGCCCCGCTCCCCCCGCCTCTCGGGCACGCCCACCGGGTAATGTTGATCATGCACGACGCTGCCACCCCCCCCCCCCTCCGCATAGAGTTTTCGATCCTTTGCGCAACAGGAGGCCGGCCAACAGCTTGTTCTTGTCGGGCGGAGCCGGCGCCACCCCTGCAGCCCACTCCCGGTGATCTTGACTTTTTCCCTTTTTCCCCCAATTTCGCGCCCCTCTCGACGCACCCAGCTCTGCACCATTTTCAAAGCCGACTGACCCGTTCTTCTGAATCTTCTCGGTCCTCCCTTTGACGACTCACGGATGTCCCCATCCCTGCATTTGGCGAAAGAAAATCGGACTCTTTCCCGGCCTTTTGCTGACCTGCTCGCTCCTGTACGGCTCCCCTGAACCCTTTTCGAATCGGCCGCTCCCTCGACCGCCCGGTCGCCTGGACCCCTACAAGTCCTGAGAAAGGCCGTTTTCTCCTTCCGCCCGCTTATTTGACACCCGCCCCCGCGCTCCCCTCTTTCCTTCCTGCTCCCCAATGGACCGCGTCCCCGATGAAGCCCGAACCACCCGTCCCTCTCATGAGCGAAAGTCTTTTCTGTACATGACGTCAACGAATAACTCCCCCCCGGCGTTGTCTTTTTTTTGAATCCCTCATCCTTTTTTTGGAGAGAGAGGTTCTTTCCCAGAAGTTTTTTTCCGGCCGGGTGAGGGTATTGTTCCCGTACATTGGACGTCCCCGGTTCGTATTTCTTCGCGGATGTCGCTGGGACCGTTTTTTTTTCTCTCCTCTCGTGCATGCCGAGGTAGTCAGGTGACGCTCAGGGATCCGTTTTGCTCACGGTTTTTGCCAAAGTAAATCATCTCTGTTCTGCCTTTACTTTCACCTATGTCGCCTCCCCCCCCTGTTCGGCCACCCGGCAAACGACAAAGGACAAATGTTTCTCGGCCGATGTTCCGGGTTTGTGTGCCTTGATGAGCTTCCTCTCTGGGCTTCGGTCCGCGACTTATTGTACGGCACACGTGCCTCCCCCCCCGTCTCCCTCACTTTCCCCCGCTCGCGTTCGATTCCCTGTGTCACACTTTTGATATCTCGTGTTTTGCTATTCAGGTGAACTTGGCTTTTGTCTTTCTCTTTTTCGTGAAAAGGGGGCCCACATCTCACATCCTTCTTTTTGGCGGCTTCCGGCGTCAGGTGCACATCGGTAGCATTTCCGGTCTCGTCCTTTCCTTGGTTTCGGGGGATGACGCGACGGATGGTTTGTCTTGATTGGGTAATCGTCAACCCTGGGAGACAGACACCCTCCTCTGCTCGGGGGCCGATTTTCCTTTGTGCGCAACCTTCCTGCCCGGCATGGTTTGGGTCCCAGATGGGTGGCGGTTTTTCTCGGTTATTGCCGGCCTTGTATGCCCGTTTCCATTGCCCTCTCCCTCAATGTCTAGACCTTCTTTGAGAGAGGTTTACATAAAGAGGACCTCGATTTTTTCTCGTACCTTTTCTCCCCTTTTTCACAGGTGACTAGAATGGTCCAACTACGGGTTTATCTGGGTTAAGGGCCGCCCGTTTTAGAGACTGCCCCGAATTTTTTAGGGAAGAAGGCAGAGTTTTGCCGTCTCCTTTGCACATATGCCGCACCTGCTTTGTTATCTGACAACCCCCAACCCCGTCTTTTGGTGAAAGCCGTCATTTAGTCAACCGGTTTCTTTTGCCCCTAAAGGGCCCCCTTCTTGAACCCCAGTTCCCCTCCCGCACTCGTCATAGTGAGGTTTTGAGCACAATCCCCGACGAGTATTGGGGGATTCCGTCTCGAGCGCCCGTCTTTGAGTATTTGGATCCCCTTTTATCGGGGAAGTTTTTTAGCTTTTTTTTACAGCAACGACGCCGAGAGTCTGGTCCCCCAACACCGATACGAGATTTTATTTTTATTTTTCCGGAGTCCCCTTTCGTCCCCGTCGTCATGGGAACCATACCTTTTTTTTATACCGCTGGCGAGGCAAATTTGACAATAGTTCGTTTTGTTTTGAATTTCCCTTACGTCTATAAGCAAGAACTTTGTGAGACGCTTTCGTACCAGATGTGGGACCGCCGCGGAATCTTTAAGTAGTGGGTGCAATGGTAAATCTTTCCAGGTGCCTATGCTGGAAGGTAGTCCCCAGAATTGCCTCCTGACGGCACACGCGCCTTCTCTTGGAGGATGTGCACTCTCCTATTTTGCATCCGCCGGCCTAGCCTCCTCAGTGAGACACCGGAGTTCTGGCTCATTTTGGGCGTCGAACTGTCCGAATGTCCCTTTTCTCGATCCCCTCGAGAATGATTGCCGCAAAAAAACGATGAATCCCTCACCATGGTCTCCCCCTGTTTCTGTCCGTCTCTGCCGGCTTACCTTTTCAAGCCCACATGTTTTTTTTTCCGTGTGAGTTCACAAAAGGGCTCCGAAGATTTTCTTCTTCATGAGCCGACCCCGCCCGGCGGCGTTTTGTTCATCGATCACCTATTTGAATGACGCAGGCTTCTGGTCGTCCCCCCAGGCCACAAAGCCCTCTTCGCCGAGCGAACTTTTTTGCCAAGAATGTATTTTCTCCCCTCCCTCTTAGAGAAGGCGACCTTGTCCAAACAAGATTGCAAGGGCGACCCTTTCCCCCTCGGATCTACATTTCCCTCATGCACAGGCGTCCCTGACTACGTTGGTTGGTTGATTCTTTTTCTCATTTTTTTTTCGGTCGACCCCCTTGGGCCAGACAGCCTATGTTCGAGTCATATCAGATTGTGACACTTTCGTTCGCAAGGGCTTTTTCGAAGGCCAGCGTCCCTCTTTACGACTCCTCTTCAACATGAGCCCCCCATTTGTCATTGTAGGGTGAAGGGTTTCCCATCCCCTTCGCGCCATTGAGTACTCTTATCCCCCAGCGGAACCTTCGGTACTCTAACTTTCCACACGACTTTTCCTTTCCCTTTGCACCGGACAAAATCCCCCCCCCGCCCTTGTGTCGGTTCTCGGCTGTTTGCTCCTATTTCTCGTTTCTTGGTTCCTGAAGATTCTCTGTGTTCACAGCCAGAAGGATACCTTCATCGGCTTCATGCTGTTCGCGTCGATTTGTTCTCCCCCCACGTGTTCCCCCTACACCCCCCCACCCACTGGAGTCCGTGGGTCACGACCAACTTTGCTTTTTTTTCCCCCCCCCCCCGCCGGAGCTTTGGCGTTTTAGCGGAGGGCACCTCCCCGCCTCATACCCGATCCTTTCGTTTTGCAACCTCCTCCTGGTTGCGCCCGGGAGGGTCGATGAAGATGAGTCCGATGCGGGTTTTTCGCCCCTCCCTTTTTTTCGGCCCTGTTGTCCTTAACGTCGTCGTGGTTTTTCCGCCTGCGACAGTGCTTATCACAGGTTGACTTCCCAGACAACGCATTTTGAATCCCTGCTGTTCGCCTTGATCATCTCCCTGCCGGGATTCTCAATTCGCAATCTTTTCATCCTTTTCCCCTCAGTTGAGAGACCATGGCCTTTTTCTGATTCCATCCGCTTTTTTCTATTGAGCTGCGCCCTTCCCCCGACTGCAGGATATCCCCCTGACCTGGGCACCCGACAAGGGCCCGGCCCTTTTTTTGATCCTTCGCCCGTATCGCAGCGACCAACAGAGAACGTTAGCTCAACCTATGATAACGCTTTTTCATTCTTTTTCTCTTCCATGCGACCCAAACCCCCCTTCCTCTCTAACGAGGAGCCCCCCGGAAAATTCGTCCTCTCCAAGATAGACGGATCACAGGGTTCGTCTCTCCTCCATATCGAGTCAGTGGTTCTCCCGCGAATAGTAACCTTTTCTCCTCCCATGGATGCTGCGTGATGTCTAATCTGGCGGAAAGCCGCCTTGGGGGGTACGAGTCACCAGTTCCGTCGTCCTGAAGTCGTTTCCCCCGGTTCTTTTTTTCCTGTTCCCAATCAGCTTTATGTAATCCGATCCGTAGTCGAGGTTTAACTACCCCTGTTGATTTCCCCGTGTGCATTTCTTGGTGCTGTAACGCAAACTCTACCCTCAGGCCTTTGCCCGTGTAGATTTCCCTTGCCTGGTCTCTCGAAACGATGGTTTTTAACTGTACCGGGGAACGCGTTTGTATCCCACGCACACGACCCCTTAACCATGGCTACGCGACGAGGGTGAGTGTTTACAGTCCTTATTCTCCGTTTTTCCCTTCTTCGTTCAAACAAACGGTTGGCTGTTCGGCCTGTGGGGCGTGAGAGAACCTCTGTCTCCCACCCCACAATTCAAGAGTGGCCCCTTAGGGGCGCCCCACACCTTGTGTTGGTGGTGCTTTTCCCCCCAACACAGATTGTACCTCCCTGCTTTTGTCTCAGCATTTTCTGGAAAGTGTGAAGGTCAGCCCCCCCTCGTTGGGCTCCCTTTTCCGTTCTTTTTTCGCATACCGAAGTTCGGGGGTCTTTTTTTTCTCAGCCACAAAAGTCGCTTTGCATTATTGTCTCTGCTAGACCCCCGCCTTCCTTTTTCCTTCATAGGATAACCCCCCGGTACCAGCATTCCCCTCCAAGATGGCGTTTTCCAGTAACAAAGTTGCCCACCGGTTGTGGTACCCGCTACGCCATTCGTCAATTGGTTCGACGTCTGTAGCATTCTCCCTGGAAACATGTTTTTTCCTTTTTCCTCCTTCCTTTGCCTTGACTTAGACTTTTCTTGTCCTTTTCTCGATTCATCGGACTTCTCCTTTTTTGACCTCATGAGTACCCCTCTCCCCCAAGATCCCGTTTTTTATTTACTCCATTCTTAGAGAAGGGTTCTTGTTTTTTTGAGTCAGGACATATTTCCATAGGACAGAGACGCCCCACAGAGACGATGGGGTTGAAAAATCCTGCCCTTAATCGTCTGTGAACTGCTCGGACCATTCCCCACCAGAAGGACCGTTCCTTTCACCCCGCAGATTGACATAGGCACTACTTCTTTTTTTTTCCCCCCCCTCTGAGAAGATCCCCCACGACTTCTTACCTCTTTTTTTCTCATCCCTAGACCCCATGACGATTGGAAGTTTCACGTCCCCCCCTTGTCCGACCTCCGTCCGACTTTCGGAATCTCCCCCGAACTTTAGATTTGCTTCCGCATATCCCGTGATGGCGTTCCCCACCGGCTCGGTTGTAGGGTCTCCGGGATAGTCCCCCCTTTAGACCCCCGACTTCTCCATTGTGCTTGAGTCGCCTGCCTGGAGGAACGGCTCTTCGTCTTCCCTTCACCATCGTTGGACTCGCTTTTTTACCGGTTTTTTCCAATTGTGCCTGATTTTCCTTGATAGCCCCGGCTTAAACCCAAGGGGAACCCAAGCGGTGTTCGTCACCTTTTCAAGCGTGATCGGCCGCCGTTTTAGAATCTCCATTCTTTATTCTTCTTCCCTGAAACAATTTCGTTACGCGGAAGGATTGGGGTTAGTCTCTTCCCTGGGATTCCATTTTTTGCCCCCCCCATCTTTGACAAATCCCTTGGACCTGCACAAAAATTATGGCACCCCTGCTTTGACATGCGCGCATCGGCCAAGGTCCCTCTATAGTGTTCCCCAAACCGAACCCCACTTCCTTCCCATAAGACCTTTTGGGTGAGATGGTCCTGCCTGTCATCCCCCTGTGGCACATCGTGATTCGGTTCCTTACGGCGGCCCCTGGTGTGGGAGTTTGTCCCCCACCCACTTCTCTAGCGCCCTTTCGCCGGCTTCCCTTTTAAGCAAGCTGTGAAATAAAGTTTTCGATTAAGCCCCTTTCCCTCCGGCGTCGCACCATGGAATGTGTGATTATTTTCCCCAAACCGAGGCATATTGCAGTACAGTCCCCCCCCATGAAGGAATTTAGTTTTCTGCTTCCCGATGGGGGGCCTTTCAGGATAGACATTTTTAAGGTGATGTTAGAGATTCCCCCCCTTTCCGACCGTCACGCCGAAAAACCGCTTGGTGCCCCTTTTTACCGCCCCCTGGGTGCGAAGACCTCGTTATTCCGGTGTAGACCTGCCGACACTACAATCAAGGAATTTTTACGCTTTTTCCCTTTTCCAGAGGAACGATGCTCTTACCTGCCCCAATTGGTAAATCCGCACGAGAAACCCTCCCCTTCCCTCCGAAAATATTTTGGGCGAACTTTTATTCTCCCACGTTGCGTCCACACCCCGCCCGTACTCCCCTCCAATCGTCCCTCCCAGGCCGGTATTAGAAAAGGGAGACAGACCCCCGATGCCTGACTTTTCCCCGACCCCCACCCGAGCTCCTTCCGCGAATGAACTTAACCTGCAAGCCTTTCTCAACCAGATTCCCCCGGGATGATACACATCTCTCTTCCTCATACAACGTTAGAGAGAAATTTTCCAGTGGTTCACAGCGGCTTATCGATGGACTCGCAGGTATTTCCTCCTTATACCCCCTTTCCCGCTGTATGAAGTGGGGGTTCTAGCTCCCACCCATTGGTGCAGTTCTGACGTCCGGAGGACGGAGACCGCAGGTCTCCGGAGATCGCAAGGATTTCTTTTTACATCCCCGTCAAAAAAGTTTTTAATGGCGTACCTCCCTCTCGCCGGTAGAGGACTTTTTCGCAGGTTGGCACGTTTTCTTCACCACTGACTGCTCTACCCCCCGGTCACCCGCTATTTTTTCCTCTCCTGACTTATCGTCCAACAATGCCGGACGCACCCCGTGCGCGCACGAAATGAAATAAGCTCATTTATTTTCTCCAACAGCCTGGTCACTAATCACAGGCTTATTCACGCACTTATACTGCGAGAGATGCGTCCGCCCATTTGGCCCATCCAACTAAAACTCAGTGTAAGTTGGTGCCGGCCAGCTTAGGTCGACACACAGGCCCGAGAAAAGGCGCGAGGTTTTCTGACGGCGCCATCCTTTTCTGTTCGTGATAGGTTCCACCCAAACTTCGGTATCGCCCCTGCTCTGATTCCAAAAAAACCGACATGACCCAGGTCTTCTGTGATCCAACGATCTTCCGCATGACGGGCATTCCACGGTGCGCCGGAAACCCGCCTGGCACTTCCCCCCGTAGATCCTTGCCAGTTCCCAATTCATCTTCAATGTGCGGTGAATCTATTTTGACCCCGTGATTGTTGCTGTCACTCCCCCCTTCTTTACCATTCGGAGCGTCCCCTCCATCCTTGTGCTCAGTTTTGATACCGGTTTGAATATACAATATGTTTCTTGTACGCATGGATGCCTTGCCATCGCATTCCCCCCGACACGCCGCTCTCGCAGTACGAATTGTTTTTTTTCCGATTTAAGAGTTGAAGTCTCGGGTCCCTTCTTTCCGATGGACACTCGTGGACTCAAACACCTACCCCGTTGATGATTTTTAAGGGCCTTTTTTTTCCTCCCAAACGGCTCGGCCGAGAGACTTCTGTCACTTCTGAACACGGTATCAGGCCCCCTCCCCCAAGATCAGAGTGGTCGCCTACCGCTTACTTGGTGAGCGTGATTCGAAATAACCTCCTCTTTGCCTGGAGGAATTCGTATCTTCCAGTGTCAGACTGAGGTATCCTTTTTTCCTCCCCCTTTCTGCAAGATCTGGGCACGCAAAAGTCTACCGGGGAGGAGTCAAAATTCCCACCCTATACATTCGCCCTTAAATTTGATGTTTCCAGGGCTTTCGGCACTCTGAGTGGTGTGGCTGTGTCCCTCGATTTCGAGGTTGCGAACCTTAGAAGTAGATACTCCTATGGTGGCCTCTCTGTTAGCGAGGATTTTTTTTTTAATGAGAATCCTTCCTCACGCATGAATTATTTTTTGGTGGGCCTAATTGACCCATGGGAACCCACGTTGTCGGCCCCTTCTGCTTGTTCCACTCAAAACATTGCGCGCTGTGACCGAGTTCCTCCCCCCATTTTTTCTTGGTCGGGGTTTTTTCGATTGATCCTTCTTGGACAGCAAATGGCCACGCGGGATTTTTGCCTTTTTCAACGCATTTTTCTGCGTCCCCAGTCGGCGAGCACCCGTCCCGAAGGAAAGTAGATACATCCCCCCTTCCTTCTTCTCCTCAACAACTATGGACTTCTTGTCCTTCACCGGTTTTAAAATCGCGTCGGAAGTTACACCAATCCCCCCCCCTTTCCTCCCTCCTGCGTGTCAAATTACCCCATCAAACAGGAGGAGGCTCCTTTGGAAGGGCATCTGCGTTGCAGTTTAGTCCGGATTGCGGTAATCTGATGTCCGGGCTCTTGTCTGAACACAGGTCTTGCAAATTTCATCGTTGTCGCTAGTTAATGAACCCCCCTGCACTTTATCAGCCTGAGCAGCTTACCGGAACACCACGAGTGCTTGAATGGGCGACATGCCCGAGCGACTTTTCCTTTTTTTTCTTTCTCAAGCAAGGTGTGTGACCTTGTTACTTGAAGGGGGACAGCGTTTTCCTCCACACTGGCCACCGACGGATTTGGTCGTGACGCTTTAGTTGTGTTTAATCTCCTTTTGTAGTAATAGGGAGGCCCCCTATTGTCGAAGTCTTCATCGGCCCTGTAGATTTTCCGCCCAACCTTCCCCCCTAAATCCCTTCTTTCTATGTCTTTGGCTGACCTGCATTGTACACCGACCCCCACGAGCAACTTTCGTTTCATTTTCCGTACCTTCACCTTTCCCCTTCATACAATCACCCGCACTTTTTCACACGGTATTGTCGCTGCTTGCCCCTAGACCCTATCGCGGATTCCTTGTTCTGATATGGGACCTTCTAACCCCCTTCCGTAATCTTTCGCGCAGAGCCGACGTAGGTACCCAGGTCTATTCTCCACTGCGGCTTTTCCGGTGTGTGCCCCGTCAGCATGCAGCACTTTACAGTCTCCATGGGCTTTTTGAGTTGACAACCTTCTCTCAGACCGAATGAGACCGCTTCACCGGATCGTTTAGACTTTCTTCGCCGCTGACTCTTCTCCGCGAGGTGAGTTTTTTTTTCTCCCCGCCAGCTTGGGTGGCTTGTGTTGGACCCCCTTACTCGTATGTTTTTTGTCCTTGATCAGTGGAAGTTGAAGGAAAATTCCTTTGCCACCCTCGTTCCTTGAGAGTACCTGCTCAACTTCCCGTGAATCAGTCGGAGTTCGGATTTTCGCCC
>Ga0179593_1590808_pt1 | contig 12723 bp, 18 predicted proteins | sample CZODoug2_1_08_16_FD_185931 | JGI IMG/M metagenome (GOLD analysis project Ga0179593, IMG submission 185931) | Vadose zone soil fungal communities from Angelo Coast Range Reserve, California, USA - CZODoug2_1_08_16fungal (PacBio error correction) | ecosystem: Environmental > Terrestrial > Soil >... | reverse complement strand
AATAGCCAACTCACTCTTTTCTGTCCCTCCCCCTTATCCCCAGTAATCTTTGATCCCCGCCTCGGATGAGCATTTTGGCGTAGCATTCCTCCGCGCGGAACTCCTCCTCTTTTCTGCTACCCCCCCAGGTTCCGGTGTTCTATTACGGCGTGCACAAATTCCGCCTTGTTTTATCGAGACTAGATTAAATATTCTCTTCCTGAAGATATACTTTTCGTTCCCCCCCCCCAAAGTCTCCTTCGTCTTAGGTAGACGTTTGATTTTAATCTTGGAAAGGAATTTGGCTTGGAATTCCTCTTTTTTCTTTTTCTATTGAGAGTCATTTCCGACCGCATACACTTATTATAACTTTGCTCCCTTCCAAAACATGGGGACAGCTTCTTCCGGCCTCCGTTGGAAATGCCTCCACTCTCCTTTTTCTTCCCGCCCCTTCCCTTTCCTTACACCCCCCAGGTTACTTTTTCTTCTATCCCGCTTCCCCTAATCTTTTGGATCCTTTCCCTTTGTGAGCAAACCTCGCCTCCCAAGAGGAGAGCTACATTTCGCCGGGCGATTTTCAAGTTCAAGGTGCCAACAGAGTTACTTTTTTTTCAGATTTTCCTAATGCCTCTGTACTATTCCCCGCGCCGAACTTGGTTCTTTGAGTGTCGCGCGCCTCCTCTCTTTCGCCCCGCCCCCCCTCTCGGAAATTCTAACACCTCCAGCCCAAAAGGAACTTGAAATGTGCAGATTATAAGCGGTGAGTCTACGAACCAGTAGAAAGTACCTTCGACTGCGTCCCTCGGCCCCCTCCTCCCATCCGTTCCGAACAATCCCCGGCCTTTGAAGTGATGCAAGCGGACTTTCCCAGGAACAATCCCGTTAAATCCCCCCCCCCCCTCTTTTTCGCTAGTATGTCAGCCAAAAAGCCCTCCATCCCTTTCCTAGATTCTCTTTTCCCGACAGGCGTAAATAAAGCCCACTTTGTCCCACAAGAAATCCGGAGATCTCGGATAAATTGCGTCCTTCCTTATTTAGCCTTCCCCCCTCCCCCACTTTTGTTTTTTGCCCTTTTTCCCCCCTCCCGGTGATAATCGAATGTCCGTGCTCTAGGAACTGCGTTTTTTCCTAGACAACCGCCTACCCCTTTTCCCCCCTCTTTGAAACATTCCTCTCCACACACGACGACCTTAGAAAATTGGCTTTCTCAGGATGGTCACTGGTATTAGTAGTTTTTATGGAAGCCCCCCCCCTTGTACAATGATCCTTTTTCAATGCCATTTTTGCCTGAAGTGTTTCCACCTCCAGGAAATATTATTTGACTGTCCCCGTGGGGTCCCTTTTTCTTGGAACTCTCCCCCAATTCTTTTTTTCCGTTCACTTCTTTGGATTCTGTTTCTTAACGACCTTCACTAATTGAATTTGCGATATAATCTATTCCTTAACACATAAACCTTCTCCCGCCCTTTTGACTTACAGTCCCTAAAATATAAGCCTCCAGAGGAGCATGGCTCTCTCCCTCCACTTGAGGCCTCCCCCGACCCATCCCAAAGAGTGCAGTGACTTATCGAAATAGTTCCTGCCAGTAGCGTGCCTCGCGGACACTTTGTTTTGAGATTTTGTCCCTCATCTCCCTCCCCCCCCTGTTAAGACATAGAACATATACCCGCAGCTTTTTTTGTCCTTGTACTTGCTCCGAGCGTTTCTTATTTCCTTTGAACTGCCCTATTTTTACACCTTTTTCAATACTCCCACCGGTGAAACACAGGCGTGGTCACAATTTCTGCGAGTTCTCTTAGCCTGTCGTGCAGAATTCGTTCCTTTTGTTAACATGCGGGCGGTCACCTTCTAGTCCGTCGGAAAAAAACTGGCCCTGACACGATTTGTTTTTTTGGGGGTATTTGAGCGGGCTTCAGGTTGAATTTCCCTAGATTCTTTAGAGCCCTCCCCCCCGATACCCATCCGTAGAGATTTTTCCCCTCTGATTAGGTAGGGAGAGGGGCTTTTCCGCAGTTAGTGAACACGCTTTTCCCTAACCCTTTTTTTCCTCCCCTTCGGCCCCTTGAACCCTCCCTCTAATCGCCACTTTCGTTTGCATGTGGGTTGACGAGCCTTGTGTCACAATAATTGCCCCCCCAGTAACCCCCTCGTCGCTCATTTTTCCCATCCTTCCCAGACTATCGGTTGATGCGAGCTAAGCGGGAGAAATACTTTAGAGCGTGCATTTCTTCGTTAAAGTGCTTGCAGCTCATTGGTACTCTTTGTCAGGCTGACCCTTTGATCCGGGGAAAGCCGTCCAATTGCGGATGACAGGTGGAAAAACTTTTCAGATCAAACCTCCACAAATGGAAAGAACTTTTTCTAGATCTTTTACCCTTCTCTGTGTGTGGGCTTTTTCCCCCCCTTAACTCTGAATTCCCTTGGGATTTGCTAGCCCCCAGAGAGGTTGTTGACAATAAGAGAGGCCCGCAATTTGCACGGCTGGCCTCAGCTGACAACCATCTCTAACATGATTCACCTAGGAACTTTTCTTTTTGCCCTTCCCCCCTTCGAAAAGGATTACGCTTCTCTACCCTCTATTCCATTGACATCATGCTGAACCCTTAGGAGTGACGCGGGTCTGACGTTTTTCAATGAAACCACAGTCTAAACACCCCACCTCCCCCCGACACTTTATACTTTCTCCTGATGGGCATTCCCTCTCGCGTTCCCTTTTCGGAATGTTATGAAGCGATTTCCTGCCCAATTCAGCCCCTTATTTTCCTCGATCTCATTTTGATGGTCTTCTTGGCTTTTCTTACACTTGCCTCGCGAAATTGGCCTTTGTCGGCCCGAGCATATCTCCAACCAAGATTGGTTGCAGATCTTCCCAGACTCCTTCCTCCCTCCTTTCACAAAAAATTTCCTCCCTCATCGGCCCCCGACAAGGGCGACCAACGCCGAAGAACGCGCAGCTTGTGACCACGCCGTTTGTCTTCGCCAAGCCTTCCCCAAGGTCCCATTTCATCTCCTTGCCTTCTCCCTAGCAAGCGCCATCTCCTTCCCCTTTCGTGGGAGGGAGGTCGATAGTTCACGTTGTTTCGGCTATCTAGAAACCATTAATTTTTCTTTACTCACTTTGAACGGGCTTAGAATCCCACCATATTTAGATCGAAATTTGACTCTTTGTTTTTCAGACGTGTTCCGTTGCCGTCTAGTTTCTCCCATGTTTCTCCCTTTGCGTCGGAATGTTCTAGCCGCTTCCTAACCATCGCGCGACGGTGAGGATGGTCTGGAAATAACGCTCTCACCAAGTCCTCTTAATATGAAAGACCAGACGTCCCCCCCCCGTGGAACATCTCCCAGACTTTTCTCCAATTCCCCTCCAATTGATCACCCGCGATGTAGCCTTAAAAAGACGTTTCTTGCTTTTTCCCCACCAAAGAGACCCCCCCCACCGCTTAATTTTCCCCCTGTACCAAGGTTCCCTCCCTCCCTAATACGGTCCCCCCCAGTAAATTGCCCAGCATAATGACTAGCCCCATTTTAAGCGTTCGTAGTGTTGTATTTTTCGCCTGCTGACTTTAATCTCTTGACTTCTTTCAATGTGTTTGTTTAGAGTCTCCCCTCCCCCTACCACTCCCCGGCGCGTGGAGCCTTTTTTTTTAACATAAACTTTGGGTGAGCCGCTGCTTTCAAATACCCTTGCCTATGCAAGTGTCTTTCTTCTTGTCCTCCCGACCTGCTCATCTCGGATCCTTTTATTTCTTTTTCACCTGAGTTTGGGCGGGACCCTTCGAAGCGGAATGTACATCACGTTTATTAAGGATTTGTCTGTCTTCTCTCCACTACCTGGTGCTGGTCTGGCTGGGCTCCTCTGACTTCCTCTCCTTCTTATTTATTCCTTTCTCACTGTGGACTCATTTTCTACTTGCTCGTGCCCCCGAAGTACATTTGCAGACGCTTTCAGGAATCATGGAAGTCCTGTTTATTTTTTTTTTTAGATTCCGAGGACTCCCCCCCCCTCTGCTCCCAAGAATTTCTGCTTCGTCCTTCCTTTTTATCGTTCCTTGAGAATTATACAGCCGTCTGCATCCTTTTCCCGACGTCATTCCCTGCCCGATGGGCTGCCTCTTTACTCTTTTTCTTTTTTCCCCCCCCCAAACTTTCCCCTCCACGTTTTGTCTACAGCTACCAGTAATTGGTGATGTCACAGCCTTTTTACATTCATAATTGTCCGTTAAGAAAATCCTTCTTTCTTCTGCTTTCTCCTTGGGTGTTCTTCTTGCTGTACCACACCTTCGGGCGTTTTCCGCCTTTCATTGTTTTCCTTTCAACAGTTCCTCCTGGTCCCTGCGTTTTCTCATGTGCGCTCAAGCGCAGAGCTATTCCAAGCAAGCAAATTCCCGACTACCGTTCCTACGGTCTCTCCGTTGGTCTAGTTAAGCTCGGTTCAATACTTCCGGTTATTTATCGAGTCGCGTAAATCTTTAAGGGTAAGGCAGGAATGGTGGCCAAATCCCCCCATTTAACTTCCTTTGGTCCTCCGCCGTTTTTTTCCCACAACTTGGAGCCTTCTAAGCCCGCTTCGTTCAGTTCCCTAGGAGCGCACCTTTTGAGTCTTTTTTGTATCCCCTGTCCACATTCCTTTAGTTCCAATATCTCTCCATCCTCCTCTTGTTGTGTTGATTTCCTAGAAAATAAGTATTGAGAATCTTCCACTTTTTTCTTTTCCCCCCTAATCCCCGGGTGATGATTTCTACGATGAGTACTTTTTGAGCCTACAGGATCTCCCTTGGGTCTCCCCCTTTTTCCCCTGACGTCTTCCCCCCCGTCCGGGCTATTCGTGTACGGAGTAGACCACCTCTTCAGTTAAACCTCTTCTTCCGTCGTCATCCGAAAATACTCAAGTTTTCGCAGACTTTTTATTGTCAAAGGAGATTCAACCTGCCTCCACACTTCCCTTTCCTCTAGAGTAGTCTCCTCCAAGTTATTCAATGAATTTGATGGGTAATTCTAGATATGTGAGCCTCCCACCGCGATCTCCCCCCTTGGGATCTCTAACCTTGAGTTCTTCCCCCTTCCTCTCTTTGACGCAGAGCGAATTGAACTGTGATCAACTGCCCTCATCTCATTGGCTAACGATTCTAATTTAACCCTTTTACACCCCCCGTATGGTGTACTTTGTAGAAATGTTTCCAGAAGGGGATTTCCGTTTTAGTCCAAAACCCTCCAAGCGGCCGCTCCCCTCTACGTTTTACTTCGGAAATTCGGCCGGAGACCCCCCTCTTTTTTTATATCTCCGACCTCTCTATTTCTCTACCCTTTTTTTAGTTTCGGAGCGTAATCGCGCTTGACTGTCCCTCCGACTTCAACCCCTTTTCCAACTTTCCAGCCACCCCCCAGGACTGCAATTATTTGCATAGACAGGCGTTGGGCTGTAGGATAAACTTCCCTAGCAGGTTTATCCTCCCCACAGTTTCTCCTTTCACCCCATCAATCTTCAGATTATCTGCCAGCTTAAAATTCCGGCAGTCCCCCCACCTTTCCTTTCAGTCTTTCCACGCACTTCATCAGTTTTTCACATCCAGTACCTCCAACCGTGAGGTCCTCCTATGTGCCCAACGCCGTCGCCCCCATACCTTTTTTTTAGACTCTTCCATGTCTTAGGCACGTCCCGAACGCACACCCTTCCCCTATACGCGCCCAAATTTCTTCAGGCCCCTTTTTTTTAAGACGCCCCCGTGACTTAGAAACGCTCAGACAATAGCCTTTGGTTGATCGAGGTGACCGGCTTCGTCGCCCCAACCTATCCTTACCCTCTCTTTACAAGCTGGAGATTAAAACACAGACTTGAATTTAAGGTCATGCCTGAGATTACTTGCCTGTACTTAGTAGTTTTTTTTGCCCTCGTTTGTTCCTTCTCCCATGATTTCTTTCTCACCGTTGACCCTTTTCTGGTGTTTTTGAAACATCCAGGAGGCTTCAACGTCCCCTTCTGTTCTTTTGGGATTTTACATTGCGCCTCTTTCGTTTTTTATGTTCTTTTTTTTGATTTTTTTCCCGAATTGCCTCATAAAATTGGCCGCTTTTGAATTAAGTATTCCATTAAGACCATAATAACCCGGTCCTGCCATCTGGTCGGCTCTGCCTTCCTACTGAAAAGTAGCCGAAAAGCGCCTTACTTTTTTGTCCCGTCCTTTCCCCCCCCTCCCAAATCTCTCCCAGGCGCCCCCCCCGTATTGCTTCTTTTTCCGTACCCTTCTTTAACCCAAGTTGCGTAGAATTTCCCCTCCAAAGTTTGAGATTCTCTCATCCCTCCCAACCTTTTTCGATCCCCCTCCCCCATCTTTTGCTTTTAGATTCTATAATAGAAGTTGCCCAGCAAACTCTTTGGCCTCGTTCCATGTTTCCCTTGAGAGGCGGCTACTTCCATCGAAGTCCCCCCAGACCCATTTGGTACTTTTTGGAACATCCTGCGAGGCGTCGCGGTGGGGGATAGGTCAGGATGCAGCAATGATCTTCCTTTTGTAATGGCGCCCCCCCTCTAGGCTCACCTGATTCCGTAGTCGCTTCCAAGTGCCGGAAAGTTGCCACCATTTTTGCAGCTTTTTTGTTTGACTCTTAGATTCTCCCTCCCTTTGAATGCCCTAGACAAAGAAAACCGCTTCCCTATCTTAATTTTTGATTAAGGCTCCTTTTTTGATCCCGTCAGTTGTTCCCCTGATTAAATACATTTTTCAACCGCGGAAATCACCTTTATTGAAATTCCTCCCTTATTCCATCTTGCCTTTTTGGAGGTCTCTTGTGTCACAAGAAGGAAAACCACCCCGCTTTCCCCGGATCCGTGGAGGCAATGATCTTGTATCGATTTTAGCCCAATCCTTGTCTCGCGTTGAAGACGAGTGCCTGCTTTCCAAGTTTTTTGGCCTTCATTTCCCCTCTTTTTGTCAGGCGATAACAATTTGCGGCCAGCCCGGGGAAATTTCGGTGCCTCGCGTTAGGGGATCACAAGCGCGTCTCACTTCCCTGTCAACCGAAACGCGATTTGCGATTGACGAGCTCTTTTTCCCCCCTCATAATACGTTTTTGGTGTTTCCTCTCTTTCAATTTCGCGAGTCCCCCGCTTCTTTCCTGGGATGTGCTCGGCCGCCTCGTCAACCACCTTGCGATCAAATTTTCCATCCGAACCTCGCATACCCGGCTCTGACATAGCTGCAAGTGGAAAGTCTCTTCATAGACACACTTTCAGACCTGGTTCATCCCGTCTAGGAAGGGCAGCAAAAACGGAGCCCTACGGTTTGCCACATGACACCATCCCCCCCCCCAAACATTCCCCTAAATTTATAGTAGATCAGATGGGAATTCCCCGCACCTGGGATTCATACTTTTCGGATTGCTTTAATGCACCTTCCCTTCCCCCTAGACTCCTACCTGATCTTTCCCAAATTACTATCCCATAGCGGTGGCGTATTTTGGAAAATTCATTCTACATTTCCCCCGCCCTTGATTTCCAAAACGATGCGTTTTATCCCTGCAACCTCACTACTGACTCCTGCCCCCCTTACCCACCACTACGAATCGGCACGTAAAAAGTGCCCCCGAGTCATCAAGCGCCTGTTTGTGCCCGTTTTGTTCCTTCTGACCATCGAGAAAGTTTTCCACATGGACTCGATTGCCAACTGAGAATATCGGAGCGCATCCAGATTGATGATTTTTTCTTTATTTATTATTAACGGTTGTAGGATATGATGTTCTCAGACAATCCCAAATTTTAAAGAATTATAAACACTCTACTTTTCCCGATCCTCTCATCCGGCAAGAATCTTTTTTCCCCTGCGCCGGATCGAGTTTCTTTATTTGCCGTGACTGTGACCTTTATGATCCCCCCGATCATTTCTGTAGGATGTAAGGCGACGCTTCTCGGCGTGGTGTTTTCGATGGTAATTACTGCCTACGGATCCCCCTCATTCGTTCGATTTTAAATTTTGTGATTCCCAGCCGCCACCTACGCCAACAGACCCCCTGCCCCTATCTTTTTTTTCTATTAATCCCCCAGCCCCTTGGAAGCAGGCAACTCCCCCTGTCGTCCGGCCCTTTCTTTTTTTCCCACCAACACTACCTACCCCCACGGGAGATCCCGTTCCTAGGTTCCCCTGAAGAAAACCTCCAAGGACCCCTTCAAACGGAATCTCAGCCTGCTAGCAATCGGGTTTATCATTCTTTTTTCAGTTTCGGATAATTATCTGGATTCACGTGCTGTTGGGGCCGGAATCATTCCCGAGACCATCGGAGCTTGATACCGTTTCTTGACATATTGGATTGACTCCTCTTGCCACAACTATTCCGCCTTTCCTACGATTCTCGGATGGGATTGTTTGATTCTTACCCCCGGCCCGTCCGTACATTTCATGCAGAGATATAGGACCATGTCTTAGGGTTTTTATAGTCCAGTCCGGTAAATCCGGTTTTATAATTGTGTATGCTTTCCGCTGCGCAACTTCCACGGCTTTTAGGGTCGCCCGGGGCTTCACCCCTTGCATGGCTCGATATTTCCGCCGGGGTGTGATCCTTCTTACTGGCTCGGGTTCTCATACATTGGCCGCTTAAATGCAGTCCTGGGGGGGGCTTGTTTTTGTGAGACGTGGGTTCCGCGGCCCTTCTGCGCTCGTACCTCCAAATAAACCCCCTTTTCGTCTTTGGACTTCTCCTGGCTGAGGTTTTGCATTCCTTCCCGCGTTCCTTTTAGGCCGTGCAACGAACTTGTCTAGATTTCCTTTTTTGTGCGCCAATGGATTTAAAAATCCCCTCGCCACTCGTTTCTCCCAGCAGTCCGTACTTGGTGGGCTCAACAGCACTTTCAGTCCAGGTTAAGACAGAAGCATCCTTGGGATTCTGGTTCAAACCATCCGAAGAGAGAGTCCGGTCTAAGCCGGTTCTAATGAACGGCAGGAACATGTGATAGGCCACATTACTAGTAAGTCTTCTCTCATGACAAAGCAGAATTTCCCGACTTCTGTATACCCCTCCTCGGCGGAATGCTTATTCGTTTATTCTTTTCTACCATACCGGTCGACAACCCACCCCGATTTATTCGAGTCTTTACATCCGCCCCGGCAAGGCACTTCAATACCCGCCCCGTACAATCTCGCAAGGCCTGTTCAGCAGACCTCCCCCCCTTCCATCTCATAGTCTACGAACCAGTTAGACCCTCCCCCGTGATTCTGGTCCCCAGACTACCATGAACATCTCAGCGCTCTTTGTAACCTTATTTTCTCTCTTTCACTAATTAAGTGTTGTTGTTTCTAAGATCAATTTAGTTAGATAGCCCCCAGCTCCTTGAGAACCTACTGAGGACCGACATTAAAAGGGTTGATCTTGCTCCGATTGATCATGACGCATTTTTCTTTTTCGATTTATTCGTGCCCGTTTTCGAGAGGGGCGGACCAGTCCGGTCTGAGATCTGTAGCCCTCCGTTTTTTGCGGCTGTCGACCGAGCGATTAAATAAAGAGTTTTTTTCGTTATGTATTGCATCAACCTGACCCCTCCCATACTTCCCCGGCTACTCTACGAGGTAGACGTTAAAGTTTGGTGCCAAACTTTGCTTCTTTTTCTTGCGAATTTTTTTTTTTCTGATTGACCTATAGTCATCTCCCCATGTCTGACCGACCCGTGTTTTAGGTCAGTCAATTGCACTTCGCGTTGGCTTCACTTCCCTCCCTCCCTTTATGCTTATTTCTACCCTCTTCTCTTGAATTTAAAATTTGTTGACCAACCTGGTGTCTGGTGTAGGAATTGATCTTCAGACGCTTGTCTCCATGATACCATCTAATATCTGCGACTACCAGTTCCGCCTGGTATCGGACCAATCTTCATTTGGCCACGAGCCGCTTAGGAGCATTCAGCATATAGTCCCTAGGTTTAGAAGAGACGTCGAGGCTTGGGTCTTGAACTTCTTCATCGGCACTCTAGAACCCCCAATGAACAATACCAAGTGTTCTGCTCTCTGAAACAGCTCCGCTTTCCCAAGAAGAAAACCAAAAAGGTGCCCCATTCCGGAAGAGATCACAACCTTTAAAGCGAGTTCAGAGAAAGTGAAAGGATCACACTTGGCTGATCTTTCCCCATCAGGGAGAGAGAGAGCCAGCACTTCAAGCGGTCCCCCATTCTTGAATGAACCCCCCTCAGTTTCGTGAGGGCCAAGGAATCATGGAAAAGACGTTACCAATCCCCCCCCCTCGTTTTTAAATTAATCGTTCCTCACAACACCGTTTGCAAGAAACTTTCGCCCCACCAGCTTTCCACCTTGTGCATTGACCCTAGAATGCGTTCCGAAATCAAACACTCACTTACGCCTTATGGACGACTTTTCTTAATCAATTCGTACCCCCATATTTTATTCAGCCGGTCCCGTAAAATCCCCCCATAGTATCAGAAAACCTGAGAAAGAGATTTCTTTGAGAGAGGATGAGATTCTTCCCAAGTGAATCCCGACGATTATTACAAGAGTCCCGGAAAGACCCAAAAAACGAGCTTTTTTCACCTTTTTTTTAGTCTCTGCGCTTCCTCTTTTGGTAATCTCTTTTTTTTTATGAGGGAATGTAAGTTTCCAAATGGCGACTGATTCCTTCCGTTTACACATTTTTTTGCCCCAGGGCCTTCTAAATTATTTCTCCACTTCTGTGATCCATTTTTCTTTTCCGGTCCTATATCTTTTTTACCTTGGAGGTCTTTTTTCACTATTCATACACTACTACTTGGATGCTCCCCGTATTTCCACTGAATTAACTCTCCCGGTCTCCCCACTTTAGGCCTCTTCTCGACTCCTTCGCCTTGCAAAGTAAGAGATCCGATGTAGGAATGGCTTCGGCCATCACCCCCACGAATTTCCCAATAGATTGAAACTCTTGCAACAACTTCCTGAAGGGGCCTTTAAACATATTATCTCCCTATCGTTGCGGAGACACCTGGAGAAACAGTGGGAGGGGGTTATCCATCTTCGCTTCCCCCGGTACGCGATCGAACATCCCAAAGGCGGTTTCTCTCATCCCGATCGGTCCAAGTTTATTCTCTAGTCCCTTGGGAACTTTGCGTTTTGGCGACTTCAATAGAAGGGTTCCACCCTTCACTGCTGTTCACACAATTTCTGAAGTTCCTGGAGCTTTCGAAAGGGCGCCTTGCCTGATGGCGAGCTTATGGTAAGGCTCCGGGCGAAAAACGGGGGGTAGTCCCCTTCTAGTTCTTTCATCTTAAAACCAGGCGCTTAGGTGGCCGAGATGACGAGGGCAGACTGGGAAGTGCACTTTTTTTTCCATTCGCCTCCTTTGGGATGCCAGCACGAAAAGACAAAAAACACCCCCCAGATAATCCATCCCGTGCTCATTTGAGTTTAGATTTCAGGGTACGGTCGCGTTGCGCGTGATAAGTCGTCTCATTGTTTGTTTTTAAAACTCCTTGAAGCACCTACTGCGGTCAGCAAATGGATTCTTGAACCCCCCCCTCGTACACTCCGATACGCCCTTCGTTTCCCTTTGTTTCTTAGCGGCTACCTGTTGAAACTCACCCCTCTGTTTTCATTAGGTTGCAGATTTCAATCGACTTCTTTTTTCTTTTGATCAGACGCGGGAAGAAATCCTTCGAGTTCCGAGAACTTGAATGGGATCAATGTGCGGGAATCGTACCTTGTTTTAAAGCTGAGACCCTGTGATCGGAAGAATGATTCTTATGACTTCGGTTTTGACCCCCCCCTCGGCTTTCATCCCCCCCCTGACGGTCTCCCCCCCCGATGAGACGATCTCTTCCATTGGTTGGTTGTTGTTGAGAGAGCCCAATAGACTCGAGTCCTTCCGGTGGGATGTTCTCGCGTCCCTTCCTCCCCATTCTCGAAATTTCCGATAAAAGGGTATACGCAATGCAACCATCCATACAACTTCGCTGAAATAGTTGAGCACCTTTCAGTTCCCCCTCCCTCCTGGCCCCGAGTTTCTTCATCACCCTCTTTCTAATTCCAATGTCAACTTAGCCGGTGAAACCTGTTGCCGTGGGTTTTTTCTTGACCCCCCCCCCCCGACCACAATGCAAGAAATGGGAGTTTATATAGCTGTACCATTGAATTTCAATCAGGCAATTGCTTAAGCTGGTCAGGAATTTTCACCTTCCCCTCCCTCGGACCACCGCCCCATCGAAGTTAATGAATGCCTTCCCTCTAAGGGCTTGATTAGCGGGTTGGCGTGTGGGCCGATGGGGAACTCTCCGAATCTGCCGTCGGAAATCGCTTCCCCCAAGCTGCGGTATAGGCAAGTTTCAGCACGGGAGAATTTTCCCCAATCTTTCCCGTCCCCCCCACCTGGAATTAGGAAAAGTCAAAGCCACCGCGAGACTCTCAGTGCAATTTTGACAAACTGGGCTGTTTTAAGGGGTCAGTCGGATCTTTTCATTCCGATTAATTGAAAGATGCGCCGTAGATTCTTCCTTCTCCCTTCAACCCTTCTTTAGGGGTTTCTTAGTAGCCTTTGTCTGCTTCATCCGCAAACTTTTGGGCCTAATTCACTATTTCCATTCGAAGATTTCGAAGACTCCCTTTGTTTTTTTTTTATTTCCTTTTCCTACGGTGACGGTTTTTCTTCCTTGACGAATTTTTTGGCTATCCCTTTCTGTAAGTCGGCGAACGCTTCCTCCGGATTTCCTGTGCTTTGTCCTTTCCCTGGTTAAACTAGCCCCCCTCTTTTTCCTATTTAACCCGCGTGCAATACACGCCAACGATT
>Ga0179593_1518467_pt1 | contig 12723 bp, 12 predicted proteins | sample CZODoug2_1_08_16_FD_185931 | JGI IMG/M metagenome (GOLD analysis project Ga0179593, IMG submission 185931) | Vadose zone soil fungal communities from Angelo Coast Range Reserve, California, USA - CZODoug2_1_08_16fungal (PacBio error correction) | ecosystem: Environmental > Terrestrial > Soil >... | reverse complement strand
ACGGAACCTATGCCCCCCCCTTCTTCGTAATCCTAAACTCACTATGACCATCTCACCCCCCCCATTTTTTCGCGAAATATTTTCTGCATTCCTAGTCTTTTGTCCGTCGCTTCATTTTCCCCCACTTACCATATTTTTGTCCCTGTCCTTCCCCCCATCTCCCTGCGCATAGAAGTTTTGCCGTTTTTGTCGCTGGGTCGGTAATACGTTCAGCCTGTCGTAGATGGTGCTGTTTGAAACGGCGGTGCTTAGACATCTCCCTATTTTCTTATCTCCATCGACCCTTTCTGCGTGCCTCCGCGTTCGAATTCTATTTACGCCTCCGTTTTTGTTGTTTCTCTCTCTCCTAGAGTCGGAGTTGAAATCAGGCCGTGTAGGGAAGAGCGTCCAGTCATTCCTGTAGAATCCCTACCCCGTTTGCAAGGGGCCTTTCCCGGACTACGGTTAAGTTTCCTCTCCCTTTTTATTACACCGCTTCGGCGAACTCAAGAGACTATCTGCTGTAAGCGTTTGTTAATCCTTCGTTTTTCCCCCCCCTTGGGCCAAGCCTTTTGAAGATCGGTAACTTTTTTAACTATTTCCGCTCCTGTTCGGGCTTTTCGACTTAACTGCCAAAATGTTGTTGATCTTTTTCCTTTTTCGTCATATGTTCTCGTGGAGCAGCCTTTTTCCAATCCGTCCCCCTAAGACCGAAGTTTATGAGACCCGTCCCCCCTCATTCTCCCCTTCCGGCCGCACCTGCTCAGTCGCGGGCTAGTTTCAATTCCCTACTGCTCCGAGTAAACCTTCGACCTGCTCCACCTCTGCCATCAATCATGCGGCTTCTTTCAACAGCCACTGAACACTCGCGTCGGGATGTTAACCTTTTTTTAGTCCCCACAAACCCCGCTTCGCCTTCGGCGGCTGTATTTTGCCCTCTTTCTTCCCCCCACCTTCGCCTTTTTGAGTGCTGAGATTTTTCCTTTTCCAGTTCTTCAACTTTATGTTTTGTTTTTCAGTGGCTCCCCCCTCCATATGTAGGGTTGAAGCGTACACTTTTCATATGGAGGAAATGATTTTCCAAAGAAATTCTTTCTTTCTTCTTTCCGGTTTTGCAATTGGGGCCTTGTTCGCACCTGTCTTTTTTGTTGCTTACCCGTAGATCGTAGGATCTACAATCCAATTAGGACTCCCCCGGCTCTTTCGGCCGTAAGTATGTCCCCGTCCGCCGCCGGTCTGTTTTTCCCTACCAGGTCCTGGTTCTCCCCCCCCCCTCATGTAACATTCTTGTCCTCGCCGTCCACACTGCCCCATTCTTTTTTCCTGCTCGTTCGACCTTTTTCCAAATTTTCGAGGCTGGCATCGCGACTTTTGGGCTTCAGTGTCTTTGAAAAACCCTCTTCCCCCGCACAGTTTGGAACCTGCCTCAGTCGGTCAGCTTCGGCGATGGATATAGGCCCCAGTTTTTTTTTTGCTGGACACTTTTGTTATTCATCATGTTCGGCGATACTCTGAATGTGTCCTTTTTTCGTGAGATATTCCTTCTGAGCTGGCGTCCTTATATTCGGAATTTCTTTCCCTTCATATTCTCACTGGTTTGCCCTTCCCTCCCGTCTTCTCCGGCTCTCACTGGCCATCTCCAGATCGTCCCGGATACAAGGATAGTATCCCGCCTCCGAAGACAGCCGCAACCTATGAAAAACTTTATGGGTTCTTTGTTTTCGATTCCATATCTTTTATCAGTGATTGACTTTGGCGTACCGCTCTCAGTTCTGTGATTCCATCAAACCCCCCTGCTGGCGGGGTTGATTTACAAGATTTTTCATGGAGAACCGTGCCTCATGAAAGCCCCCCCCTTCTCACCCCCTCTTACCCGGACTTTTCCTATGGTTCCACGGGCTTCTTCACCTCAGTCGACATTTTCTTCGGAGACATTGTATTGGCGTTGACAGATTGGCCTCACAGCTTTTCTCCCTTTCCCCGTCCTCTTTTTTCATCCCTCCTCTCCCTTTTGATTCCGATTCTTTTCCGTGGTACCCCTCCCCTGGCTTTGACTGGTGTTGCGTGGCTTTTGACCCCCCCCCCTTTCCTTACACGTTTCTCGTGAATGACTCCTATATGTTCCTAGCGACAACACCCTCTTCCCTTCCATAGTTTCTCCCGCAGTTCTTTATTGAGCGGATCTTTCTGTCCTGATTTTTTTCAATAGTTCCCCTGGTCTCAATTTTTTTGCTCTATCGCCGCGGTCCAATGCCCCTTTCCCCGTTTTCCCTTTTGATAAGCATCTTTTTTAGTCGTCTTCGGTTTTTCAAGAAAGTGACGCTGTTGTCCGTTTAAGGTTGGAAAGTTTCGCTTACGCCGATTGTTTGGGCTACACTCTCATCTCGGGATCTCCTACACCTCAAGACACTGAACTCTACCCACCGCCCATTGGTCCCTTTTCCCCCGCGACCCCCCGACCTCCTCCCGATCTTCTCGGCCTTCCCTCGATAACTCTTCCTTCTCCCTCCGCAGTGTTTTCCTCAGTTGAAGACGTCGAAATATTAAAGTTCCTGTCTTACTCCCGATCCCGTGATGCCCAATAGATTTCTTACCCCCTTTCCTTCTCACTGTCTGGTTTATCCGAGATCCTAAGGCCCGCTTCTCTCGAGCCAGCATCTTTCCATCCTCCCAGTTCGAAGCACTCCGTCTCGCGATGCGCTCTTCCCTTCTTGGATCTCTCCGGCTGCGGTTTTTCCAGCTAGAACCTCTTGCTTTTGTAACTGCCTTCTTCCGCCCTCCCGCCGCTTGTAGTGATACTGCCAATGCGTCTGATCTCCTCTCATCTTTTCCATGTAGATTTCCTTAGGATAACTTCGCGCAGTTCGATTCTTTTCGTCAAATCCTTGACCCTCAGTAACCTTGACTGAGCTCCACGGTCTATATTCCCGTTCTCCGGGACCCATTCGCGAAACATCTGAAGCTCTTGCCCTTTCGACGATTCCGGTCATCCAGTTGCGCTTGTCACCTGGCGAATTTGTCCACTGCTTTACCCGTTCTCTCTTTCGCACACCGACAGGCTTCGATCTCTCATATGCCCGCCACACCAGAAGAATTCGCTAGAAAGTCTTTTCGGTCGTTTTATCTGCCTCCCCAGTCGCTTTCCTGGCTTTCTTTCCGCCGCCGAGGGATGCCACGGCCACGGGTCGGGTCTCCGCGCTCCCCCTTCTCTGACCGCGACCGGCGACTAAGCCCGTCCGCAACACTTTTTGCTTTCTTCTCACCTTTGTTTTAACTCGGTTAGGTTTTCTCTTTGTCCGCATTTCCTCTGGATCTTAATTGAATTATCTGCGCTCCCTTAATCCCTCGTAAATTAGTCTCTCTTTCTCTCGTCTTCCATCTGTTTTTCGCACGAGACTTCAGTTCCATTCTACCGAAAATAGCCATTGCTTACCGCCTGAAAACTCTAGTCAAGTAAACCCTTTTTTTTTTTTTTCAATAGTCTGCCATCCCCTATTGCGAGATTTCTTTTCCTTCCCCCCTTCTGATGCCCCTCAGTATGGCCTCCCTGCTCCCATCACTGTTCTCTCCTTTAGCGTGTTTTTCGAGAGGATACTGCTGTCCTTGGTTGGTCTTCCTTTTCTTAAATCCCCGCGCAATTACTCAATTTTCTAGGTCCTCGCGACTTGGATCTTTCTCCTTGTGGAAAAATGTTACGACAGCCCACGAGTTTGCGCTTTTTTCCCTCTTCCTTTTTTTTCTTTCTTTCGTCTGATCGAATTTGGTCTTCCCCCCGCTTTTTCTCTCTTCCGTTTTACGCCAGCGTCCCTGGCATCTAACATCACTTAGGGCCTAAGGCTTTGCTCTTAGTTGCGGTTGCCCACACCAGGTACTGGATGATTTTAAGAATCTTCACTCCTTCCCTACATATCCGCTTGATTTGTCGTCTTGGCTCTAAATTTCAGGAGTAGTTCGGTCTCACATCCGTTTATTCATACTTCTGATTTTTTAATTTTCCTCTTTTTTCCTTGCTTTTCTCCCCAGGTTGCGCACTTCCGCCTTCATTGCTTCTGAACTTGAAAGGTGTTACCCACTGAAGGCTCTTTTCCTGCCCCCGTGTCGCAGCCGGTGACGCGACGATTCGAAAGTCAGAGAAGAACAGCTTGAGTTACTGGCGGATTCGCCTTTCCCCCGGAACGGCCCACGTTTCCCTCTTTTTTCCCTCCAGCCCTTGGCGCTCTCTTCTCTATAGGCGACGATCGACCACAAACCGTAGCCGCTCGGAACATTCCCTTACCGTGTGTAGGTGAGTGACAAGACGATCCCCTCCAACCCCCGTCGCTGTACCTTTGCGCGTAGACCGACTCCTTTTCTCTCTAATATTTTCTCCTCCTTTTCGTCCGCTTTTACCTTTACGCTTAGGTGACTGCTCTTTGCTTTCGAGTCTATATGATGCAGAAGTTTACTTCGCCTTCTCCCCGGCGCCGATTGCGTAAGCAGGCTTTTAAGGGTTTTCTCCTTCAGACTCTGAAGGGCTCTTTGGCCGGCCGGGATGTTCCCTTACCGCAGCCGCGCCCTTCAAGTCTTTCGGGGCAAAGATAACTTATTCATTTATCCAGGAAGGACTGTATTGCCTTCTCTTCGCACCCAGGCTACGACTAGTCCTGCGGGGAGGATTTTTATTGTATCAGTGCTGCCCGAATTTTTCCCCTTTCCGTCTGCCCCACCCGTCATTTTCCCCTTGCTTTTGCGGCCCCAAAGTATCTGGCGTGCGCGCCCCTTGTCGGAAATCTCTCTTTTGCGATGCACGCAAAATTTTTTTTTTTCGGCGGCGCTGCTTCTTCTTTTTTTCTATTTGTTTGATCTTCTTCTTTTTTCGCTGTGAAGCTCCCTCTCTTTTCTTTCTTCCAGGAGTGCACGTCGCGCCTCTTTAAAGTCGAGACCGATGTTTCGTTCCTGCGCTGTTTGCCCCCTCTTCCTACCTGGTGGACGGGATGTCCCTCCTTTGGCATAGTTCCGGTTTGAAAGCTCCCTCTTGTTGAAATCTCTCTCGTAATCCTCCTCCGTGTTGGTTTTTGATCTCTTTCCCCTCCGTCTTGAGTTCCCTGGCGGAGCACCGGTTCTCGCCCCCTGTCGCCTCGTCAACCCATCGCCGACCCGCCGACCCACATCGCATCAGCTATAAAGTTGATGTAGACGTTTCCCTTCATTAAGCGAGGAATTGCTCCATAATGCGGAAGTCGCCTCCCAGAGGCCGTTCACGACTTCCTCCTCCAGCTGGGTAGCCCCTCCCTGCCGCGGTTTGGCCACTCATCCCTGCCTGACGACGGGGCTGATCATGCAGGCGTACCTTCTACCTTTGAGCTCCCCTCTCGTCTGTTTTTCCCGTTTTTTGACGGTGCATTCCCCCAATCGCACCCTTCCCCTTCCCCTCCTGCCCGCCGCCCCTTTTTCGGCGGTTCTTCGCAGATACCAGAGAACCTTCTAGACTCTTTGAAGCCTTTCGAGCAAGCCCCGCCCCGCGGTTTTCTGATGGCGGATGCGGAAGAGAATCTCCGCCGGCCCCCGCTGCGGCCCCGGCGACTCAGGAAGCCCCCCCTTCAGAGCTAAGGACTGATAAGCAAGATCCGCGCGAAGACGGAGCCTTGAACTTCGGCCCCGAGCCGCCGGCGGTGTATTTTTCCACTCCGTCACCTTTACTATGCCGCCATGAAAGGAGGCCGCCGAACCTGCAGCCTCCCAACTTTCCCTCCTTCCCGTAGATGGCTGCATCACATCTTTGTCTCTGACGTTCTGAACTCAGAGATGTTTTCGCAGTCAGCCCGTTTTTTTTTGAGCTTTTTGATAGACCGATCGCGCTTGTCTGCGACTTCTTCCCTGACGGTTCCGCCGACACTGTGTCAGTGATCCGTCCTTTAATAGTTCTCTTTTGTTCGCAGTGGACGTGTCTCGGCTTTGCTTTTCATGGGAAGCTGATTCCTTTTGTCCGTTGTGCAACATCCCGATCCGCGCTCGCATGTCAGCGTGTTCCCTTAATCAACCTTTTTTTTTTCCCCCGGCGACCCGAGCATGTTCTTGATGTTCACAGTCGTGAGCTCAAGCGTTTTCTTTTTCTCAGGTACGTTCCCATAAATAAAATGACTTTTTTCTTCCGCCTTTCAAAAGCCTAGGTGGGCGCCGAAACTTTTTATTCGTGCACCGGATTCTTGAAGCTTTTCTTTTCGACGTCGCCGGATAGCGCTGCGCTTTCCAGAGCGATTCGCAGACTTCTCAAGGAACCTTCGGAGAATAACCTTTTTCTGCATCGGTTTCTCCCTGGCCATCCTCAAAAGCGCCTTTCTTTGAGCGGGCTCGCCAATTTTCGAGGGGGAGTTCCCCCCCCCGGCTGCCACTCCCTTCAGCAATCTGATCTTAGGAGACCACGCTTTTTTCCTTCCCTGTCGTTTTGTTTCACGCGCTCATCCTTGGTTCCGACCGCAGGTTGATGCAATATCAACCGTTTTTTAACTTCCCTTTTCTTCCCCAATTGTGGAAGGGACCGCGCTCTTCTTTGGCAACCAAGGGCTGCTCGAGATCGTTCCAATCTAGGAATCTCCCGCGCTGCTACGCTTGCATATGACTTCCCAGTGATATGGAAAGCTGCCGAAGTCACGTTCCTGCGCTTTTTTTCAAGAGCGACCGTGATCGGGACGCCGAGTGATAAAGACCGCCTCCCGTTTTCTTTCGGCTTCTTTCCTTAGGCATCGCAGGATGTTTCCTAATCCTTTTGTGTGGCCTAGAACTCCCCGCGGCGGCCCCACCTTCTAGCTGTTTTTTCCCCCTTTCCTGCGACAGAATCCTTCAAGAGATAAGACATTTTCTGGCTGAACTCGATCTCCCGTTTTGCTTTTGGGTTTTTTTTTTTAGAGCTGAAGACGGTTCTTTCTTTTTTTATACCTTTTGGAAGTTGACGACGCCGTTCGCCCCGGGTGCCGCGCAAACCCCGTTGGCACAATCTTTTATATCCCCTTTGTACTTGCATCGTTGCTTTGTCCGAAGTTGTTCCTACCCTGCCGTTTTTCTCGCTATGTCTCTTGGCGCGCTCCGGCTTTCTATTCCTCTCTTTTCGCATACCGGAGTCTTGGCAGACTATATGATACGCTTCTTTGGAACCGATTTTCGCGTATCTGCTCGAGGCCGCCTCCTGCTTCTTGACCACTCGGCTGAGGTGGCCCTCTAGGTCACTCTCTTTTATATTGACCAACGACAGCAGGCTCTCATCTCCTCACTTCGGACGCGCATAGCCGATCTTGGGTTTTGCCTCATCGTTTGGAAGAGCCGGCTCGGCTCTTGCTTAAATTGAGATAGACCATCTTCCCACCCTTTACTGTGTTTTTCTTATCCGGTTGCGTTCCCGAATCTATTTTGTTTCAGAGTTTTTTTATTTGAGACAGAACTGTACTATTTGTGCTGGTTTCTCGACTTCCGCTTTGTCCCAGCGTCGGAGAAGGCCGTCTCTCGTTTTTTTCTCTGAAATGGCTGACCTCAGAGCCCTTCCTCCTTTCCAAAATATGAACGCTGATGTCGGGCCCCTGCCTCTTTTGTCGTTCTTTCGGCGATCCCTGCTAGATTTTTTTGGTTTGCACGAACGCTTGCTACCCAATTCACCAGTTTCAAGTTAGGTCCAACCTTTTCCGTACTCCCGGCTGCTCGTCAACGATGATCTTACAATTTCCTTCCGTGTTCCTCGAGATAGTAGCTGTCCCCCCTTCTCCCGCTTGGTCTCTTTAGCCTGACAATTGGATAGGTCCCCATTTTTCAAAGAAGACTTCGGGCTATTTCCTTCTCCCGCTTCTTGTGGTCTAAATATCCTATGAGTGTTGAAGGTGTACGGGTGTTCTTATGGCTCACCCACCGGCAAAGTCAACAAGTTGATGTCCCTTCTTTTTTTCTCCTCTCTTCGAAGAGCTGCCTTGCTTTACATTTCTGTTAATGGCGGCGAACGCTTGTCTTTCAATATATGCTCCAGCCCCCCTTCACCCTCCGTCCCGGAGAGCCTGTATGGCTTTCCTTTCCCCTTTCCTAGAAGGGATTGGGAGAGCTCCCCTTTAGCATCTCACTGTAGCCATCTGAAGTCACCGCAATGCGAGGTGTTCGTTAGCCTTAACTCCCTTGTGATATCGATCTGTCGCCCCTTCCTTGCCCCGCCCTTTGTTTTCTCCTGAACCAACCACCTCCACTCTGCCTTATCCATTCTTTTTCGAGTTTCCTGGATTCGTCCGGAAATGCTTTTGTGCTTCGATCCTTTTTTCCCTTTTTTTCTTTCCTGGAATGAAGTGCCGAAGAAGATCGTTCCTGCCCTTCCCGATCGGCTCCCAAAGGAACTTTCTGCCCTTCTTCCTTTCGTCACACCTTTCCCTCGCAACCCTTGCCTCTAAACCATGCGCGCCCTTTTTTAATGCCCCGCCCCTGAAGGTGCAAAACTGTCGCTTTGTTATCTTCTTTTCACCTCCTCTTTAATCTGCTCGTCTGACCCTGGATTCTGGCGCAGTGCTTTTCGAGGCCGACGTAAACGCCTTCCTGCCTTGTTCGAGGTTTTTCTTTTTTTTCATTTGGGGGGTGGTCTCCGGCCTTTTTCACAAGTTTACGTCCCCATCCCCCCCCTTCTACGGTCTCATGCATACTTTCTTTGCCCTTCAGCTTCCTGCTTGCCTTTCTCCTAGCCTTTCAATGGCACAAGCTCACCCTTTTGTGCGTCCAAAGGCACATTTTCCCCAACCCCTCTTTTCCACCCCTCCTCAATTTCTTTTTCTCCTACCCGCGCTTGCTGGAAATAAAGCTTGTTTGCTTGCTCCTCCCCCCTTTTTTTCTACAGCGAACCTCCTCGGTTTTCCTTACTTTTGACTCTATCAGCAACTCCTTGCCCTCTTGCTGGCAAATTCCTTGAATCATGTCCCGACTTGTTACTTTCCGTGATTTTGTTGAATTTTTCGCTTTTTTCCCTAAAAGTCTAGAATGAGTTTTCATTTATTCTTATTTTTATGCCTTTCTTCTTCCCCCCAATGTGGTATCGGATCCGCCGCGGCCCCCTTTTTTCAATCCCCCCTTTCCCGCGTTGCTTCCTCAATGATTCAAGACTTTTTTTGGAGTTGGGCTTAGGTTGTGTAGTCTTTTTGTTCGCCGGCTTGGAAAACAGGCTGATCCACGGAAAATATATCCTCCCCCTCTTGACGACCTCTCCACCCCGCAGTCCCCTGAATATTGCATCCTTTTGGATCTCCGATTTTCGCCCTCCTGATTATTATCTTCCCATTTGCCATCTTGGCAAATCGATACCCCAGTCCAGCAGACGCCTTTTAGTCTTCGCTAATTGTTTCATCTCTTGCAATACGTTAAGCTGTTATTAGCTGCCCATGTCCCGTTTGCAACGGCGGCTTCGACTCAGTTCTTTACACCGAGTTTAACGTCGTGTTTTCGGTTCGCTTATCTCTCTATTTCCCCTAGTTTTTTTAGGTTCTATAATCGAACGCGTCTGGCTTTCCTTTCCGATGTTTCGTAATTAGCCCTGAAAACTCTTTTTTTCTGCCCTGCTTCAAACGGTCCTGCCGGTTTTTACCTTTTTCCCCATTTTCCTCTTTTCCCCCCATTCTTCCCCCTGTAACGGCCAGACGACTTCTTTCTGTTTTTGTTCAGATTTGCCAACAATCTGCACTTGTTTAAAGACGATATCCTCCACTTCTCATTTCTGCTTATCACTTGTCCCTCGGCCTCGCGAACTGCAACCTTTTTTGTTTTTTCTTTTCAGTGAGTCATACTTGTGACAGAATGGTTGTAATTTTTTTTTCTGAGGACCTTGATCACCCCCTATCCCCTCCCGATGAGGTAGCACGTCTTTGAAAGTTTCTCCTCGGCCAATAGAGTTCCTCTGGCCCTGGTTCCTTTGCGTTCTTTTTAACAACCTTTCCCTTTTTTTTCCCCTACCTTTACGTCGGTAAAAGGCCCTTCACCCCTCTTTTTCCTAGGACGGTGAAACCCATCCCAATTTCACAAGCAGCTCCCTACTTTGTCTCATCTGTTGCCCCCATTTTTGTCTTCCCTGCCACTTTGAGAGACGTTACGTACGTCCGAACTCCTGTTAAGAATGCGTTGAATCACCCCCTCCTTTCACTAAGTGACACGCATAGTATGGACTCTTCCGTTTTTCCCCCCTTCAATTTGTCTTTCTTGCTCCCCCTTTTTTGCTTGGGCCTTCTCGAATTTTTGCTAGGATTGTGCCTGCGTCCGAGATCTTAGTCTATACATTTCAACGCACTGAGCTTCTTTATGGCGGCAGCTCTCCTCGCTAATAACGTTCAGCATTTTTTTGTATCCGTGGTGTCCTTCCACCCTTGTTTTCGGTCCTGTGTTTGAAAACATATAAGGCCCTTTTCTGAGTTATCCGCTGCCCCCCTTTTTCCTGCAAATGGTCCTGTTTTTACTTTCTCTTTTCGACGGCCAAATCTTCCCATTATTTCTTGGATGCTTCTTCGTGTCAACCCCGATCATCAGTTCACGTATCGTTTTTTCATTCTCATTCGCGCCTTGTCGCACTTTCTGCCTTCTTCGCAAGTGTTCCCCGATTGTGTGCGAATGATTCCTTGATTCCCCTCATCGATTTTCCTTTCGCCTTTTTCTCGACTTCCTTCTTTCCAGTCCTTTCTCACGGGGTTCCGCAGCTTCGTTCGGCAAGCCTTTTCATCTCCCCCCCCTTTCCAGAGAAAAGATCCCCTTCCGTAATTTTTCATGCCTTGAACTCTTTTTCTTTTTTCGACCATCTCCGGGACTTTTGAGCGGTTCCCTTCGCTCTGGAGATGCATGTGCTCTACCCCCCCCACCCCTCAGCATTTTGCTCTCTTGTTCTGCAGGTTAATTTCCTTTCTCCCACAGTCTCTCGGCAAGATTTTCACCCCCTCCCTGAGAAGGCCTCTACCTGCCTAGACAGGCGTCATCACTGACTGAGTGTGGGTGAGGCTAGAGTTTTTAACCTGGCCACAAGAAGTTCTCCCCCCTTAGGTTACCTCTCAGATCAAGATTTCGTCCCACCGGGTCCGCCATCTCAACTTGTCTGATTTTACTTTTTTGCCCCGACCAAAAAACGATGGAACACTCAAGCTATATGTAGAACAAAACCAAGTACAAGAATATGGAGACCCTTCCGTACTCTACCCATGGATGTTTTCTCTGTCTTCCCTGGGTCTGGTTCTATAGTCATCTTCTTTGTCTCCTAATACATATACAGCGCTCATTCCTTTAACTAGTTCCCCGCGATCATCATTGTCGTCGTAGAAGCGGTTGGTTCTCAGATTTTTTTTTCTTTTGGGGCGTCTTTCGTCATGCTTTTCCTGTGCGCCTACTGTTCTTTTTTGATCGCCGCACGAAAGAAAGACGGTGAATAGAGTAATATTTTTCTGACCCCTTTTTCTCCCCGTCTTAGCGTTCGACCCCTTTCCATCGACGCGGCGCTTCCCTTTTTTTCTCCTTTTCAAACGGCTTTATTCCGCTTTTGCCCCCCTCATCGGACTGGTTCGGCCCTCGCGCCCAAGGCCACGTGCTGCCTAGATCAACGCAACGGAGATCCTCGCGTCCACTGATGGTTTCTTCCTAGTTACCTTCATGCGACTTTCTTTCCTTGTCCCGCTCCCTTCAAGCAAAAGCCCTCCTGTTTCGAGATCCTGCCGTGCTCAATAATGAGAAGGCGGCGCTCTCTTCTTGATTTACGCGAGCTTGCTGCGATCCCCTTTTTTTGCAGCCCCCTCCAGAAGCTTGCCATTACTGCATAAGTTTCTTCGGCTTTTTACCAGCCCTACAGGCCCCCCCCTCCGGCGGTTTATACTTCCCTCGCTTTCCTTCTGGAGTAAAATCTAATCAAACCCATGACGGATTCCTGCTACCATCTAGTGCCATTGGAGCTCGGACCCCCCTCCTCGAACGCCGAGGCCCGTTCTGGGTTCGCGTTCCGGATAGTTGGGCTGCAGCTGCTAGTTTCCGCTGAACGATCCTGGCACCCTCTTCGGCTATAGCCATTAACTCCTTCTTCCTCGCTCTGCCCAGAAAAACACTCTCTAGTTCCAGCCCAGCTCCCTTTTTTGCTGATATAGTGGGCTTGCAGTCACTTCTTGAGAATCTTTTTCCCCCTTTCCGCCATGCGTGTGCCGTCTTCAAGGAGCTGTAGCCTCATTTTCCGAGCGCATCGGGAGAGACCGCGATCCCCACACATTTTTTTTATTTTCACATCCAGTACCACCCTTTAGTCCTTCTTTTACGTCACTTCTCTTCTTTTTTTTTGTGGCAGAACTCCTACTGTCAATCGTAAACAGATTGCAGATAGTCTTAGCGTCGGACCCCGTTTTTAACTTCTATTTTTCCTAACCCCCCCATTTGCATGAAGACCAAACGCTTTTCCGAATTCATAGAAGTTTTGCCTGGATTTTCCATCTATACTTTAACCTTTGGCGAGGCCCCGGATGTACCATCACGACGGTGCATTCCTCCTTTTTTTCTTTTTCTTTCCTCCTCTCTTCTTCAGATTGAGGAATCGTTGGGTTCTTCTAAGGATCCCCTCCTTGCCGAGGGTAGAAGCCTCATGCCTTATCCATTTGCCCTTACTCCCCAACTCTCCCCCTCCCTTCGAGCGGGTTTAATTCTCAGACCCCCCTTTGCGAATTTTTAAACGAACAGCTTGAGGTACCTCCTCTTTTTGCTCGCTCTTCCACTGGAAGTCGGCCTCCCAGAGTTCTTTTGACAGCT
>Ga0179593_1676736_pt1 | contig 12724 bp, 20 predicted proteins | sample CZODoug2_1_08_16_FD_185931 | JGI IMG/M metagenome (GOLD analysis project Ga0179593, IMG submission 185931) | Vadose zone soil fungal communities from Angelo Coast Range Reserve, California, USA - CZODoug2_1_08_16fungal (PacBio error correction) | ecosystem: Environmental > Terrestrial > Soil >... | reverse complement strand
CCCTTCTCTTTGGCCCCCCTCCCCTTTTTCTGCTAGATCGGTAGGAAGAAAGGAGGATGAGAAGGAGAAGGGAGTGGAGTGTGAAGAAGGAAAGAGATGAGCTGGACGTCTTAGTAATCCCAATTTTTTCTTCCCTGCCTTCTCTACTTCTCCGATTTTAAGCTTCAGTTCGGAGATGCAATCGAAGTCACCTATTTTTTCTCCCCCCCCTTCTTTTCCCCCCCCCCCTTTAGTTCATCCCCCCTTTCTTCGTGTACCTTAAGAGAGAAGATGAGGAGGAGGGAGATGGGACGTGTTGACGGCTTCTCCTTTTTTCGTTTTCTGTTTGGGTGTTGGTGTTTTTCTTTTTTTTTTTCTTTCGGGGGTGGGTGTCTTTTTCTTCTTTTTCTTCCCCTCTCTTTTCCTCCTTCCCTTGGGTGCTCTCTTTCTCCTCATTAGATACGGCCCTTTTCCTTTTTTCTTTTTTTTCCCATTCTTTTTACACCTCTCTATGCCTCCGTCCGCCTAGAAATAAGCAAGAATAGGCCCTCCCTCTCTCTCTTCCCCATGCCCCCCCTCTTTTCCGGTGGTGAAGAAAAAGGTGGAAGAAGAAGTTAAATTTTTTCGTCTCTCTCACCTTCCCCCTTCTTTCCTATTTTTTCCTCCCCTTCTTTTCAGGTTCTCTTTCTCCATCGGGCTCGTGGTATTCATAAGAGGAAGAGCATAGGCAAGGGAAGAGAGAAACGCCAAGACATTCTACGGGAAGTCATCCCCTCCCTTTCTTTTTTTCCCCCCCTTTTCCCCCCCCTCCCCCTTCTTCTTCCTTTCCTCCTACGAGGGAAGAAGGAATGATAGATGATGTATACAGAGGAAGAGATTGTACTTTTTTTCCCCCCCCTTTATCCCCCCTTTACTTTTTCCCTCCTCTTTCTTGAGCAAGGTTAAAAGGTATAATGAAGCAAGGGGGCTGTTTCTTTTTCCCCCCCCCTTTTCTCGTCCCCCCCCCTCTTTCTTTCGTGTCTCGATTGACGAAATAGGAGGAGCCGCAACCAATCGCTGCGTCTCTCCTTCTCCTTTCTTCTTTTTCCTCCCCCCTCACTCCTTCTCCCCCCCCCTAAAAGAAGTAGGTCGAGAAAGACCGTTAGGGAGGAACTCCCCTTCCCTTTCCCCTCCCCCTCTGGTTTTCCCCCCTTTTCCCCTCTGCGCTGCGGCGCGGACGAAAGGGATAGGAAGCGAAAATAAAGGACGTCACATCGGCGGTTGTTCTCCTTCCCCCCTTTTTTTTCATTCCCCTCCTCCTTTCCTTCGTTCGGCCTCGACTAAGGAGAGAAGCAGATTTAGAAAGATAGAAAAGATACCACCCCCTTACCTTCCTCTTCCTTTCCCTAGCCCCTTCTCCTCTTCGACTCCCGCTCCTTTTCTTTCTTTTCTCCTTCTTCCCCCTCACGATCCCTCCCCCCCGGCAAGGGCATTCTGGAAATTAGACCAGAGATATCGCCGAGAAAAGGCGACAGAGTTTTTCTCTTTCCTTTTCCTTTTCCCCCTTGTTCCCCCCCCTCCCTTCGGCTGTCGCACTGGACGAGGAGAACGCAAGAAGGTTTTTTTTTATCTCCTCCTCCCCCACGGAGCCCCTTTTCTCCCCCCCCCCCCCCTGGCCGGGGATCATCGCACGGCGCGACGAGTAACGGATGTCGCGGCTATGTCACGGCCTTGATTTCCTCCCCCCTTCCCCCCCCTTCTTTTTCCTTTCCCTCTCTCTCCCCCCATGACGCTGCTGCCAAGAAATGGAGATCCCGCCGGCAAAATCTTTTTTCCCTTTCCCCCTCCCTTCCCCTCCCAAACCTTTTTTTTCTCTTCTGCACCGGCAAAGGCAGAGAAGTGGAAAAGCAACCTGCGCAGACCCTTCGTCTCCCTCCCCCTCTCCCCTTCGCTTCCCTTTCTTCCCCCCCCTTTCCCCCTCATGTGGCAATAAAAGGAGAAGAAGGCGAAAGATGGGATTACAATTCCACCATCCTCTTCTTCCCCCTTTGCCTCCCCTCCCCCCCCCTTCCCTTTTTCCTCACAATTCCCCCCCCCCCCTCCTCTCCCTTTCTTCGATGTGAACTGGGCACACAGGCTACGACAGACAACGGCAGGAAGAGAGAGGTGACCGAAGCCCGCGCGCCGGACACATTCCTTCTCCCCCCCCCCTTTTTTTTCTTTTTTTTTCCTCTTTTTTTTCTGTGAGATCCCCCCCCTCTTTCCATGAGGAATGGACGCACAACTGCCAAAAGCAAGGTGAATTAATGGGTGCACTCTTCTTTCCTCCCCTTTCCCCTTTCCTTTTTCCTAAAACTTCCCCCTCTCCTTCCTCCTTTCGTCAGGGAGCATGTTTAGAGTGGAAAAGGAGGAAAGATAAAAAAAGAGGGAAATATAGGGTTTCAAGGAACAGGCGTACTTCCTTTCTCTTCTTTTTTTTATTCGTTGAATGCTGGGGACGAAGAGGAGAAGGAAAGGGGAGACGTATCCCTTCCCCCCCGGCGTGCAATACGTGGAGGGGAGGTTAGGATGAGTGTTCCCCCCCCCTTCTTTCCACACCTTTTTCTTTCCTTTCTCCCTTCGCCGTGGGCAGGAAAGGGCCGTTGCCGGGACTTCACCCCATTCTCCATCCTTTCCCCTTTTTTCTTTTTCTCGTTCCTTTTCCTCTTCCCGTCGTGCCGGGAGTAGAAAAGGGAGCAAGATCCGAATATTTCTTACCTTCCTTTCCCCTCCCCCCCCTTCTTTTTTTTTTCCTATGAGGTTTTTTTCTTTCTGTCGCGCGACCACGGAAGAAAGATTGCGGGGACTTTTTCCTCCCTTCCCCCCCCCTCTCTTTTTTTTTTTTTCTTTTTTCCCCCCCCTCTTCCAAACCCCCCTTCCTTTTTTCCTCCTTTTCACGCCCGACAGGCAAGATTTTAAGTCTGATAATTGCGTTGAAGGAAGGAAAAGGAGAAGTGCACGCCCACTTCCTAATGCTCACCCCCTTCCCCTTCTCCTCAGACCCTCCCCTCCCCCCGCCGACCAATCGAACGACACAGAAAACGTATTGAACGCCTTTTCCTCGGTTCCCCCCCCCCCCTTTCCCCTTCCTTTCTGCGGACTCCAGAGCTTTTCGACGAGAGGATTGAGTTTACGCGATGATTTTTTTTTTTCCCTTTTCCCCCCCCCTTTTGAGCGTTCCTTCCCCTTTCCCCCTTCGAAACTGGCTCCTGACGCAAGGCTTCATTCTGCTTGACGGGGTCCTTCCTCCCCTTAAGACTTTCCTCCCCTTCTGGTGGGTAGAGTTCATGCGTCTCACCCTTTCCTTCCCCTTTTTTTTTAGCCTTCTTCTTCCCTTTTGGCGGCAAGGTACTGCGCGGCAGATAGAAGAGACAGTATGGGATTGACTTTTCCCTTTTTCTTCTTTACGTCCCCCCTCTCCTGCTTCGGAAATAGATCGGAAGGAAGTGGAGTCGTAGAAGGTGGGACCAGAGTTTCCCCCATTTCCTCCTACTCTTTTCCTTCCCCCTTCTCCCCCGTCTTTTCTTCCTGATGACCTTCCGCGGCGCGCGTCGATCGGTGAGGTCGGGACAGGATCATTCGTCTTTTTTTCCTTTTCCTTCCTTCCTCTTTTCAGTTTCTTTTTTTTTCTCCTAGGATAGGAGATTGTAGCCGCAGGCCGAGGATGCCAGGTTGCGTTTCAACGGCTCTGCCCCTTTTTTTTCTTTTTGGATTAGTAGGTGAGGATTTCCCCCTCCCCCCTTTCTTTTGACCTTTCGCAGCAACGGCATGGAGTCATCTTTTTCCCCCCCCCCTTTCATCCCGGCAAAAAGAAACAGCTCCCTCTTTCTTTTCCCTCTCCCTTCCTTCTGATCCTTCCTTTTTCCCCTCTGATCACCCTGGGTTGGCGACGCGCGGTGCGCCGGTATAGTGTAGGAATGGCCATGGTATAATTTTTTTCCTTTTTCCCCCTGTTCCCTTCCCCCCCTCCTCCCCCCCCTTTCCGTCGTAGGAACCAAAGAAAGACATGACTTTGTGGTCTCCTCCCCTTCTTTCCCTCTTTTTCCTTCCCCTTTTTCCTCTTTTTCCATTTCCTTTTTGCCTCTAGGCCGTGAAAGAAGAGAAGGGGGGATTTCCCCCTTCTTCCTTTCCTTTTTTTATAGGTTCCTGCCTCGACGGCCGCGAGAACGAAATCGAGGGAATATAGGCCACACCAAGTGCCGAGAATTTCCTTTACCTTTCTTTTTTTCTCAAATTTTCCTTTCCCTTTCTCTATGCCGACCGCCGCCAGTCTTTCGACGTCGCGGCGTTGGCAAGGATCGAGTTTTTCATTTTCCCCCCTCTTCCTTCCCCTCCTTCTCTTACGGATCCATTGGAGGGTCCTGCGCCGCAGAGAATGCTCACCCCTTCCCCCCCCCCTTCCTTCCTCTTTCCCCTCCTTTCTCCCCCAAATTTTTTCCATGGATGTAAGAACGAACGCCTGTCTTTTTTTCTTTCTTTTCCCCTTTCCTTCCGGGGAGGAGAGAAGAAGAGGACGAACCCTTCCTCCTTCCTTCTCGACTCTTCTTTTTTCTCCTCCGAAGGGGAGTCAAACGCGGACACTGCCCCTCCCTCCCCCCCTTTTTTTTTTTTTTGGGCCCTCTCCGGGGCGGCAGGAGAAAAGGGGAACCTTTCCTCCCCCCCTCCCCCTCCCATTGATCCCCCCCTCTCCCATCGTACATCCTGCGCTCGGGATGGACGAAGCGAAGTAAGTAATAGTATAGTAGTATTACTGAATCCTTCCATTCATGTTCCCCTCCTCCCTTTCTTTTCCCCCGAAAATTTATGATAGATGGTAGAAGAACATTTTCCTTATTTTTCTTCCCCCCCCTTTTCTCTTCCTCTTTGCCCCCCCCTATCCCGATTTTATAAAAGAAGAAGGAAGTATAGAAGACCCTCCTTCTCGGTCCGTGGAATGATGCGAAATGAACTTACTTATTCCTCACTCTCCCCCTCCAACCCCCCCTCTTTTCCATTTCAACCACTTCGTACTGGTCATTAAGAGAGAAGATGAGGAGGAGGGAGAGGCGGACGGAGGAATTTAGCATTTCAACTCCTTTCTTTTTTTTCTTTTTTTCTTTCTATAGGTTCTTTTTTCTAGAGATGATCCGCATGAAGATAAGGAGTCTGTTCTTCCCTCCCCCCTTTTTTTTCCCCCCTTCATCGACCCCTTCCCCTTTCCTCCCCTTCTGCGCTGAAGGACAAGGACGAAGTGGTTGGAAATGAAAAGAGGGTGAAGGGGGTGAAAGAACACTTCTTCCCTCCTTTTTTTTCCCTTTCGCATCCCTCCTTTCTGTAAGGCTTCCAAGAAAGGACTTCCTGTTCTCCGGCCGGCGTAGTGGAGAATAGGGATAGTGGGTTTTCTACTCACAAACTTTTTTCTTTTCCCTTCCCTCTCCCCTTCTGAAATTCCCTTTCTCCTCCGGAAATGGATGGAGAAAATAGAGAAGAAGGTGTGTTCCCCCCCCCATGTCTTCCGTCGAAATGAAGCGACGAGGAAGAGGAATGAAGGAGATGATGTATCCGATTCGCATCTCATTTCTCTTTTTTTATCCTCCTCCAGTAAATTTTTTTCTTCCCTTTCCCCAGGATAATGAAGAAGGGAGGTGATTTTCCCCCCTCCCCTTCCTTCTCCTTCTCTTTAGGATTTTTCCCCCCCCCCCCCCCCCCCCCACGCGATCGCAGTCGAAAAAGGTAGGAAGCAAGTTTGAGAGGGTTAGTAATATTTTTCTCTCCTACCTCCCCCTCTTCCCCCTAGGGCTTTTTTCCATCCAGCAAGTCTTTAACGGTAGTAGAAGAGTTAGATAGTTAAGTTTAAAATCGGTTTTCTCCTTTTTTTCCTTTTTTCTCCTTTTCCTTTTTTTCCCTTCCCGTCCCCAGATTCCTTTTTTTCTTCCACTCGATCCGGGAAAAGCAGAGAAGTAGAAAGAACTGGCGCTTTCTTCCTCTTCCCTTTTTTCCCCCCCTTTTTCAAGCCCCCCTTTTTCACTCGGCTGTGTGGGGATACTATGTAGAGACTCCCTTTCGTTTTCCCTCCCCCTGTATGTCCCCGCCACTGAGCGTAGTTCACGCCCCCTTTTTTTGCTATTTCCCCTTCTTTTTCCCCCCTTCCGATTCTCCCCTTCCCTTCTGGGTGCCTGCGACGGTAGTGAAAAGAGGATGGAGATACAAAAGGTCAACTGTTTTTTCCCTTCTTCGATGCCTTCCCTTTCTTCCAGAAGGTCTGGAAAGGAAAAAATAATAGGAACATGGACATTCCTACACGATCACCGGAGCACCTCTGCTTCTCCCCCCCCTTTTTCCCCCCTCTTTTCTTTTTTTATTCTCTCCCTTCTTCAGGCGTGTCGCTGGTTCGTGGTGAAAGGAGATAAGGAAAAAGCCGAATGAGATGATCCATTTCCTCCCTTCTTTTTTTCCCTTTCCCCCTTCGTCTGCACGGCGTGGCGACAGAATCACATAAGATCACGACCTCCACCCTGTCTCTTTTCCTTTCACCTCTCCGCCCGGCCGGAGGCGACAAGCTCTATTCTTCTCCCCCTCCCCTTCCCCCCTTTTTCTCCGCTTTTTTTTCCCCTCCCCTTTCATTACACTTCCACCCAGCGAGATCCTGGCCGACCTCAAGATCAGACGGCGCGCGCTTCCTTCCTTTCGTAACTCTCCTCCCCCCCTTCCAATTCATATAGGCGAAGAACATTAGTCGATGTGAACTGGGCCAACGTCTCCTGACTCCCCCCCCCCCCTTCCCCTTTTCTTTTCCCCTTCTCCGGACACAATCCTTCGAATAAATAAAAGGAAAGTTAAGGAGCCGCCACCCCCTTTCCCTCTTTTCAGGGCCCCTTTCTCCCCCCTGGGCAGCGGAAGGGAAGAAAAAAGACAACAAAGGCCCGGTGAATTCATGGGCACACCTCGTGCTGTGCCCCTTTTTTTTCTTTTTGAGTTTCTCCCATCCCCCTCGGACGCCTGTCGTCAGGAGCATGTTCGCCGTGGAAAGGAGGAAAGATAAAAACGAGGGCAATCTCCTTTTTTCCCTTTCCTTTTCCCCCCTTTTGATTTTTTTTTTCTCCCCCCTCCTTCAGGCGTGGTGGAAGAAGAGTAGACTACCTTGTCTCCTTTCTTTTTTATTTCTTTTTCCTTCTTGGCGGCGAGAGATAAGGACTCACCCTTTCCCTTCTTACTCTCCCTTTTTTGGCGGCAAGGCGACGTTGACGGAATTCACCAAGTTTTCCCTCCCCTTCCTGATTTTCTTTGACGTCGATCGGCCAGATGTTGGTACGGGGACAGATGCCTCTAGTCCTCCTCCCTTTCTCTTTTCCCCCCCTTCCCTTTTCATTTCCCCCCTTTCTTACGTCGGCGCCGACAAGATAAGAAAATAATATCTCTTTTTCCTCCCTCCTCCTTTTTTTTTTTCTCTCTTCCCTTCCTCGTAAGCAAGATTGAGGACAGGTGAAGCAATGTGTCGACGGCCCCCCGGTGTCCCGTCCCCTCTTTTCTCTTTTTCTCTTCCCGGACCAACATCGACGGATCGTAATCCCTCTCTTCCCTTGCAACCTTCCTTCCTCCTTTATAGACCGTGGCCAGGAATGTTGAGTTAAGTAGAGAGGCGAAGCCCTCCTCACCTCCTTCCACTTTGTTTTAAGTCGACGCATGCGGCAACAAAGACAGTGCCGGTCGGCTAATCTTCCTTTTTTTGACCTCCTTCCCTTCTTTCCTTGAACCACGAGATTGACAAGCGGTGGTGACGTGACGCCGTTACCACGGTCTCCCTCCCCTTCCCCCTCCATACAGTCCCCCCTCACGGCAAGCTCTTGGGACGGGGTAGAAGTTAAAAGCTGAACCTTTCCCTCCTCTTTAGGACCTCCACCCTTCTTGTGGGCGTGGGGAGGAAAGGAAAGGAGCGAAAGGTCATTTTTTCCTTCTTTTTTTTTTCCTCCCTTTCTTTTCTTGAGAGGAAAGAGGGGGAAAGTTGTGCGGCCTACGGGCTTTTTTTTTTTTCTTTTTCCTCATTGGCGTCCGTTCTCTTGCTTCGGGAAAATCGATCGGAAGGAAGTTGGTCTCCCCTCCCTCGACGAAGAGTTAGTCAGCAGAGGGAATTTGAAGTTGTGAGAGCGATGGACGAAAAGCTCCTTTTTCTTTTCTTTTCCTTGACTCCTCTTCTTTCTTCCAGGATAATCGATGGGGGGAAGTGTAATCAAAGCTGCTCTTTCTTCTCCCTTTTTTTTTCCTTTTTTCTTCTTTCTGTTTCCTCGAGAGATAGAGCTTTTGCTCCTGCGTTCCACGGCGCGCCGTGGCCTTTCCCCCCCTTTCTTTTTTTCCCTCTTTCCTCCGCCGCCGTTACACAGTATTGCCGGCGGGTTTTCTTCATTCTTCCATGGAGTAATAGGAAGGAGGATTGGAAGGTCACGTCTTCCCCCGACCCCCCTCCGCCACGGAATGATTGAAGGGTTTACGGGAATCTATTCCTTTCCCTTCTTTCTCCCCCCCCCTTGACCCTCTTTTTTCTTCTCACCCGACTTTGGAGAAAGAGAGGGGGGCGACCTTCTCTTTCTCTCTTTGACTTTTCTCTGATGGTGGAAGGGGAAAAGGCAAAGGATGGAATGTTCTCCCTCCTTTTCTCCTGTTTTCCCCCAAGAAGAAAGGGAAGGGGGGGAGACGCGAACGCCTTTTTTCCCTTTTCCCCTTCTTTTAGTATTCTCCGAGAGTATAGAGCGGTCGAGGTCCAGATGCCCTTCTTCCTTTTCTTCCCTTCAAGGGTTCGGGAAAATACATGATGAAGTAGAAGAACGATCTTTTTCCCCCCTTACTCCTCGAGAATCTAGGAAAAAAAAAAGAAGAGAGTATTGACTTTCTCTCCCTCGTCTTCCCTTTCTCCCCCCCGAGGCCAGAAAGAAGGAAAGTCTTTTTCGACTCCTTTTTTTGGCTTTTTCTTCGTTGCCGTAGACACGAAGATGTTTTCTCTTGCGATACATTGGAGTCCTGCGCCGAGCGCCTTTTTTTCCCCCCTTTTCCCCCCTCCTCCGAAAGACGAGAAGAAAGAAAGACGTTTCCCTTTTTCTTCATCCCGAAGTCTTTTAGAGGAACCTAGTCTTTTTTTTTTGATTCTCCGCGAAGAGGAAGAAACAGCGACTCCAACTTTCTTAAGAACGTTTCGACTTCCCCCCTCCTCTTTTTTTTACTTTTTTTTTCCCGCGGCCACGCAGATAGACGAGAAGAAAGAAAAGGGGAGGTGTGCGCGTGGGGGCACCCTCTTTTTTACAATTTCTGAACCGTGAAGAAAGAAAGAGAATGTACCCCCGATTTCCATCCCGAGGAAGAAGGAAGAGGGTACCTTTTATTCCCATTTCCATAGAGTGCGAGAGGGATGAAAGCAGCTACTTTCTTTTTTCCTCCTTTCTTTTTCGACGAGACGGAGGGGGAAGAAAATTCGGATAGATGAGTCGCAGCCATTTTCCTTTTTTCCTTTCTCTCTGGCCCTTCTTTTTTTTCTTCTTGGAATCCCGAGCCAGATTTATCAAAAGAGAAGGAATTCTCGCCGAGTTCGCCTCTTTTTTTTTCTCTTTCCCTTCGAAGAAATGAAAGGAGGAGAAAAAGGGGGATGAAAAAAAGGAACCGCCTTTTGGCATTTAAAAAAAGGAGTGAATTGGGAATTAAGCTCGGCTGATCGTTTCTCTTTTCATTTTTCCCCCCTTTTTCTTTGTTCTCGGGGCTGCAGAAAATGACGCAGAGGATTTAAGGAGGATAATATATATATTTGTCTCCTCTCCTTGTTTTTTTCCTCTTTCTTTTTTTCCTTCTTCTTCCCCATTCTTTCCCGGCAATGCGTTGAAATTATATGAAGAAGGACCCCCCCCCTTCCCCTCTTGAAGGACAAGGAGGAACGCAGTGGTTTTCCCTTCCTTTTTTTTTCCCCCCCCCCCCCCTGTCCCTCCTTTTCAAAGGTAGTCGAGTTGAGACATCAATGTACTTCCCCTCCTTTCCCAGTTTCTTCTTCTGAACTAGGAGAGAAGGAAGGAGTAGTGGAGAAATCGTTCTTTTTTTTCCTAACTTCCTTGGCGACGAGACGCCAAACACTTTTTTTTTTCTCTGCCTTTTTTTGCTTGCCACCGGGCCGGCATAGGTAGAAAAAACCCCTCCCTTTTTTTCAGATTTTCTTCTTCCCTTTCTTTCATCCCTGAGAGCAGAGAGGGAAATTATAGTGGAATTAAAGTTCCCTCCTTCCTTTTTTATATCCTTTTTCCCCCCCCCCCTTTCCTCCTTTCGGTGCTGTTAAAAAAAGAGCAGCACAGCCCCTTTTATTTCCCCGTTTAGTCCTCCCCCCTTCGGCTGAGCGGCCACACATCCGCTGAGAGAGCAGTCGAACGTTCTCCCCTCTTTTTTTTTTCTTCCGCTGCTCGAAACGACGCTAGGTTCCAGATAAAAGAACCGTTTCTTTCTTTTTTTTTCTTTCGTATTTTTTTTTTTTTTTTCAAACAATAGTCGCCGGGGGGGACTGTTGCGCCTTTTTTTTTCATTTTTTCCTCGGCGGTCGACGGCAAATCGATCAGAGGCCAACCCTTTTTTTTCCTTTTTTCTTCCTTCTCCTACTGCGAACGCGATTTAGCAAGCTCGACCAATCCCCCCCTTTTCTTTTTTTTCCTCTTCTTCTCCTCCTTCTTCGAGGCGAGTACGATAGTAGTAGGAGGCATCATTTCTCCCCCCGACTTCCCTTCTTTCCCTTTCTCCCCCTGAGATCATTCGGCGCGAGAAAGGCTACAGAGGTGATGCGGAAGTCGTGAAACCTTTTTTTTTTTTCGGACCTTTTTTTTTTTTTCCTCTTGACGGCATAAGGTCTGGAAAGGGACAAAATCATGGAAAATGGGAAATTAATAAACGATAACGGGCGCACCGCGCGTCGCCAAACTCCCTTTTTCCCTTTTCCCTTTTTCTTCCTAAGGAGTTTCCTTTTCCCCTGCTGATACGGCCAAGCAGCCTGAAGTGATAAATGGACCGCTGCTGCCCCCTTCTTCTGGAACCTTCTTCCCTTCCTCTCCCCTCCTAAACACGGTCTATATTGGCCCACCGGAAAAGGAGGAAGTGGAACCGGCAACCTTCTCATCCCTTCCTTCCCCCTTTTTCCCCCCCCTTTCCATTTTTCCTTTTTTTTTTCTCCTTCGGGACATCTTTTTGTATGCCACTTCCACCAGCGATGATAATGGAAGAAATAACGATCGAAGGAGAGCGCTGAAGGGTTCATCCTGCATTCCCTCCCTTTCTTCCCCGATTCTCTCCCCCCTTCCCCCCCCCCTCCGTGCCTATCGAGGGCCCGAAGACAGAGTCGAAGGACAAAATCTTCGACTCCAATCCCCGTCCCGTACGTGCTTCTCCCCCCCTTTTTTTCACGCTCCCTTTTCTTTTCCTCTTCTTTACGCCCAACGCAAAAAGAAAGGTGATAAGTAGGGGGAAAAATAGGCTGGAATACCGGGTTTCGCCTTTTCCCCCTCCTTCCTTCTTCAACATTCCTTTCTTCTTTTTTCCCTCCCTTGGGCGTCAGGAGAATGTTTAGAAGTGGAAAGGAGGAAAGATAAAAACAGCTTTAATTCTCTTTCCCCCTTCCTTCCCTATTTAATCCTTCCCCCCCCCCTTCCCCTTCCTTCGAAAAGCTCGGGAGTAGAAGAAAGGAAAGGCGGTTGTTGGGCCGCCTCTTTTTCCCCCCTTTTTCCGATCCCTTTGTCGGCGTGTTCGGAGTGGAGGAGCGAGATACGGAATCCCCTTTTCTGAGCTTTTTCCCCCCCCCTTCTCCGTACGTCAAAATCTGCTGTGGGCGTGAAGTACGATCCGGAAGATGTTGGTCCGGGTCCTTCTTTTTCCTGACCCCCTTTTTTTTCCCCCTTTTCCTCCCTCTTGCTACTCGCTCCGACACGATCACGAAAATAATATATATACTTTGTCATACAGAATCCGTTGTTTTTGTTTTTTCTCCTCTTTTTTCCTCCTTGAGGCTTTTTCTTCCTCCTCCCTGTGCCTGCCGTGACAGATTCGCACAGTAGAGACGTAGAGCAGCGTCAAGAGACAAACATCGCCTTATTCTTACTCCCGCCCCCCCTCCCCCTTCCTTTTTTTTCCTTAGTAGTTTTCTTTCTGGTTCGTAGCGCGCGAAGCAAAAGAAGAAAAAGCAGCCCCATCGCCCGCCCACCCTCCTCTTCTCCCTTTCGTCTTTTTTTTTTTAATACCAGAAGCTTTTAGCGGAGGTTGAGTTTGTAGGGGCCTTCGGGAAACCTCCCCTCCTTCTTTTTTTTTTTTTTTCTTTTTCCTCCGTTCCCGGCGGAAAAACATGCTCATGACGCCAGGCCTTCATTATGATTGAAGGTTACCCCTTTCCCTCCCCCTTTCCTAACGGCCGCTCTTGGGAGGGTTTCGCTTTCCCTTCTTTTTCCCCTTTTTTTGTTTCCCCTTCATTTTTCTCTGCACGTTCTGCGCAGGCAGATAGACGACCAGGTATTGAGATTGAATACATCGTTTCCTTTCTTCTTTGTCCGTCTTTTTTTTTCCGTTCACCTCGATTAGGAAGGAAGGGTGGAGTAGTAGAAGGGGAAACAGTTCCACATCTACGTAAGTCTTCTCCCTCTTCCTTTTTCTTTTTGCATTCAGTAGAAAACATTCCGCGGAGAGGAAGTAGATAGTGAGGCTACGGCCAGGATCACGTTCTGGTTTTCCTTTCCCTCCTTTCCTTTGA
>Ga0179593_1376444_pt1 | contig 12724 bp, 12 predicted proteins | sample CZODoug2_1_08_16_FD_185931 | JGI IMG/M metagenome (GOLD analysis project Ga0179593, IMG submission 185931) | Vadose zone soil fungal communities from Angelo Coast Range Reserve, California, USA - CZODoug2_1_08_16fungal (PacBio error correction) | ecosystem: Environmental > Terrestrial > Soil >... | reverse complement strand
TCGGATTCTTTCCTGAAGAAGAGTCCCCGACGATCACTGATTATCTTTTTCCTGAATTTCCATTTCGACTTTCTTTCGTACTTCTTAAGCCTCCCCTTTCGGTGTTGACGTCCTTTTATGCTTGAATCCCTCCCCTAACGAGCCTTCCCCGTGTTGTCTTGGCGTTGATAACTTCCTATGGCGTTGAATATGGTCCGTATCCCTTTAGTCCAGAACCTTTCCTTTCGCTCTCTAAGGCCGCAGCCAACGGCCTCACATTCCCCTCAGCCCTTTTGGGTCGGCTTTGGACGTCTTTATCATGCCGACTTTCTACCAAGGCCGCTCGTGCTTTGACCCTGTCCAGCGATTTGAACGAGGCTAGGCCCCCGCATGCGCCCCTCCACGACCACATCGTCTTAAAACATAGTTATGCGCCATTTCCCGGCTTGTTTTTTCCCATCCGTTCTCCAGCGTTTCCCTTTTTTTACGTGACCTTCCCTTTTCAGTAGCGAACGAGAAAGGGCCCGAGAGTTTTCATGAACCGCGTGCGCTTCTTCCTTTTTTCAGTTAGTCACCTCTTTTTTTAAAGAGAGGTTGCGAGGACAGCGGTGCAGTCGGTCTCTCCTATCTTTCTTTTTTTTTTTTTTTTTTTTTTTTTTTTTTTTTTTTTTTTTTTTTCCTCACAGACCTGTCGGTATATTCTCCCAAGGAATTTTTCCCTCCCGTGAGGCTCTCCCTCCTACCCCGATCCACTGTCCGACGTGTCCGCGCTTCCCCGATGATGTCTTCTTTCGCCACCCCCGTTACTGGAGTATCCATCTCCTTGCATCGTGTGGTTCGTTCAGGCCAAGACGCACGTGAAACTTCGGTCGTGCGGCTCTTTCCTCGTGCCCCTTCCCCTCGAACCCATGCGACACACCGTAGATAAGATGTTTCTACGGTGTGGTGAAGCTATGTATTTTTTTTTCGTGATTCTCGCGTTTGCAACACCTTTCTCATGGACTCCAACAGACTGGAGTCATCCCCCGATGGTGGAGAGCTGAGCCGCCCTCGTCCCTTCGCGAGCGGGTGGCGAACCCTCTAGTGATTTCCACTCCTCGAGCTACTCCCTTAAACCAGCGCAGGCTCTCCTCTCCAGCTCTCCGACTAGCCCTCCAGATCTTTCTGGAATCGCCATGCTCCCTCTCTTTCGCGCAGAATGACCATTGATAGGCACCGACCCCCTTCGCTGCAGCGCCGATTTAGTTACCCGTTTTTTTTCCTTGCGTGCGCGAACGCACCATTTCCTCAGAAGAAATCCAGCCGCGACTATATGTAGTACCTCAGGACTCATATCTATCTTTCTCTCTACGTTGTTGTTGTTGTCTTCCTTCCGCGACAGGCTGCCCCCGGCCTGCTTGGGCGAGTCTACTTTCGCTCCCTCTTCGGACCCACGTAAGTTTTTTTCCTCAAGGCTCTGCCCTCGTTTTTGGGAATATCCGTCTTCGCGCTGCGAGGCCACCTCCCGTTCTTTTTTTGGATTATGCGCATACCCCCTCCATTGGCCCACAGCTCCCTTTCCAAAAACTTCCCTCGAATTGCCCGATTTCTGCGTAGATGGCTGGCGTATTTTCTACAGGAGCCCCCCCTCTTATTCTGATTCTCTCAGCTCTCCCTCCGCCGCGGTTGTTAGAAGAAAATTATTTTTTTTTTTTTTCAATCTGTTGATCCATGTTCTCTTGTTGTGGACACCGAATAAATACACAATGACAACATAGTAAACCCTTGCCCGTCAGCTGCTCGACCCTTGTCTTGCGCCATGATTCGTCCTAGAAGGGGAAGGTCCGACTCCACGGCTGGCCTTTTTTCGTCGCGGCCTGGGATACGCTCCCCCACACGGACCTTTCTTCCCTGTGCGCCTTTTCACAAGGGGGGGATATCCTTTTCCAGCATCATCGGCTCCTCCCTTTGTTTTGACAGTGATTTTTTCGGTCGGGTCGTGCTGTTTTTTTTCGAGAGCCTACTTTCTCCATCCGATTGAGGCTCTTCCAAGATGGGTTCGCGATCAGTCGATCGCGCCGGACTGCCCCTTTCTCTCCTTCCCCTGATCGTCCTTTTCTCTTTTCTCCGCTGACAGGTTCAACGGCCCCCCTTCCTCCTCGCACGCGGTTCAGCCTTTCTGCGAGCTATTCCTCTTAGATCCCCTTTCACTTTTGAATGAATGTCATTTTTTTTTTGAGGCCCGTTATTTTTTTTTTAGCCACCTCCCCCAAGCCTGTAACTGGAATAATCAGGGGCCTCTGTTGAATGACATCCTTGGGTCGTTTTTCCGTTGCTTTTTTTCCGATCTGCCAATTTGCACTCTCTTGTCGTTCGCGTGTTCCCCTCTCGGAACTATTCAGAAGATCCGCAACTTGGTCTTCGTTTTCTCACTGGACCTGGTGACTGGCCGACTCCAAACCCCCCTTCTTTTTATGAGGCATGTTTTGTGTTTTTGGATCTCCCTCTGGAAGCGCCTTGCCTTCTTTTTTTGCCGTCGCTGATTTTTCTTGATTCCAACGGCTATGACGGTGTTTTTCCTACCTGCACACTTTGAAGCCCCCATCCTTCCCCTCCATTGAGGGAAGAGGGACTTTTGTCCTGTTAGTCAGCTCCGTGCCCCCCTCCTTATTTCGGTTTCCGCCTGCCTAGGATTCTGACTGATCGCTATTCAGACCTTCATCGTATATGCCTCGGGACTCTGCTTCCTTTTCCCCTAATCTTCCCCATGGTTCCTTTTCCTCTCGTCGGGTTAGCTTTTTGGTCTTAGCTCCGCATTCTTACCCGAGTCGATTTTTCCAGGGCGTCGCTTTACATAACCATGAGTTGGGCGAGCCTTTCCTATTCTCCCCCCACGAGCCTTTTTTTACGCCTCGGGCCCCAGACCCAGTTTTCCACTTAATTCCCTTTTCTCGGTGGGGTCGAGAAACACGGAAGATCCCCCCCTCGCTCTTTGTCTTTGCCCTCCTCATCAGCCCCGAATTATCCCCGGCGAATGCCAATTGGTAGATACCACTGGCCCGCCCCCCCCTGTGTTTTTTTCCCTCCAAACCGGGGGTTTCGCCCATGTGGACTTCCATTTGTTCCTCTCTTCCGGGCCCTCGGTCCCCCCCATCCCCCCCGGCCCACCAGCGCCGTCCGCGCTTGTCTTCGTTTTTCCCCCCTCGTCCCGTTTACGGTATTTTTCCGTTTCCCCGGTCGGTCCTCGAAGTCACAGGTGGTTATCGCCATCGAGCGATCATGGAATGTCGTCCCCACGGTCGAGTCTTTATTGATCCTTCCTTGGTGGAGCCTTAAGAGGGCTCTGAAGAATTTTCTCCCCAGGAAAATTTTCCTCGCCCCTCTCTAATGACTTTTTCTTTTACTTCAGTCGGTTTCCCGGACATGTTTTTCTATTGTCTTAATGCACTCTCCCAATGTCGTTCGCTCAGTGGATGTGCTTTTGACCTTTTTTTTTCCGGCAAGACCCTAGAGAGGAGTCGCATCTTTTTCCTCTTTCTTCTCAGCCCCCCTAGGCGTCGCCGGTAACCGTTAGCTATAACCGATGGTTGTTCGTTCATCAACGTGTCCTCGCCCTTCCAGGATTTCTCGCCCCCCCCTCGCGTCACTTTCCCAGCGCAAGAACAGTGCTGCGGTATCATCGTCCGCTTTGCCCGCTGTCACTCGTCGGCGCCGTTTCGTTTTACCCTTGTCCCGATGTATACCCCCCAAATACGCTTGACGAGGCGCGTGAGCCCCTTGAACTGATAGAAGTCGAGAAGTCGAGATCGCCCTAGTTTCTAAGTCTTCTTGATCTCTTAGTCCTCGTGGTTTGCAGCTTTTTTCTCCCAGGAACTTCACTTTGTAGACAGACTATCTTTTCTCCCCTTACGACCTTCGGACTCTGATGGATAGTTTTCCTACTTCGTCTTTTAAATCGTTTTTATACTTTTATTCTTTGCGGCAAGATACTTCAAGAAGCTTCATCCCGGCTCGCCTTTTCCTATAAAGGTACCTTTTTGATCGGCACCTATCTTTAGCCGCTAAGTTTAATCTTTCCGCGAGCGGTCGTCCTGGAGACGCCCCCTTAGACACCTAGTCTCTGGATGTGAAACGTCTTCCCTGATGTCTGTCTTTTCTGAACGGAGGATTCCGATTCGTTGGCCCAGACGCACATGGGCGCTCCCCGACCAAGTTGTGTTCTCCCCCCTTTGCCGTCTCCTTTCGTACTTGGCGCGAGCGTATTCATCGCGAAGACTTTAGCGTGCTCCCCCATCACCCAGCCTGTCATGTTAGCCTTTTGATCAGCATTCTCTCCACCTCCTCGCGTTCTATTTCCCCTTTCCTGAATGTAATGATTTGAACCCCTCTGTGCCCTTCCTATGTCGGACAGTTCGCCACGCCGCGGGTTTCACATCTTTTTCTTATCCGCGATCCGATTTTTTTGCTCGATGATTGAATGACTTATGATTGGGGTAGGCCTTGACTCCTTTCAAATGTCTATCCTCGCTTTCCTTGATCGAGATCTCCCCCTGCCTGGTTGTTACCGGACGATGAACCCCACCTCTTTTCATTTGGATTGAGCTACGTTAGTCCTATGGCGGCCTGGGTTTCTTTTTTGATTTTAGAACAGCCCTTGGTCCCGTCCCGTTCCTTGTGAACCGTCCCGGCACGAGTTCTCTCTGGAGAATTTTCCCCCCTGAGGACCCACCCCCCCCTTTCATTTATCGTTTTATCAACCCCTGGGAGACCCACCGAAGCGGTTCAGTTGCCTGCCCTGTTGCGGTCGGTCGTACTTTTCTTTCATGCCTCGAACGACGGAGCCGAGCCCTTCCCCGTTCCTGCCTTGCGCGCGTCCTGCCGGTCGGTGCCCTTTCGTCCCACCAGGCAAGATCACTGCCGATTTTTTTTTCGGTTTCTTCTCCGGCCCTATTTTTCTCGGGTATTCGGTTCTTTTTCCCCACCAGCATCAGCCCGAGACTTTGAGCCATCTTTGGCAGGCCTTCGCCTTTGTCGTGACTTTTCTGTTGGCGTGAGAAAGAACTACCCCTAAGTCCACCTTCCTCCTCTCCAGCACGACCTCGCTGATCAGGCTCCCTGATTACCTTTTTCCCCCACCAGAGCGCACTCCATGGTTCACGTCCGCTGTGCAGAATTTTTCCTTCTTTGCGACGCCACCTCCCAGGTCAACGTGGGGGGGGGCACCATACGTTCGCCGTAATATGTTGAGCCCTCCAAAAACCTCCCTGATCGTTTGAGGAGCTCCTCACAGTAGACCGTACCATTGAACCCCTGACTGCGCCTTCCGCCACCCTCTCTATTCCGCGAAGGAAGTTGGAGCAGCATCCTCCACCGCCAAGGCACCCGAACTTCTTTGAGAGATTTTTTCGCCGTTTCCCGCTGGCGCGACCCAAGGGTCCCTTGCGCTTTGCAAGCACAAAAATGCATCTGCTCCCCCCCCGCTCCCCGAATTTTTGCCCAAGTTTTGGCGTCATGTTGCCTGTTATTGACCTTTCCTTCCCGCCGCGCTTCTGCCTTCCTATATAGTGAAGACGTGTTTTTGCGCAGTCCCCTCGTCCGGCCCTTCGCAGTATCCCACTCAAATTCCCCCTCGCTTTTTTTCCCCCTCAGATCCCCGGCGTTCGTTCTTGCTCCCGAGTTCCGTCATTTTCGAAACGCGGTGTTTCCGTCCTTATCTCACGACTCGCCCCTGTTTTCCCGTCCCCTCCCTCCTAAACACAATTTGGCCCGGCAATTGATTCCGTCTTTTGTTCACACTCCTTTTTTGTTTTCCGGCGTCGCTTACTCCGCCGGAGGAAGGACCTCCCACCCCCCCGGCAAGCAACCTTAGTCGCTTCCCCTTGGACATACAAGATTATGCTAACTTAGCAAGCGTTCCCCAATAATTTTGTAAAAAGCAGACGGGTCTGGGTTGCGTCCCTGGTTTGAATTCCTTTTAAGACGCCGTTGCGCGGTCGGGGAGAGCTATTTTTGTCCGCGGGGCCTTGAAGAGTTTCGTCTTACCTAGGGAGTTTCCACTTTCCCCATTTCGTAACTCCTCTTCTCACCCCTTTCGGCGACTTCTTCCTTCTTTATCTTCCTAGGACTTAAAATGGTGTTCGATACTCTTCATGGTTTCAACTTACGCCCCTTACGTCGTGCCTCCCATTCGTGGCGTTTTGTCCTGTCCTCGTGCCCTAGTGGTTCTTATCTAGCGCTTATTCTCCTCTTGCTGGTGGTTAGCGTTTTTTTCCTTACTAGAGACAATGCCTCCCTCTATTTCTCCTCCGCCCCGTGCTGCGCTCTCCTTCCCTTTTTTGATGTATTAGGATCGGAATTGTCGATCTTTCGGATTCCCCTTTCTTTGGTCTCTTTTTTAATTCAAATTCCGGTTGACACCCTCTGCGTTGAGGGTTTGAAAGAGTTCTTTTTCTTTTTGGTTGTAAGGAACTATGGTTAACGACGTCAGCTTCGGTGTTCCCCCCGGTTAAAAGAGTTTTTGGGTTGGCTGTTCCCTTCGGGCGTCCTGAATTTTCTGCGAGCTTCCCAGAAGATGCGCCTCCCAGATGCTAGGTAGAGTAGAAAGACAAATCCGCCATTTCACCTTCGTTTTTGATGGGTAGTCCCCTTAGATAGACGTCCCCGGGATTGTATTTCCGGTTTTTTTGAATTTTCATAGTGAAGGGTCGTCTTAAGGAGAGGGCGCCGGACTTCTAGATGAACAGTTTGGGCGTGTTCATTTCTTCATGCCCTCTCCGATGTGTCCTTTCCTCTCGTCCGACTAAGGACGTCTAGGTCTTTCTATCTTCTCTCCTAAGCTCTAAGAACCCAGGTTCTTGTCGTCCCCTTCCCTTATGTAGGAACCCCATTCTTGACAGTCCAATTCTAGGTCCACTCTCTGAGGCCTGGTTTCTTTCCGGGCTCCCCCCTCTTGATGTATTTTCTCTGTTGTTCCTTCTGTGTTCAAGCCCTCAAATACACTAGCTTTTTCCTGATACGCGCTCTCTTTACTATTTTTTTCTCTCGATCGCGTCTGCGATCTCTTTTTTTGCACGGTCTGTCCCGAGTCAGCGGCTACTCATTCCTTTTCGCCTTGCACTGGCATCGGAAGCCGTCTCCGATCGGTCCGGTCTGTATGTGAGAAATGTAATCTCGACAGTCTTAGGCATGTGGCCCAGGATTTTCTAGCGTCCTTCCTGGGATCCCGAGAAACCCTCGCGTCTTGTAGTACGGTACGAGAAGAGGCCGACCAGAGTCTAGATTCAGCCTACCAGGAGAATTTGCGTACAAAGAAAAATTCAAGATCTCTACCTTCTTTCTGCTCGTGTAAGCCTTTTACGAACTGAACTACACTAAGTAGGGAAAAGCCCCCACCCAATACCCAATAAGTTCCCTGGTGCCCCCGGCGCCGGCAGTTTTTTTTGAGAATTCCAAGGTTCTCTTTTTTTTCCCCCTTTAGACCTACTAGAGTGACGCCCTTAATGATAGACCCTTCTGTGTGGAGCGCCCTTCCCCTCCTGTCTTGGCACAAAACCAGCGCCTCCCCCATCGGTTCCCTTCCCCCCCGACCTTCTTCTTTTAGGCCCCCGTGCCTTTAGGGGTACATAAGCACAAGCTTCGACCCCCCTCACCATCGGGGTCCGTGCCCGTGGCCTTCTCGACCCCACTCCCCATCCGTCTTCTCCAGCCGTCGTCCCTCGCATAGAGGGGTTGCGGCGGAGACGGCAGCGTTTCGTATTCCTCTCCATCCCTTTTCGCTTTTTCTCTGTACAGTTTTTTTTCCCACCCGCCGATGAAACAGCTCGTCGCGACCGAGTGTGCCGAGCCAGAGTTTTCCCCCTCGGTCTGTTGGTATTACCGCAAACATTTGATCCTTTCTCCTGGCGTCACCATTTTTCTGATGCCTCAAAACCACCCCCGTTATTTTCCATTTAACGGCCGTGATCCCCCCTCTGTACGTGTCTGCAGTTGATAAGTGCGTTTTAGCTTTCCCCATTGGACCTGTCCTGCTTTCTTGTCCCATCTCTTCCTCGCCGCAACGGTGACAGTCCCTGCCGCCGATAGAAGTCTCCCAATACGGCACCCTTTTGAACAAGATGCCGCTCGGGTTTTTTCCCCATTATTTTGGAAGGAATTAATATCCTTCTCTTAATCATTTGCAATGTGTACCCTGGCCTCCTCATAGTGTCCGGTTTATGCCATGGCCCCCCTAATTTGGTCCGAGTGAATTTTTTTGGCATTTTGCCAGCCCTTCCCAGCGGCCAGGGGGAGAAAGAACGCACACTGGAGCTCAATTTGGCCGGGGAATGGTTGTTCTTGAGGTTCTTGGACGAGGTCCCCGGACGATATTGTATATCGACATGTTCGCTTTGAAGGCATTGCGTCCAAAGTTTTCTTGCGGAGGTTCCAAATGTCTTCATGATCTTTTCTTCTTTCCTTTCGGTTTTCGCACTCTGATTAGCAACAGATTCATAGAAAAATAAGACAAAGCGGAGATCCTCATAACCAGACACCACAGTCTCCCCCCCCTTGGTCCCTTTCGGGCGTGTTCCTCGAATGGAATTGTGGGATCGAAGACTAAGCCACTTTCTTTTTCTGACGCCTCTTCGCAGATGGAAGAGCCCTATTTAGTATGTCTTCGGTGGTTCTCAACACCTTCTTCAGAGCTCGTAGAGCTGGGAGGATCAGTTTCTTCCTCTATTTTCTATGGATTGACGCTGGTAAGAAAGACCTCCTTTTGTTGTTTCTTCAAATATTTTTTCGCTCCTTTTTTTCAAGCCTGTCAATTTTTTCCCGTCCCCTTGCAATGATGTGTCTGCCCCACGCCGGTCCCCTAGCTCTCTTCCCTTGTTGCCTTTAAAGGTATGAGCTTTTTTTTCCCTGGTGATACCAAGATAGCGACATTTAATAGGTATTCCGGTTTTTTTTGTTTGTTTCCTCAGGTAGTGATACCCAGACCTTTTTTTCTTTTTATGAGACTTTCCTAGTCCCGCTTTTCGCACTTCTAGGGTGAGATGGTGACTACCGTGACAAAATTTCCTTTTCCATGACCCGCCCAGCAATTTTGCTAATCTGCCTTTGGGAACCGCCTTCGGCCTAGGTTTTGAGAGCGGCCCTGGTGCATTCGGACCTCCGATAGGGCTGCCGGTCATAGAGTCTCGAACTATGCTCCACGCAGCCAGTTCGGGCGCTTTCCTTCAGCGCCGCTTCCCGCGACCTTGGTATCCACTGCTATAAGGCGCGGGTTGTCGTCGATCTGCATTTGCATCTCCCCCCTTCTGGTCTTTCCTTGTTTTTCCTCTGACTTTCTTTGTCCCGGTCGGCGACAAACCCCCACCAAAAACCCCACAAACCCAAACTCACAAAAACCAAAAACCTTTTTACCCCCCCCCCCCCCCCACCAAAAAACCCAAAACAAAAACAACGTGCACCGTCTCCCCCCCCGTTCTCCAGTTTTTTTCCGCCCCCTTCCATCTAGATCCCCCAGGCAATCCTCTTCCCCATTTCCTGAATTGCCTGCGGCAAGGTATCTGCCTGCTGCGTTACCTTCCGCGATTTTTCTAGATTCTTTTTCTCTTCGTTGAGACTCACCACACCCGGTCCCCTTCCGCCCTTTCGCGCTCGGACAGAGGCTAGACGCGCTTCATTCCCCAAGAAAGTGGGCGATTAGGCCCATATTCTTCCTGCTTTTTCACACCCAAATCTTCTTGAAAGAGCGAGTCGTTCGCCCTTCCAAGCGCGAGAGGTCTGGCTCCCCTCTCATGAATTTTTCTTTGCGCGACAGCCAAGCCTGCGTCCTCTGATGACCTATAGCGAACATTACTAATTCCTTCCGGGCATTTCGCACGACCCCTCAAGTTAGGCTAGCAACTGTACCCCGCTGTTCATCCCAGACACTTTCCAGTTTAGAAATTCCAATTTCTTCTCAAACAGAGTGGAAGGACACTTCATCACCTCCCCTGCCTACCGCCGTTCCTTTCTGGCGCCAAGGTGTTTTCGAACTCATCTGCCATACAAATTTTTCATATTCATTCACGGCCTTACTTCCCACGTCCCAGATTATCATGCCCCTCTCCGCTGTTGAAATTGCTAAGATGATCCGTCACTCCTACCCTTTAGCTTCCGGAGCCCGACGTGTGGGACCTTCTACTATCCGCTGATCGTCCTTACTGACGAGATCTTCCCTTCCCCCACGTGGTTTCGGACTGATGTAACCCGTCACATAGATTTTCGCTGCCATTCACCCCTCGTAGGCCCTCTCTCCTTATCACTCCTTGTGGAAATCTTACCTCGCGGTCCCAGCTCTATTTCATTGTTGGGAATTCCTTTTTAGCGAGCCACGGTCGTAGTTACAATAACAACTCAGGCGTCTTCCTCGGATTCGCCCTCATAGAAGGAGCCTTATGGATTTTCCCTCCCCTAGATTCTCCTCATCCAGTGGTTTCACCGTTTTTTTCTCCACAATGCTGCAGCTCCCAGTTGGTAGAGGCAAGTTTTTTTCTCCTTCCGCCGTTATTGATTTCTACAGTACCTTCGAGACTCTTTCATAGACTCCGCGATTACCCTATGCCCACCCCTTCTCCGTCTTTAGAGACGAAATCAGCCCCCTTACTCGTCCGTATGTGTTTTTACTTCACTACGAATTTCCCTCTCGGGTAAACCAGTTTCTGCCCTACCCGGTTTCCTTTGGCGTCCTGACCCAGACTGATCCGGCGTTTTCGTCGTGGTCGAGTAAATTTTTCCCCTGTCTTCGAGGAAATGACCTTCCCCCCCTTCTACAACTCCTTCGCCCTCGGGGAGAATTTCAAGAGCCATGGGTTACGTAACGACGTCGCTAACGACGTTGATCGTCGCTCCTCCTTCGGGCACCCCTCCCTTTTCCTCCTGCCGGGCGAAGATAACTTCCGGACACGTTGATTTTTTCAGTTGATGCCTGCTGCCCGTGACGGAAGGTCCCCCCAGCCTGCTCTCGGCGGCCAAGAGTTCAGGGGTTAGTCCCTTTACCAACCCCGTTGTTTTTTTCTTGTCCTTTTCTGCTACTAAAAGATGTCTCCTCCTTTCTATTTGGGCTGCTGATTGATCAAACCCTTTTCGGCTGCGTCTCTTTTCTCGGGTCCCCTTCACCTGACCGGGACCCCCTTACTTCAGTTTTTTTAACCCGTGACTTATGGCCCCTTGAACCCCCCCACGCGTGGTTAGACTCCGGCTCTCGACCAAATTGTTTCCGTGATGGATCTGCGGAAGTTCATGAAGCTTTCCCTAACGCTCATTCTTTTTCTCGCTCGATTCTCACAATTTCCCCTTCCTGCCCCTATCTACTCTTGGAACCGCCCCTGCATTTCAGTGATTATGCACCTTTAGTCCCGCGGATCCTGACTGTTTCCTTCCATGGTTTCTCCTTTCGACTTTCTTCTTTTTCATAGAGGCCATTTGCGCGAATCATAGTTGGCAGCATAAGTTGGCTTTGATACTAAAACCTACTCTCTGCCCATGTTTTGGCGTCTTGTGTTGATCCCCGCATTTCGGTCTTTGAAAGCGATTTTTTTTTCCCCCCCTAGGGAGAAGTTCCTTTTCTAATTAGATTGCAACTTGACAGATCGTCCAACGCCCCGAGACGTTGTTTGCGTCGCCTCACTTGAGTCCCCCTTCCTTGGATCGTCAGAAAAGTTGTCTTTTTTTCGGATATGCTTTTTCGTGCCGATCGACCGACCGGCTGTCTTTCCGACGCTTTCGTCCACGACGACGCTCGAACCCTACCCTTCTTTTTTTCCACATCGTCCTGTCGGTTTGTCTTTCCATCAGGTTCCAAATCCTTTCCCTGGTTTTTTCCTTATTCGTGTCTGTTTCGTGGCTAAGAAGAATTCTCTCCGCAGATGTCTGAACCGCTTCAGTTAGCGGTTCGTAGCTTCTGATCAATCCCGGTACTCCGTTTGAGCGGTCAGGGAGCGGATCGCGCTGCTTCCTGACCCCTCCCTGTTTAATAGGTAACCTTCGGATGACTAGTGAGGTCGACCAGCACTCCCCTCAGCCCTGTAGACGTCAGTCGTCTTCGCCGATGACTCTTTTTCCCCCCTCCCCCCGTGTCCCGTCCGCTGCATCCAGGGTTAGTGTTTTTTTCTTCGTCTTTTCTACAAGCAGCGCTTCCGAGTCCGCGCGCCGGTTGCCCCCCCTTTTCCGCTCCCCTTCGCCTCCCTAAGCTTTTGTCTTTGCTCGATTTTCTGGTTGGTTTATCGATGGATTGTTCTTCTATCTTTTGCAAACGGCGTCTTATTCAAGCACCCTTTTTCCGCTTGGTCGGCCCTCCCTCCTTCTCCGGCTTTCCGAGCGGTTATCCTCACGACCTATAGGTTACCCATTCGAGACCTCCTCCCCCCTCCTTCCTTACCATCCGCGCCCCTCCTTTTCCTCCGATGCTTTCTGATCGCCGAGCGCTGCGCATCGCCTCTGCTCTTTCTGACTGCGCTTCCGGATTCGGCACTTTTCCTTTTTCGCGACGACGTTTTAGTTCGTTCTCACCTCCGACCTCCCCCGCCGACGCCGGCTCCCGCTGTTGTTCTTTTAAGTTATCTCTTCCCTCTGTTCCGTTTTTTGTTTTTTTGTTGCTTTCCTTTTTAAAATCCCGTTTGGAGAAAACTGCCTTCCCTTCCCCCCCCCCCGCCGAGAGCCTGGCGGCCAATGGTTTTCTCTACCCTGGCTTTTTCCCGCCCTCGAAAACTGTTTATGTTTCTCCTCTTCACAAGGTCCATGT